>ERZ826764.1124-NODE-1124-length-33254-cov-4.691015_pt1 | contig 33254 bp, 40 predicted proteins | sample MGYA00519870_ERZ826764 | MGnify/ENA primary metagenome ERZ826764 (study PRJEB31778, sample SAMEA3449239) | human gut metagenome | biome: human gut; feature: human-associated habitat; material: faeces | place: United Kingdom | collected 2010/2012 ...
AAATTTTAAATTTTTTCAATGAATCCTATAAGACAAGTTTACATAAAATAAAAAACATAGCTTTATGTAAATTTACTCATCGAATGACGTCATCAATATGACTGATAACGGCTTTTGTATCCCCACGATTTAAGAAAAAAACGATCAAATCGTGGGGATTTGCCCCACGATTTAATATAAAAAAAGAAAAATCGTGGGTTTTTGCCCACGATTTACACTTTCTTCCGCTGGCCGCAACCTCTTCCGCCGCTTCTTCCGCCGGCCGCAACCTCTTCCGCCGGCCGCCCGCTTACTATTAAAAACTACAGATCGTGTCTGATCTTTTCCAGCTGATCTAATGACATGTCATCCATCATATCTCGATTGGCATCCTGCATTCTGTCAAAATCCCCGTTTTGAATATGAGATATTTCATGGTAATACGTCTTTCTCTGCATTTCCACGCTAAGACGCGGATTCAGAACGACCGTGTAAAATCCGAATCCGTCTGATACGGTAAAACCGTGGATAGCAGGCGGCATATCTATGAGAACAACTCTGATGCAATCAGGCTCTTCAATATAGTTGAGATTATCGACGTATTCAGGCTTGTCGACATAATCAAGTTTTTCCACCGGTCAATCATCCTCTTTCTTCATTCTTTTAACAAGGGCGATAACTGTTTCCAAATCTTCAGCACTGACATTTTTAGATGCGCTGAACAACATACGAAGCTGGGGCCTTTCGTATACCTGCTTAGCAATCTCTCTCGCCTCATCATCTAAATAATATAGATCGCTATGGGCGCTCTGGTCATTGATGCTGTCTGACGTGGGATCCGCGGCTTCAACATTTGCATGGCTGCTGTTGCCTGCTTTTGAAAAGCCGCTTTCCATCAAGCGTTTTTTAGCTTCTGACATGAAAGATGTATAGTTTATACCGAAAAGAGAAGTGAGCTCCATAAGCTTGTTTATACTTATCTTTCTTTCGCCTGTTTCATAACGTTGTATGGTCTTGGCAATAACACCTATCTTCTCTCCGGCCTGCTCTAAAGTTAAGCCGCTTTTTATCCTGGCTTCTCTTAACATTGAGCCTATTATCTTATAGAAATTTATTTCATAGTCATTCATTTCAAAACGCCCTTTCTTATTGGTATGAGTCTATTATAGACCGTTTAGGACAAAAATACAAGGGAATTTTTTGAAAAATTTTTAAAAAAATGTCCAAAATGGTATTGACATGGAGGAAACGCAGTGTTAATATGAAAATGTCCTTAACGGACACACACTTGTGACGAATGGTACCAAAGAGGACACAAAGTGAAGGAAAAATTAAAACATGCGAAAACACAATCGCAGAATTACAATTTAATATTTACCGGTCCGGTACGTTCTTTCAGAGAAGAGCCCAGGTATGAGCGCGCGAAATAATGCGAATAACGCTTCTGTACGAAATAGGGGATTAACAAGAGCAAAAGCGGCAGATCAAAAGCGGCAGACCAAAAGCGGCAGATCCGCGCGATAAATGGCAGCCCCTAAGGCGATGACGTTCTGGGAGGATAATGATACTTACGCATTGCCGGGTCACACCATGGTGCGTCCCGGAGGAATCGGGGAGGCCAAAGAAGCCTATGAAGCAGCGGCCAGCTGCTGCCGTGACCGGAAGAAAGGAAGGAGATTATGATACAGGTAAAATGTATTTCAGGCGAGACGGGATATATAGAGGCCGAGCTTTCAAACTTGCTCACAGCCGGCTGGGAAATAATCAGCATTGAGACTATTATATATGAAAGCTATGGAAATCTAAAGAAAGATACCACCGCTTACCTGAAAAAAATCTCAGAATAAAGGTATGGCGGCACGCCTGAAGAGCCGCGCAAAAATAAAACGAAAAGGAGAATTAAAATTATGGCAATCAGCACACAAGGAACAGTTTTAAAAATTAAGAACGGAGATTCAGATGTAACTACAGTCAATATCAAATCATTCCCTGACTTGGGAGCAGCTCCGGCAGCTATCGATGTAACGACACTTGCTGACACGGTACAGAAGTTTATTCCGGGAGTTAAGGCTCTTGCAGCAATGGAATTCGTTGCCAACTATGATAAAGAGGCATTCTTAGATCTGAAAGAAAACGAGGGAACTCAGCTGACTTATTCAATAGAATTCGGAGCCAACGGAACCTTTACATTTACAGGTACTCACTCAGTTGCCGTGGCAGGAGCAGGCCTCAATGCAGCAGTTGATATGAAGATTTCCGTACTGCCAAACGGTGAAATCTCAGTAGCATAGTAATTAGTCGAAAAAAGGGAGGGATATATATGAAAATTAACGACAGAGAATACCACATTCCTGAATTAAATTTCAACGCAATGTGCGAGCTTGAAGACCTGGGAGCGTCCTTTTCCGAAATGGATAAAAAGGTGCTTTCCACTGTAAGAGCATTTCTCGCGCTTGCTATGGGCGGGGATACAGACAAAGCAGGAAAGGAAATAGAGGCTCATCTTGCTTCCGGCGGCAATTTTGATGAAATCATGGAAGATATCAATAGAGCAGTAGAGGAAAGCGGTTTTTTTCGAGCTCTCAAAGCGTAAGCGGAGAAGAAAGCTGGATGCGACGCGAAGAAAGCGCAGGCGCAGGGGCCAAGGGAACATTTAAAAGAGCATTCAGAGAAGAATGGCTTCCCATGGCGCTGTCAGTGGGGATAACAAAAGAAGAGCTGGGGCATATGACACCTGCTGATATTGAGCCTTATATAAAAAAGTATGAGATAAGGCAAAAAAGCAGATTGGAAGAAATAAATTTCCAAAGCTGGATGACGGGACTTTATTTTACTCACGCTTTAGCTTGTGCCTTTTCACAAGATGGTTTGTATCCGCAAGCGCCTTTTGAACTATTTCAAGATGAGATTTCGCCAGAGGAAATGAACCGCAGAAACGCAGAACTTTTCTCCGCTTATGTATGCGAATATAATTCGCGGATAAAAAAGGAGGAAAAATGAGATTATTGAATGGATATAACCTTACGGTAGGAGCTATCCTGGCAGCGTTGACGGAAATCTTTCATCAATACGGAATGGTCCTTTTCACCTTTCTGATATTCAATATGATAGACTGGGTGACAGGCACCTGCAAGGCTCGTCTCAATGGCAACGAGTCCAGCGCCAGCGGTTTGAAAGGTATTTGCAAAAAGCTTGGATACTGGGTATTGATATTTGTGGCCTTCATGACGGGGCAAAACTTGGTTATCCTGGGCAAAGAAATGGGATTCAGCTTTGAAGCGGCCCAATACTTAGGATGGCTGACCTTGGCAACTCTGGTGGTCAACGAAGCCCGAAGCATAGTAGAAAACCTGGTGCAGTTAGGGGTGGCCGTGCCATCAGTTTTGACCAAGGGCTTGGCTATAACCAAAAGTCAATTGGACAAAGCCCAGGACGCAGGCGATAAAGACGTCAAAGTTGATCCGGATGAAGAAGCCAAAACGGAATAATTTGTCCCGCGTGAGACAAAAAGCTGCAATGAACAATTATGCAAAAATAAAGCTGCCACGATCCAGCCGTGGTAGCTTTTGCGTACAAGGAGTCTAGTAAGTTCTCCCGTAGAAATATTCGTAGGTTTCTTTGTCAAGGCAGTTAGAATTGACATAGTTGTACAGGTCGCTTCCGTCAAGCAATTTGCCGTATTTACGCTCAAGCCTGCGGCTCATTTTGATGGTTTCAAAGTCACACGTCTCTTTACGACCGTTATATTTGAAAGCTAGAGAAATATAGAAGTTATATTTTTTCCCTTTGGTGCTGTAAAAGCATTCATGATACAGTATGCTGCTGAAAGGTATTTCGATGTAATAATTGGGATTATCGGGACTGAAGACTACAAAGGAGGTATCAAAAATATAACAATATACATTAGGATATTCATCGGGATGATACCGACTTTCCCATCTAAGGGTAGATACGAATGCCGATTTCATAAAGGTGGGATAAATAGCTCCGTCGTCTTTTACAAGCTTTTCACATGTCTGAATTGCTTTGAAGCGGATAAGAAAATGTTTTTTTAATATTTTTTTCCATGCTAAATAAAAAAAGAAGGAAGTCGTACAGGTAGTAAATGTAATCCGCATTAAATAGTAGAGAATGGTAACAAAAGTTTCCATAGTAAATCACAGCCTCCTAATTGAAATATTAACAACATTATATAACAACAATTCTGAATATAATAATTAAATTTATCGGGGCAGAAAATTTTTATGAAAGGAGATAGAGATGGAAAAAAAGGAATATCAATTAAACTTTAATGTCGATATTAGCGCTTTGACGGAAGTTAAGAATATACTGCAGGACATAAGTCTTCAGCTCCAGGAATTGGGTAAACAGACGGAAAAAGACATTTTCGGCAAAATGTTTGATTTTGCAGATAAAGCTTCCTCCATCGGCTCATTTTTGATAAGCTTTTCCGGCATGAAAAAAGGCATACTTGACGACATTAAAAAACTTGAAGAGGATTTAAAGAAGGAAGGAAAAGATCTGGAAACAGTTGCTAAAAAAATAGGCGGCGATATAGCAGAAGGTCTTGCCGATGGAATAAAAAAAGCATTTAAAAAGATTGAAATCGTATCCCAAGAACTGGCAGACGACAATGTAATTCGCACCGTGATGAAGACGCTGGAAATTTCGTCACCGTCAAAAGTTATGAAGCGAATAGGTGGATACATTGTAGATGGACTGGAAGACGGTATTAAAGGCGGGGCCAAAGGAATCAAAAACGCCATGTCCGACATCACCGACACCGTAGAAAAGACAGCCAAGAAGACCTCTAAGACCAAGTTCAGCTTTGGCGGCATAGCGGCGGTGGCAGGAATCGTAGTAAGCATGGCTTCGGCCTTTGCCGGCATGCTTTCCTCCAACGAGGAGCTCAGCGAGAGGATGGGAGAAATATGGGAAAAGATCATGGAAGCCTTATCACCTGTTACGGAGGTTGTGACGGGGCTGTTCGATTCCTTCATATCTGGCGGTGAGGGCGCTACCTCCATCCTTGACGCTATTATCGAAATAATAGGCAACCTCGCCACTATCGCCGGCGACGTCATAACACAGATAGTGACCTTCTTCCAGGAAAACAGCGCGGCCATTCAGGAGATAGCAAGCGGGATATGGGCGGTAATAAGCGACATACTTGCTACAGCTCAGGAGATCTTTGCTCAGGTTTTCGAAGCGATAGGCGAATTTTTCGTTGAGCACGGAGATGAGATAGTGGCTATAGTATCAACTGTATGGGGATACATATCCGAAATATTGAGCGGAGCGACCAAAATCTTCGGCGGAGTGTTTGACGTAATAGTAGGAATATTTACCGGTAACGGAGAGAAGATTAAGGAAGGTTTTAAGAAGATATGGTCCGGCATTAAAGGCATTTTCAGCGGCATGGGCGAGTTTTTCAGCGGAGTATGGGACAAAGTCGTATCCATATTCAAAAAGGTTGGAACCAGAATCGGGGACGCCATAGGAGGCGCATTCAAAGCTGTCGTCAATACCATATTGGGATTTGCTGAAGATGTTATAAATGGATTCATCAAGGCCTTAAATACGGCCATAGGCGTAATAAATCTCATCCCGGGAGTAAATATAAAGAAGCTGAAACTTCTAGTCATACCAAAACTTGCCGAAGGTGGAATTCTTCAGTCAGGCCAGATGTTCATAGCCAGAGAAGCCGGCCCTGAGCTGGTTGGAAGCTTTGGAGCCAAGACGGCTGTAATGAACAACAATCAGATAGTTGAGTCAGTATCCAGAGGCGTTTATCAGGCAGTGAGAAGCGCCATGGGCAGCGGCAACGGCACATATACTTTCAACATAACCAACACTCTCGATGGCAAAGAGATAGGCAAGCAGGTCATCAAGTACCACAACGGAGTTGTGAGACAGACAGGCGTATCGCCGCTTTACATTTAAAAAATTAATTCTGCAAAGCTCCGAAATTGGCCAGGCTTAGACTTGACCGAGTTCGGGGCTTTTACGATAAGGAGGAGAAAAATGGCAATTTTAAACATAATAACTTTTGATGAAACCGAGCAAAGAATAGAGACGCCGCTGCCGGATCCGCAGACCATGCAATGGGATTCAGCTGATGTGGAAGCTGAAGGCTGCAGCGGCACCAACCAGCTGGGAGAATATTTCAGAGAAGTCCTCGACGATAAAATTACATTGAGCGTTAGCTGGGGAAGCCTTTCGGATACGGAAATTTCCAGACTTCTTTCCCTGGTTGCAGGAGAAAACTTTATGCTGGAATATCCTGACGCCAAGCTGGGCCAGAGAGTTACCGGAAAATTTTATATTAACAGCAGAACTTCGCCGATGTATTGCTACACCTACGGCAGCGCCGATGAGGAAGACGGTTGGAAATGGCAAGGGCTTTCTTTGACATTTACAGAAGTATAGGACTTGTGGGGAGGTGACAAGATGCAAAATAAACTGATTTTTAATAAAGGCACGTCCAGTGAGATGACATTGACAGGTCAAAATATAATTTCCGCAACTTTGACAGAAATGTTCAACTCTTCTGATGGAATGACTATGGGCGCCACTTGCTCAAACAAATTAAACGCGGATATCATCGTGCCGTCCGGTTTGGCGTTGGCTTCTTCCGACGTGGAAGCCTACGCTGTTGACGGCAGCGAAGAATATCCTTTAGGAAAATTTTATGTGTGCGAGGTGGAAACTGCCAACGACTATAAGACTGCGTCCATAGAATGCTACGATAAGTTCTGCAAGACAGAAGAGACCTATACGCCTGAAATAAATCCTGTTGATGAAACAGAAGAGGAAGAAGGCGAAAGCCTCACTCCGAAAGTATGGCCTAAATATCTGGTAAAAGACATCATCAGTGAAATCGCAGAAAAACTGGGAGTAGAAGTAGCATTTGATGTTACGCCGTATGAGGATTGGACGATAAGCCGCATAGAGGGATATACCTATCGTCAGATGCTTGGGTATATCGCCGGAATTTTCGGAAAAAACGCTTACTTTAACAGAACAGGGAAATTGGATTTCAAGTGGTATGAAAAAACCGGGCAGACCATAACGAGACGTGAGCAGTATCAGGGACAGCTCAATTTGGCTGCAGGCGGCGAAATCCAAGTGCTGTCTCTGACATCAGGAACAGAAGAAGAGGTGCTTTCTGTAGGAGAGGGAAGAGGCCTCTCTTTTGAAAATCCTTTTATTACGCAGCAGCAGCTTTTAGAAATCCTTTCCGGCATGGAGAACTTTTCTTACCATCCGTGCAGCGTCAGATTCAGAGGCAACATGAATATTCATGCAGGAGATATGATTTCTGTTGAGGATGAAGCAGGCAACTTGATAGACGTATGTGTAATGGAACAGGTACTGACTTTTAACGGAGGTATGCAGGCGGAAATCCTGTGTTATGGTCAGAGCGAAGAAAGCTACAGCTTCCAGTCGTCTACCACTTCCAGCGTAGTGAGCAAGCTGAGCAGCAGGCTGGAAAAGACAGTCAAGATGGGCAATGAGATAAAAGGCTCAGAAGGGGGATATTTTCAGATAATCGATTTGGATGGCGATGGTGTCAGCGACACCTTCGTACTCAGATCCGGCTCCGGAGAGGGAGACCTGGTCTTCGGAAACAAGAATGGCATAGGCTTCAGCAGGGACGGAGGAAAGACGCTGACCACTGCTATAAATCAGGATGGGATATGCACAGAGGCGCTGCATGCTGATGAATTATGGGGAGCGGCGCTGCTCATCGAAGGCGTTTCAGCAGGCGATATGCTCAGAGCCGTCAGAAACGAAGCTACCGGAGAAGTTTATATGGAAATAGGCAGCGGCAGCAATCCTGTAATATTCAGAGTTGAAAATGATAAAATCGCTTTTTATAACAGGGGCTCTGAGGGAGCAGAGGATGTAAGCGTATGCTATATAGATCCGGGTTCTTTTGTGATTAAGAATCTCAACAGGATACAGTTTGGAGGACTGAGCATTTATCCAAACGATAATGGAAAAATTCTTTTTAGTACAGGAGGTAACAACTGATGGCATATAAAACTATATTAAGCGAAAAGCAATCCTCTACGGGCAGCCCGTACTGCTTTTATACAGTTTCGTATGAAGAAAAAGCCAGAACTTCCACAACTGTCAAGCTGGGTATAAAAATCACAGCTCATTTGCAGTATTCCAACTCATATTTTGGCTATTCTTCAACAGGGACCCTTACGGTGGGCGGGAAAGCTTTTTCCATAAAAATAAAAGGCAACGAAATGTGGTCAGGCACAGCTAATCATACGGTTACCAAAGACATAACCGTTTCTGCTTCGGCAGGTACCACATCTCTATCAGCCAAGTTTGCTGTAAGCACCGGTTCCGGTCATGCGGCTTTGAACGCTACAACATGTTCAAATATAACTATTTCCCGCTATTACACAGCAGCTTCTATAAGCGCCTCCGGTGCGGCAATAGGAAGCAAAATACCCATAACCTTGTCAGGTAAATATCCGTCTGATGCCACATGTACCGTGACATACAAATTCGGAACCGCCACAGGAACGGTTATCAGCAATACTACCAGCACATCCCTTCAGTGGGATACGTCTGCTGTCAAAGCTTCGCTGCTTTCTCAGATACCGTCGTCCAAAAGCGGAACGTGTACTTTGACATGTACCACAAAATATAACGGCAGCAACGTCGGAAGCGATTCCTGCTCCATCACCTTATCTACAGCTGAATCTGTGTCTATAACTTCACTGTCAGTTAAGCCTTATAACACCAACGCTTTTTTAAGCAGCAAAGGACTTTATGTGGCAGGATATACCAAAGCGGAGGTTACTGTCAGCGCTAAAGCAGGAGCAGGAAGCAGTATAAGCTCATATTCCATAACAGGCCTCGGCGGAACGGGCACAGTTGCCAATTGGGATTCACCTTTGCTGACCAAGGGAGATAAAAAAGTATCAGTGACAGTAACTGATGCCAGGAAAACTTCGGCAAGCGCCAGTACCACAATAACCGTTCTCGACTACAGCAGTCCAACTGTGACATTGACTGTAGAGCGAGGTACGGCTTCAGGAACGGATGGTGCTGATTTTAAACCTGATGACAAAGGGAAAAATCTCAGGATAAAAGCGGCTGTCGGAGTCAACCTCACAGCCAACGGCAATAGAGGCGTTTTGGCGCTTAAGCTGGACGGCAGCCAGATAGGAACATATTCCGACTTGCAGACCACAACTGTTGAAAAAATAGTTACGTCAGAGGTGGACGATAACATTGTTCATGAGATTTCAGCCCAAGTTACTGACAGCCTGGGAGTAAAGAGTACTGAATTTTTATACAATTTACCTACGGCCAGGGTCAATATGTCTATGTTGCCTGACAACAAGGGCGTCACTTTTGGAGGCCACCCTGTTACAGAAGGCTTGGTGTCTGAGTTTCCGGCCAAACTCAACGGCGGAATTTCCATAAATTTGAGCCAGGCGGGCTTCCCTGCAGCCATCATAAACGCTTGCAGCAAAGACAGCGACGGCTTTACGTCGTTAAGCAATTTGTTGCTCAACTTTGCTTATCCGGTAGGCTCATATTATTGGAGCTCTTCAGCCACAAGCCCGGCCACATTATTTGGCGGAACTTGGACGCAGATAAGTGATAGATTTGTGTTGGCAGCAGGCAGCACATATAAGGTGGGAGCAACAGGAGGGGCGTCTACAGTCAAGCTTACGGTTTCACAAATGCCTGCTCACACTCATACGGTCAGCGGAACAGCGGCTTCTAAGGGTGCACATACACATAAAATAAACTGCGACTTGGATGCTAATTATACGACCAGCGGAACTCGTTCTTGGTCTGTGCATAAAGCTGCTACAGGAGCATCTTCTTCAGTGGGCAGCACCACATCCACAGGAGCTCACACTCACACTGTCAGCGGCACTGCCGCATCTGCAGGCGGCAGCGGCGCTCACGAAAACATGCCTCCTTATATAGTGGCGTATTGCTGGCGGAGAACTGCATAACCCGCTTGAAGGCATAAGCATATATATATTATCAAGTGCATTTGCATAGTATCGACTGCATTTGCACGGAAACAGAAAGGAGAATTTATGGCGAAATTAATATATCTTAGCCCATCCAATCACGGAGTAGGAGCAAACAAATGTAAAAAGTCCGGATGCTATGAGGATAAGCATACAAGACCTATCGCGGAAGCATGTGCAAAGCATCTTAAAAATAACGGTTTTGACGTTATAGTCGCAAAAGCTTCTCAAAGCATGGCCGAAAGATGCAGTGAATCCAATTCAAAAAAAGCTGCTCTTCACGTGCCGATTCACACCAACGCTTTCAGCGATGAATCGGCCAGATATCTGATGTTTATGTTTTACAGAGACAACGACACTTACAGAGAGATTTTCAACGATGTAGCGCCGTCGGTAGAGGCTGTGTATCCGGGAAAACTCAAAGCAAAGTTCGCTAAGAGAACTGATTTATATGAAATAAATGTGCCTACAGCCAAATCGATGTATTGTGAGCTGGGCTTTCATACCAACCAAAAAGATTGCGACGAATTCATCCACAAACCTGAAATGGTGGGAAAGGCGCTGGCTAAGGGAATATGTAAATATTTTGGTGTCAGCTTTAAAGAAGACGGTTCGTCAGGCTCAGGTTCAACCGGTTCATCAGGAACAGCGCCATCCGGCCAGGTCGATTCAGGCACTTCAGGCAAAAAATATGTTCCAGGCATGGCAGTAAAGCTTTCGGCAGTTCCTCTATACGCTGCTTCGACCAGCAAAGTTCCTTCAACGCATGTTACGGGAACTTATTATCTGTGGGATGATGAGGTAGTGAGAGGAAGACTGAGAATAACTAATCTGAAGTCCAGGGTAGGTATCAGCGGCCAAGTGACCGGATGGATAGATAAAGACAGAATCTAGCATTGTCGTTCGGGCATAGGGCAATTTAGAGGGCAATTGCTCAAACCGCAGGGCGTGGGCGATTGCCTTCTTTCAATTCGAATAGGTTTAGAGCTTCGACACCCACTATCTGAGCAAAAATCTTAAAAAAGTGGGGCAAAAACCCACGATTTCCGAAAAAAAGTAAAAATCGTGGGGGAAGTAAAGAATGCAGTTATGCATCAAGTTTACGTAAAATAAAAAATTAAAGCTTTATGTAAATGTGTTTGGCTGCTTTTATTATGTGACTATCAAATAAAGGTCGTGCAGACCCACTTTTTTTAATAAAAAAGATAAAATCGTGGGTTTTTGCCCCACTTTTCTTATGAAAAAGGGTAAAATCGTGGGTTTTTGGATATTGACAGGTGTGCTGGCTATACTATGGGTGGCTATGGGTAACTGCCAATTGAGTGTTGCTGCGTGTCAACACTGACAAACACTGACAAACACCGACAAACACCGACAACTGTCGATAAATTTCAACAACACAAGCAACACATCTTGGATTTTTGACGTGCCTTATTGCATTATCTGAATTGAACACTTTATAAGTCAGTCGCTTCCAAGGGAACGCCATCTTCTTGCTCCCAAGAGAACGCCATCTTCAAGTCGAAATGCCAATACCCGATATCTAACAAACCGAGTACTCTGAACGCTCGAGTTGGTTTAAACTCCGAAGCAAAGCTCAAGCAAGCTCCGAAACACGGCTCAAAACACGGATTAAACAAGTTCGAAACACAGAAACACGTTTCAAGCAAAAAAGCTTGACACGTCTGGGGCTATATGCTAAACTGTCTAATGTGTCAAGGCAAAATGCTTAACAACGAGAGCAAAAAACCTGAAAATATGAAATGTGAAAGAGCCGCGAGAGCCTAAAGCGAGCGAAAGCGAAAATCCAAATCGGTCGAAAACGAGAATCCAAACCGGGATTAAAACGAGAATCAAAGCCGAAAGAAAAGCGGGGATAAATATGGTAGACGACATAACCAGAGCCAGCCTTTTATATGATTTTTACGGCGCTTTGCTTACAGAAAAGCAGCGGCAGGTAATGGCTCTTTACCATGAAGAAAATCTTTCACTTTCTGAAATAGCACAGGAATTCGGCGTATCGAGGCAGGCAGTACATGATACACTAAAGAAAGCTGAACAAGCCCTTTCGGAATATGAGGAAAAGCTGAAACTCATAGAAAAATTCATGAAAACAGAAGAAACCATTTCAAAGATAGAAGAAGAAATAGCCAATCTTGCGGCAACAGCCAAAGACAAAGAAATAGTCAGAGGGCTTGATAACATAAAAGATATAATAGAAGGTCTGGAAGACTGACGGTCGGAAAGTTAAATACAAGGAGCGGTTGGCAGAACCGCGAGTCATGGAATAAAACCGGAGCGGTTGGCAGAACCGCGAGGCACGGAATAAAACCGGAGGAGCAGATGGCATTTGAATCGTTATCCGAAAAACTTCAAAAAACATTTAAAAAGCTAAAGGGCAAGGGAGTCCTTTCCGAGGCTGACATAAATGACGCCATGCGGGAAGTCAAGCTGGCGCTTCTGGAGGCGGACGTCAATTTTAAAGTCGTAAAAGAATTTGTAGCCGAGGTCAAAGAAAAATGCTTAGGCCAAGAAGTGCTGCAAAGCCTTACTCCCGGCCAGCAAGTGATAAAAATTGTCAATGAGCAGCTTACACAGCTGATGGGAGGAACCGGCAGCAAGCTGACTTATTCGCCCAGCGGATTTACCGTATTGATGATGGTGGGTCTGCAAGGTACAGGTAAGACCACTTCCTGCGGAAAGCTGGCCAATTATCTTAAGAAAAACGGCAAAAAACCGATGCTTTGTGCATGTGACATATATAGACCGGCAGCCATAGACCAGCTGGAAATAGTTGGAAAATCAGTGGACGTTCCGGTTTATGTCGACAGAGGCAACAAAAAGGCTGAAGACATCGCGCTGGCCGCACGCAAAGAAGCAGAGAAAAAAGGATTCAACGTTCTTATCATCGATACGGCAGGAAGACTGCAGATAGACGAAGAACTGATGGAAGAGCTGGCAAGAGTAAAGAAGGCAGTTAAACCGCACGAAATCCTTTTGGTGGTGGACGCGCTTACAGGGCAAGACGCTGTCAATGCGGCAGAAGGCTTTAATGATAAATTGGGCATCGACGGAGTCATCATGACTAAAATGGATGGCGACTCCAGAGGAGGCGCGGCTCTCTCAGTTAAGAAGGTCACCGGCAAGCCTATCAAGTTTATCGGTGTAGGAGAAAAGTTTGACGCTCTTGAACCTTTCCACCCTGATAGAATGGCAAGCAGAATTCTCGGAATGGGAGACATGCTTTCATTGATAGAGAAAGCTCAGGAGAGCTTTGACGAAGAACAGGCTGCTAAATTGGAAAAGAAAATGCGTAAAAATGAGTTTACGCTGGAAGATTTCCTTGAGCAGATGGGTCAGGTAAAAAAGATGGGCGGTATCGGCAAAATGCTGGATATGATTCCGGGGATGCAGGGCAGAGCCGTCAGCGAGGATGAGATATCGAGAAGCGAGCAGGAGTTTCGCCAAATGGAAGCCATCATTTATTCCATGACGCCGGAGGAACGGCGGAACCCAAGCGTTCTTAATGCCAGCAGGCGTAAGAGAATAGCGGCCGGATGCGGTCAGCCTGTGAGCAAAATAAACAATTTGGTAAAAAAGTATGAGGATGCAAAGAAACTGATGAAGCAGTTCTCCAATCCCGGCTTTATGAAAAAAAATAAAAGACTTAGAGGACTATTTTAAGGAGGAAAAAATGGTAAAGATCAGATTAAAGAGAATGGGTGCTCATAAGAAACCTTTCTACAGAATAGTAGTTGCAGACGTTAGAGCTCCGAGAGACGGCAAATTCATCGAGGAATTAGGTTACTATGATCCTATGAAAGAACCTAAAGAAATCAAGATTGATGAAGAGCTGGCAAAAAAATGGCTTGCCAACGGCGCGCAGCCTACTGACACTGTAAAATCTTTATTCAAGAAATCCGGAATTTTACAATAAGGGAAAGCGGTGAAAACGAATGACTAAACTGGTTGAAGGAATAGCCAAGTCACTTGTTGACAACCCTGACGGCGTCATCGTGACGGAAACCAGCGGCAGACAAGGAACGGTTATCAGACTGCAAGTTGACCCGGATGATATGGGAAAGGTCATCGGTAAGCAGGGAAGGATTGCCAAAGCTCTGCGTACCGTTGTTAACGCCGCGGCTGTTAGAGAAAATAAAAAGGTGACAGTGGAAATTGTGAAAGAATGATTTTTACAAGCGGATGGGCACATATTTACCTAGAGTATTTATGTGCCCATAATTTTAGTTAGGATAGCATTGATATGGAAAAAATCAAAATTGGAAAGATAGTTAACGCAGTAGGCTTAAAGGGCGAAGTGAAGGTCTATAGCTACGCCGGTGAAAATGATCGTTTCGAAAAGCTCGACAGGATTATAGCAGGCAGCAGCCAATCAGGCAGCAGCCAATCAGGCAGTGGCCAATCAGGCAGCGGTCAAGAAGGCGGCGCCAAGAGAGCCGCTTGTAAAAAGCCCCAAAGCGACATGGAATTTGAAATAGAAAAAGTCAGGTATCAAAAAAATATGGTTATATTAAAGCTCAGAGGCGTCGATGACCGCAACCAAGCAGAAGCCCTTAAGGATATGGACGTGTTCATTACGGAAGACGACCTGGAAGAGCTGCCAGATGATACCTTTTATGTGAGAGACTTGATAGGATGTCAGGTTGTGGACATCAACGACGGGAAAAAGCTGGGTGTAGTCAGTGATCTGATACAAAATTCAGCCCAGGATATCTACCAGATAGATTTGGCAGAAGGCGGCCAGGCTCTCATACCGGCAGTAGAACAATTCATCAAAAATGTTGACATAGAAAACAAGACTATAACGGTAAGCTTGATACCGGGACTGATAGATTAGATTTAATACAGCAAGGAAAGAAATCATGAAAATAAACGTGCTGACGTTGTTTCCCGAAATGTTTTCTGCAGTAACTGAAAGCAGCATACTGGGCAGAGCACAAGATAGAGGGATACTTGATATAAATTTAATAAATATAAGAGACTTCAGCAAGGACAAGCACAATAAAGCGGACGACACACCTTTTGGAGGAGGACCGGGCATGGTCATGATGGCGCAGCCTATATTTGACGCCCTTAAAAACATAGACGCTGGAGACAAGCGAATTATGTATATGTCTCCGAGAGGAAGAAATATAGATATGGACCTCATAAAAGAACTGTCAGAAGAAGACGAGATAATACTGCTTTGCGGTCACTATGAAGGCGTGGACCAGAGAGTTTTAGACTTTTGGAACATGGAAGAAGTGTCCATCGGAGATTATATTCTTACAGGAGGAGAACTTCCTGCGATGGTGCTGATAGACGCAGTAGCAAGATTTATCCCGGACGTACTGGGGAGTCAAGAGTCGATAGCAGATGAATCCATATATTCAGGACTTTTAGAATGCGACCAATACACCAAACCACGGAATTTTGAAGGTATGGATGTTCCTGAAGTTCTGCTGAGCGGCAACCACAAAATGATACATCTGTGGCAGTATGAAAACGCTCTGAGATTGACAAAGGAACGGAGGCCGGATTTGTTTTTGACTTATTTGGAAAAGGAGAAAGAACTTTCCAAAGATGAGAAAAAAATCTTAGAAAAGGTTGTGTCAAAACCCCTTTAGAAATGTTGTAATACACAATATTTCGTGGTAAAATAACATGAAGGGTAAATTATGAAAAAAACAAAGATAAAATTACAACCGAAATCGGCAATAATTCTGTTTCTCATAGTTTTTGCCGTATTATATACGATAATTTACATAATACCTACTGTTACCGATATTTTTACTCAGACGTATACTGCAGAATATGGCACGCTGGAGACATCTTTAGACGCCACATGCGTTATAGTGAGAGATGAGCAAGTGTACAAGGCCAGCGTCGGCGGCAGCATAGAAAGAGATAAAGATGTCGGTCAGCTGGTTAGAAGCAATAGTTTGATAGTTTCCGTAGGAGGACACGAGCACTATACCGACAGAAGAGGTATAGTAAGTTATTATTATGACGGATACGAAGAACAGCTGAATACGGATAGTTTGTCTCAATTAGACGAGAGCTTTATTGAAGAATATCAAAGCGGACAAGCAGGTGTTCAGGAGGCTTCCTCTTCAAGCGCTGAGCCGGGCGACGTTCTGTTCAAAATAGTAGACAACAAACAGTGGTATCTTGTATGCTGGCTTCCTGAAGAAGATGCCAGTTTGTTTGAAGAAGGCGCAAATGTGAAAGCATCTTATGACGACAAGGAACCGGTACAGATGAGCGTTTATTCTAAGACAAAGCAAGGTGACAAATATCAGATAGTTCTCATCTGTGACAGGTCCTATGAAGATTTTGATAAATATAGAGTTAAAGACTGCCGCCTTATAACCTCCAGCTATAGCGGTATTATATTGGAGACTGACAGTATAGTGGAAGAAGATGGCGTCAAAGGCGTCTATGTTATGGACAAGGTGGGCAACGCTGTATTTACACCTGTAAGCATTCTTTCATCGTATAAAGGGCAGACGGTCGTAGAGAAAAATTATTATTATGACAGCGAAGGCCAATATGTTGAGACCGTGCAGAGCTACGATGAAATATTAAAGCAATGATACCTTAAACTGAACATAATTAAAAAAGATAAATTTTTTACGGGGTGATAAAATGTCAATTGGAGAAAACATTAAGCATGTGGTTGAGCTGAAAAATCAGGCAGCTGAAAAGTCAGGCAGATCAGGTGATGATGTATTGCTGGTTGCAGTTACCAAGCTGCATACAGTGGAAGAGATCAACGAGGCAATAGACTGCGGAATTACCGATATAGGAGAAAACAAAGTTCAGGAAATAATGGATAAGTTCGACCATGTCAAGCCGGTGCGCTGGCATTTGATAGGTCACCTTCAGACTAACAAAGTTAAATACATAATTGATAAAGTGTCTATGATCCATTCTGTGGATTCGCTGAAGCTGGCTCAGGAAATAAACAAAAGAGCTGAACAGCACGGACTGGATATGGACATTTTGATACAAGTAAATTCAGCTATGGAAGAAAGCAAATTTGGGATTACTACGGGAGAGACGGGACAGATGATAAATGATATCTTAGAAACATGCCCCCACGTAAGAATCAGAGGACTGATGTGTATAGCTCCTTATGAAGAAAACCCGGAAGATGCTAGAGTTTACTTTGAAGAAGTAAAGAAGCTGTACGATGAGTACGGCAAGATACAGCATGAAAGACTGGACTTCAAATATCTTTCCATGGGTATGTCCAATGACTTTCAGGTAGCTATAGAGGCAGGCTCCAATCTGATCCGCGTAGGTACGCTTATCTTTGGAGCGAGAGATTATTCGAAAAAATAGGAGGAACTGAAATGGGATTTTCAGACACATTTAAAAAATTAGTAGGCATCGAAGAAGTGGAAGATGAGTTTGATGAAGAGGAACTTCAGGCTGAAAAGGAAAGGATTTCTAAAGAGAACATTCGCAAGTCTTCATCAGAATATAAAGCAGCCAGGTCATCTCAAGCCAGCGAAGCACCTAAAACAGTTCCAATTGAAAGAAGGGTATCTGTTGCCGGAACAAGCGCTTTTAAACTTGTAGTTATAGAGCCGAAAAGCTTTGACGAATGTCCTAAATTGGTGGATAGTTTAAAAGGCAGACGTCCCGTAATAATCAATCTGGAAAAAATAGAGACAGAAGTTGCAAAAAAAATATTTGATTTTTTAAGCGGCGCTACATATGCTTTAAATGGTAACGTTCAAAAGGTAGCCAACAATATTTTTATATTCGCGCCGGAGAGCGTTGATATAGCAGCCAATCAAGATGAAAGGGGATTTGACTTCGGCGGAAATAAGAACCCTTGGAGATAATATTGTGATATATTTTTCAAGATTATGCCGAAGAAAGGGGAAACATGTTGTATATTATAATTTATGCCATAAGATGGTTTGCTAATCTTTTGGTAACACTGCTTCTTGTCAGAGCGATTCTGAGTTGGTTTGCAGGCAATCCATATGGAATATTAGGGAAACTTTACATGTTTTTGGTGAGGCTTACGGAGCCTCTCGTAATGCCTTGCAGAAAACTTTTGAGCCGGTTTAACACAGGAATGTTTGATTTTTCTGTGCTGCTTTCTATGCTGCTCATAGAGCTGGTGGCAAATCTTTTAATAAGATTGATAGTGATGATTTTTTAGTGGTGTTTTAGAGTGATTTCAGGGAGGATGCAATGATTACACCTGCAGACATTGAATACAAAGAATTTACCAAAGCGGTAAGAGGATATAAAGAAGAAGAAGTAGATGCTTTTCTGGACCTTATAATAGTGGATATGGAAAAGCTGATAAGAGAAAACAGGAAGCTTAAGGAAGAATTGCAGAAGGCCAAAGGGCAGGTAGATAAACATATCAGTACTGAGACTTCGGTATATGAAACTCTGGAAGCCGCTAAGTCCCTTATGAACGATATCGCGGCCAGCGCTGAGCGAAGGGCCGAAGTACTTTTGAAGAACGCTGAGCTGGAGGCTTCTTTAATTACCAAAGAAGCTAGAGAATCCATAGCCAGACTCAATGAAGAGGGTAATAATCTTAAAATAAAAGTCGAGACTTTAAGGTCCAGATATAAAAGAATGCTGGAGGATGAACTGGAGAGATTGAATTATAGCAGCGATGACATCTTGGCTGAATTTGAGAAAGAATTTCTTCCGTCATCTTCATCCCAAAATGTAAGCAGCGATACGATTTACGCAAAAGATGCCGCTTATGAAAAGGAATTTTCTGCATCTAGGAAAGAAAATGAAAAAGCTGACCTTTCCAAGACAATCGTAAATTTAAAATAAACAAATAAATAAATCATTAAAACAGTTAGGGGGATGCAAGCTAAGCTTGCCTTAAGAAATGGTAAAATTCAGGTATTTGTTGATAGCAGGAATCATACTTTTAGACCAGATCGTAAAATTCGCTGTTAGAGAACTCATGTATGTAGGTGAGAGCATACCTGTCATAGAGAACGTATTCCACCTGACTTATGTTCAGAACAAAGGCGCTGCTTTTAGCTTGTTTTCAGGCTCGGGCTTTATGCTGATCGTACTGCCTGTGATTGCACTGGCAGTTGCCGTATGGTATATGGAAACCCATAAAGACGTTCACTGGACGCTGCCGCTTTCGCTTAGCCTTATCATAGCAGGCGGTCTAGGGAACTTGATAGACAGGCTGTTCTTGGGCTATGTAACTGACATGATTGATTTTAAAATTTGGTCTCCTGTTTTTAATATTGCTGATATTGCAGTTTGCGTCGGAGCCGGATTTTTAATTCTCTACACCCTGGCGTTTTATGGGAAAGATGGTAAAATAGATAACGCTGATAGCGTTGACAGCGTTTAATTCCTTATACGGAGTGCGTAGCTCTCTGGCGTTATGGGGGCCTTGTATGGATAATAATGAAAACATAGAAATTTTAATAGGTGATGAAAATGAAGGCGCTAGAGTTGATTTAGCGCTCTCTTTGCAATTGCCCGAAATATCCAGGAGCTTTATACAAAAGCTCATTGAGACAGGAGCTGTTAAAATAAACAGTCAATCTTGCCTGTCAAAAAAGTATAAGGTCAAAGCAGGAGATGTGGTTTATATAGCCTTGCCTGAACCTAAGACGCTTGAAGTGCAGGCAGAAGATATTCCTCTTGATATAGTGTATGAAGATGATGATCTTTTGGTGGTGGACAAGCCGAGAGGCATGGTGGTTCATCCGGCGGCCGGCAATGAAAGCGGAACGTTGGTAAACGCCCTCATGTTTCATTGCAAAGACAGGCTGTCGTCTATCAACGGCGTAATAAGACCGGGTATCGTCCACAGGATAGATAAAGATACCAGCGGGCTTTTGGTAGTAGCTAAAAATGATATAGCACACGAGTTACTGTCACAACAATTGGCGGATCATTCCATAACCAGAAAATACGAAGCTCTGGTATTCGACAATCTCAAACAGGATGAAGGGACCGTCGAGGCGCCTATAGGCAGGGATCCTAAAAACAGACTGAGACAGGCGGTAACTTGGCAAAATTCCAAGAACGCAGTTACCCACTGGAAAGTTTTAGAACGCTTCGGTGCTTACACACTGATAGAAGCCCGGTTGGAGACGGGGCGCACCCACCAGATAAGGGTTCATATGGCTTACATCAGACATCCTCTGGTGGGAGATCAGGTATACGGTCCGAAAAAGCAGCCGTTTAACGTCTGCGGTCAGTTGCTTCACGCAAAAATACTCGGATTTGTTCATCCAAAGACAGGAGAGTATATGGAGTTTGAAAGCAAAAAACCTGCTATCTTTGATGAAACACTGGTGAAGATACGCAGCCACAAAGGAGCGGGGAATCTGTAGCATATTTACCTTTAGTTTAGGAAGGCAGTAAGCTTCCCCGGGGAGGGCGGCCGCTTTAAGTAAATACATTTTAAATAGGTTTTGGCTTATAAGATTTTCATTTATTTGTCGTCTCTTCAGATGAAGACTTGATATAGCCGATGCAGTCTTCACAAACGTAACCGTTTTTGAAGCTTATATTGCCATACTTTTTCCCGCATAGCCAGCAGTGATGCCGATTCATTTCCATACCTCCTTTGTTAATCAGAAGACAACACCTGAGAGTGGTTTTATGATATTATCCTTACTGTTGAAAATAAAGATAAAAATGAAATTTCAGTTAAATTAGTGATGTAAATGCCGGAAAAAAGGTTGTTATGGAAAAGACACATATGGAAGATATGAAAAAAGAATCTTTAAAAAAAAGATATGAGAGAAACACAGTGTTTTCGTCAGAGGAGCAAATAGCATTGGCTGAGAAAACGGTATTTGTAGCGGGATGCGGCGGTTTGGGAGGCTATATCTGTGAAATGTTGGCGAGAGTGGGAGTCGGAAATCTTGTGCTTGCCGACGGAGACGTGTTTGAAGAATCCAATCTCAACAGGCAATTGGCTTCCACGGAGGAAAACCTGGGCAAAAACAAAGCATGCGAGATGAAAAAAAGAATACAGCAAATTAATGCAGAAATTGAAGTGCAGGCCATTCCGCAATTTATCGACGAGAATAACGGGCTGAATATGATTAAGGGCGCAGACTTGGTGATGGATGCGCTAGACAGCAGGAAAAGCAAATTGATGTTGCAGAACTTGTGCCAAAAAGCCGGAATACCTATGGTACACGGCGGCGTATCAGGGTGGCAGGGACAGGTTTGCACGATTATGCCGGGAGATGATACTCTGTGCGTTTTATACGGAGGTTATAACCTTGAGAAGTCCGAAAAAGTCGGAACTCCTTCTTTTACTCCTGCAGTGGCGGCAGGCATACAAGTGGCCAAAGCTGTTAAGCTTCTGCTTGGCAGAGAAAATGCGGAGAAAAAATCAGTGCTGTTTTTTGGCCTTTTGGAAGACGAGTGGTGCGAAGTAGAGTTAAAGGGCGAAAAAAGTTTAAATGGTGGCGATGGATATGATAGATAGCGCCGGAAGAAAAATAGACTATCTTAGAATATCTGTTACAGATAGATGCAATTTGCGGTGCAGATATTGCATGCCTCCGGAAGGCGTGAAAAATCTGGGTCATGAAGCTATACTCACTTACAGCGAAATCGTCCGCATAGCCAAGATAATGGCCGATCTGGGCATACGCAAAGTAAAGATAACAGGTGGGGAGCCATTGGTAAGGCTGGGAATTGAAGAACTGATCGAGGAACTCAATTCCATAAAAGCGATTGAACAGGTAACTCTTACTACCAACGGAATTTTACTGAGCCAAAAGATTTTTGCGCTTTATAAGGCCGGCATAAGAAATATCAACATAAGCTTGGACACATTAGATAGAAAAAAATATGAGGAATTAACCGGTTATGATGCGTTGGAAGATGTAAAAGCATCAATTGATGCATGTCTTGATTTTCAAGATATAAACCTTAAGCTCAACTGCCTGGCCCTTGCAGATAACACCAGGGATGACTTTGCTCGCATGGCATCTCTTGCGGCGGACAAACCGATTGACGTGAGATTCATAGAGGTTATGCCTATCGGTATGGGGAAGTCGGAAAAAGGCGTAGACGCAGATGATATTTTGCATATTTTAGAAGATAAATTTGGAAAAAGCCAAAAGGTTATCGGCAAAAGAGGCAATGGGCCTGCCCAATACTTCTCTTTTGAAAGATTTGATGGCAAAATCGGATTCATCAGTCCCATGAGCCATAAGTTTTGCTCAGGCTGCAATCGAGCCAGATTGACAGCCGACGGTTTCTTCAAGCCATGCTTGGCATATGACACAGGCGTGGACCTTAAAAGCTTAATGCGCTTAGGTGTGCGGGATCAAGAATTGGCTGAACATATATTAAAAGCTGTAAACCAAAAAAACATAGGTCATTCCTTTGGCACAGAAACTGCCGGCGGCCGGTCGATGTGGCAAATCGGCGGATGATTCGGATTCAGCGGATGATTCAGATTCAGCGGATGATTCAGATTCGGTGGATGATATGGACGGAATAATAAATTGGATAACAGAATGTTTTTCAGATCCGGCAATTTTGAGTGCCATTAAAGTTACGTTTCAGATGGCAATTTTTTCATGTGCCTTTTCTTCCATCCTGGGCATAATCTTCGGATTGCTTCTGGAAAGATTTGATTTCCCGGGCAAAAAGATAATAATCAGAATAAACAGGACTTTGATGGGAATGCCTCCGGTGGTAGCCGGATTGATAGTTTATATGCTGCTCATGAGGCGGGGGCCGCTCGGTTCTCTGGGATGGCTGTTCACCATAAAAGGCATGATAGTGGCGCAGACTTTGATAATCACTCCTATAATGACAGGAATGATACACCAGCATGCCGTCAGCAAAGCCCCTGCCATACGTGAATTCTGCAGAACTATGGGAGCCAGCCCTATGCAGACCAATATGACGCTGCTGAAAGAGATGCGTCACGATATATACTTTTGCATGGTGACGGGATTCGGAAGAGCTATAAGCGAAGTCGGCAGCGTTATGCTGGTGGGAGGAAATATAAAGGACAGTACCAGGACTATGACTACCGCCATATCGCTGCTCAAAAGCCAGGGTATATTCACTGAAGGCATAGCTTTGGGCGTAGTCTTGCTGGTTATGGCTTTTGTCATTCAATGGCTTTGTGACTTTTTGCAGAGAGGAGAGGAAAAGGCGTGAAATTGCAGGGAATAAAAAAGACCATAGGTAACTTCCAACTTTCTGTAGATGAGCTTTTGATTGAAGAAGGAAAAATCCACGGCCTTGTAGGTCATAACGGCGCCGGCAAGTCCATATTGCTTAAGATAATCATGGGAATAATGGAGCGGGATGCAGGAGATATAGATTACGGGGGCATTTCTCAAAACGAAATTACGTTGATGACTCAGACGCCTTATCTGCTCCATACCAGCGTATATGAGAATGTAGTTTATCCGTTGAAACTCCGCAAGATTAAGCCGGATGAAGAGGAAGTGGATAAACTTCTTGAGCGAGCAGGAATGTTAGCGCACAAGGAGCAATATGCGCTGAGTCTGTCCAGTGGGGAGAGGCAGAAGCTGTCATTCCTGCGAGCGGTGATATTTAAGCCGAAGCTGATAATGATGGATGAGACTCTTTCCAACTTGGACCCGGACAGCGAAAACACCATTATAGAAATGATTAAGGAGATCCAAGATGAACGTCAGGCTACATGGATAATCGTCAGCCATCAGCTGGAAAGCAAAGGAGACCTTTGCGATATTATTCATCGTATGGAGGGCGGTAAGATGGTAGTTTAGGGTGGCCGGGAGAAAACTCAAAGCAGCCTATGGCAGCTTAGGGTTTACCCAGACTGTCTTGTTGCCTGTAAATATGACCATGCCCGGTTTGGCTCCGGCAGGCTTCTTTACGTGTTTGACAGGCACATAATCTACCGGTACGTTTTCTGAATCCCTGGCCTTGCTGTAATAGGCTGCTATGCCGGCTGCTGCATATATTATCTCTTCCTGCTGCAGAACATCGTCAGAAGCAGGATGCAGTATCACATGAGAGCCGGGGATGTCTTTGGTATGGAACCATATATCTTTAGAGGCTGATATTTTAAAGGTCAGCATGTCATTCTCCTTGTTGTTGCGGCCTACATAAACGCAGGAACCGTCTGAAAGGATGTATTTATGAGGCTCTGCTTTGAATTTTTTCTCTTTAAATCCTCCGGGAATTTTTCTCTTTCTTATATATCCCGTATCTTCCAATTCTTTTCTTAAAGCTTCAACTTCAGATATATCTTCGGCATTGTCCAAATATGAAAGCACTGAATCCAGATATTCTATCTCTTGTTGATTGGACTGGAGCTGCAGCTGTTTTTCTTTTATGGCAGTCTTTGACTTGCCGTATTTTTTAAAATAAATTTGTGCATTTTTTGAGGGACTGAAGCGAGGGTCCAGCGGAATCTCCACTTGTGAGCCGTCGTAATAATTGGTCACGGTAACTTTATCGGCGCCTGGACTTACTGCGTGGATATTGGCTGTAAGAAGTTCTCCGAACAGTCTCAAATCATCTGAATTTTCGGCCTTAAGCAAGTCTTCTTTCAGCCTTTGCTCTTTTAGATGAAGTTTGTCCAGTTGTGAAGATACAGCTCTGTGTAAGTCTGATGATTTTTGGCGGACTTTATTGGTGCTCTGCTTGTTGGAGTAATAGTATTCAAGACAACTGCTTATGGACTCCAGCTGTATAGCCGAGCATACGTCTTGATACTCTGCTAGAGGAATGATGTAAAATTCTCTAGGAACATTTTTTTCATCACAATAAACTGTAGGCGTGACGTGTCCCGATTGCACAGCTCTAACGACGCTTTCCAGAAATTCGCCGGGATTAGAGTGGGAAGCCAATTCTTCGGCAAAAGCGGAAGAGATGCCTGCTACCGTCTTTTGCACGGCTTTGCCGGAAGCCGGCAGGATGGTATCTTTTGTGACCTGTTTAAAAGGGATTTTATCCTGAACGGGAGGATATTGATAGACTACTCCCGGAAGAAGTTGGCGTACTCGGTTGACATCTATGGATACGTGCTTGATGCAGTCTATTATCTTTCCGCTTGATATATCTATCAAAATTATGTTGCTGTGTTTGCCCATAATCTCAAAGATGAGCTTCTTAGAAACTGTAAATCCAAGCTCATTTAAAGTCTCCAGAGATATTTCTAAAATACGCTCGCTGTCTTTTTGCGATACGTCTATGATGCGAGCTCCTTGTATGTGCTTTCTTAAAAGCATGCAAAAAGAAAGGGGAGCCGGCGGATTGGGCAGGTTTTCTTCTATAAGATGAACTCTGGCTGAGGAAGGGTCTATGGATGAGTAGAGTTTGACCTTTCCTTGCTTTGTGTGTATGTTGAAGACCAGCTCATCGGCCTCAGGCTGATAGACCTTTTCTATTTTTCCGGTTGTTATGACTGACTGCAGCTGGCATGCTACAGCCATGGTTACTATTCCGTCAAATGCCATGGTAACTCCTTTAATGTTTGTCTTTCTGATATTTTATTCTAAATAAAAGTATATTAGAAAAACAGCTTTTTTACAAGCTTTAAGAACTCCGCAAGGCGGAATTAAGGCGGATGTTTTATGGAGTTGTGGTTATTGATACCTTTTTGGCGTTTTTGGATACTTTGTATCACAATATTGCCGGTTAAGTATGTTTTACGCCCATCAAGGCCGCGGCGAACCCCTTGCAAACCCGTTTTTTTTCATGTACAATGATTCCGTTACCATTAACTTAAAGTAGGAAAACAGGGAGAGCGACAATCGACCTGGGAAAAGAGGAAAATTAGATGATAAAAAGCATGACAGGATTCGGCCGCGGCGAATATAACGATGGAAAACGCAATATTACGGTGGAAATCAAATCTGTAAACCATCGCTACTCAGACATTTCTGTGAAAATGCCCAGGAGGTACGGATTTGCAGAAGATAAGATAAAGGCGGCAATCAAGGAAAAGTTGCGGCGCGGCAAGGTAGATGTTTCTGTCATGGTTGAAAACATCACTGAAAATGATATAAATATCAAGCTTAACCAACCTATTGCAAAGCAGTATTATGAGAATCTCAAAGTGCTTCAACAAGATTTTCAGCTGAGCGGAGACATTTCTCTCCAGCTTTTGGCCACCATGCCTGATGTGATGAAAGCCATAGCAGATGTGGATGATGAAGAAGAAATAACTAAAGCCATCTTGATACCGGTCAACCAGGCCGCAGACGACTTGGAGACCATGAGAAGGACCGAAGGAGAAAAGCTGGCGGCAGACCTCAAGGAAAAAGGCAAAAACATTAAAACCATACTCGACCAGATAGAAGAAAGAGCGCCGGGCGTTGTAAAGGACTACACCGTTCGCCTCAAAGAGAGAATCATAGAGCTGCTTGACGGCAATGCCACTATGCCGGAAGAAAGAATTTTGACGGAAGCCGCCATATTCGCCGACAAGTCATCCATTGATGAGGAAATCACCCGTCTTAACAGCCACCTTGACCAGCTGGAAAAGATCTTGACATCAGGAGGCGATACTCAAGGCAAAAAGCTGGATTTTCTGGTGCAGGAGATGAACAGAGAAGCAAACACTATAGGCTCCAAAGCCAACGACATAATAATTACTAATCATATGCTTGAGATAAAAAGCGAGATTGAAAAGATAAGAGAACAAGTTCAAAACATAGAATAAACCTTGAATATATTAAGAAAACATGCTATAATAATTATTCACGTAAGCAAAACACACAGCAAAACGTTGAAACAAGCATGACTTTGCCGGACATAAAAGCGCCAGGCAAAGTTTCACTACAGGAGTTCAAGATGAATTTCAGAGAAAAACATCCCGGCAAGTTATTCGTTCTTTCAGGCCCTTCCGGGGCAGGAAAAGGCACTATATGCAAGCGTCTTCTTGAAGAGACGGAGGACCTTGAGCTATCGGTATCTATGACTACCAGGGCGCCGCGAACAGGAGAAGTTGAAGGCATAAGCTATTATTTTACAGACGTTGAGACTTTTAAGAAGTCAATTGAAGGAGGGGAACTTCTGGAATATGCCCAAGTTTACGGCAATTATTACGGAACACCCAGACAGATGGTCCTGGAAAAACTTTCTCAAGGAACGGATGTAATCTTAGAAATAGACATGCAGGGTGCGCTTAAAGTCAAAGAAAATTATCCTGACGGCATTTTCATCTTTATATTGCCTCCGTCCATGTCAGAACTGAGAAAAAGGCTTACAGGGCGGGGAACGGAATCTGCTGAGGCCATAGAAATTAGGCTTGGGGAGACTCTTAAAGAACTTTCGTATATAGAAAAATATGATTATTGTGTGGTAAACGGCGTCTTGGAGGAAGCAGTGGCAAGAGTTAAAGCCATAGTAGTGGCGGAACATTCAAAAGTTGCCTTTACCGCTGAAGAACTCATCGAGAGCTATAAGGAGGAAGCATAATGTTATATCCATCGATTAATGAAATTAGAAAAAAGGCAGACAGCAGATATACTATAGTTATATTGGCAGCCAAGAGAGCAAGAGATATAATAGATGGCAAGCCAATACTTACGGATGCGGATACCGACAAGCCGGTTTCCATAGCTGCCCACGAAATAGCAGAAGACTTGATAACTTATAAGAGAGAAGAAATTTAAATCTACCAGATTTGAAACTTACCAGACTTGAATTTACCAGACTTGAATTTACCAGACTTGAATTTACCAGACTTGAAACCGGCTCAGACCGTAGACAAACCCCGGACAGATTGTATGATCGTCCGGGGCTTTCTTTTACTTTTTCTTTTTTTTTCGGAATTTTGTCAGCGAATTTACATAAAATGGTATTTTTGAAGCGTGGGAACCGCTCAAAATGCAAAAAATCATAAAAATTAGACAAAAAGGGCTGTCGCACATCAGTTAACGATAATTTTTCGTTAATGCGACAAACTCCCATGCCTCTGATATTATGCCACGCCCCACGATTTTAAACAAAAAATACAATATCGTGGGTTTTTGCTTTTTTTGTTGCACTTGTATCGTAAACCTAAGAATTTTGATTTTTTGTCAGCAGTTCATTGCCCTGCACACCGCCTCAAATAACCGCGCATGCTCTTGGCATACTGACGGAGAGGCTTTGCCTACAGTCTGACCGCTCTAAGCCCTAAGGCTGAGAGCGGTTTTTGCGGCAGCCGGAAAATATTATTTTATAATAAATGAGAAGAATAATGTCGAACTTTGTCTAATTTATCTAAATATGTCGAATGTCCGTGAAAAAACTCAAGACTTGGCAGTGGTACAATAAAAACTGTAAAATAATGCTAAATGCAAAGGGAGGATTATAGAATACTATGGAAGGATACATATCTGTAATCACAAAGAGATATAGCTGCAGGGTTAAGATAGACGATATAGTGTATATACAACAGCAACAGAAAAAGCTGACAATAGTGACAGATCATGAAGTTTATTCTTATTATGAGAGGATGGAGAACGTTGTTGAACATCTGGACAAAAGGTTTTTTCAAATAATGAAAAAGCTGGTGGTAAATCTGGATAAGATACAGATGGTCAGAGAACAGCAGATTCACTTTCAAAACGGAGAAGACATATATTTGGGCAAAGATAATTATGTTAAAACTAAGCAGATATACACAGCTCACCTCAGGGGGCTGATTTGACGGTACCTGCTGATTTGACGGTACCTGCTGATTCCACAATTGCATTCACATATATAATTATATAATTAAGGCATTTTTAAGAATTTTATTGAGTTTTTCTTAACTGAGGGTTATTATACTTCTGGCATAAATATAATTGCAAGGCGCAGCGGACATAGTTTCAAGCTGCAGAAAAACATACAACGGAAAGGATTAAACAAGATGAACAGTGAACACATTTTAGGAGAGACTATTCTGATAGTAGATGACAACAAAGAAATAGTAGACTCACTGGGGAAACTGTTATCTCTTGAAGGATATAACATAGTGACTGCTTATGACGGCATGGAAGCTCTTGAGAAACTGGAATCAAATCACATAGATCTCATTCTGCTGGATGTGATGATGCCCAAGCTGAACGGACTTTCAGCCCTTATGAAAATACGTGAAAATTATAAGATACCAGCCATAATCCTTTCTGCCAAAACAGAAGAAAGCGATAAAGTATCGGGGTTGATTTTAGGCGCAGATGATTACGTCAGCAAACCTTACAACGCTGCGGAGCTGATAGCGCGTATAAAAGCTCAGCTCAGACGGTACAAAGCCTGGGGCGGAGAAACTCCTAAAACCAATGACGACATCATCGCCAACGGCGGTCTGGTACTGGACAGAAGGCAGAGGCTAGCCGTTGTGGAGGGAAAAGAAGTAAAGCTGACGGCTACGGAATATAAGATACTTGAGTTTTTGATGGAACATGTGGGACAGGTTTTTCCCGCTGAACAGATATATGAAAATGTGTGGAACGAGCTGGCGACCTTTGCGGTGGAAAACACAGTGATGGTGCACATAAGACATATAAGAGAAAAGATAGAAATCGATGCGAAAAATCCTAAGTATATAAAGGTGGTGTGGGGCATTGGATACAAAATGGAAAAATATAACTAAAAAAATGTCCGAATTTTGGCGGGTAAACCGGCAATTTATCTTTGGAGCGCTGGTTGCAGCTTTAGGTTTTGCCTTGGTAGGATATATATTTTACAACTCCAGATTTTATATGAGCACGGCAGATACATGGAAATTCGGAATCGTCGCCAACTTATTTTTGGCAGCGGGGGTATGCATAATCGTGCCTGCCGCTCTTAAGAGAATATACAACAGGTGGATACCTGAAAACAGCGATTTCTACAGCTCATGGAAAGAAACTTGGATAAATCAGCAAAAAACTGTATGCACGGCAGGACTCATATTGCTTGTTGCCTCAGTTTTCTTTCTGAATTCGCAGATTAACGGCGGCTATTATTATCCTAACTATTCAACAGGATATCTGATGGTGGCAACTTCGGTAGTACAGTTTGCTATCGCAGAAGTGTGGATTATCAAATTTATGAAAGGCCGGCTGGATATGCTGATGAACTGCGTCAGCGAGATTAATAAGGATAGGCTCAGAGAAGCTGTTGAGCTGGAAAAAAAGAGCATTGAAAAGGCGGCAAGAAGCGAGCAGCTGAAGATAGATTTGATTTCCAATGTCTCCCATGATTTAAAGACTCCCCTTACCTCTATGGTGGGTTATTTGGAACTGTTGAAAAAAGAAGATTTAGATCAGGTGCCAAGAGACTATGTGGAAGTCATCTCTGACAAGGCAGAAAAGCTCAAAGAAATGATAGAAAGCCTCTTCTCCCTGGCAAAAGCCAGCAGCGGAAATATACAGACTCATATGGAGTCCATAGAGATGAATAGGCTGATAGAACAGATACTAGCCGACATGGATGATAAGATAGGAAGCAGCCATCTCCAGTTTGTGACAGTGCTGACGGAAGACGATACCCATTTTGTTACCGATAATATGCACATGTATAGGATTTGTCAGAACCTTATAGAAAACGCTTTAAAATACTCCGCCGAAAATACGAGGGTATTCATTAAGACTTTTATATCCGGGACGCCTGCTCAACCGCGTTTATGCCTTGAAATAACCAATACGGCAGGATACCTGATGGATTTTAATAAAGAGGACATAGTAGAGAGGTTTGCCAGAGGCGATAAAGCCAGATCCAGCGAAGGCAACGGATTGGGCTTGGCCATAGTGAGCACTTATGCCAGCGCTCTCGGAGGGTCATTTGATATCAATATAGATTGCGACCAGTTTAAAGCGGTGCTGTCATTTCCGCAGGCAGCAGCTGAGACCTCTCCCGAAACCTTGAAGGCATCGACTGCCGCAAGAGTATAATTAGACTGCCGAAAGAGTATAATTATTGAAAAAATTGACAACCATGAGTACGTGGAGAATTTTCCCATGTACTCTTTTTTATGTGCTTATAGGCTTTCTCTGCTTCGGGTAGGAAAATAGATAACAGTCCAGCTCTGTTCTCAGAACACAGAGCGAAGAGTTTAACTGTAGGCCGAACCAAATAGGATGCATTTCGCATTTTGTATAATGAAATTACCGGATATCGTCAATATGACCTGATATCGCGGAATCATTATAGCGAGGTGTAACGAATGAATGTATATGGATATGTAAGAGTTTCGACTGTGGATCAAAACGAAGACAGACAGCTGAAAGCACTGAGAGCAAGGCTAGTACCCGAAAATAATATTTTCTGTGATAAACAGTCAGGCAAGGACTTTGAACGTCCTGAATACAAGAAAATGCTCAGGATACTCAAGACAGATGACTTGATCTATGTGATGAGCATTGACAGGCTCGGCAGAAATTACGAGGAAATACAGCAGCAATGGAGGATACTGACAAAAGAAATCGGCGTAGATATTTGTATATTGGACATGCCGCTCCTTGACACTAGAAACGGCGGGGATCTGATGGGAACTTTTATTGCTGATTTGGTTTTGCAGATATTGTCATTTGTAGCACAGAATGAACGGGAAAATATCAGAAAAAGGCAAGCCGAAGGCATAGTCGCAGCAAAGGAGCGGGGCGTAAAATTCGGGCGGCCTGAGATCCCATTGCCCTATGGGTTTGAACATGTAGTAAATATGTGGGAAAGAAAAGAGACGCCACTGTGTGAGATATTGAGAAAATGCGGTATAAGTGAGTCGACTTTCTATCGCAGACTGAGAGAATACAGACGACAAAAAGAAAGATAGGGCTGTCAAAAGGTGTACTTTATGACAGTCCTATTTCTTTTATAACTATAGCATGCAAATCAAGAAAAAGCAAGTGGCTTAAGCTTATTTTCAAGGCAAGAAAGTACTTTTTTTGAAGTAAACCGCCGTTGACGGGTAAGTGTCATAAAGTACACATTTTGAAAGTAACTTAAAGAATACATAGACATCAATTCAGAGGAGACGGAAGATACTATGCCGCAGATCTGGTGCATGAATTTAATAGACAATCGCGATAGAACAAATAATAGAAATGTTAATGATGAACTGAAATTTCAGCTTTGCCGCGAGAGATCAATGTTGGCTATCGGTTGGGCGATACCGGATGTAGTAAATACATGGAAGGAATATAAGAAAATTGCCGATAAGAAATATCCAAAAAGCCGAGGATATGCTGCGGCAAGAAATAATCTGGAAAAAATAAAAAAGGGCGACCTTGTCTGGACCAAGAACCCTGTTATTGGTGAAAGATTTATCGTAGAAATACAGGATGATTATCCGGGAATATACAGTTCCTTGAAAGAATTTGATACATGCGCATACCGCAAGGGGACATATTATCCTGTAAGCGGTGAAGATTTATGTGGCGCACTGTCCGAGAAAAAAATCAGCGCAAGACATTCTATTGAAAAAATGGGAAAAAAGCGGCTCGATACTATTGAGGCTACAAAAGAACTTTTTAATAAAATATCAGAGAAAACAGTCTAATGGAGGAACATTGTGAAAAGAATATTATCGCTTATTATATCTGTTGCTTTGCTCATCAGTACTTTTGTTGCAATTCCTGATATATTTGCTGCAACTGATGAAATTTTGGATAATCCTCAGGTAGAAGTAAATGACGAGCTAGGCGCAGCTAAGGCATGTGACGGCCATGTGCTGGGAACAGTCAGCGGAGTTCCGGCGTGTGTGAATGAAAACGGAGAACTGCATGTATGCGAGAATAATTTTCCGGATGAGAATTTTAGGATATATGTAGGAAATCTTGTTGGTACGGAAAATGGTTACTGCACTGAAAATGGTATAAATAGTGTATATTCATTTTATATAATTGAATCATCAATTCATAGTATTGAGGGAATTGAATTTTTTAGTAAAATCCAGAGTATATATTGTGACGGAAACCAATTGACAAAGTTGGATGTAAGTAATAATCCGAAATTAACATCTCTGCTCTGTTCCAACAATCAACTTACCAAGCTGGATGTGAGTAATTGTCCCCAATTAGTAGAGTTGATTTGTTACCGTAATAAATTGACAGAGCTGAATGTCAGTAATAATCCAGAGCTAATAAGCTTGATGTGTGATAATAACCAATTGACAGAGCTGGATGTCAGTAATAATCCAGAGTTAACAAGCTTGGGTTGTGGAAGCAACCAACTGACAGAGCTGGATGTCAGTAATAATCCAGAGTTAACAAGCTTGGGTTGTGGAAGCAACCAACTGACAGAGCTGGATGTCAGTAATAATCCAGAGTTAACAAGCTTGGGTTGTGGAAG
>ERZ826764.1129-NODE-1129-length-33163-cov-3.058113_pt1 | contig 33163 bp, 21 predicted proteins | sample MGYA00519870_ERZ826764 | MGnify/ENA primary metagenome ERZ826764 (study PRJEB31778, sample SAMEA3449239) | human gut metagenome | biome: human gut; feature: human-associated habitat; material: faeces | place: United Kingdom | collected 2010/2012 ...
TGATGGAATCGGCCATCCGCGAGATCGTCTCCATCGCTATCCGCGCCTTCACGGAGAACGACCTGCACCTCGCCGGGCGGGTGGAGCCGCTCGAGGAGATTGTGGACGGCCTGTGCGACCAGCTCAAGAGCCGCCACGTCGGCCGCCTGCAGCAGGGCGTCTGCACGCTGAAGCTCGGCTTCGTCTTCAACGACCTGCTCACGAACTATGAGCGCGTGGCCGACCACTGCAGCAACATCGCTGTGGCGCTCATCGAGCTGGAGTCCGACGTGTTCGATACGCACGCTTACCTCAACAGCGTCCACGAGCTCAAGAGCGAGACCTTTGACCGCTACTACGATGAGTATCAGAAGAAGTTCGCCATCTGAGCGGGCACATAAGCATACCCCGTCGGCCTTGAAGGCCGACGGGGTATGCTTATTTTATGCAGTTGGTGAGTCAGAGCTTATCCGCCCGGGCAAGGCGGGGAAGCCCTCAGCGGGAGGTCCTGCGTCTGCAGACGACCACGACGGCGGGAATCGCCGCACAGCTCGCGATGGCCGCGCATGGCGTAGCCGGTGGCGTCACCGGAAGAGCCGTGGATACAGATAGTGCCTTCGTTCATCGTGTCGCCGGTGGCGGACTTGGCGGGGTTGGGCGTGTCGGGGGTTTCCGGCGTATCCGGGGTCGACGGGACGGCAACACCCTCATAGGCAACGTCGGCGTTGGAGTTCGTGTTGTTCACGCCACGCTCGAAGAGCTTGGCCTGATTGGTCAGCATGGAGATCTTGTTGTCGCGGATGAACATCGCCTGCGTCATCAGGCCGTAGGGCACGACGCGCTCGGCGGTGACATCACTGTATACGGGCAGCTCCCACGTGATGCCGGCCGTGCCGATCAGGACGGGGAACTGGGAGCCGTAGGCGGTGGTCATGTCATCCCAGGGAGAGCTCCACTCCGCGCCGGAGGGGGAGGTGCTGTTCTTTTTCAGGAAGTCGCGGTAGGGCATCTCGAAGCTGTTGTGCTCGCTGTTGTTGGCGATGGCGCCCATACCGACGGCCTCACCCAGCTTCACGAACTGCTCGGCGATCTGTCAGACGGAATGGGCGGTTTTTACCCGATCTGCCGCCACCTCCTCCGGCAGATCGGGTGGTCTCCGTGTGTGATGTTTACCTCCTCCAGATTGCTGAGAAAAGTATATAATTTCCAAATAAAATGTCAATAAGCTACAGGAAATATCGCAAAACGAAAAATATAATCGAAAAAGTGACAGATTCCTGCATTTCGGAAAAATTTTTCTTTTGCGTAGACAGCCGTTTTTTACTGAATCTGTAGGAATTCACAGAGGGTTTACAGTCACACTCTTGCTTTTTTTCAAAAAAAGACTATTATAATAAGGATGAAAATCATGAATCTGCGGCATGCAGAGTGAAAGGAAGTCATATCCATGACAAAAGTTGACATTATTTCCGGCTTTCTGGGCGCGGGCAAGACGACGCTCATCAAGAAGCTGCTCAAGGAGGCCTATCAGGGCGAGAAGCTGGTGCTGATCGAAAACGAGTTCGGCGAGATCAGCATCGACGGCGGCTTCCTGAAGGAGTCCGGCGTACAGATCAGCGAGATGTCCTCCGGGTGCATCTGCTGCTCGCTGGTGGGCGACTTCGGCAAGGCGCTCAAGGACGTGGAAAAGCAGTTCCACCCCGACCGCATCCTCATCGAGCCGTCCGGCGTCGGCAAGCTCAGCGACGTCATTGGCGCCGTAGAGCGTGTTGCGGACGAGAGCGTCACGCTCGGCAGCTTCATCACCGTGGCAGATGCCACGAAGTGCAAGGTCTATCTGAAGAATTTCGGTGAATTCTACACGAACCAGATTGAGACCGCCTCCGCCATCATTCTCAGCCGCACCGGCTCCATCTCCGAGGAGAAGCTGGCCGCCGCCGTGGCCCTGCTGCGCGAGCACAATCTGAACGCCGTCATCATCACGACGCCGTGGGACCAGCTCTCCGGCGCACAGATCCTCGAGGCCATGCAGAAGCAGCACACGCTCACCGAAGAGCTGGCTGACATGATCCGCAGCGCCCAGTCCGAGGAGGACGACGAGGAAGAGCACCATCATCACCATCATCATGACGATGCCAACGAGGATGACGAGCACGAGCATCCTTGCTGCCACCATCATGACCACGATGACGAGGATGAGCATCACTGCCATCACCATCACGATCATGATGACGACGAGGAGGACCATCATTGCTGCCATCATCACGATCATGACGACCATGATGAGGACGACCACGAGCACCACTGCTGCCATCATCACCATCATCACGGCCACGACGCCGACGAGGTCTTCCAGAGCTGGGGCGTCGAGACGCCGAAGAAGTTCACCGAGGAAGAAATCCGCAATGCCCTCGCCGCACTGGACAACGGCGAGACCTATGGCATCGTGCTGCGCGCCAAGGGCATCGTTCCGACGGCGGACGGCACCTGGCTGCACTTTGACCATGTGCCCGGCGAGATCGACGTCCGCACCGGCACGGCCGCTGTGACGGGCCGTCTGTGCGTCATCGGCTCGAAGCTGGACGAAAAGGCACTCGCCGCCCTGTTCGGCGTGTAAGGAGGCTGCCATGGCCATTCCCGTCTATGCCTTCACCGGCTTTCTGGACGCCGGAAAAACGAAATTCATTCAGGAGACGCTGGAGGACGAACGCTTCAACGCAGGCGAGCGCACGCTGCTGCTCATCTGCGAGGAGGGCGAGGAGGAATATGACCTCTCCGTCTATCCCTACCAGCATGTCTACCCCGAGGTGATCGATCAGGAGGCCGTTACGACCGAAGAGCTTTCACAGCTGTTCAAAAAGCACCACTGCGAGCGCGTCGTCGTCGAGCTCAACGGCATGCTGCAGGTCGGCCCGTTCTACCAGAAAATGCCGGAGGACTGGCAGATCGCGCAGGAGGTCATGTTTGCCGACGGCACAAGCATCCTCGCCTACAACGCCAACATGCGCTCCCTTGTGGTGGACAAGCTCACGGGCTGTGAGATGGTCGTGTTCAATCGTCTTGCACCGGGCACGGACATCATGCCGCTGCACAAGCTCGCCCGCGCGCTGAACCGCCGCGTCGGCATCCTCTATGAATACACCGACGGAACGACGCAGCCCGACGAGATCGAGGACCCGCTCCCCTTTGACATCAACGCCCCGGTCGTGGAGATCGGCGACGATGATTTTGCGCTCTGGTACCGCGACATCACGGAGGAGCCGAAGAAGTACGACGGCAAGACCGTCCGCTTCAAGGGACAGGTCGCCCGCCTGAAAAAGGACCGCGACGGCTACTTTGCGCCCGGCCGCTTTGTCATGACGTGCTGCGTGGAAGACATCGCCTTCATGGGTCTGCCGTGCAAATACGCAGACGCCGCCTCGCTGCACGCCCGCGAGTGGGTCACGGTCGAGGCGACGGTCTCCGTCCGCTTCCATGCGCTCTACCGCGGCACCGGTCCCATCCTGACGGCCATCCGCGTAACGCCCGCCGAACCCGCGAAGAACGAGGTCGCAACGTTCTGAATCATGCCCTCGTATAGCAAAATCCTGCCGGAGTCAGCCACTCCGGCAGGATTTTTTATAGCTCAGTTTTCGTCCGCAGCTGCTCCCATGGTCGCAGCGAAGGCCGCTGCGGCATTCTGAACCGTCTCCGCAACGATGTTCTCAGCCACGTGATGCAGGTCCGCCTGCAGGACGCGTTCCACATAAGGGGCGTATTCCTTTTCCGGCACGCAGTAGATGCGGAAGCAGCACGAAAGGTAGCGACGGATCTTCCGCTCCATCGTGAAATACATATCGCACGGGACGGACATGTAGCTCCGCGTGACACCGGCGGAGGCCAGCTCCAGCTCGAACAGCTCGCTGTCGTCCGCGCGCTTCATCCAGCGGGAGAAGATCTGGCGCAGCCGGGGCGTCATGCTCCGGTTGATGAAATCGGACGTCGACGGCAGCGAATACGCCGTGACATACAGGTCGCGCAGCGGCTCGGAGCACTCCGCGATATGGAGCTGCAGCCCCGTCTCCATGGCATACAGCAAAAGCGGCGACTGATCCGCCGGGAGCATTTTCTCCGCGCGGGAAAACTGCGAGCGAAACATGATCTGCGTCAGGCGCAGCAGCAGCGCCTCTTTATTCTCAAACGCGGCGAAAAACGATGCCGGAGACATTCCGGCCTTGCGGGCGATCTGTGCCGTCGTCGTGCGCTCGTAGCCCTGCTCGAGGAAGAGCGTCATCCCCGCATAGATCATCTTCTGTTCGCGTGCAATTCCTCTGGCCTGCAGCCCATGACCCGGCATGGCACTCGCTCCTTTCAACTGAATATATGAATCAAAAATAAACTCCGGTCAAATGATATCACATGCTGTCGAATTTTGCAAGCGGGAATTTGTGGATTTTCTTGGTATTCTCCTAGAATTATCAACTTTTCTCATTGTCTGCATAAAGCGATCCCCGGCCTTCCGGTCGGGGATCACAGCATTATACATTTTCCACCGCCGCCGGGTGCCAGAAGCCGACGGCATCACGGACGAGGACACAGCTGCGCGTCAGCTCCCCTTCTCCGGCGGCATCGGGCGTCACGCCCCACGCGGCGGCAGTGTCCTCGGGGACGCGAAGTTTGCAGCGGAACGTGAAGCGCAGGCGGTTGCCGCAGAGCGATTCGACTCCGCTGCTCGCACCGTCGCGGGCCTCGTGGGCGCTCAGGCTCTGCACCATGGCTCCGGCAGCACTCTGGGCGATGGTCTCGTCCTCAGCGGACCCGGTCACGCCGACGGCGTAGAGGCTGCGCGGATAGGCATCCTGCTGCTCCAGCCCCTGCAGGGCTGCAGCGAGGTCCGCACCCTCCGGCTGGTCCAGCCAGACACGGCCGCCAGGTGCATCCATACACAGGGCGGAGACGCCCTTCCAGAGCGTGAGCAGCGTGCCGCCGCCCGCTGGCGAGCTGAGCGTCACATAGCTGTCAAACGAGAATTCCTGCACGCCCGGCGCTTTGCGCTCGACCCACTGCGCAGCATTGGCGGCATCGAGCACCGCAGCGACCGCAGCGGCGTCCAGCATGCCGCTATGCTCCAGCTCCCCGCTGCGCGACCACTGGCACAGGCACAGGGCCGCGCCGTCGTCTGCCAGAGCGGCCAGCGTCCCGGCATTGGGCAGCTCGACCGGCTCGGGCGGCTGCGTGGGGTCGGTCGGTGCGGCGGTCGGCTCTTCCGTTGCGGGCGGGTCCGTCGGGTCAAGCGGCAGCAGCCCGCCGTGCTCCGCCGGGCCGCGCGAACAGGCGGCAAGCGAAACGGCCAGCATCAGCGCGCACAGCGCGGAGATCAGCTTTTTCATCTCCATCATCCTTTCGTCAAAAATCGTAAAATATGTCAGCGAGTGTATTTGCTTAAAACCGTTCTATCTATTCAGACGCGATTTCTGCGCATCCGTTCCGCTTATTTTGCGTTTCTTTTTTCTGGGCAGCACCGCACAATTGCAGCTTCGGCCTTCACCGAATGCTCTCGCCGAATTATGCGGTGCTGCCCTTGTTTTAACCGAAAGATTCTATTATAATAAGGGTATGTTTTGGAAACACCTGTACGGAGAGGATGACTGCCGTGTATTTTTCCCGGGAAAAATTGAATGCGCTCGTGCCGCCCGCCGGGCTGGAGGGCGCGGCCGAGCTGCTGAACGGACTGGAGTATGATCGGAGCAGCGTATGCTCCGCCGTCGTGACCGCCCTGCGCCCGCTGCTGGCGCGCCTTGCGCCGGAGCCGGAGGCCGGATGGCTGCCCGCGCTGTATGCGTGGCTGGACAACGGTCTGTTCCCCGATCCCGCCTATCAGGCCCCGCCCGAGGCACCGGTGCTTGCCGCGCTGGCCGAGCTGCTGGACGGCGTGCTCGCCTGCGAGGATGCGCCGTTCGATATGCTGACCGATCTGGCTGCGCACGGCCCGGAGGACGGAAGCCGTGTCGCCGATGAGCTGCCCGCCTTCCACGCCGCACTGCACGCCTCGCATTTTGTGACCATGCTGCGCATCGGCCGGGAGCTTCTGCCGTTTGACGCCGCTTCGCACACCATCGGCGTGCACAACATCGCCACGCTGACCGCCCAGTGCGCGAAGGAGGCCGGGCTTCCTGTCGACGTCCCGCTCGTCAGCGCGGCCGCCCTGTGCCACGATATCGGCAAGTTCGGCTGCCGCGGCGCGGACGCAAAGCGCATTCCCTATCTGCACTATTATTATACCTGGCAGTGGCTGTCCGGCCACGGCATGGAGCACATCGCGCATATCTCCGCGAACCACTCCACCTGGGACCTCGAATTTGAGAATCTGCCCGTGGAGTCCCTGCTGCTCATCTATGCGGACTTCCGCGTGCGCGGCACGCGCGAGGGCGGGCGCGAGACCGTGCACATTTATTCACTGGCAGAGGCCTATGCGATGATCCTTTCAAAGCTGGCGGACGTCACGCCGGAAAAGGAGCGCCGTTACCGCACGGTCTATACGAAGCTGCGCGATTTTGAATCTTATTTGCACAGCCGCGGCGTGGCTACGGAGCCTGGCCCCGCGCCGCAGCGCGAAACGCGCGACCCCGCCCTGCTCACGCAGCAGGAGGCGCTGGACGCCCTGCGCGCGCTGACGTTCGACCACGCCATCCGCCTGATGCATACCGTCAGCACGGACGCATCGTTTGACCAGCTGCTCGAGCAGGCGCGCGGTGAAAAGAACACACTGCGCATCCGCACCTACCTCGAGCTGTTTCAGGAATACCACACCTATATGTCCGGCGGAAACAAGCGCAAGCTGCTCGCCTTCCTCTACGAGCTGCTGCTGTATCCCGAGGGCGACGTTCGACGTCTGGCCGGGCAGCTCATGGGCAGCGTTCTGGCCAACAGCGGGCCGAAATACCGCAAGGAGCCGCCCTCCGCCGCGCCGCAGGACGCAGCCGCGCCCGCGATGCTCTCCGTGCTGGAGGAATCGCTCGGCCTGTGGGAGCAGACCGTGGCGCAGTGCCTGCACCCCGACCACAAAATCTCCCCGAAGCACGCCCAGCGCATCTCCAACTCGCTGAAGGCCGTTGCCGAAACGCTTCTGGCTGAGACGGAGGACGCGGCGCGGCTGGTGCAGCCGCTGCTCTCGCGCCTGCCGGATGCCACGGACGAGGACAGCTTCGTGCTGCTCGACGCCCTCTACCACACCCCGCCGCATGCCGTCTCCACGCTCGCCCCGGCGGCGGACCGGCTGCGCGCCCTGCTGTACGGTCCGGACCAGAGCCGCCGCATTGCGGCCCTGCGCTGCCTGCGGCGCTTCCGTGCCGCCGCGCCGGAGGACCTGCTGCAGGAGGCCGCTGTGCCGCTTGCGGATGATCTTCCCGCCGTGCGTGCCCTGCGCGGCCGCCTGACCGGCAAAACGCCCGCGCCGCTCTCGGAATCCGAGGCCTCGCTGCTCTACCTCAGCAATCTGAAGACTGCCGTGCCGTGGGTCGTGAAAAACGCCCAGATCGACCTGCTGCAGGCCGATGCGCTGCAGCACACGGGCAACACATTCCACACGGCGACGCACCTTTCCAATCTGCTGTCCGTCAGCGAGCACCTTCCCGTGCGCGAGCACGCCGGGCGCGCGCTTCTGACCATCAGCACGCGCCTGAGCGTCGACCAGCGCAATGAGATCATCGTCGACCTCATGCGCGAGCTGGAAAACGGGCAGGAGCAGATCGCACGCTTTATTCCCCGTTATCTCGGGCGGCTGCTGAGCACCATGCCGGAAAAGGAGATCCGCGAAAGCATCGACTTCCTCGACGGCCTGCTGCGCAGCGGCAGCGCCCGCGCCGCCTCGACGTCGCTCCGGACGCTCGGCAGTCTGATCTCCGCCCTGCCGGAAAACAGCGTGCTGACGGAGCACTGCCTCGGCCTGCTGCTGACGGGTGTGTCGCACTATGACGAGTCCGTGCACCGCAGCGCCATGACCGTTCTGTGCCACGATGTCATCGGCAGCGAACGCCTGCCGTTCTCCCTGCGGGCGCACTGTTTTGCCCGCGTGAGCAAAAAGCTCCTGTGCCTGCTGGCCGAGCCTGCACCGGGCAAGCTGACGTTCTTCAACCGGGCTGCCATGCTGAATCACCTGTACCGCTTCCTTGTGCAGGCGGAGGTCGTGCAGGGCGGGCTGCGCTTTCCCGCGCCGCTGCCGGCCGCATTCTTTCCCGGCACGTTTGACCCGTTTTCCGCCGGACATAAGCGCATCGTGCAGGAAATTCGTGCGCTCGGCTATGAGGTCTATCTCGCCGTGGACGAATTCTCCTGGAGCAAGCGTACACTCGCGCGGCTGCTGCGCCGCCGGATCGTCAACATGTCCGTGGCCGACCAGTGGGATACCTATGTGTTCCCGAACGCCATCCCCATCAACATCGCCATGCCGGAGGACATCGCGCGCCTGCGATCCTGCTTTCCCGGCCGGAGCGTGACGCTCGTGGCGGGCTGTGACGTCGTGTGCGGAGCCTCGGCCTACCGCTCGCTCCGCCCCGGCGGTGTACAGGAGCTGGATCACCTGCTCATCCGCCGCGGAGAGACGGACGAAACGGACATCCGCACCCGTCTGCAGGGCCGCGTGACGTTTCTGGAGCTCCCGCCCCAGCTCGAGGGCATCAGCTCCACGCGCATCCGCGAATCCATCGATCAGGACGTCGATATCTCCATGCTTGTCGACCCGATCGTCCAGTCCTATATCTATGAATACGACCTCTATCTCCGTTCCCCGCAGCACAAGAACGTGCTGCAGGCGCAAGAGCTGGAATTCCGCATCGTGACGGGGACGGAGGACGACCTCCCACCTGCCCTGTTCGAGCGGCTGCGCAGCACGCCGGAGCCGCTGGCCATCCTGCTGCGCAGCCGTAGGCGCCATGCGGCCGTCGGCTGGTGCTGCGGCCATACCGTGCGCCCGGCGAGCCTGTTTGCGGAGCTCGGCTCCGTCGAGGCCGCCTCGGCCGTCCGCCGCCTGACCTCCGGCAAGCTGCTGAAGCTCGACCATGTGGAGGCGGACGACGCGCAGACGCGGCGCATGCTTGTCAATGAGCTGCTCGCCCGCAGTCTGGCGTCCGACCACACGTTTGCGCTGGCCCGCTGCGAGGGCGAATGGCTGGAGGAGCTCGGCTTCTCCCCCGTCGAGGATGCCGAGGGACTGCTGTGCGTCGACATGCGCGCGCCCATTGTCCTCATTCAGGACGTGCTGCTGTGCATCAAAAAGCCGCACCACGATGAGCCGCAGGTGCGCGCCGCCGTAGAGTCCGCCCGGCCCCGGCTGCGCCGCGCGCTGTGCGCGCTGTATCCCGGCAGGCTCGTGCTGAGCTTCGACGCGGAGCTGCTCAACCAGTCGCTCATGTACCGCGTGCAGAAGCTCGGCGGTGTACTCGGCGCACCGGCCGGGCAGCTCGGCCGGGCCATGTGCGTGCCCTACGGCAAGATTCTCTCCGACGAGATCGTGCCGAACACCGTCACAAAGACGCTGCATGTGGACAAAACATTCGCGCCGGACGGCAGCTCGTTCTCCGTCCCGGCCTACCCCGGCTACGACACCGTGCGCAATCAGGTCCGCACCATCAAGGCCTTCCGCCGCCCGGTCATCCTCGTGGACGATCTGCTGCACAACGGTTACCGCCTCGACAAGCTCAGCCCGGTTTTTGCCGCGGAGGAGCTGGAGATCCGCACCGTCGTCGTCGGCATTCTCTCGGCGCGCGGCCGCGACCTCATGGAGGTGCAGGGGCGGCAGGTCGAGTGCGAATACTTCATCCCGAATCTGCACTACTGGGTCACGGAGAGCCTGCTGTATCCCTTCCTCGGCGGCGACAGCGTCGGCACGCCTGCGCCGGGGCGGATGCTGCCCTCCATCAACCTGATCCTGCCCTATTACTACCCACGCCACTATGTTGGAACGACGGACGCCGCCATCCGCGACCTCAGCCGCACTGCGCTGGAGAACACGCTCTCCATCCTGCACGCGCTCGAACAGGCGCATCAGGAACAGTTCAGCACGGCGCTGACGCTGCGCCGCCTCGGCGAGGCCCTCTACCGCCCGCGTCTGCCGGATCGCGGCCGGTCTCTGCGCTATGACCTGTCGCTTCCCGCCTCCGCCTGTCTGGAGGACGATCTGCTGCGGCTTGACCGCATCCGTATGCGAGGAGGAATGATCCATGGAGCTTAAACAATGGCACGGCTTCTGCCTGTGCCCGCTGGGCGGAGCCTGTCCGCCGGATGCCGTGCCCGCAGACGCGCCGTTTTCCCCGCTGGTGTTTCTTGTCCGGCGCGATCCGCTGCGCTCCCGCGGCCTGTTTGCCGTTACCGCGCTGGACGAGGTCTTCGAGGCTGAGACGGCCGGTGTGCTGCTGCCGCCAGCGCAGGGGACGACGCCTGCCGAGCCGCTGCGCGAATTTGTGGCGGCTAACGGTGCCTGCGTGCTGAACACGGCGTTTTCCGCCGCATTCTCCGTTCTGGAGCGCTGGCACCGGAAGCGCACACAGCCGCTGCGCGTCACGCTCGTCGGGCTCGGCGACGTCGGCGGCACGCTGCTGCTGGCGCTGAAGCTGCTCGGCCGGGAGCTGGGCGAGCTGCGCATCTATGACCCGAACGCCGCGCAGTGTCGGCGCTACGAGCTGGAGCTGAATCAGGTCCTTCCGCTGGACCACCCGCTGCCGCCCGTCACCGTCTGCACGGAGGACACGCTGTTCGACTGCGACCTGCTGCTGTTCACGGCCTCGCGCGGCGTGCCGCCCGTCGGCTCCGGCGTGGCGGACGTGCGTCTGGCGCAATACGAAAAAAACCGCGCCATGCTGCGCAGCTATGCAGCCATGGCGCGCAAAACGCACTTCACCGGCCTGTTCTGCCAGATCTCCGACCCCGTCGATCCGCTGGCCTGCGCCGTGTTCCGTGAGAGCAACCGCAATGCCGCCGGGGAATTTGACGGCTGCGGCCTGCTGCCGGAGCAGGTACAGGGCTTCGGCCTCGGCGTGATGGCGGCGCGCGCCCGCTGGTGTGCGCAGGAGGACGGCATCGATTTTGCAAACGGCCGCGTCTACGGTCCGCACGGCAGCGGTCTTGTGGTGGCAAACGGTCCCACGGCATATGACGAAGCGGTCTCCGCCCGGCTGACGGAGCGGACCGTGCATGCCAATCTTGAGGTACGGGCGCTCGGCTTCAAACCGTATCTCGCCCCCGCCCTCTCCTCTGCCGCCGTGAGCATTCTGTCCCTTGTGCGCGGGCAGCCTTACTATGCCGCGCTGCCGCTCGGCGGCGTGTGGCTCGGCGCACAGCGGCGCATGACGCCGCTCGGACCGCTGCAGCGCCGTGAGCCGCTCCACCCCGCGCTGCTTGCCCGCATCGAGGCCGCGCGGCTGGAGCTGGAGGCCTTTTGCCATGATGCCTGAGCCGCTGACTCTCGTCTGTCCGTCGGCCGGGCCGCGCCTGAGAGACGTGATTGAGACGGCGCTGTGCGACCTTCCGGTCCGCAATGCACAGGGTGACCTGCGCGGCGCGCGCATTCTGTTTGCGCTCGATGCAGGCTCCGCCGGGATGGATGAGCCGACGCTCCGTCTGCTCCGGCGGCTGCGGAGCGAGCCGGGCTGTCTGGAGGGCTCCGTCTGCGGCTTCGTTGTCGACGGAGAGACGGAGCTCTACACCAAGGCGCTGGCGCAGGATCTGGCGCTCGCCGCGAATCTCGCCGGGGCGGCCCTGCCAGGCAAGCCGCTCGTGGAGGGCACAGGCTCCCTCTATAACCAGCATATTCTCGCCGCGCGGCGCGGCATGAGCTGGGAGGAGACATACCGTGCACGCACGAGGGAGCTGGGAGAACGCCTGCTCGCCTTTTCCCCGAAGCGCGTCGGGCGGCCGAAGCTGCTCGTGCTGCATGCCTCCGAAAGCGGCCGCTCGAGCACGCTCTGGATGGGCCGCGAGCTGAGCCGCCGCCTGAGCGGCTGCTGCAGCATTGCGGAAATTTCGCTGCGCAACGGCACGATCCACGACTGCCGCGGCTGCTCCTACAGCGCGTGTCTGCATTTTGCCCGCAGCGGCAGCTGCTTTTACGGCGGAGCCATCTCCGAGACCGTCCTGCCCGCGATCCGCGAGTGCGACGCCATGCTGTTCCTCTGCCCGAACTACAACGATGCCGCCGGCGCAAATTTCACGGCCCTGTTCAACCGCCTGACGAGCCTGCTGCTGCAGTGCGACCTGTCGGAAAAGCAGCTCTACAGCGTCATCGTCTCCGGCTACTCCGGCGGCGATCTCGTCGCGCGCCAGCTGCTCGGTGCGATGTGCCTGAACAAGACCGTCTCGCTGCCGCCGCGCTTCTGCCTGCTGGAAACGGCGAACGACCTGCCAACGGCGCAGGCTCTGCCGGGCATCGCCGGGCGGCTGGACGCCTTTGCCGCTGCCATGCAGCGCTCCCTGTGTCAGCCCGCCGGGAACAGCTCGGAAATTTCACCGAACGAATAGCCCATCTCCTCCCAGCGCGTGAGCAGACTGTCGAGGATGGCCGCATTTGTCTGCGAGGTGCTGTGCAGCAGCACAACGGCTCCGTTGTGGATGCGCGGGATGAGCTTGGCATAGGCCTGCTCCGACGTCGGCTGATCGTCCTGCAGCCAGTCCACATAGGCAAGGCTCCAGAACACGGTGTGATAGCCGAGCTGCTGCGCCATTTCGAGATTTTTCTCGGAATAGATGCCCTGCGGCGGGCGGTAGAATTTTGCAAGCTCCTGCCCGGTCGTGTCACGGTAGAGCGTCTCGAGGGACTCGAGCTCCTGCCGGAACTGCTCCATCTCCCCGATCTTCGACATGTCCCAGTGGTGGTAGGTGTGATTGCCGACCGTATGCCCCTCCTGCGCCATGCGCCGGACGAGGTCTGGATTTCGCTCGATGTAGTTGCCGACCAGGAAGAATGCCGCCGGAGCATGGTGCTTCTGCAGCGCATCGAGGATCTGCGCCGTGCAGCCGTTCTCATAGCCCGCGTCGAACGTGAGATAGATGCGCTTCTGCGCCGTATCGCCAAGGAAGGCCGCATCATACTGCCGCAGCCGGTCCGCCGTGGTGTTTCCCACGGGCGGCTGGCCCTCCTGCTGGAAGCTCAGGCCCCACGAGCCTGCCGGGAGCGCCGCTGCCTGCTTGGCCGCGCCCGCGCCCGCAAGGGCCAGAATGATGCCCAGCACGAGCAGGACGGGCAGATTCCGCCGGTAAAAGTTTCGCATGTCCATCACCTCGCCTCAGCTTATGCAGCCGCTGCCGGGAAATATGCAGGGCGCGAATTTCCCGGCTGTCAAGTTTTTTCTCTTGACAAGCGCACATCCGTCTGCTATAATACCCAAGGTCAAGGGGGGCAGTATCATGAAACAGGAAGCCTTTACCATGTCCCTGCTCTTCGACACCTACGGCGCGCTGCTGACCGAAAAGCAGCAAACCTATTTTGACCTCTATTACAATCAGGATCTCTCGCTGGCAGAGATCGCCGAGCAGGAGGGCATTTCCCGTCAGGGCGTTCACGACGCCATCTCCCGCAGCGAGGCGCTGCTCGCTTCGTTCGAGCGCGTGACCGGCTGCGTCGCCCGGGAGCAAAAGCTCCGCCATGCCCTCGCCGCGATCACCGCCGAGGCCCAGCCCCTGCTGCAGGCCGGGGATCCCGCCACCCGGCAGGGCGCCCAGCGCATCCTTGCCGCCGTTGATTCCCTGAAGGAGTAGCCATGGCATTTGAAGGTCTGACCGCAAAACTGAACGCCGCGTTCAAAAAGCTGCGCGGCAAGGGCCGCCTGTCCGAATCCGATATCAAGGAGGCCATGCGTGAGATCCGTCTTGCGCTTCTGGAGGCGGACGTCAGCTATAAGGTCGTCAAGGACTTCGTCAAGTCCGTTTCGGAGCGATGCTCCGGGCAGGACGTGATGGAGAGCCTGACCCCTGCACAGACGATCGTCAAGATCGTCAACGAAGAGCTCATCCGTCTGATGGGCAGCGAAAATCAGCGTATTTCCATCTCCCCCAAGCCGCCGACGGTCGTTATGCTCGTCGGTCTGCAGGGCGCAGGCAAGACCACGAACGGCGCAAAGCTCGCCGGTCTGTTCAAAAAGCAGGGCAAGCGCCCGCTGCTCGTCGCCTGCGATATTTACCGCCCCGCCGCCATCAAGCAGCTGGAGGTCGTCGGCGGTCAGCTCGGCATCCCGGTGTTCCAGATGGGGCAGGAAAACCCCGTGAAGATCGCCAAGGCGGCCATCCGCCATGCGCAGCAGCACGGCAACGACATGGTCTTCCTCGACACGGCCGGCCGCCTGCATGTGGACGAGGCCCTGATGAACGAGCTGAAATCCATCAAGGCTGAGGTCCAGCCGAACGAGATCCTGCTCGTCGTGGACGCCATGACCGGTCAGGACGCCGTGAACGCCGCCCAGTCGTTCAACGAATGGCTGGACATCGACGGCGTGATGCTCACGAAGCTCGACGGCGATGCCCGCGGCGGCGCTGCGCTGTCCGTCAAGGCCGTCACCGGCAAGCCCATCAAGTTCATCGGCACCGGCGAAAAGCTCGACATGATCGAGCCGTTCCACCCCGAGCGTATGGCTTCTCGTATTCTCGGCATGGGCGACGTGCTCACGCTGATTGAGAAGGCCGAGCAGGCCCTCGACCAGAAGAAGGCCGCCGAGCTCGAGCAGAAGATGCGCGCCAACAAATTCACGCTTGCCGATTTCTACGATCAGCTCCTGCAGATCCGCAAGATGGGTCCCATGCAGGACCTGCTCGGCATGATCCCCGGCATGGGCAGCATGAAGAACGTGCAGGTCGACGAATCGGCCCTCGGCCGCGTCGAAGCCATCATTCTCTCCATGACGCCCTATGAGCGCGAGAACCCCGCGTGCCTGAATTCCTCGCGCAAGCGCCGCATCGCGCTTGGCTGCGGCCAGAAGGTCGAGGACATCAACCGTCTGCTCAAGCAGTTTGACCAGATGCAGCAGCTTATGAAGCAGATGAACGGCAAGGGCAAAAAGCGCAAGCTGCCCGGCAAAATGGGAGGCTTCCCCGGCTTCCCCGGTATGTGATCATTGGACCGCAATCAGGTCTGACGATATATTTTGAATTCTATTTGGAGGTGAAACCCCATGGTTAAAATCAGACTGAGAAGAATGGGTGCGAAGAAGGCTCCTTACTACCGCATCATCGTTGCCGATTCCCGCAGCCCGCGCGACGGCCGCTTCATCGAGGAGATCGGCACCTATGATCCCCTGACCGAGCCGGCCACCATCGCTGTCGACGCCGAGAAGGCCCAGCAGTGGATCAAGAACGGCGCTCAGCCGACCGACACCGTGAAGGCGCTTTTGAAAAAGGCTAACGTCCTTTGATCGAGAGGGACTGCACGATGAAGGAACTCTTGCTCTATGTGGCAAAGCAGCTTGTTGACGATCCCGAGGCCGTGACGGTCACGGAGCGTGAGGACGGCGAGAGCACCGTTCTGGAGCTTCACGTTGCGCCTGAGGATATGGGCAAGGTCATCGGCCGCCAGGGACGCATCGCAAAAGAGATCCGGACCATCATCAAGGCCGTCTCCCAGCGTGACGGCAAGCGCGTCACCGTTGACATTGTGGACTGATGCAAATTCGCTCGCTGCATCCCTGCAGCGGGCATTTTGCATTTCTCCCCTTTTTTGGCCCCGCCGGCCCGCGTGCATACCGTTATCGTGCATGCGGACCTGTCATGGAGGAACCACTGTTATGAAATCTGAACAGACCCGCGCCCGGGCGCTGCGCAGGCAGCTGACCGCGACGTTTTATCGAAAGAATAAAGCCACATTCTTTGTCACGGCGGGAGCGATGCTCCTGCTCGGCGGCGCGCTGCTGGCCGTCGCCTGGATCCTGCAGCAGATCATCGACATTGCCTCCGGCGACAGCGTTGCCCCGCTCGTTCGCATGTGCTGGCTGTGTCTCGGTGTTCTGGTGAGCGTGACGACGATCTATGTGGTGCAATGCTATACCTACCCCGCCTTTCTGCGACGCGCCATGAAGCAGTATAAAGAATACGCCTTCACGGAGCTGACGAAGAAAAGCATCAGCACGTTCTCGGACGAGAATACGAGCCGCTATATCTCCGCCCTGACGAATGATGCCGTCTGCATCGAGACAAATTACCTTGCGAAGATCTTTACACTTCTGACAAAGAGCGTCTCCTTTGTGGGCGGCCTGGTCATGATGCTGCTCTACAGTCCCCTGCTCACCGGCTTTGCCCTGCTGCTGTCGCTCGTGCCGCTGGCCGTTTCCGTCCTGTGCGGCAACAGGCTGGCGCGGATGGAGACGGAGGTCTCGCGGCAGAACGAGTCGTTCGTCGCCATGACGAAGGACCTTCTGTCCGGCTTCTCCGTTGTCAAGAGCTTCAAGGCAGAGGCCGAGGTCGTTGCCCGCTTCTGCCGCCGTAACGAGGAACTGGAGGAAACGAAGGGCCGTCGCCGCCGCATGGAGGAGGTCATCACCATGCTCGGTACCGGCGCCGGGATCGTGGCCCAGCTCGGCGTGTTCCTGTTCGGCGCCTATCTTGCCGTGACGAAGCAGGGCGTTACGCCCGGCGTTGTCATCGTATTCCTGCCGCTCATGAGCTTCGTGGTCGATCCCATCGGCTCCGTGCCGCCCATTCTGGCCAACCGCCGTGCCGCCGTTGCCCTCATCGACAAGCTGGCCGACGCCGTGGGCAAAAACGTCCGCGAGAGCGGCGAACAGATGGACCCGGTCCTGCGCGACGGCATCACCATCGATCACCTGACCTACGGCTATCACGAGAGTGCGCCCGTCCTGAATGACGTTTCCGTCCGCTTTGAGGCCGGAAAAAGCTATGCCATCGTCGGCACATCCGGCAGCGGCAAGTCCACGCTCGTGAACCTGCTCATGGGCAGCAGCAACGACTATCAGGGCAGCATCCGCTTCGATCAGCGCGAACTGCGCAGCATTGCAACGGAATCACTCTACGGCCTTGTTTCCGTCGTGCAGCAGAATGTGTTTATCTTCGACGATACCATCCGCAACAATATCACGATGTTCCGCCACTTTGATGAGAAGCTCGTGCAGCAGGCCACGGAGAAGGCCGGTCTGACTCCCCTTTTGGCCGAGCGTGGCGAGGACTATATCTGCGGTGAGAACGGCTCCGGCCTCTCCGGCGGCGAGCGGCAGCGCATCTCTATCGCGCGCTGCCTGCTGCGGCAGACGCCCGTCCTGCTCATCGACGAGGCCACGGCAGCGCTGGACGCCGCCACGGCCTATTCCGTCAGTGCCGCCATTCTGGCCATTGAGGGTCTGACGCGCATCGTCGTTACACACCGGCTCGAGGAGCCGCTGCTGCGGAAATATGATGAAATTCTCGTTCTGAAAAACGGCGAGATCTGCGAACGCGGCAGCTTTGATGCCCTGATGGCCCGCCGTGAGCAGTTCTATTCCCTGTTCAACGTGGCAAACGGCTGACCCTTGGCAAAACACGGAGCCCCCGCTCTGAAAGCGGAGGCTCCGATTTTTTACGCCTGTTTTGTTCAGAATCCAAGCTCCTCGCCGACGAGGATGACATGGATGCGCCCGGCGGGGCGGCAATTTCGCGTGATGAGGATCTGATTGCAGATGCATTCCTCACCGTGGCAGTCGGCGCAGCAGCCGGTCTGCGCGCACGGCGTTTTGCCGAGGAAGCGCTGCTCATTTTTCGGCGCGGCGATCGTTCGGGCACGGTGCACGGCCTCGTCGAGCGTATCGACGACCTTGTTCATCCCGGCGATCACGATGATCTCGCGCGGACCGAACACGATGGCAGCAACGCGGTTTCCCTTGCCGTCGATATTCACCAGTTCTCCCGTAAGGCTGACGGCATTCGCGCCCGTCAGGAAGAAATCGGCAGAGAGGCAGTCGTGGGCCGCCTGCTCCCGCTCGGCATCCGTCTGCATGCTCTCGCGGTCGATGACGCGCCACGGGCCGTCCCGCAGGGCCTGCTGCAGGCCGATCTGGTCCGCAGAACGTGCGCCGCCCCAGCCGACGAGGGCATCGTGCGGAATCAGTCGCAGCGCAGCAGCCAGCGCAGAAGCCCGATCCGGGCAGTAGCATGCATCAAAATGCCGGGCGCGAAGATTCTTCAGCAGGAGCTGCGCGCGCTTTTCATAAAACAGCGAAACAGGTTCCATCGATTTAGCCTCCGTTTTTTCTTTCATTTTATCGCGCCGGAGGTGAAAATGCAAGGGAGCAAATTGGGACAACCGGGCAGCAACATATCAAATAGCCTCGCAGAGTTCGCCGCCCGCAGGCGGCGAATAAAATGGGATCATTTTCTCCGGCGGCGTGCACGTCGGAGAAAATACAGCTCAGTCCGTAAGTGTGCGAATCGCCCGTCAAAGGCGGGCGATTCGTGCGCGCAATGGACTGCAATCTTTTATCAGAAAAGCCTTTCGGCTTTTCTGATAGTCTTGCCGCCCTGTCCCGGGGGACAGGGCGGCCGGTATTTGCTTATTTTCCAGCGGGGGCGATAGTCAGACCGTTGAGGTCCAGACCGCCGCCGACGGTGTCGATCAGCGTGATCGCGCCGGTCTCATCGAAGGAGTAGAGGCGATGCGCCGAGTCGGTCACATAGAACAGGCCGGTCGTCGGATCGTAGTCCATTTCGTTGAGGCGGTTTTCGACCATGAGGTCGACCTCTGCAAGCTTCGTGAATGTGGTGAGATCCACATCCGCGCGGATGAGCTCGGTATTGCCATAGCCTCTGGCGAGGACATAGACATTGCCGTCCTTGCAGGCAACGGTACGCGGAGACGGGATGTTCGTCATGCCAGACATATCGCGGTAGGCCGTCCAGTAGTTCAGCTGCGTGGGATCCATACGGGACGGATTGAACTGGAACAGGTAGAAGCCCGCGACAACATACAGCACCTTGTTTACCGGATCATACGCGAGATCGTTGGCATCGCTGAAGGTGTAGACCTGGCCCTTCAGCGTGGTCTGCTTCGACGTGAGGTCGTAGTAGTAGATGTAGGGCAGGCCGCCTTCGTTGACGACATAGTACAGGCCGCCTTCGTAGTCATAGGCAAGACCCGTGATGTTCGTGCCGCCACTGAAGGTCGCGACCTCAGTCGCCGTGGAGTCCGGCAGCTCGGGGTTGAAGCTGTAGAGAGCATCGTGCTTGGCGGAGACCGTGTAAGCCGTGGAGACAGGCTTGCCGGTCATGTCGACCACAGTCAGCGTGCAGGTGGCAGTGACGCCGGTCTCTACGCTCGTGGCGGTGATGACGACGTTGCCTGCGGCAACGGACGTGACCAGACCGTTTGCATCGACCTTCGCGACGTTCTCATCGGAGGAGCTCCAGGTGATGGCCTGGTTCGCCGCGTTGGACGGGCGGACCTTGCCGGTAAGCTGGAAGGACTCGCCAAGGGCCAGACGGCCGACAGTCTTGTTCAGCAGGATGCCATTGACCTTGCCGACAGGTGTCTGCTCTGCGGTCGGGATGGAGCACAGGAGGCCGAGATAGGCATCGCCCTGCTTCGTCGTACGGCCGGGAGCGGTCTGGACGGAGATCTTGCCGAGGTTCACGAGCTCAGGCGTGCCCTCGCCCAGCATGAACATGTACATGCCGCTGCACATGGCCAGCTGCTTCGTGTGATACGTTGCATGCAGGTACAGACGATCCGTGCCAAAGTCATAGGTCATCTGTGCGTTGTAGGACATGCTGCCGTAGTAGGTGCTGCCGGTGCCAACCTGAGCGCCCGGGATATCCATGACGAAGGTGCAGGCAGCTGTCTTCGGATCGACGGTGTAGAGCTTCGCCTCCACGCCGATGGCAGTGCTTCCGGCTGCGTAGAGGACGCCTCTCTTGTCGATTGCAAGAGCCGTGACCTTCTCGGAGGTCGCCGCGATCTCGGTGACGGCGCCGTTATCGAGGTTGATCGTCACAAGCTTGCCGCTGAGCGTCAGGCCGTACATGGTGCCGGTCGTGTAGTCCATGGCCATGCCGGTGACCTGATCGGTCTCCACGTCGAGGTTGACGCTGCCGAGGTTCGTGTAGGACGAAATATCCGAAGCATCGAAGCGGTAGAAGTCGCCCTTGGAGTTGTAGGCGTAGACACAGCCGTCATAGTAAGCGCCGGTGCGCAGGGAGTAAGCACCGATGGCAGAGGTCGTCACCGGGCAGGTGCTCAGGTTGTTGTCCGGGACCTGCAGCCAGAAGTCATAGTAGCCGCTGCCGCCGTTCTGGTCGTCGTTCAGGAACGAGAGGAACGTGCCTGCGGAGGCGTAGACCGCGACGTCGATGCTGTCCGTGAACGGGCCGCCCTCGACCTCGGGGTTCTTATTCGTGATGGAGACCGTGACAGTCGCCGTGCCGACGCCGTGGAACGTGGCAACACCAAAGCGGTCAACGGTGACCACATCGGGGTTGCTGCTGGTCCAGGTGCGGGTACGGACAGTCGGGCGGACCGGGGTCGTGACGGTATCGAGCTGCAGCGTGCCGCCGACAAGGCCGGTGACACTGTCGCCGTTCGTAATCTCGATGCCCTCAACGGGGATGTGCTTCGTCTCCGGCTCATTCTCCGGAATGGTGAACATTGCGGTGGACTCAACGCCAGACTTCGTGGAGACGTTGCCGATCTTCACGATCGTCGCTTCGAGCTTGTCGGGATCCCATTCCTGCGGGTCGATGCGGACGAGGCACAGCGGAGAAGAACCGGCATTCATGCAGGGGTTCCAGTAGATGTTTCCAGTGTTGTAGTCATACATCATAGAAGCATAGTACCAGGTATCCTGACCGAGGGAGCCGAGCTTCGTCGTGCTCAGGGTGTCGGCATCGACCATGTAGAGGTTGCCGGACATATCCGAGACGATGATGTAGCCTTCTGCAGTGACGGTCATGGCGGGGGTGATCGCCGGGCCGCCGATCTCGCCGGAGTAGGTGCCGAGCAGGTCGATCGCGCCGGTGTCGAGGTCGACAATGGCGAGGCCGCCGTTCGTAAGATCGACCGCGTACATACGACCGGTGTTGTAATCGAAGCCCATGTTGCCGAGCTCGACGCCTGCGGTGAAGCCGATGAACTCGATATCGCCGAACGTGGTCTTATCCGGGGTCTCTCCCTTGTTGACCTTGAAGCGGTAGAGGGACGTGCCGACGCCGAACGTGCTGTCATCCATAGCGCGGGCTTCCTTCACGACTGCGTAGACATAGCCGTTGTAGTAGGCTGCACCCTGCCACATGGCATCGGTCGTGCTCTCCTCGCCGTCGATGCCGACGACCGTAAGCTTCTGCTTCGCGATCTGCGTGAGCTGCGTGGGCGTTTTGTCGGAGAACGTAACCCAGGTAAAGCCATTGGCGGCGTTCTTGAAGTCCGCCACAATATAGGTGTAGATGGCATCTGCGGAGCCAACGACGCGGACCGTAGCGGTCGCGGTGTAATCGACCCACTGCGGGACGGTGGAGCTGGTTTCTTCATCCCAGTGCCAAGGATCCCAGACCTTGCCAGTCGCGGTGATCTTGGTCTCGCCCTCGCCTACGGCGGTGACGAAGCCCTGCTGTGTGACGGTGGCGATGGTCTCGTCCGCGGAGGCCCAGGTCAGTTCGCTTGCCTTAGCGTTCCACGGATTCCACTCGACCTCAAAGCGCTTGCGCTGGCCCTGCGTCATGGTAAGCTGATACGGGGAAAGCTGGAAGCGCTCTTGCGGATCCACGCCGATGGTGAACAGGTCGGACGTCTTGTCGGTCGGAACGAACAGGGACGTCTGGCCGCCGGGGCCGTAGGTGCCGACCTCTGTGCACTTGCCGGTGGCAAGGTCGACCTTGTAGGTCATGCAGACATTGATGTAGGTGTTGCCTGCAGCCGTCTGGCTGTGTGCATACCAGTACATCGTGTCGGTGTTGTGATCATAGCCCATGGACTGGATGACATTGCAGCCGGAGTAGTTGGCGTAGTTTACGAAATCGGTCGTGCCGATGTAGGTGCACACGCCGTCGCGCTCGAGGCTGTAGAGCTTACCGGCGGTAGAAATGCCGTAAAGCTGGCCTTCCGTCGTGCAGCCGAGGGTCAGGATCTCACCGTCGGAGCCGGTGATGTCGGCGATCTTCTCAAGGGAGATGTAGCCGTTGGAGTAGAAGCTGATCTGGAAGAGAGCGTTGCTTCCGTCATCCTTGCCGTCGCCGTCGCGGTCGCCTTCATAGTTCCAGCCGACAGCGTAGAGGTGGTTGCTGACCGTATCCGAATCGCTCTTGCCCTTGTCAGAATAGTCGAGTGCCATGTCGTACAGGACCTTGAAGCCGCTGTCGCCGACCTTGCCGGACTGAGTGACGAGGGTCTGAGAACCCCAGTAGGTGTTGTACGGGGTAACAAGCACGACCGCGCCGTCCGTTGCGCGCTGGGCCACGAGGTAGCCGTTGACGTACTCTGCAGAATAATAGCGGTTCGAGCTGTCGAACGTCTCGTTGCGGTAGTCGCTCATGTCTGCCTTGTTGGCGCTGAACCAGCCGCCTTCAACGGCAGCGCGGTCAAACGTCTCGCAGCCATACAGGCGGTCGGAGCTCAGCTTCTGCATGGCAGGCTTCTGATCGGCCATTGCGCCGAGGTCGAGGGAGACATCGATTTCCGTCTCATTGCAGGCGTAGTCCGCCACAACGATGGTGAAGTCGGGGCCGAAGCCGGTGATGTCGTAGTCCTGGGTAAAGGTCTTGCCCGGCTCATTCTTGACTTCGTACTTGCCCATAATGATGCCGTCGTTGTTGACGAAGATCAGGGCCGCGATGTGCTGGTTGTCGTTGAGCTTCAGCGGAAGAAGGACCTTGCCGTTCTCGATCTTGAGATCCTGCTGGAGGGTCGCCTCATTCTCCACAACGGGAGCCTTGTCGTCCAGCGTGACATCAAAGGAGAAGGAATCGTCCATCACGTCGTCGCCGTCATCAAGCCATGCACTGGCAGTGTAGGTGACGGTCGTGCCGTCGGGCAGCTTGTTGTCGTTCTTGTCAAGGCCGTTCCAGACCTCGCCTTCCTCTGCCAGAACATACAGCGGGATGATCTGGCCGTAGCCGGAGTTATAGTAGGACTTTGCCATATACTCGCCGGTCAGGTCGAAGTAGACCTCGTTCGTGACCTTATCCTTAACCTGGAAGTTGATCTTCTTCAGGTTGCGGAGCAGGCCGACGTCGATCTCGGCAAGCGGGTTGGCATAGGAGAAGGCATTGTACTCGTCGCCGGAAGCGCCGGTACGGATGTACGGGTTCGTGCCGATGGCGGCATTGTTCGTGAAAATGCTGAGCGGATACAGGCTGGCTTCGTCTTCGTCAGCAGAGTCGAACGCAGGAGCCTGAGACCAGTCGCCGTAGAAGCCGAGGAACGGCATCTCGAGGTCGGTCGTGTCATCCGTGGCGGACTTCACATAGAGGAAGCCTTCGACATACATGCCGTTCTCGAAGGATGCGTCGAGATAGGCCTTGTCTTCCGCGGTCAGCGTGATGGTGGCAGTCAGGGTGACGGACTCGCCAGCCGGAACGGTGACGCTCTCAAGAGCTTCCGTGCCGGAAATGACGGCATTCTCCGTCAGATCGGTGCTGACCTCCAGCTCTGCGCAGTAGGCCGTGATGACATCGACATCATCCTTGTTGACGGTGCCGTCGCCATTGACGTCCAGATAGGCATAATGCACATTGTCCTCAGCGATGGGAGCATCATCGGTGACGTGCAGCAGCAGGACGCGGGCGTCGGCCGTCGTGATCTCGCCGTCGTCATTGAAGTCATACTTCATGATGTTCGACTCGGTCGCACCGGCCACGGTCAGGGAAGCGCCCAGCGCATAGGGAGCGTGGCCGATGAACGTGCCGTTGGTGTAGGTCACGACGGTTTCGGTGAGAATGGAGGCATTGAACGTATAGGTCAGATCCTTCTCACCGGACATGTTGTTGATAGTGAACGGGAACGTGTAGACACCGTTTTTGGCGTCGTCGTCGCCCAGCTCCGCCTTGGCGCGGTTCTCATAAGCCTGCGCGTTGGACAGATAGGCAAGGGAGCTTGTTGCCTTGACAAGGTTGGCAAGACCGGCGCCCTGGCCTCTCGGGGAGACCTCGAGGCCGTTGGAATCGAGGATGGGATCCGCCGTGCTCATCAGGAGGTTCGCAGCGACCTGACGGAGCTCTGCTTCCTGATACTGCGGATAGTTCTGGCGCAGATACTGCATGAGAACAGCCATCGCACCGGCGATCTGCGGGGTCGCCATGGACGTACCGCTCATAAGGCCGTAGTTGGAGCCTGCAATGCTCGGATCACGGGTGGAATAGATGTTGCCGCCAACACCGGCGATCTCCGGCTTCAGCTTCAGGTCCGGGGTGACGCCCCAGGAGGAGAAGTCGCTGAGGGTGCGGTCGCGCTTGACTTGCACGAGGTCGCCGTTGCAGCATGTCAGGGTCTTGACGCCCTCGGCGAACTGCGCCTTCATGTACTCGCCGTCTGCCTTGGAGATAAAGACTGCGGGGATGTTATCGCCGCCGTCATTGATCTGCATGTTGAGCATGCCGGAGGCATTGTTGTAGACCACGATGCCGATCGCACCTGCAGCCTGTGCAGCGGCCTGCTTGTCGGGGAAGGAGCTGGAGCCGCGGGAAACCAGGGCAATCTTACCGCTGACATCCACATTCTCATAGTCGCTCGCCTCGCCGTAACCGCCGATCGGAACGAACTCCACAGACTGGCCCTTGAAGTTGCTCAGGAACTTCGTGGCGTTCGTCGTTGCGGTGTCGTTGTAGCCGATGGTGCGGCCGTTCACGGTGAAGTACAGGGATTCTGCACCGTCGTTGTCGATGGAGGCAACGGACAGAGCGGCAGAAAGCGTACTCGGGGTACCGACGACGCCGTCATCGGGGTTGCCGGAACGGGAGAGATTCCATCCGGTGCGGTTCTGATATGCAGCGTTCGTTTCGTTGCCCGCAGCGATCAGGACCTCGATATCGGTGCTCTCGAACAGCTCAAGCGTTTTGCTCATGTCGCCGGTCGTAAAGCCGCCGGCTGCACCAAGGGAGAGGTTGCAGGCATCGACATCCAGACGGACGCAATCTTCAAGGCCGGCCATGATGGTGTCCCAGCCGGCGCCGCCGCCCGCGGAGAAGACCTGCATGACGATGATCTGGGCATCCGGCGCAACACCGATGACACTGCTGCCTTCGATCTTATTAGCAGCCGTGATACCGGCGACATGCGTGCCGTGGTCATGCTTTGCCGTTGCGTGCGATACATCGAAATCATGCGTGTAGTAGTTGAAGATGAACGGAAGCTTGCTATTATAATAGGAGCGATTGCGCAGGCTCGTCATCTGGCCCGCATTCAGCGTGTTCCAGATGGCATCGACGCCTTCCTTCGTCAGGGAGCTCTCGGTGAGCTTATCCTCGGACAGAGCGCCGAAGTTCGGATGATCGACCACGATGCCGGTGTCCAGAATGGCGACCTTCATGCCCTTGCCGGTGAAGCCCGTTGCATTGAGCTGATCGGCGCCGATCATGGTGGTGGCATTGCTGGTCATGGGCTGCAGCTCACCGTCAGACGTCAGGGTGGACTCCTCCTCGGGCAGGGAGAACGTCGGGGCGACGTAGACATGATCCACACCGGGAAGCGCCTCGAGGGCTTCCTTATTGCCGTACTCCGTCTTTACGGCCACGCCGGTCGTAGCGATGGTGTAGGTGTAACCCAGCTCAAACTGTGCGTCATTGCGGAACTTCTGCGTGAGGTTTGCCTTGAGCGCATTGAGCTCGAGACGGAGCGCGGCCTCATAGGCAACAGCCTTCGGCGCGCGGGTGGCGATGTCGTCCTTCGTGAAGCCTGCCACGAGCAGCGGGCTCTTCTGCATGACGACGATGAACGTGACAACCTCGTCCGCCTTGGGCTCGCTCTCGGCAAGCTGTGCGGAGAAGCGGTCTTCGCCGTTCTGCACGAGCTTCGGCTCACCAGCCTCAACGGGCTGCTGCGCGTCGGGCTCGACAGTCGGGTCTTCAGCGATATTGCTGCTCGGGAGCTGCACCGGGCCGTCCGTGGAGATCTCCGGGACGTTGCCGTCTGCAAAGCCGCTCTCCGTGGCAAAGGCCATGGGAACGCCCGTCAGAACAAGTGCCAGCGCAAGGAGCAGAGACAGGATCCTTTTCTTCATTGCGGCTCCTCCCTTTCTCAGTGCTGCACCAGCGTGGCATACCGCACGATGACGGTGGCCACCTGACCGCGGGTGGAATTACCGGTGGGATCGAGCTTATTCTCGCCCACGCCCTTGATGAGGCCGGCCTCAACGGCCCACGTCATCGCGGGAACGGCATAGGCGCTGACGCTGGAGGCATCTGCAAAGGCCTTCAGATCGCCCTTTGCCGTGGTGTCGACACCGGCAAGCTTGGCATAGCGCGCAAAGAACGCGACCATCTGCTCGCGGGTGACATTTTCCTCCGGAGCAAACTCCGTTGCACTCACGCCGTTGGTGACGTTGTTCTGATAAGCCCAGATGACAGCGTTCGTGTACCAGCTGTTCTTCTCGACATCGCGGAACGGTGCAGTGCCCTTGACGGAGGGCTCCCCTGCGATGCGGTACAGCACGGTGACGAGCATGGCGCGGCTCATCTCGGTATCGGGCTGGAACTTCGCGCCGCCCATGCCGATCATGTAACCGCGGCTGACGACGAAGTCGATGCCCTCGTGATAATACTCGTTCCGATCGACGTCCGTAAAGCGGGAAGCCGGGCACTCGACGAGCAGCGTAGCGGTGGACTGCAGCTTTGCATCCTTCGCGCCGCTGATGTAGCCGCCCTGCAGGACGACCTGCGTTCTGCCCTCCTGCAGTGCCTCGAACTTGAGGGTCAGGACGGTGCCGGCCTTGGCAGCCTTCGCACCGGCAAATGCCGCAACGACGGCGTCCTTCTTGCCGGAGTTGACCTTCAGGCTGAGCTCCGTGCCTGCGGGCCAGGCCTCGCCTGCCTCTGCGCCGACGAACTTCAGGCTCTTGCTGTCGTAGGCAAAGGTCAGCTTTCCGTCTGCCACGACGCCGTCTGCCTCCGTGTTCACGGCGACGCAGACCTCATCGCCGCGGATCACATGCTGGGATGTGACCTGAAGCGTGAGGAGAGAGCTCTCGATCGCAGCGACGCTGGTCAGACCCAGGCCGAGCACCAGGGCGACTGCCAGCAGCAGCGAAAAGAGCCGGCGAACGTTACTTCTCATAATCTCTGTTCCTCCTTTTTTTTGATGCACCCGAGCCGGGTACGCGGGCCCGCCGTTCCTGCCGAGTCGTCAGTATTGCGGCGGCAAGCTGCAATTTTTGCAGCTGATACCCTATGTTACCATAAACACAGGAAAAACGCAAGCATTTATTTTCAATATTTGTCTCATAAATAGTCGTATAGTCCTGACGGCGTAAAAATTTGGTAAAAAATACCCGTCCGGCACCGGTCAGGTACCGAACGGGCCATATCTTACTTCTGTTCGCTGACGTATTCCAGTACCCAGCGGAACAGGCGTTCGAGCGCATCGGGCCGCGTGATGTAATTCACGCGCTCACCGTCGCCGCGCGTCTCCAGATAGCCGAGCTTGTAAAGCCCGTAGACGTTCCGGGAGACCGTGCCGGAGTTCAGGTTCATCGAGGCCGCAAGCTGCGCCGCCGAAAACGGCTCTGCGGCACAGCGCCGCAGGATCTCCAGCTTGTCCTTACCGGTCAAGGCGCGCATCATGGCGCACAGTGTCTCGGCATCCGGCCGGACCTGATGTGCCGCCGCAAATTCAAAGCTGAGGTTCGCGCCGAGATAGGCAATGCGCACAGTCTTGCCGCCGCTCTCGAACCACTCCGTCCAGAAGCCGACCATGTTGAAGTTCCACAGCGCGATCCAGACCTCATCCGGCTGCATCTCCTGCGTGAAGAGATACGACGCGCGGAACATCTCCTGCTGGAACGTGTCGACGGAGTGCGTCTGAAAGTACTTTTCCCAGATGGCCAGCTGCGCGCGATTCCGCTCGGTCAACGCCTGCATTTCGGCCGCCAGCTGCTCGGCGACCGGGCGGAGCAGCTCCGTCAGCTCGCGCAGATAGGTCTCGAACTCCGTCAGCACGCGCAGGATCTCCCATCGTGCCTCCATGGAGCATGGCAGCCGTTCCAGCTGCACCTGCAGCGGCTCCGGCTCCTCCTGCGGATCAAGCGGCTCCAGAACGAGGCCCATGGTGTTCATGTCGTTGATCTTGAAGCCAATGCCCGACATATACCGGAACATGCGCAGCAGCTCGGCGGCAAACGAGTCAATATCGGTGCAGTTGAGCGGCGTGGCCACGAGCATGGTGTGCGCAAGGCAGCAGCAGGTCTTCTCATCCGTTCCCGGCAGCTTTTCAAAAAAATAGCGCAGCCGCGCCTGATGCGGGTCGAGCGTCTGCGTGACGGCTGCGGAGATACGATCCAGCTCCTGCGCCAGCTGCAGGCCCTGATCCTCCTTCTCGAGCAAGTAGCGGCCGAATTTTCGGTTTACACGCTCATAGTCTCTTGTATATGCTATTCCATTTATATAATAGTATAAAAGATAGACGGTTTCCGCAAAAAGGCAGGGTTTATCGATCACACGAACCTTCACAAGATCACTCCTTTGCGGCTATTGTAGTATACGCCCGCGCAATTTGTCAACACCCGTTTCGGAAAAAACTTGTATATTTTGCTGGAATCTGCCGCATAAAAATCGGTCGTTCCTGTCATTGTCACAAAGCGCTCCCCTGCCGGAGTTGACAAATTTCTGCCTTTCCGGTATGATAAACCAAACGGCATATCCGAAAAACGGAGCTGCCGCAGGAGGGACTATGAAATATGATTTTATCACGGTGCTCGACCGCACCGGCGCGGATTCCATTGCCGCAAACATCGATCCCTGGGGCGTGAGCCCTGCTCCGGCGCAGCGCATCCCCATGTGGATCGCGGACATGAGCTTCCCGACCGCGCCGCCGATCCTCGAGGCGATGCATAAGCGTCTCGCTTTTCCGAACTTCGGTTATTTTTCCATGCCGGATGAATATTTTGGCTGCATTCTCCGCTGGCAGGAGACGCGCAACAGCCTGACCGGCCTGACGCGCGCGGACATCGGCTATGAAAACGGCGTGCTTGGCGGCGTCAGCTCGGCCGTGCAGGCCCTGACCGTCCCCGGAGAGGCCGTGCTGCTGCACGCCCCGGCCTACATCGGCTTTACCCATGTTCTGGATAATCTCGGCCGCAAAGCGGAGCTTTCTCCCCTGCGCCGCGATGAAAACGGAGTCTGGCGCATGGATTACGAGGACATGGACCGCCGCCTGAAGGAGCATTCCATCCGCCTAGCCATCCTCTGCTCGCCGCATAACCCGACGGGCCGCGTCTGGGAGCGGTGGGAGCTGGAAAAGGCCATGGAGGTCTATGCCGCAAACGACTGCTTTGTCCTCTCAGACGAGATCTGGTCTGATCTCATCCTGCCGGGCTATCATCACATCCCCACGCTTTCCGTCTCGGACGATGCACGCCGCCGCACGGCCGCATTTTATGCGCCGAGCAAGACGTTCTCGCTGGCGGGTCTCATCGGCTCGTATCACATCATCCCCGACCCATGGCTGCGCGACCGCGTGACGCGGCAGGGCGACCTCAGCCATTACAATTCCTGCAACGTGCTCTCGCTGCATGCCCTGCTCGGAGCCTATTCGGACGAGGGCGCACAGTGGCTCGACGAGCTGCGCCCCGTGCTGGCGGACAACATCCGCTATGCCTGCGATTTCATCGCCGCTCACTTCCCCGGTGTGCAGGTCATGCAGCCGCAGGGAACCTATATGCTGTTTCTGGACTGTGCCGCATGGCTGCAGGAGCACCATATGCCGCTGCGGGAACTGGAGGAGCGCGGAGCGCGTGCCGGTGTCATCTGGCAGGACGGCGCGGCGTTTGCGTGGCCGGACTCCATCCGGATGAATCTGGCCCTGCCGCACAGCAGGCTCGTTGAAGCCATGGAGCGCCTTCGTGTCCATGCCTTCTACTGAAGTGCTGGCGGGCTTCCTCCGCGCGCACGGTCTGCAGCTCAATGCGCAGCAGCGGGCAGCCGTCGGAGCGGTCGAGGGGGCCGTCCTGCTGCTGGCCGTCCCCGGCAGCGGCAAGACGACCGTACTCGTGACGCGGCTGGGCTATCTCGTGCAGTGCTGCAACGTCCGCCCGGAGGAGATCCTCACCATGACCTATACCGTCGCTGCCACCCGCGACATGCGAAGCCGCTTCTCTTCCCTGTTCGGTGAGGAGCTCGGCAGCCGGATGGAGTTTCGCACGATCAACGGCGTCTCTGCGCGCATCATCCGCGCCTATGAGCAGCGGATGGGACGGACCGCCTTTTCCCTGCTCTCGAGCGAAGCAGAGCAGACCGCCCTGCTGCGCGTGCTGTATTTCCGGTGCAAGGGCGAATACCCGACGGACGCCGAGCTCAAGCAGGCCCGCACGCTCATCGCCTATGCAAAAAATCAGATGCTGGGCAAGGAGGAGCTGGACCTGCTGTGGAAGGAGCTCGACTGCTTCCCTGCGCTTTACCGCGCCTATCAGCAGGCGCTGCGCAATACCAGGCAGATGGACTATGACGACCAGATGGTCTATGCCCTGCGCATCCTGCGGCAGGTCCCGGAGATCCTGCACGAATTTCAGGCGCGCTATCACTACTTCTGCGTGGACGAGGCACAGGATACCTCGCGCATCCAGCATGCGATCGTCTCGCTGCTGGCCGGTGCAGGCGGGAACCTGTTTCTCGTCGGCGACGAGGACCAGAGCATCTACGGCTTCCGCGCCGCCTGCCCGGATATGCTGCTGCACTTTGAGGCGGACCACCCCGGCGCAAAGGTCCTGTTCCTCGAGCAGAACTACCGCTCCACGCCGCAGATCGTCGAGGCGGCCGACCGCTTCATCCGCCAGAACGCCTCCCGCCGGGACAAGCACATGCAGCCCGTCCGCTCCGGCGGCGCGGCCATCCGCCAGATCCCGCTGAACCGCCGCGAGCGGCAGTACACCTACCTGCTCGAGGTCGCGCGCGATCTGCCGGAGAATACCGCCGTGCTGTACCGCGACCACGACTCCGCCCTGCCGCTCATCGATCTTCTGGAGCGAAACGGGGTTCCCTACCGGGCGAAGCAGACGGACGGCACGTTTTTCTCCAGCCGGATCGTGCGGGACATCACGGATATCATCCGCTTTGCGCAGTCCCCGTGGGACGGCGCGCTGTTCCGCCGCATTTATTATAAATTCTGTGCCGGGATCCCGAAGGCCGTGGCCGAGCGGGCTGCGGCCCACAATCCCACGGCCGAGCCGCTTCTGCTGGCCGTGGCGGACGACGACGTCTCCCCGTATACGCGGCGGCAGTGCCGTATGCTTCAGACCCATCTGCAGAACCTCCGGACGGAGAAGGCCAACCGCGCTGTCTACCGCATCGTCGCCTTCATGGGCTATGGCGACTATCTGGATCAATGCGGGGCCGACAAGAGCCGCGCAGAAATTCTGGAAGCACTGGGTGCGCAGGAGCCGGATCCTCTGCGCCTGCTGGAGCGTCTGGACGAGCTGCAGGCCCTGCTGCGGCAGCCGAAGTCCGAGGCGCGCGGCCTGATCCTCTCCACAGTGCACTCGAGCAAGGGCCTGGAGTATGACCGGGTCTTTCTGCTCGACGTCATCGACGGCGTGTTTCCAAAGGAGGGCGAGGACGTCGACCGTGACGAAGAGCGGCGGCTGTTCTATGTCGCCATGACCCGCGCCCGCAACGAGCTTGCCGTCTTCACCTTCCCGCCGGAAAAAACGTCCTCGGCCTTTTCGCAGTTCCTGTTCCGACCGAAGCGCCGCATCCCGCGCAAGTCAAAGAAAAAGACTGCGGCAGACAGCTTTCTCCCCGGCACGCCGGTGCAGCACAGCACCTATGGCGCGGGGCGCATTCTGGCGCGGGAGGGCGACCGTGTCCGCATCCGCTTTTCCAGCGGCAGCGAGCGGGTGTTTTCGCTGGCCGCCGCCGTTCCGAACGGGCTTCTCAGCCTGCGGCAGGAATCCGGCGGAAATGCCGCAAAAGCCGATTGACACGGTAGGCAATTCGTTGTATCATAATTTGAACGGCCCTGCGCCGTGAATCCACAGTGCGGAGGAACATCTCACCATGCTCAATTCTTTCTCCCGAACCGAACTGCTGCTCGGCCACCCGGCCATGGAGGCCCTGAAGCACGCGCGCGTGGCGGTCTTCGGCATTGGCGGCGTCGGCGGCTATGCCTGCGAGGCCCTTGTCCGCAGCGGCGTCGGCGCCTTTGACCTCATTGACGACGACAAGGTCTGCCTGACGAACATCAACCGCCAGATCATCGCCACGCGGAAGACCGTCGGCCAGTATAAGGCCGACGTCATGCGCGACCGTATGCTCGACATCAATCCGCAGGCCGATATCCGCGTACACCGCTGCTTCTTCCTGCCGGAAAACGCCGCAGAGTTCCCGTTTTCGGAATATGATTATATTCTCGACGCCGTCGACACCGTCAGCGCCAAGCTCTCGCTTGCCGTGCAGGCGCAGGCAGCCGGTGTGCCGATCATCAGCGCCATGGGGGCGGGCAACAAGCTCGACGGCAGCCGCTTCCGCATCTCCGATATCTCCGAGACGCGTGTATGCCCGCTGGCACGCGTGATGCGCCGCGAGCTCAAAAAGCGCGGCGTACGCCGCCTGAAGGTCGTCTGGTCTGACGAGCAGCCGACCCGTCCGCTCGAGGACATGGCCAACAGCTGCCGCTACCACTGCATCTGTCCGCCGGGCGCCGCACATAAGTGCACGGATCGCCGCGATATCCCCGGCAGCACGGCCTTTGTGCCGCCGATCGTCGGCCTTCTGATGGCAGGCGAGGTCATCAAGGACCTGACGGCTTCCGTCAGACAGGAGGGCACATGGAACTGACGCTCGAAGAATTGGAGGCGCTGGAGCCTGGCAGCTATACCCTGCTCGACCTCCGCTCGGAGCAGGAGACCGCCTACGGCACCATTCCCGGCTCCGTTCCGGCCAACGCCGCCGCCCTGCCGGAGGGGCTGCCCTGCCCGGTGCTCCCCATCCGCCTGTGGCTGACCTATCCCTGGGCGACCGGGCCGGAGCCGGACGCACCGTAAGCCCCCTATTCAACAGTTTGCAAGATGCAATATGCAAGAAGGAGATGTCAGTATGGCAAAAGTGGAAATTGTGGCGG
>ERZ826764.1141-NODE-1141-length-32839-cov-16.231668_pt1 | contig 32839 bp, 44 predicted proteins | sample MGYA00519870_ERZ826764 | MGnify/ENA primary metagenome ERZ826764 (study PRJEB31778, sample SAMEA3449239) | human gut metagenome | biome: human gut; feature: human-associated habitat; material: faeces | place: United Kingdom | collected 2010/2012 ...
GCTCTGGGCGCGGCGGAGTACGCCCGCCAGAAAGGCATAGCCAAGGGCGCGTGAGACCCGGCCCGAGCCTAAACGAAAGGAATGGTCTGATAAATGAAGAAAGGCTGCATAATAGGCAGGATGTTCAAATTCCTGTTCAAGGCCCTCTCAGTGACGTTTGTGGTGCTGTTCACGGTCTACATGCTGAACCTCGACATGAAGCTCGTCGGCTGGCTGTATACGGTGCTGAACAAGTTCCATGACCGCAAGCCGAGAGACATAGCGTTCTAATAGGATGGAGCTATATAACAGCACGATACGGGAGCTGACGGAGAAGCTCGGCGGCCTGCGTCCCCAGGTGTGGGGCTATGAGCCGTCGCGCGCCTGGAAGGACCTCGGGCAGAACGAGCTGGTGCTGACGCGTGACGCGGCCTATGAGCTGGGCGGCGGCAGCAACCCGGCCTCGAACTGCACCTGCGTCACGACGGACGCGAGCCTTGTCCCTGAGGACAGGATAATGCTTGTCGGTCCCGACCTCGGCTCCATCCGGGCGGACACCCCCTTTGCGCGGATAGTGCTGCTGCATGTCAACAACATCAGCGGCGACGACCAGGAGGCTTTCCGCACGATAAGGGACATGGAGTTCGTGAAATACCACGTCTACCCTGAAGGCTATATGATGCGCGTGTCCCCGGAGAATCAGAGAGAACAGGTGCGCGTGTCGAAACAGGCCGTGAAGCGCGGGATAAGCTTCCGCGCCATCGGCAACAGCTTCATAAAGAAGTATAAGGAAAACAAGCTCATAGACCATGTCTGCGTCATATTCGTCACAGGCGACCGCGAGCTGTGCAAGGAGCTTGCGGACACGGCGAAGAAGGTGGATAAGATCACGCTGACGCTGAACCACATCATGGACGGCCTGGCCACTGACTGCTCGGTCTGCTCGTTCAAACAGGTGTGCGACGAGGTCGAGGGCATGAAGGAGCTGCACTTCAAAAAGGGCGAAGCGCCCATGAAGCTGGACTAAAAGGCATAAAAAAGGCTGAACCGCCCCGGGAAACCGGGGCGGTTTTTTTGGTAAATCTTAATAATGAGCTTGCACTATTCGAGCACAGATGGTAATATAAAGAAGCGAATGAGGCAAGGGGTACCCCTTGCTATTGATACAGGCTCCGCCTGTATCAATGATAACACTTAGAAAGCAAAAAAGAACATAAGTCTGCAAATAAAAAGTCAATAGGAAATTGAGAAAAATTGCAGACTCAGGAGGAGGCGAAAAAGGGTATAACAAAAAGACCGCCGCGCAAGCACCGGTCAAATTGAAAGAATATGGAAGTGGTCAATCAGTATCTTCCAGAGAAGCCAGATACTCCTTTACCCGCCCATAGTAGATACGCAAGAACTTGTTGGCTCCGGCTGTCATGTAGACCAGGTAAGGCTTACCCTCGGCTCGTTTCTTGTCCATGAAGCAGTACACAGGGTCATCCTGCGGCATGGTTTTCAACAGGCAGTCCATGACCAGAAAGAGTGCTTTGCGCAGTTCTGGCGGCCCACTTTTGGAAGCCCTCGTACTCTTTGCCTCATGGATGCCAGACTGGTCAGCACCAGGGTCAACGCCCGCAAAAGCAGTAATGGAGTTTCTGTGGGTGAAGCGGGTCACATCTCCAATCTCCGCCATGAGCTGTGGGCCAAGGGAATCTCCCACGCCGCGCATGGCCATGACAACTGGATATTCGGGGAGTTGGGCGGCCAGAGTACGCATTTCGGCTTTGAGCCGTTCCAGAGACGCAGAGACGGCGTTCAGTGCGTCAATGGCTTGCCGTACTACGGTTTTGGTTAGAGCGTCCTTTGGAAGCATGGCAATCAAATCCTGTGCTCGAGCGTGGATTTCAACAACTCGGCTCTGGCTGAAGTTGTAACCGTGCCGCTTACACCATTTTTGGTATCGCTCGGTAAAAGCAACAAGGCTCATATTCCGCACACAGTCCACATGCCAAAAAGCCGTGGCAAAATCCACCCATTTTTGGCTGCCATCCTCGCGGACAGGGCTGTCAAACAGATTGTTGACTCCGGGATAGGTCTGGTCCAGAAGGGCGATGAGGTTGTTCTTCATCATCGTCTTGGTTTTGGAGTATAGACCCTGCTGCCGGTTCAGCGTTTTCAGTTGCATACGAATCGTGTCCATGGGTGTATGTTGGCGCAATTCCGTCCAGTTGTCAAGCCCATAGCGGGCGATCTTCCGGGCATCCGCCTTGTCTGTTTTCACTTTGCGCAGGGTGTTGTTCCCATAGTCTTTTATAAGCTTTGGATTGACCGCGCTGACAAAGATGCCCTCCTCGTGGAGAAAGCGGGCCACGGGCTCATAGTACCGCCCGGTGTGCTCCATGACCACCCGGGTCTCGCCGTCCAGGCTTTTCAAGTAGTTTGCCAACTCCTTGAGTTCACTGCCGGTGTGGCCAACAGAAAACGGTTTTGCCACCACTTCCCCAAAGGGGCGGAGAACAGATACCATGCTCTTTCCTTTGGAAACATCAACCCCTGCCACATTGTTCATGCAAATCGCTCCCCATCGTAGATTTGTCTTTTGGCATCCAGCCTTTTCATCATTGCCTATCCAATCTATTTGATGACACGGGCGCACCGGTGTGGCGGCTCAACCTGCATAAATCGAACGCTGCGAATGAGAGACTGGCTGACGGACTTATGCTCGGACGCAATGGTCCTGGGAGGAATACATCAGGCCAAGACTCTCTCATTCTAACAGCTTAGGCAACAATACGAAAAAAGACACGGCTGGCTGCCGTGCCTTAACCCGCAAATATATTGTAATAGGAGGAAAATCCAATGAAGAAGTCCATCCTGGCGCTGCTTCTGGCCGTCCTGATGGTAGCGTCCCTTCTCCCCGCCGCCGCGCTGGCGGATGATGAGGTGGCTATGGTTGGCAATGCGAAGTATACGACGCTTCAGGCGGCCATTGATGCGACCACAGCGGACAACAGTGTTGTGACGCTCATCGCGGACACTACGGAAAGCGTTACCATCGCGAACGGGAAAAACGTTGTCCTGGTCCTTGATACTTACAAGATTACTAACGAGAATGGTAAAGACACCATAACGGTCGCTTTGGGTGGCACGCTGGAAATCCGCGGAACCGGCACCGTTGATAACGTGTCCCATGGCAAGGCTGCAATTTTTAACAATGGCACCACTACTCTTTACGGCGGTGCCTTTACGCGCTCTAAGGAGAACGGCATCAGCTCAAGCGATAACGGCGGCAATTCATTTTATGTCCTGCTGAACCATGGTAATATGACCATTTACAACGGCGTGTCCGTTACTCAGAGCGGGCATTATTCCAGCATGGTTGAAAATGGCTATCAGAATTATAATTCCCAGTATAACACCGATGAAAATTCTGCCAACCCGAAACTTGTAATTGAAGGAGGCAATTTCAGCGGTGGACTCAACACCATCAAAAATGATGACGGCGGCATACTCGAAATAAATGGCGGAGTATTTGAAAATGTTTCTCAGGCTGCGGTTATGAACTGGAACGATGCCACAATTAATGACGGCTGGTTTGCCGTAACTGGGGCTGGTAGTAATGCGCTGATTAACAGCTATTCTAATGGCTCTATAGATAAAGGCACTCTCGAAATAAACGGCGGATACTACTCTTGCAGCGGTGCGCTTATTGGCGTGGGCCAAGGAGCAACGAACGGCGGTAACACAGTTATCACTGACGGTATTTTTGAATACGGTGAAGACGCGAACCTGTTTGTTAGCAATACAGCGACTGCCAATGTCACCGGCGGTGAGTTTAACAACCCCGTTGCCGCGAAATATCTCAGCGACACCCTCCAGTATCAGGTCAACAACAACGGCACCTACACCTACTACACCACTTTCGATGCCGCCCTCGCTGCTGCTGAGAACGGCGCGGAGATAGTGAAAGTTGCCGAGGGCGTTGGTGCGCAGCACTACACCATCACCATTGACCCCGCCAACGGCGGCGCGGTGACTACATACACCGTCCCCGGCGGCTCAGAGATACCTCTCTACACCCCGAACAAGAGCGGTTATGCCTTCCTCGGCTGGAGCGGCTCTGACGGCAATACCTATGCCGGCACCGACACCGTCACTGTGACCTCCGACATTAAACTCACCGCATCCTGGGTGCGTCACCCTGACACGCCCTACGTCCCCGAGCCGAGCGAGCCTGTGGAGCCGGATGTGCCGAGCTTCCCGTTCTACGACGTGCCGACCTCCGCTTGGTACTATACCGCTGTCAAGTACGTCTACGACAACAAGCTGATGGACGGCGTTGACACCTATACCTTCGCGCCCAACGACACCCTGACCCGCGCGATGGTTTGGACCATCATCGCCCGCATGAGCGGCGTTGACACCACCGGCGGCAACAGCTGGTACGCCAAGGCTCAGGAGTGGGTCATCACCAACGGTATCTCCGACGGTGAGAACCCGACTGCGGCCATCACCCGCGAGGAATTCGTGACCATGCTGTGGCGTCTTGCCGGGGAGCCGGTGTACACCGGCGACCTCAGCCGCGTGCCGGACGCCGGCAGCATCAGCACCTGGGCGCAGAACGCCATGCTCTGGTCGTATGCCACGGGTCTGACCGAGGGCGACGAGAACGGCGCCCTGACCCCGCTTGCCACCGCTACCCGCGCGCAGGCTGCGGCCATGATAATGCGCTTCTGCGAGAGCGTGAAGTAAGCCCCAAAAACATAAAACAGGGAGCCTCCCGGCTCCCTGTTTTTTTTATGCCCCCCTCAGTCCGGCCTGTTCACCACGCCCGTAAAGAGCGGCAGTCCGTCCCGCGAGCTTATGGCAAAGAGGAAGGGCCGGTCGAGAGTGAAGTATATCTCGTCCTCGGGCTCCGCCGCCGCGCCGTCGGCTATGATGACCGTAAAAGCCGCGGCCTCGACGCCCTCCTCGTCTATCTTCACCCGCGCCGCGTGCGTAGCCTCGGAGACGTAGATGGGCATGTCCGTGTCCGTCGTCATCGGCGTGAAGTCCGAGACATCGGGGTCGAAGACGTCCGTCACGCCCAGCTCCATCAGCCCGCCTATGAGGTCGAGCTGCGCCGCAATGTCAAACTTCGGAACCGAAAGATGTACGACCGCGTATTTCCCGGCCAGCTCATTCGGTCCCGAGGCCATGAGGCCCAAAACTTCCTCGCTTTGCAGCAGCTCGTCCACCGCGACGCCCTCGTCGGGGAGGATGAACCACATGCCGTTCCCGCCCCGGAGCGGGAGCCGTACCGCGCCCCAGCCGTCTCCGCTGAAATAGTCCATGCCGCGCTCCGCGCGCATGTACTCCGCCTCGGTGTCGCCCGAGGGCGCGTGAAAGACGTCGGTGTAGTTTGCCGCCTCGTTGAACTCGTCCGTCCACTGCGCGCTGTAATAGATGGTCGTCGCCAGCAGCAGGACGGTGAGGGGGTTCGTCTCGATATTTGCCGCCTGCTCCTCAAGCAGCCCGCGCGTCTGCTCGTTCAGCCAGGCCTGTATGGCGGAGTTTATCTCGGCACTCCCCATCTCGCCCCGGTAGGACGAGGCGTAATAGGTGTACGCAAGCGTGTCCATCGTGCTCTGCACATAGCCGAAGTCGTCCCTGAGCCAGACGGAGCCGGCAAGCACGCTCTGTATCTCCTCCTCGTCCCGGCTGCACGCGCGCCAAATGGCTGACGCCTGTTCGCGCAGGGCCTCCACACTGTCAACGCATATGAGCTCCAGCAGCTGGCCCCGGCTCTCGCCGTCCGTCAGCTCCGCGAGCATGGCGAGGGCCATGTAGAGGTTCACCGGCGAGAGCAGGGCGTTCTCCTCGCCCGCGCCGGAGAGAAACTGCGCCGTCAGCGCCTCAAAGCAGGCGTCCGGCGCTGCGACCCCGTCCGGCAGCCGCTCGTAGTCCTCATACACCGCCTCGGCTATCGCCAGCGCCGAGCCGCCCGCCCCGGGCCGGATAAGCGCCACGGCGATGGCCACGACCAGCAGCGCCGCCACGGCCCCGATGTACCAGGCCCTGCGCTGCCTTTTGCGCCCGCCCGCCGCTTCGACCAGCTCGTCGGAGACATTTGTCACGGCCTCGTAGATCTTTTCGCTTTTCTCGCTCATGTTACTGCCTCCCTTCACCTTATAAGTCGCAAAACGCGCGCGGATGTTGCGGGCTGAGCGGAAAACTGTTAAAATGCCATTAGGAGGGATGCCAAATGGAATTTTGTCTCAATAACGAAAAACTCTGCGTCCGCGTCTCGTCCCTGGGGGCGGAGCTGCGCTCCGTGCGCGGCGCGGACGGCACGGAATACCTCTGGCAGGGCGACGAGCGCTTCTGGCGCGGCCGCGCGACGAATATCTTCCCCTATGTGGGCCGCCTGACGGAGGACAGCTACCTCTGGCGCGGCGCGAGGTATAAAATGGGCCGCCACGGCTTCGCCCGCGGGAGCGAGTTCACAGCCGAGGCGGCGACGGACACGCGCCTGATTCTCTCGCTCAGGGCGGGCGAGGCGACGCGGGAGAGTTACCCCTTCGATTTCAAGTTCAGCCTCATATACGAGCTTTCCGGCGATACCCTGCGCCAGACCTACCGCGTCGAGAACCGCGGTGAGGGCGATATGCCCTTCGGCCTGGGCGGGCATCCGGGCTTCAACGTGCCCCTGGCCCCCGGGCTGAGGTTCGAGGACTACCGCCTGGAGTTTTCCGCGCCCTGCGAGCCGCAGCGCGTCCTGCTCTCGCCCCAGTATTACGCCTCCAGCGAGGAAGCGCCCTACGCGCTCGAAAACAACGCCATACCGCTCCGCCACGACCTCTTCGACGCTGACGCCGTCATACTGCGCGCCGCGGCGGAGAGCGTGACGCTCAAATCCGAGCTCGACGCCCACGCCGTTGAAGTCTCGTACCCGGATATGCGCTATATAGCATTCTGGCACACGCCGGAGACGGAGGCCCCCTTCGTCTGCATCGAGCCCTGGCTGAGCCTGCCCTCGCGGCAGGACGTGGTCGAAGACCTTGAAAAGCAGCCGGATATCCGCGTCCTCGCTCCGGGCGAGGCGTATGAGAACTGCCTGCGCTTCCGCTTTTTTTAAAGCCGCTCCAGCGGGACACGGATGGTCAGCGTCCTGGGCGTCGGCATCTTGTCGAACTGGATGACGTAGACCCTCCGGGTCATGTCCACCTCCAGCAGCGTGCCTTCGCCGAAGGCCGCGTGCCGCACGCGCGCGCCGGGGGACAGGAGCGCCTCCGGCTCCGCCGATGTGCCGGAGAGCCGCCGCTCGTTTGAAGCGATATATTCCCGCGCCTCGGCCACGAGGCTGTCACGGGGCCTGCCGTCATGAACGAGCAGGCCCTCGTCTATTTCCAGCAGGAAGCGCGAGGGATAGCGCGGCGCGCCCTCATGCCCGCGGCCCTCGCAGTCCGAGAGGCAGAGGCCCCTCTGCGCCCGCGTGAGCGCCACGAAAGCCAGGCGGCGCTCCTCCTCCATGCTCTCGGGAGAGTCGGTCCTGCGGGAGGGCAGGATGCCCTCGCTCAGGCCGCAGAGGAAGACGTGGGGGAACTCCAGGCCCTTGGCGGCGTGGATGGTCATGAGCTTCACAGCGTCGCGGCCGGTGTCCGCGTCGCTGTTGGTGAAGAGGGCCACGTGGGCGAGGTAGTGCGTCAGCGAGCACTCCTCGCCGCCCGTCTCCTCATATTCGCGGACGGACTGTTTGAGCTCCGCGAGGTTGTCCAGACGCTCCTGACTGCCCTCGGTACGCAGATGCTCTTCGTAGCCGCTGCGGTTGAGCACTTCCGAGAGCAGCTCCGCGATGCTCCGTTCCTCGCAGCCCGCGGAGAGCTCCTCCACCAGCGCGACGAGCTTCCGGGCCTTGGTGCCGCGGAAGAGCTCCTCGTCCAGATTGCGGCAGAGCGCGTCGTAGAGAGAGCAGGCGTTTTTCACCGCATACTCGCGCAGGTATTCCATCCTGCGCCGCCCAAGGTTCCGCCTCGGCACGTTCGCCACGCGCAGGAAGGAGAGGTCGTCCCGGTAGGCCAGCAGGCGCAGGTAGCTGAGCGCGTCCTTCACCTCCGCGCGCGCGAAGAATTGGACGCCGCTGTATATGACATAGGGCAGCTTCAGCCGCAGGAAGACCTCCTCGATGCTGCGCGTGACGTAGTGCGCGCGATAGAGTATGGCCATGTCGCGGTAGGGGACGCCGCTCTCGTGCAGCTCGGCAATGCGCGCACCTATGCGCCCGGCCTCGTCCTCGGGACTCTCACAGTGCATCCAGACCACCGCCGCGCCGGAGGGCAGGGTGGGGGAGAGCTCCTTTTTCATGCGGTTGCGGTTTTTGCCTATGAGGCTGTTCGCCGCGGCGAGTATCTCGGGCGTGGAGCGGTAGTTCTGCATCATCATGATGGTCTTCGTGCCGGGAAACTCGCGGTCAAAGTCCAGCAGGAACTTCACGCTCGCCCCGCGCCAGGTGTAGATGGTCTGGTCGGGGTCTCCGACGATGAAAAGGTTTTTGTGGTAGCCGCAGAGCGCGCGCATGAGGCGGTACTGGGGCTTGTCTATGTCCTGGAACTCGTCCACCATGATGTATTGCAGCCGCTCCTGCCACTTGCGGCGTATCTCGCGCTCGCGCTCGAAAATGTAGAGGGTGAAGAAGATGAGGTCGTTGTAGTCCAGGCCGAAGCACTTTTTCTCCTCGTAGAGGTAGCCGTAGAAGATGATGTCCCGCGTGCTGACGGCGTCGAGGTACTTCCTGTGCAGGGTCTCCAGGTCCATGTCTATCATGTCGAGGTAGTATTCGGGGTCCTCGATGCCCTTGCGGAGCTCTATCATGTCCCTCGCGTCGGCGTATGTCATGTGGCGCAGGGTGAGGCCGCGCTCTTCGTAGATGCGGGCGAGCATGACGTCGATGTCAGCGTTGTCGAGGACGAGGAAGCTTTTGGGGTACTGCACCGCGTGACTGTCCTCCTGGAGCACGGTGACGCAGAAGCTGTGGAAGGTGCAGATGTGGCCGGTGTCGCTGTCGCCGGTGATTGCGCGTATGCGCTGGCGCATCTCGGCGGCGGACTTGTTCGTGAAGGTGACGCAGAGGATGCTGCCGGGCGTGACGCCCAGCTCGTTTACAAGGTAGGCAAAGCGGCGCGCGAGGGCGCGCGTCTTACCGGAGCCTGCGCCGGCCACGACGCGGATGTAGCCCTCCGTCGAAGTGACCGCCTCGCGCTGACTGCTGTTCAGGCCTTCCAGAATATCCATGCCATCGCCCCCTTTGGGATAAGTATACCATTCCGGGGCTCGCGCGTCCAGAAGGCCCGGCGCTTTTGCGCCGGGCCTTTCCGGATGTGTTTAGTTTGAGGTCGAGCACTCGTTCGAGGGGAAGAACTCCTCGACGGGGAAGCGTATCTGAGCGAAGATCTCGCAGGGGTCGTCGTGGCAGCGGCCGCCGGCGCACTCCTTTTCCGGCACACAGTAGTCGTAGGCCGGGATGAGCAGCTGGGTGTCGCGCTCAAGGCGGATGATGGAGAACTGGCCCAGGGTGACGTAGAGCCTGCGGCCCGTGTCCGAGGTAACGAGCGCCTCGCCGAAGCGGGCGAGGATGCAGGCGGGGATGTCGTGCCTGTCGTTGTCGCAGCAGACGTTGCAGTTGGCGTCCACGAGCTTGAGGTGCAGGGCGATGGGGTCCACGGCCTCAACGTAGGCTGTGGGCATGCCCTCGTCCACGCAGCTGCAATCGCAGATGTCGGAGGAGAAGGTCTTCACAGTGCCCTCTCCGCCGCAGAGCATGACGCGCTTATCGAAGATGGCGAGTCCGGTGACGGTGTTCGCGCCGGGGAAGGTCTCGCCCGTTATCTTGTAGAAATAGGTGACGTCAACGGTGTAGTAGCCCTTGTTGAAGGTGATGGCCTCGACGTTCACCTCGGCGTACAGCAGCTCGGCGCTCTTGGGCCGGACGCTGAAGGCGTTGTCTATGTAGGTCTGGGACCCGACGGTGGGGTAAACCCGGAGGTCTTCGATGCAGTCTTTGTCATAAGACTGACCGTTTTATAAATATGGTGGTTAAAAATCGCGGAGCTGGAGCTCCAAGGTGAAGTCGCGGGGTTTGGTTTTCTTCTCTTTGGTGTAGGTTACTTCCGCGCCGAGTGCTTTTAGGGCACTGTTCTTGTCGGCGGGAGACATGGTGGGGTAGAGCTGGACCAGATTCTCCAATGCGGCGGCGGCTTTGCGCGGGTCGATGCGGCGGCGCTCGTCTATCTGGCGCTCGAGGCCTGCCCGCTTGCTTGCAAGCTCGGCAAGCTCTTTTTCTGCGGCGTCGAGCCTTGAGCGGAACGTAGAGCGGTCATATGTGCCGTCCTCGAGGAATTCATAAAGACGCGGGATGCGGGCTTGTACGCGCTCCTGTTCGCGCTGCGCGGCGGCTAGGGCAGCTTCAAGTGCGTCAATATTTGGCGCTGCGCCCGAGTCTATGAGAAGTCGGAGCCGGGCAAGCTCGTCATACAGCAGCTCGACCATGCGCTCCTCCACATACTCGAACTTAGCGCCGGCGGCACAGCCCTTTGTGGTACACAGCAGATACGGCTCGCCTTTGTTAGTCCCCATGCGCTGCATATTGTTCCCGCACTTCGAGCAGCGGATGATGCCGGCAAAGGGGTTCGCGCGTTGGCCGGTATTGCTGGGCGGTATGTAGCGCTGCTTCCTGCGCTCCTGAGCTTCCAGCCAGGTGTCCCATGGGATGATCGCTTCGTGCACGCCGTCCACCATCAGCCACTCGCCCTCCGGAGTGTAAACGACGTGGTGCTTGTCTTTGCCGTGAGCTCCGGGGCGATAGTGCTTCACGCGGTTCCAGGCGACCTTCCCGGCGAAGGTGGGATTGCGCAGTACGTGCCGCACTGTGTTCCGGTTCCACTCGGCGCCGCGTCGAGGGGTACTCCCCATGGCGTTGAGCTCCTGCGCTATGGTCTGCGCGCCGATACCGGCGAGATAACGCTCGTAGATATAGCGCACGAAACGCGCTTCCTCGGGGATGACCTCCAGCGAAGGCAGCTTGCCGATGCGGCAGCGGCGGTAGCCGTAGGGCGCGTTGGCCGTATAGCCGCCAGCCTCTATGGTCTGCATCAGGCCGCGGCGCATGCGCTTGCGGATGGCGCGCCACTCGGCCCGGGCGAAGAAGGCCTTGAACTCCGTCATCTCGATATCGACGTCATTCGTAAGGTCATAGGTTTTCTCAGGCGTGATTATCAGCGTGCCGGACTCGCGGAAGGCGTCCAGGATGGTGCCCTGGTCAGCCATGCCGCCGCGCCCGAGGCGGTCGATGTCCATGCACAGCACTGCCTCGACCTCGCCAGCGCGGATGCGCTCGAGCAGCTTGAGCATTTCCGGGCGCGCATAGAGCTTTTCGCCGGACGCCACTTCCTCATATACTCCGTCCACGGGCAGCCCGAGCCGGTCGGCTAGCTCCTCCAGCGCGGCACGGTGCTTCGCCAGCACCTCCTCCGTGCTCTGCCCCTCCTCCGCGCGGCTCTTGCGGAGATACATGAAATTCGTAGGAATCACCCCCTTGCATTGTCGTGACTCGTTGTGCTAAAATCAGGCATCAGCCAAATGCCGCCTGTCGCCAGCGGCCTATAAATGTGCGACTTGCTTACGACTGCCCCTTGCTGACCGGGGGCATATAAAAAGGCAGCTTGCGCGCTGAGAGCCGTCGCCCGCCAAGGGCGGCGGTTTTTTATTTCACGTGGTACTACGCCGAACTGTTTGATGATTAGGGTCATACTTTGAGCAAGCATACTCCAAGTTCTTAAAATTGCAACATATCTTGACCAAAAATGGCGTTCTTTTGGTAACGACTCCATAATAAGTTTTGGATGCGTGGTCGAAGACATCGGCTTTGTGCCTATTGATAAACGAAACCTGACGACGCAGAAGTTCGGCATATTTCAAGTCTGGCTCGTCATCAATGTTAAAGTATATTATAGCTTCTTCCGGGACTGGAATCATGTTGTTGAAGCCGAGTAGTCCAAGATTGCCATTATCAATTCTCATGATATGATGACCAGGCTTAATTTTAGCGTGGCTTGGCTTAGGAGACTCCATTGGCACAAAATATTTATAATTACCTACAAGCAGAACCACGCCCACGTATGGCCTGCTGCGATTTTTGTTATCCTGAACTCTGTGATCGCGGCTTTTTAAAAAACGTATGTATCTATCCGATATCCGATACAGCTTTAGTTGTTCCATATTTCCTCCCACAAAAATGAAAAAGAGGCAGGCAAAACACCCACCTCTTTTCAGGCCCCTACTTTCGGCAAGGGATTTCCGCTTTTTTAAGGTCTGACTTGCGGCACAGACTATCCGCTTTTTCCGGTCCCGATTTACGGCTCGGGCTTTCCGCTTGGAGTGACTGACAACACAAGTTGTTATCACAAGGCGGATCTCTCCGCGCTTCTATTATACGCATGCGTTTCGGAAAAATGCAACCGCAAGATGTTGGGTGCGTATTTAGTTTTCAACCAAAATGTCTATATGTTGTGTTAAACGCGCTGTTTAACGCTGAGAATTATTACAAAACGGTATCGAAAGTTCAATGAAGGCGAAAGACAGCCAGCCGCCGCCTCGGGAGGGGCGGCTTTTTTATTGGCGCCCACAGCGCTGAGAGAGCTCGTGCTGCAATGCCTCGATTTTATACTTGTAGCGGATTTCGCGGTCTTTCCAGAGCGCTTCTTGAAAGCCCATCTCTTTTTTTATGCTGTGCAGCTCTCGCTTTAGAGCATTAATTTCGATTTCATGGTGTTTTTCGCATTCCTCCCGGGTCTCGCGGCTAACGATCTTCTCTAGTCTTTTGCGTGGGTATATCTGGACCAGATAGATAAAGGTAGTCGGTATAATGCCAAAAAAGAAGCATAAACAAGCGGCCCCTGCAAGCAGCTTATTTAGAAAATCATCTTTCCCCTGATCCTCTCGATACATTTCATAGTTCGTTAGCAGCCTGCCCACGACATATAAGACAAAAGCTACGACAAACAATCTTATATCTCGTATATCTAAGAACACTGTATCACGCCTCCCACAAAAGCGCGGCTACAGGCCGCGCCTTTTTCTATATTCGCTGATATCTATTATCCGGCGCTGGCACGCTCGTTTCTTGTGGGGTCTTCGTACTTTTTGAGAATATGCTTAATTACATCTCGATCATCATCGCTTGCCCGTCTGTACAATTCAATAAAGTAAAGTTCATTTTCACTTAGCTCGCTATCATTCGATAGAGGGCCAGCAAGCCGTATGTAGTCACTGCGCAATCCGGGAGGGACACCGCGGGACTGCAACAGGTATAGTTTTTCCTCATCATTTCTTGCATTCTGATAATCCTCATAAAAGTCGTCTGGCCAATTACCAATTAGGAAATCAGAGTCAACGCCGAGAAGCTCAGAAAGCTTTTTTAACATTAATATATCTGGTTCTCGCTTATCCTTCTCCCAATAGTTTAACCTAGTGGGAGTAATACCCATCAGTTCAGCGAGCTGCTTTTGAGAATATTTTTTTTTATTGCGGGCGTAAACTAACCGCTTGCCAAAAGTGTCCATATACTTACCTCCTTTTATAATACAATAACGCAAATAGCTAATCAGGTCAATATAAAAATAAGCAATTTGCGAAGTATTACCGTTTTGCTATTGACAAATAAGCAAAACGGTAATATTATAATCTTGCAATTATCATAATGCTAATCGAGGTGATAAACATGTATCCAAATCTCAAGGCAGAACAAGCACGAAATGGTTACAGCAACGGGTTCGTAGCAGAGAAGCTTGGCATGTCTCGAAGCAATTACGAGACGAAGTGCCGTAACGGGCGCTTCCGCGTCAGTGAGGCGCGCATACTGTGCCAACTGTTTAATGCGGATTTCAACTACTTGTTCGAGCTGCCTGTGGAACAGACGGCGCAGTAAGGGGGTGAGGGCGTGAGCGGCGGTAATAAAAAGCCCGCGCCGGACGAGCGCGGGCGGGAGAACGTGAGCATAACGGGAGAAGTCATCTGGTCAACAAATAGCATGACTGCGAAGCAAGAAGAGGGTAGTACCGGTATATATTCCGGAATAGTGCCAGAGCACTTACTTATCGAGAACGAGGAATCTGACAGTAGAGTTGACTGAATCGTCGTGCTGAGCGACGTGCTCTATAAACTCACGCATAATAGCTCGTTCGCCTTGGCCGCGAGCGTTCAGTTTACAAAATTCGCTGAAGGTTGTAAGGAGGTGAGTGGGTGAGCGCACTTGAACTTGTCGGCTTTGACAGGGAGTATCCGAACTCCGAAACACGGGACAGGAGATACATAGAGGCGTATCTGTTCGCACTGGAGGCGTTCACAAGGGACACGCCGCACGCGGAAGAAGCTTACGGCGCCATTGTCTGCCTGTCGGAAATACTTGTGCGCCGCGGACTTTTGCCAGCGGCATATGACCGGGCGCACACGATCCGCTTATCAGAGCCGATGACCGAGGTGGAGCTCATAGAGCTGCTGGAGAACATGAGCGCGACATGAGTTGCATTTGTCACTTCCGTCCATGTTCTCGCAGCCATTCTCTTTGACATCAAGAATTGTGCCGTCATCCGCTGCCAACAGGTATACGGCGAACTTTTCTTCATGTCCGGATTTGGCGCAAGTCCAAGGTTTATCGTACTGGCGAATAGATGCCATATCGTCACCTCCCTTCCGGATGATTTTACCACCGGGCGCGGAGGCGGACAAGAGGGGAGACGAGGACTTGAGTCGCGAGGCGGCTCAAGGTTAGGTTCCAGTAATCATTCAGGCTGAGGCACACATAGGCTTGAAGGTGGAGGTGAGGGGCTGTGGCGGAGCCTGTTTATCCGTTAATCACGAAAGAGGACACCGAGGACGGGTACATATTGCGGTACGACTATGGCCCAAAACAGGGCGTCACGACCTGCATCGTACACCGGCGGCCGGCGACGGAGGAGGAACGCTCGCGCATGCGCAGCGGTATCAACAGGATAATACGCCCGTACGGATACGTGCTGGCGGACTGAGAGGGGTACAAACATGGTTATGTCCGAAAGCGAAATCGTCCGGGAGTACCGGACGGCGAAGAACAAGCCCAAGCAGATCAAGGTGCTGGCGGAGCTGAATGCGGTAAAGGAGGAATGGATAAAGGATATCCTCCTTCGCAACCCGGAGAGCGGATATGTGAAGCCGGGGCCAAAGCCCAAGCAGAAGGCGGCAGAGTCGGAAGCTGCGCGGGAGGTCAACGCACTGGCGCCGGAAGCACCGGGTCGGGCGGACAGGGACCGCGGAGGGGCGGCGCTGCTGCTCATGGAGCTGGCGGCGATGCTCGAGCGCTGCGCGGATATTGACTGCCTCGAGAAGCTGGAGCTGGCGGCAACGCTGAGCGGCGGCAAGGTGATGATAGTGGACATCCACTAAGGGGACGCGCCCACATGAATAACACAAAAGAAAGGCGGCGGGGAGAGATGAGAAATTGGAGGGGGAAGGCCGTGTTGGCCGGGTACATAGCGCTGTGCGCGCTGCTCATCATCCTTGCCGCCATCATATCGCTGCGCCTGAGTGCGCAGGAGGCGCGGGCGGCAAGCGAGCCGCCCGCGCCTGTTTACAGCTCCGCCGCGCTGGCGGCGCAACTGGCGGTCGCGCCGGACGTGGCGGCACATGAGCCGCAGACGCCGGAACCGGTCGCGGAGCCCGAGCCCGAGCCGAGGTATGAGGAGATAACGGCTGAGGAGCGGGAGCTGCTTGCCCGCGTGGTGTATGCCGAGAGCAACACCGAGCCGATTGAGGGGCAGATAGCCGTCGCCCAGGTGGTGCTCAACCGCGTACGCTCCGAGAGCTTCCCGGACACGGTGAGCGAGGTAATTTATCAGGAGCGGCAATTCTCCACGGCGCCGATCCTGGACTCCGTGACGCCCACGGAAAACAATTATGAGGCTGTTGACCTGGCCTTCGAGCTCGAGGTCGTGCCCTATGACGTGCTCTATTTCTCGCGCGGAGCTGAGAATGACAGGGTGTGGGGGCGGATAGGGGCGCATGTGTTTTGCTATGGATATGTGTGGTGAGCGGCTGAGCCGCTTGCAAATATGACGACGGAGGAATGGACATGTACATCGTTACTATCAGAGAAAAGGGCAAGGACAAGCCGCTGCTTGAGCGGGAGTGCGAATGCGTGATCGGGGCGTTTGGAAGTGGCGGAGAAGCGCACTGCTTGACCGGCATACAGGGCAAACGGCAAACGCTGATAAGCACATATGCCAGCGCCCTGATGGGGCTCAAAACGCTGGAAACAGAGTTCCCAGGACTTGTTGACCAGGCTGCTGAGGCGGCCAAAAACGCAGTCATCGATGAAACGGAAACCAACAAACCGCACGCCTCGCTTTTCTCGCGGCTCTTTGGCAGGTGAGCGGCGTGGACAGGTGGGAGGTGCGGCATGATCTCTATGAGGACGTGGAGGTCGAAGCGGAGGACAGGCTGCGCGCCATCATCGCGGCGGCGAAGGTATGGGGCGTGCGCTGGCTGCCCATTGCGCAGGAGTGCCGGACAAAGAAGCTCGGCCCGGTAAAGGAGGCGGAAGGCTATGGCAAGGCAGGAACGGTTTGAGATACCCTGCCGCGAGTGCGGCAAGCCTCTGATATTCATCCGCACGCGGGCGGGGAAGAACATGCCCTGCGAGGCGGAGCCGGTGCTCTACTGGCCGGATGCCGACGGGCCGCTGCTGTTCTATCAGCGCGACGGCTCATATGAGCGGGGAACGCTGGAGGGGCATCCCGCGGTGCCGCGGGAGAGCGGCTATGTGCCGCACTGGGGACGCTGCCCCGGCCGGCGCAGGGACAAGGCGCCGCCGGGAGAACGGAAACGGACCCCGCTTGAGCAGCGCATACACGAGCAGGTGCTCCGGGAGCGAGCTGAGGTCCAGGCACGGCGGGAACGGGCGCAGGCGCGGGCCGCCGAGCAGGCGGCGCTGCGCGAGGCGGAAGAACGCCAGACAAGACTGTTTTGAGGGGGCAGACCATGACTACGATACAGACGGCGGCCTTGGCGCCGCTGAAGGTATACATCGCCGGCAAGATCGCGGGCGATCCTCAGTACCGCAGGAAATTCCTCGCCGCGCATATGGAGCTCAAGAACGAGGGGCACATCGTCCTCAACCCGGCGCACCTTCCCGAAGGGATGAAGAGCGCGGATTACATGCGCATATGCCTCGCAATGATAGACAGCGCCGACATGGTGGCGTTCCTGCCGGACTGGGAGGATTCGCCGGGGGCGCGGCTGGAGCACGACTATTGCGAGTACGTTGGGAAAAGGCTGTTTCATGTTGCCGACGCCTATGATAACTGAATACTGCCTGGGATGCCGGCACCTGGACCCTGACATGGTGGCCTGCGTGTATATCCTCAACACCAAGACGAGCCGTGCCTTCACTATGAAGCAGCCTTCAGGGGACGGGTGCAGGTGCTGGGAGCCGGGCGGACGCGACGACCGGATGCGCGACGCTATCCGCGACGAAGTGCGGGCACGGCTTGAGGCAAAGAGACGGGAGCACCTGTATACACACATGATGGCGCTTTACAAGCGCGGATGCACGGACACAGAGATAGCCGAGCGCTGCGGCGTTGGGCTGGGTGCGGTGAAGCACTGGCGGCGCACACGGATGCTGCCAGTCAACGCCGCCCGCACCACGGGCTACGACCTCTACAGAGAGCTCTATGAACAGGGCCTGTCCGACAGACAGATGGCCGACAAGCTGGGCGTGCCGGCTCGGCGAGTATCTCGGTGGCGGTGGAACAAGGCCCTGCCCCCAAACATACCAAAGGAGGTATAACCATGATAATAAACGAAAAGCGGCTTGCCCGTGCGCTCAAGAGCGCCGGCGCCGTAGGCTTCCGGCTGCGCGTCTCCGGCCCAAATCTCGAACTTATAGGCCCTGATTGGGCCGCGCAGATTTGCCTGGATATCATGGACGAGCCGCCTAAACTCGTCCTCGCCGCCTTGGTAGAGGTCCTCGGGTATCTGCCCGGCACGGGCGAATGCCTCAGCGTTTGCAAAGGGAAAAGCGGGTGGGCCGCCCAGTATATACAAGACGCCGTTTTCTGCGAGGAGTTCAACGGCTACGTGAGCGATCATTATGCGGCTCAGCCCTGCGCGGTGCTTCCTCTCCGGCTGGGCGCTCAGCAGCTCGTTCAAACCCTGGACCGCCGCGTGTATGGCCTGGGGCCCGGCTGGAGCTTGAGGGACTGCAACGACGCCGCGTACCTCGGTACGGGCTGCGCGATCATCAGGGACCGTGAGTCGGTTCTTGCCGTGAGACTGAATCGAGCGGACGAGCCCGGGGCGGTGTGGAGGTGGATCGAGAGCCGGGACTGGCTTGGCGACACGGAGGGCGGGCGTGAAGGCGGCGGGGCCTGTGCTTAACGTCACGCCGGCGAGAATGCTGCGCTTAGCGAAACGATACGGCATTAAGACCGGCCAGCGCGGCGGGCAGAGCTTTGTGCGCTACCCGAGCGGGGCCTGCCTGCTTCAATTCTCCCTCGAGGGCAAAAGGCACTACCTTCACCTCGGCACAGCTGGAGAGCGGGTGCTGCTCAGCCACGAGTGGGCAGAGCAGGGGAGAGCCGGACAGAGCAGGTCCCGGTATGAGGTGATACCTGTGCCGCACGACGTTTTGCTGACACTGGGGTTTATAGAGAAAGGAGCGGCTGATGGTACGTAAATACAAAGGGTCGCGCGAGGAATACGAGCAGAAGCTGGGGCGCGTCATGGGCAGGCTCGGGGTGCGGGTGTATGAAGCTTCGCAGATTTGCGACGTACACTGCGCACAGAACGCGGAATTGAAATTTAAGGAGGTAGAGGAAATGAACGAAATTATTGTGAAAACTCAGGAAGAGCTTGATAATGTGCCGATGGATTATCACGGTAGGATAATAATAAAATTTGGCACGTGGCTTAACCCAGCTATATTGAGAAAGTCTTATGACAACGCTAGTGCCGTGCTGCGGGACAACGCCAGAGCCGAGCTGTGGGACAACGCTAGTGCCGAGCTGTGGGACAACGCTAGTGCCGTGCTGCGGGGCAACGCTAGTGCCGTGCTGCAGGGCAACGCCAGAGCCGAGCTGTGGGACAACGCTAGTGCCGAGCTGCAGGGCAACGCTAGTGCCGAGCTGTGGGGCAACGCTAGTGCCGAGCTGTGGGACAACGCTAGTGCCGTGCTGCAGGGCAACGCTAGTGCCGTGCTGCAGGGCAACGCTAGTGCCGAGCTGCGGGGCAACGCTAGTGCCGTGCTGCAGGGCAACGCTAGTGCCGAGCTGCGGGACAACGCCAGGGCCGAAGCAAGCGGTAACACACAGATAGTAGACGATTGCCGTAGCGGTCGCGCATCGGTTTTCGGGAACGCAAGAGTTGTTTATTTGCCGCAAACCCTTGAAGAGTTTATATCTCATTATGGCATAAAGGGCGACGGCGAAATAACACTTTATAAAGCCGTACATAAGCATAACGAACAATATTTTTCTGACTACGACGATGAATTTGAATACAGAATAGGCGAAATTGCTGTGCCGGATAATGGCTTTGATGATGATGCGCATGAAAAGTGCGGTGCAGGAATAAATATGGCTCCGCTTCACTGGTGCCTTGATTATGGCCGAGGGTGGGACGACCTTGCAATACTTGAAATGACTGCACTACGCGAAGATGTTGTTGTGCCGATAAACACAGACGGCAAGGTGCGCGCCCGTAAAGCGAAGGTTATCCGAGAAGTGCCGCTGAGTGAGTGCGGGATATATGGTGAAATTCTTGCGAAGCGCAGAGGTGTGAATGATGACTGACATACAACGCGCGATGCTTGGAGACCACGAAGCAGCGGCGCGGCTGGCAGAGCAAGGGGTGCTGATACCGTGCCGATGTGGGGCAACGCCGACGCTTTTTGGGGATAAGTTCAACACCGGAGGCGCAGAGTATCATTGCATAGTCGTCTGCCAATGCCGTAGCCGCACGAACACGTGTGAGGGGCGACGCGCTGCAATACTTGAATGGAACACCCGCGCACCGATTCTGAGCGCGGAGGAAATGGAGAGATTGGATGAAAATCGGGCTGATTGACGTTGACGGGCATAATTACCCCAACCTCGCACTGATGAAACTCTCCGCATGGCATAAAGCGCAGGGAGACGATGTTGAGTGGTGGTGGGGATTTTCAGAGTACGACCGTGTTTACATGAGCAAAGTGTTCGACGAGACTTACACGCCGGACATCCCGGAGCCATTAAATGCCAAAGAGATAGTCAAGGGTGGGACAGGGTATGGCCTTGACAACAATCTGCCAGACGAGATTGAACATATTTACCCCGACTACTCTCTTTATCCAGAACTCACGAAAGATACGGCGTATGGATTTCTAACTCGCGGTTGCCCACGAGGCTGCCACTTTTGCATTGTGGCTGGGAAAGAGGGGCGCAAGAGCATCAAAGTCGCTGACCTCTCCGAGTGGTGGAATGGGCAGAAAAACATAGTGCTCATGGATGCAAACATATTGGCCTGCCCTCAGCACATGGAACTGTTGCAGCAGCTTATAGATAGCAAAGCGAGGGTGGACATCAATCAAGGCATGGACTGCCGCTTGTTGACGAAGCAAAACATTGAGGCCATTAACCGGCTCAAACTCCGGGAAATCCATTTCGCATGGGATTACATGAGGGAGAGCAAGGCGGTGCTGCGAGGGCTGGAATTATACGCGAGCCTCGCAACACGAAAGCCTCACGGGCAGTATGCAACGGTGTATTGCCTCACCAACTATGACACCACGATGGAGGAAAACCTATACCGAATATATACGCTGCGCGACATGGGCTACGACCCGTATGTAATGATTTACGATAAGCCCCACGCGCCACGGGAAGTCCGCCTTCTTCAACGCTGGTGCAACAATCGGCTGATTTTCCGTGCAGAGCCGGACTTCAACAAATATGACCCTAAAAGGGGATAGGAGGCAACAAATGAGCATGGCGAGAGATGAAATTATAAAAGCATACGAGAGCGCAGTTTTCAGTAGCGGCTTATCTGCTGCTGCCGGGAACGAGCAAGCGGCGCGAGATTATGAGCTGCTCAAGGCGGGGCTGGACGCCCTGCGCGGCCCCACGCGGGAGCAGGTGGAGAAGGTGTGGAGAGGTCAGTGGGTTAAATGCAAACACGCTGATTACTATGTCTGCAACAAATGCTCAACTGTAAGCAAAACAGGAGAAGATGAATTTTGCAAGTCTTGCGGCGCTCCCATGACGGACGAGGCCGTGCAGATGGTGATGGAGAGATTGGAGGCGCTGAAAGATGGCGGTACGACCGATTGATGCCGTGCAGGTGCTGCATAACATCAACTTGCACCATAGACCAACACCAGTGAGCGAGTTTGAATCCGGATTTAACAATGGCCTCAATCAGGCCATGTGGGAAATCACCCAGGCGCCCACCCTCACCCCGCCGAACGAGTGGGTGAGCGTGGAGGATAGGTTGCCGGAAGTAGAGCAAGAAGTGTTGGTATACTGGCGGAATACATCTCAAAAAGCGGAACATTTTGAACTGACACATTACGACGGGGACCATTGGTTTTTACTTGACAATACAGAACGGCCTTGGATTGTGGTTGTTGCATGGATGCCACTTCCCGCACCGCCTGACCGCCGCCCGCCGGAGGGAGAGGCATGAAAGAGCGCATATATGGGATTGACTGTGAAGTTACACAAGAACAATTTCCGGACGGAAAGCACAGCGTATATCGTTTTACGGTTCCGGGCTGGCCAGAATGTGTGGTAACAGGCCGACGCGCAGCAAAGCGAGTAATCAACGGGCGACTGGATGCCGCCGTGAGAAATACGTTGGGCATTAAATGGACGCCGGAGGGAGAGGAGGACACCTGATGGACTACGACAAGTTGATTGAGCATCTGAGAGAGTGCGGCACTTACGGATTCAAGCAAGAGGAATGCAGGGATGCCGCCCTCGCCATTGAAACCCTCCTCGCCGACCTTGCCCGCGTGACGGCGGAGAGGGATGTGGCGGTGGAGGATTTAGAGGAAATCATGTTCAAGGGCGGGCACAACATTGACACCTGAACTGCGGTGCAAAGATGGATAAGGAGGAAGCATGAGCGAGAGCGCGGAGCTTTACGCCATGCGTGAGGCTTACAATGATGAGCTGTGCGAGCGGCTCATTCTCAAGCAGGATTATGAGAATCTGTATGAGGACTATCGCAAAGCCCTTGAGACGCCTGCGCAACGGCCTGGTTATGTGATCATGCCATGCGTCGCTCGGGTGCAGGTGCGAAAATGCGAAGATTCTCTGCTCATAGAGTCTGCGCCGGACGAGTATTTCAAAAAGAGGCTCAGGGAGTCGCTGATGCGGGCGATAGATGAGCAAATCACATATAGCAAACAGGAGACGCGAGACGCCGTTATCTGGCAGGCAAGGCTGAATGTGGCTGTGAAGGAGGGATAGTAATGAGCAGGCTGGACGAGATGATCCCTGAAAACGAGGATAAGCTGGCGTGGCTTCTTGGCGTGCCGAGGGGCGCTTGCTTCAAATACCACGACAAAGTGTACAAGGCTGACGATATCATATTGCAAGCGATGTGGACTGCGGACGGGGAGTTTTATTTTGAAGAAATAGAGCAGAGAGCGGCTTTCGATATCATACAGCACAGCAATGAAATTGAAACGCCTTTGCTGTGGGACGCTGCGGATGCGAAGCATGCAAAGAGCCTTATCGACATTTTTAGTCGTGATCATTGTTTGTACCGCGCAAAAGGAGCGGTCTACATTTGCCAACCATATGGCGACGTTTGCGCGGTTATCTGGTCGGATGAATTATTTTCAAAACTGCCTTTAGGCGAGTGGTGCAAAATATGTCTCAATGGGATAAAAGAATGTTACGAAGTGCCTTGCTTACATGACAGCGCTGAATTAAATAAACAAGCTTGAGGATGCGTTCTGACCACAGGGCCCGCGGGGCGGGCCCTTTTGTGAGAGCGTATACTTTATTATAATACGCGCGCGCACGCGCGTTTTCAGAGGTTCGTAAGGGCCTAAGTTTACGGACGCGGGGGAAATATATGGGCTCGACCGGGTATTGGGAGATCCGCACATATGAGTGCGGGGCTCTCGGGGAGAAAACGAAATACTGGGTCCCCGGCGAGCCTCCGGCCAGGGGGCGGAAGCTCGGGCGCAGTTCGGAGCGGAAGCAGCGGCAGAACGAGAACGACGCGGCGCGCAGACTCAATCGGGAGATACACGCGAACTTCTCAGCCGGGGATCTGTTCCTCGGGCTGGACTATGGGCCGAAGAAATACTCCGAGCTCCTTCGCAGGGCGGAAGCCAGGCAGGAGGCAGACCGGGCCGCCGGGCAGGAGCCGGGCATACTCGAGGACTATCTCCGCAAGGAGGCTAACCGCGAGCTGGACAATTTCATCCGCCGGGTGAAGCGCCGCCTGCCTCCCGGAGCGGAGCTCAAATACATAGCCGTGACCTCCGATATGGACGGGGAGACGGGCGAGGCGGTCCGCATACATCACCACATCATAGCCAACCGGGCCGCGTGGCAGGCCTGCGTGGAAGCCTGGCCGCACGGGGGCGCCTACGCCAAAGCGCTCAGCGCGCAAAAGGACTACACGCCGCTGGCAGAATACCTGCTGGCCCAGGTGCGCCGCCTGCCCGACGAGAAGAAGTACAAGCCCTCCCGCAACCTTGTGAGGCCTCAGCCGAAGTGCCGCGTCGTATGGAGCGGGGCGGAGCTGCGCGTGCCAAAGGGCTGCGAGCTGCTGTACCGCACGGCCTACTCTGGCAAAAGAGCGGGGCAGTATATCCGCTATGCGCTGCCCTTCGCACCGATGCGCAGTTAGGAGGGCGGGATGGCGAGGAAATTCAAGTATCTCCCCTCGGTACATAAGGGCTATGCCGAGCAGGGCATGATATTTTTTGCGTGCCAGAACTATGCACGGCAGACTGCGGAGGTGCAAAGTAAAATAGACAGACTGTGCCGCGAGGCCGGGGGCGAGTATGCTGACGCGCTCCGGGCCTATCTCTGCACGCCTGCGAGCTGGGAGGCGGTGACGACGGAATATTTCGTTTCGCCCTCGACGCTGGATAGAGTGAGACGACGATTTTTCGAGCTGTGGTAGAGCGCTCCCCTGCTGGGGGGCGCTTTTTTTGTGCGCCTGAAAGTTGACGGTAACAGAGGGGGTAAGGCTGATAGATTGCAGATTGAGAGATAGTACGCGCGCAGGGAGGTGTTGGTCGTGGCGCGGGCCAAATATGCGGAATGGCTGACAGAACAGGGGCTGGAACGGCTCGCCGAGATGGCGCCGCGGCTGACCGACGCCGAGATGGCGAAGGAGATGGGCATCAGCTCCTCGACCTTCTACGAGTGGCTCAAAAAGCACCCGGAGATGTCGGAGACGGTGACGCGCGCACGCACGGGCGCGGATGCGCGCGCGGTCAATGAACGGGTCGAGCGGAGCCTGCTCGAAACCGCGCTCGGAGGCGTCCGGGTGCTGAAAAAGCCCATGAAGATAAAAACCACGAGCTTCGACGCCCGTGGCCGGCGCATCGACCGCGAAAAAATCGTGATGGCCGATGAAGAGGTTTATATCAAAGCCGACGTCAAGGCGCAGATCTTCTGGCTCACGAACCGCGAGCCTGAGCGCTGGCGGAACAGGGTGGAGGCCGCGATAGTTGACGACAACACCGTGAACTATGTGTTCCGCGAGGCCACGAGCGAGGAGGCGGCCGGCTATGCAGACTAAAGTCCTGCGGCTCAACGAGCGGCAAAAGCTGTTCTTCAAGGCCCGCCGGCGCTTTATAGGCTACGGCGGGGCGCGCGGCGGCGGCAAGACCTGGTCCGTACGCATGAAGGCAATGCTGCTGGCTTCGAGATACGCCGGTATCAAGATACTCATCGTGCGCCGGAGCTTTCAGGAGCTGCGCGACAACCACATACTCCCGCTGCAGATGGAGCTGCGGGACATAGCCCGGTGGAAGGAGCAGGAGAAGCGCTTTATCTTCCCGAACGGCTCGTACATCCGCTTCGGCTACTGCTCGGCGGAGCGGGACGTGCTCCAGTACCAGGGCCAGGAGTTCGACATCATCTTTATCGACGAGGCTACTCAGCTCACGGAATTCCAGTTCCAGACCTTCAAGGGCTGCCTGCGCGGCGCGAACGACTTCCCCAAGAGAATGTACCTCACCTGCAACCCCGGCGGCGTGGGCCATGCGTGGGTGAAACGGCTCTTTGTTGACCGACGGTATCAGGGCGACGAGCGGGCGGACGACTACGAGTTTATCCAGGCCAAGGTCACGGACAACCCCGTGCTGATGGAAAAGGACCCCGAGTACATACACATGCTCAAGTCCCTGCCATATGAGCTGCGAGAGGCCTGGCTCAACGGCTCCTGGGACGTGTTCGCAGGCCAGTATTTCAGCGAGTGGGACCGGGACGTGCATGTCGTGGCGCCCTTCGAGCCGCCGGCCTGGTGGCGGCGCTACGTGACAATCGACTACGGCCTCGACATGCTGGCGGCCTACCTCATCGCGGTGGACGAACACGACATGGCCTATGTCATACGCGAGGTGTATCAGGGCCGGGACCTCGGCGAGAACGCCAGGGGACTCATAGTGAGCGAGGCGGCCCAGGCCGTGCTGGACATGGTGGGCGGCGACAAGGTCACAGCCTATCTCGCGCCGCCGGACCTCTGGGCCGCGCGGCAGGAGACCGGGCGGAGCGTGGCGGATATATTCGCAGAGCACGGCATCGCGCTCACGAAAACGAGCAACGACAGGCTGGACGGCTGGATGGCGATGCACGAGCGGCTGCATGTGTTTGAGGACGAGCAGGGGCGGCGGGCGGCAAAGCTGCGGATATTCCCGGGCTGCGCCAACCTGATACGCACGCTCCCGCAACTGCGGTACGACGACAAGCGCGTGAACGACGTGGCGCAGGAGCCTCACGAGCTCACGCACGCGGCCGACGCTATACGCGGCTTCTGCGTATATTGGGTACGAGCGGCGCACATACAGGAGGCGCCGGCCCGGATGCAATGGACCAGGGACATGCTGGAGGATTACCGGCGCGCGTCCCCCGCGGGGAAGCGCTTCCTGGAGCAGCGCTGGGGGCCGCCCGGCAGATAAGGAGGAGACATGAACAAAGACAGGCTGCACCTGTGGCAGGACAGGCTTGCCCGGAACGACTCGCAATACGAAAACTGGTATGCGCGCATGGATGAGCGCGAGCGGCTGTATCAGGGCTCCAGGTACATCTTCCCCCTGGTGAACAAATACCGGCCGAGCAACGCAAAAACGCCGCACGTGCGGAACATATGCAGCGAGCTCATAGAGGCCCAGGTGGACAGCAACATCCCCTCGCCGAAGGTCACGGCGGTCCACGAGAAGGACGAGCCGCTTGCCAAGATAATCGAGGACATGCTGCGCAATGAGATGGACCGCCTGCCCTTTGCTGAGATCAACGACCTCATGGAGCGGATAGTCCCCATCCAGGGCGGCGGGGCTTATCTTGTGGAGTGGGACAACACGGCGCGCACGCACACCACGATCGGCGAGCTGAACGTCGTGCCCATCCACCCGCGGCAGATGGTGCCGCAGGACGGCGTGTACAGCGGCATCGAGGACATGGATTACATCATCCTCAAGATGCCGCAGACCCGGGAATACATATACCGGCGGTACGGGAAGGACGTTTCCTTCGAGGGCGAGGCTGAGCCGGATATCAAGGGCGGCGACGGCTCCACGGCTGAGGACATGGTGACGCAGTATATCGCCTACTACCGGAACGACGCCGGCGGGATAGGCATGTACAGCTGGTGCGGGGACGTTGAGCTCGAGGACCTCGAGGACTACCAGGCGAGGCGGCTGCGGCGCTGCGCCGTATGCGGCCAGCTCGAGCCCACGGCCGACGACGGCGACGATGAGCAGCACGCGCTCGAGGAAGAGGAGGACTTCGAGGAGCGGCCCGAGGGGGTTTCGGGCCGCCCGGGGCTCCCGCCTGACGACGAGGGCTGGAGCGGGGCCATGCGCTGGATAGACGGCGAGCTCTGGCCCGAGGGCGAGGAAGAGCCGGAGGAAGAGCCGGACGGGCACGAGGCGCGGCGCTGCCCCTACTGCGGCTCGACGGATTGGGTGTACAGCGAGGAGGAGTTCGAGGAGATCTGGGCGCCCGTCACGACGAGCCTCGGGCACAGGATACCGGGCGCACACGAGGAGGTCTATCTCACCGGCGAGATCGACGAAATCACGGGCCTTCCTGTGCCGGCCGTGCGGCTCGTGCCGTTCCGTGTGCCGTATTACAAGCCCCTCCGCTATCCTGTTGTGCTCCAGAAAAACGTGAGCGTATACGGGCAGTTCCTCGGCGACAGCGATATCGACAAGATAACGGACCAGCAGAACACCACCAACAGGCTCGAAAAAAAGATCATCGACAAGCTCATATCGAGCGGCTCCTTTGTCACGCTGCCCGCGGATGCGAGCGTGGGTATAGATGAAAACGATATGCGCGTCTACCGCCCGGCAAACCCCGCGGACGCGAACATGATAGGCGTATATAACCTCGAGGGCGATGTGAGCCAGGACCGCGAATACCTCGACCACATATACGAGGAGGCCCGGCAGATCATCGGCATAACCGATTCGTTCCAGGGGCGGCGGGACACGACGGCGACGAGCGGCACGGCCAAGGAGTTCGCCGCGGCGCAGACTGCGGGGCGGCTTGAGTCCAAACGGGTGATGCGCGACGCGGCGTATGCTGCGCTGTTCGAGCTCATGTTCAAGTTCAAGCTGGCCTATGCGGACGAGCCTCGCGCTGTGCGAACGATGGACGAGCGGGGCAATGCCGAGTACAAGACCTTCGACCGCTTCGATTTCCTCCAGCAGGACGCGAGCGGGGAGTGGTACTGGAACGATGCCTTCCTCTTCACCTGCGATACCTCCGCGCCGCTGGCCTCAAACCGGGAGGCGATGTGGCAGGAGACGCGGATGAACCTGCAGACCGGGGCCTTCGGCAACCCGCAAAGCCTGAGCACACTGATACTCTTCTGGCGGAAGATGAATCTCCTGCACTATCCGGGGGCCGGCGAAACGCTCGGCTATCTTGAGCAGGAGCAGCGCCGGCAGGAACAGCTGCAGGCCGTTCAGATACAGATGCAGGCGCGCCAGGCGGCCGCCCAGCAGGCGGCGGAACTCGCCGGCCAGGTGGAGGCGGCTGCGCTCGGCAACGCACAGACGGGCGGTGGCGCTATGTGATACCCATGCGCAGGAGATAGCGTTATCATCCGCCACAACACATCGAAAGGAGGTGCCACAAATGGCTATGCCCGATAACAGCAGGAACAGGGGCCGCGACTACGGCAGTCGCAACGGCCGCGGCTACATCGGCCGGATCAGCAACGACGGCGCTCAGCGCGTCGAGGCGCCCATTGACCCCAACGGCAAGCGCGGCAAGGAGATAGTAAAGCGCGGCAACGATCTCCGCACCGGCAACGGCAGAAAGTGAAAGGATAGGTGAAAATGGACTACGACAAAATATTCGGCGTAAACACAAGCGGGGAGCCGACCGGAGACCCCGGGCCGGAAGGGCCTCAGGGCGAACGTGAGCCCGAAGACGCCGCCAGCGCGGCCAACACCCCGAGCGAACAGCAGCCGACGGCGGGAGACGGCCCGGAGACGGCGCCGCCCGGCGGCGAAGAGCCTGGCAACGAAGGACCGGGCGGACAGACGCCTGAGGAAAACGGCGCGGGAAACACCGGCGCGGGGATAGACCCCCGGACGCGCGAGCAGATAGCGCGCGAGATACGGGCCCGCGCTGCGAAGCAGCTGGACGAGAGCATCGCGGCGCTGGGTCTCACGAACCCCTACACCAAGGAGCCCATCAAGAACAAGGCCGACTACGACGCCTATCGCGCCAAACTGGACGAGGACAGGCGGACCAAGCTGCTGAAAAAGGCCGGCATGACCGAGGAGGAGTTCGCCAAACTCGCGGCTGAGCAGCCTGAGATCAAGGCCCAGCTCGAAGAGGCGAGGGAGGCGAAACGGCAGGCCGCGGCCGCGGCGATGAACGAGCAGCTGAGGCAGATACACGAGCTCGACCCTGCGATCAACACGGTCGAGGACCTCGCGAAGATGCCGAACTACGCGGAGTTCTACCGATTCGTGAAGCAGAACCGCCTCAGCCTCGTGGAGGCCTACAGGCTGGCCAACATGGAGCGGCTCTCGGAGCGGGCGGCTGCGGCGACGAAACAGGCCGCCATAAATGCGGCCCAGAGCAAGGCCCATCTGGAGGCTACAAAATCCCGGGGGAAGGGCGGCGACGTTCCCGCTATATCTGCTGAGGTGCTGGAATATTACCGTGCGATAAACCCCAAGGCGACTGAGGCCGAGATCAGGGCGGACTACGCAAGATATCTCAAAAACATCTCGAAAGGAGTGTAAATGAAAATGGCTTTTCTCATATCCCAGAACAACGGCGGCATCATCCCCGGGCTGGAGTATCTGCCCGCGGGCGCGATCACGCCTCAGATAGGCATGGCGCTCGTCATGACCGACGGCAACCTGGCCGCCTGCGGCGCGACCACGCGGCCGCAGTACATATGCGCCACGGCCGCCGAGAGCGCGCTGACGGCGGGCACCATCATCCCCGTGTTCCGCGTGCTCGAGGGCATGCTCTTCGCCACGACCTGGAGCGCCGCTGCAAGCGCGGTGAACGCGGGCGACCTTGTGACGCTCAGCGCCGACGGCATGCAGGTAACGGCCACTACCACGAGCGGCGTGGCCGAGGTAGTTTCTATGGACGGCACCGCCGTGGGCGATACCGTTTACGTCAGGTTCCCGGCCTGATAAACACAAGAAAGGAAGTGATTTTTAATGGCTGGTATCAGCTTCACCGAGGGCTCGGGCGTTAACGATTCCGTATTCGGCAAATGCCAGGCCCCCATCCGCATGTTCATCGAAAAGCGCGGCGAGGCGTTTGAACAGATGAGCATGCTCAAACACCTGTTTGATATCAACGACAGCCGCCACTTTGGCGAGACCATAAGCTCCATGACGGCCATGCAGGGCTTCCAGCCCGTGGGCGAAAACGGCGAGTACCCCGTGGACTACATGCAGGAGGGCCACAAGAAGGTCCTTATCAACATGACGTGGAAGGACAGCTTCAGCCTCTCCCGCGAGATCATCGACGACGCTACCGTCATGGACCTCAGGCGGCAGCCCGAGGCGTTTACGGCCGGCTACTACCGCACGCGCGAGCGCTTCGGCGCTGCGCTCTACGCCAACGCCATGCTTGGCAACACCGCGATGACCTTCCGCGGGAAAACCTTCCCCACGACCGCCGCGGACGAGCTTTGCCTCTTTTCCAAGAGCCACCCGAGCATCCTGGACGCGAAGTTCCTGCAATCCAACCAGTTCGCGGACGAGTTTTCCGAGGACGCGCTGGCGGCCATGGAGAGCGCCATGCAGGACTTCAAGGGCGACACGGGCGAAGTGCTCGATGTGCATCCCGACACCATCCTCATCCCCAACAACTACAAGCTCAAAAAGGCGGTATTCGCGGCCATTGGAGCAGACAAGGACCCGAACACCTCCAACAACGCATTCAACTTCCTCTTCGGCCGCTGGAACGTGATCGTTTGGCCCTACCTCAACGAGTGGCTGGGCGGCGACACGACGGCCTGGGTGCTGCTCGATTCCGGGTACAACATAGCCCGCGGCGGCGCCGAGTGGCTCAACCGCGTGAACCTTGAAGTACGGAGCGAGCTGGCGAGCAACGACGCCAACGTGTGGAAGGGCTACGCCCGCTTCACGGGCGGCTTCGCCGACTGGCGCTTCGCGGCCGTCGGCGGCGTGAGCGGCGGCACTCAGCTCGTGAGCGCCTGATGGGCAGGAGGGCGAGATGACAGTACAGGAGGCAATTACATACGCCTGCGCGGTAAAGCCCAACGCCTTCGACAACGATACGCTGACGCGCTGGCTCAATGAGGTCGAGGGCATGGTGCAGACGCAGGTGCTGCTCCTCCGCGTGGAGGCGGTGATCACATACACCTACGCGCAGGACGCCGACACGACTATGCTCGTCCGCCCTCCTCACGACAAGCTCTATCCCGCGTACCTCGAGGCGCGCATCGACTACGCCAACGGCGAGTATGAGAAATATCAAAACACCTCTCAGGTGTTCAACTCCTTTTTCAATGAGTTCATGCGCTGGTATGCCATGAATTACAATCCGTCCGAGGCCTATGAGGAGGGACTTATATGAGCTATACACCCTATTACCCGCCGTGCCCCTGGCCGCACCCTTGGCGCGGTTACTACATCGACGCCTACGGCGTGGCCGTGGCGCACGGCTTCCAGGGCACGCCCGAGGAGTGGCTGGCGTCCCTCGTGGGCCCCACCGGGCCGGCGGGCACGGGCATTGAAGTCCTCGGGCAGTACGACAGCCTCGAGGAGCTGGAGCAGGCGGTGCCGGCCCCCAAGATCGGAGATAGCTACTATGTCGGCACTGAGCCGCCGTATGAGCTCTACACCTGGCTCGTGGTGGACGGGACGCCCGAATGGCATAGCTACGGCATGCTAACCGGCCCGATCGGGCCGACGGGCGAGGCCGGGCCCACCGGCCCCCAGGGCAACACCGGACCTACCGGCCCGACCGGACCCGCCGGAGCCCAGGGCATACAAGGCCCCGTCGGCCCTCAGGGCCCCGAGGGGCAGGCCTCCACGATACCCGGCCCTACGGGCCCGACAGGAGCGACCGGCCCGACCGGCGCAACGGGCGCCGCCTCAGAAGTGCCCGGGCCCCAGGGCCCCACCGGGCCCACCGGCCCGACCGGGCCGCAGGGCGCGGCCTCTACCGTGCCCGGCCCGCAGGGAGACACCGGCCCTCAGGGCGCAACGGGCGAGACCGGGCCTACAGGCCCGACGGGGCCCACAGGGCCGCAGGGCGCGACGGGCGCGACCGGGCGGCAGGGGCCGCAGGGCCCGGCCGGAGAGACCGGCGCGACGGGCGCGACCGGGCCCACCGGCCCCACCGGCCCCGCGGGCCCGCAGGGCGAGGCCGGCCAGACCGGAGGCACAGGTCCGACCGGCCCGACCGGCCCGACCGGGCCCCAGGGCAACACCGGCGAGACGGGCGCGATCGGACCGACTGGACCTCAGGGCGCGACGGGCGCGACCGGGCCGACAGGACCCCAGGGCAACATCGGACCTCAGGGCGCAACAGGAGAGACTGGGCCAACGGGGCCCACGGGCCCCACAGGACCGCAGGGCACCAGAGGCACGGGCCTGGACATCCTCGGGCAGTATGACAGCCTCGAGGCCCTCCAGCAGGGCGTGCCGAGCCCAAACATAGGCGATAACTATTATGTCGGCACGAGCGCGCCTTACGATGTTTACACTTACACCTCCGTGGACGGCGTCCCGGACTGGATAAACGACGGCCCGCTGCAGGGCGCGCAGGGGCCCACGGGCCCGACCGGCCCGACCGGCGCCGCCTCGGAAGTGCCGGGGCCCCAGGGTCCCACCGGCCCGACGGGCCCGACCGGGCCGCAGGGCGCGGCCTCGACCGTGCCTGGACCGCAAGGGCCGACAGGAGATACGGGCCCCACCGGCCCAACGGGCCCGACAGGCCCGACGGGGCCCACAGGCCCGACCGGGGCGCAGGGCGCGGCCTCGACCGTGCCTGGACCGCAGGGGCCGACGGGCGACACAGGCCCGACAGGCCCGACCGGGCCGACCGGACCGACGGGGACGACGGGCGAAACCGGCCCGCAGGGCCCCGCGGGCGCGACGGGAGATACCGGGCCG
>ERZ826764.1143-NODE-1143-length-32797-cov-71.481583_pt1 | contig 32797 bp, 25 predicted proteins | sample MGYA00519870_ERZ826764 | MGnify/ENA primary metagenome ERZ826764 (study PRJEB31778, sample SAMEA3449239) | human gut metagenome | biome: human gut; feature: human-associated habitat; material: faeces | place: United Kingdom | collected 2010/2012 ...
CAAAATTTATCTCACTTTCTCAAAGTCTACCAGCGTGTAGAAATTTATAATTTGGATTTTTCTACACGCTGAACGGAGGACAATATTTTACCATTGTTCTCCGTTTTTGTTATGTAAATTATTTGTTTATGTTATTGCAAGTAGTATTTTATTGTGATATAATACGCAAAACAGAAAAAATTTTATAATTTTGGGAGTAGGGTTAATGTTTAACAGTCTTCACGAAGAATGTGGTGTATTCGGCATTTTTGAAAACAAAACAACTTATGTGGCTCATTCAGCTTATCTTGCACTTTATGCGCTTCAGCACAGGGGTCAGGAAAGCTGTGGTATTGCTGTAAATGATGACGGTGTGTTTAGGCATCATCGCGGTGACGGTCTTGTTCCCGATGTGTTTACAAGTGAAAAACTTGATACACTCGGTACAGGTAATATGGCGATAGGTCATGTAAGATATTCTACCACCGGCGGTAAAAGTGTTAATAATATTCAGCCGCTTGTTATTCGCCATATTAAAGGTAATCTTGCCCTTGCGCATAACGGTAACCTTGTAAATGCACATGATATAAGAAAAACTTTTGAACTTAAGGGCGGTATTTTTCACGGTACTTCAGATACCGAATCTATTGCTTATTCAATTGTTTCGGCTCGTCTTACAAGTAAAAGTACGGAAGAAGCTATTGAAAAGATAATGCCTACGCTTAAAGGTGCATATTCTTGTGTTGTAATGACTGCAACAAAGCTTATTGCTTTTCGTGACCCTAACGGCTTTCGTCCTCTTTGCCTTGGTAAAACAGAAGGCGGCGGATGGATTGTTTCATCCGAAAGCTGTGCGCTCGATACTTTGGGTGCAGAGTTCGTTCGTGATATTAGGCCGGGTGAAATTGTTGTAATCAGCACAGAAGGTGTTAAATCAATTGATACCCATTGTACCAAAAAAGGCCATATTTGCGTATTTGAATATATATATTTCGCTCGCCCGGATTCTGTTATTGAGGGTTCATCTGTTCAGCAGGCAAGAATGAGGGCAGGTAAGTTTTTGGCAGAGGAGCATCCGGTTGATGCCGATATAGTTATCGGTGTTCCTGATTCGGGGCTTGACGCTGCTTTGGGCTATGCAAATGCCAGCGGTATACCTTACGGTATCGGATTTATTAAAAACAGATATATCGGCAGAAGCTTTATTCAGCCAACTCAAGGTCAGCGCCGTGATGCAGTAAGAATTAAGCTTAATGTTGTCAAAGAAAATATTAAAGGTAAAAGAGTTATTATGATTGATGACTCAATAGTGCGTGGTACAACCTGTGCGCGAATTGTAGGCCTTTTGCGTGAAGCAGGTGCTAAAGAGGTACATATGAGAATATCATCACCTCCGTTTAAATATCCTTGCTTCTTTGGTACTGATGTTGACAGCCAAGAAAATCTTATTGCCTGCCAGTTTGACACTGTTGAAGAAATTGCTAAAGAAATCGGTGTTGATTCATTGGGCTATCTTTCAGTTGAAGCTACGCATAAGCTTGCTGAAAATACAGATTTTGATTATTGTGACGGTTGCTTTACCGGTAAATATCCTATTGAAGTTCCAAAGGAACAGCCAAAGGATAAGTTTGAAGAAAAGCTGAATAAATTTTCAGCATATTATCAGGTTCTTGACTAATCTTGGAGAGGTTAATTATGAGTGACAGATTAAATTCAATTCTGTCAAAGCTTGTAACATCTATTGAGGGCGTTAAAGATGAAAAGGAAATGCTGCTGAGACTTATAATAGGCTTGGCAGTATTTTTGTTACTTGCTTTGTTTAGAAAACAGATTTCAAAAGCTATCGTTTGGCTTTGTACAAAAACTATTGCAAGAAAAAGTGATGTTGCACAAAGGGCGCTTGTTGACGCACTTTCTGTTCCGCTTTCGTTTTTTATTTTTGTATTCGGTATTTATATTTCTACCGAAATTATTGCGCCGAGCGGTGAAATTCGCAATCCCGTTTTGCTTATCTTTAAACTCGGTGTGATTTTTTCTATATCTTGGTTTTTAATAAATTTCATAAACAGCGATTTTTCATTTGTACTCAGCGATGATGATTCCAAAACTAAAAAAACAGCGGTGAATTTCATCTCTAATTTGATTAAGATATTTATTGTTATTTTATCATTGCTTCTTATGCTTGAACAATTTGGCATAAGTGCTACAAGAGTTTTTGCCGCACTCGGTATCGGCGGTGTTGCAGTTGCGTTTGCTTGTAAAGATGCAGTTGAAAATCTTTTGTCCGGATTTATTATTATTTATGATAAACCTTTTGAAGTTGATGATTTTATTAAAATTGATAATGAAGCAGGGCAGGTTGAAGAAATTAAAATTCGTACAACCAGGCTTAGAATGACTGACGGCAGCCAAAAAATTTATCCTAATACCACTGTGGCAAATTCTGCTATAATCAATCTTTCCCGTATGTCACATCGCCTTATAAATGAAAACTTGGGCATCGAATATAAACATTCTTCAAAAGAAATTAACGCTTTTTGCTCAAAACTTATAGAACTTATTCTTTCTTATGATGAAAGTGATAAATCTGATGTTCGTGTGAATTTTACTGACTATTCCGATTCTTCGCTTGATATTGAAGTTTTCTTTTATGTTGATATTCCTTCGCTTCAGGATTACCTTACCTTTAAATCAAAATTTAATTGTGATGTTAAAACTCTTGCGGATGATATGAATATTGATTTTGCCTTTACTTCCCGTTCCGTATATTTTGCAAATGAACTTGAAGTTAAAAATAATGCTAAATAATTGTTGCTTTTTTTGCTTTGGTAGGTTATAATATCAAAGCAATATTTGCAGATGTGTCCGAGCTGGCCGAAGGAGCACGATTGGAAATCGTGTAAGTCTTTAACGAGGCTTCTGGGGTTCGAATCCCCACATCTGCGCCAAAAACAAAAAGTCACCTGCGGGTGACTTTTTGTTTTTGTTGTAAAGATAGGGATTCGAACAGGGCAATTCGAAGAATAGAAACAGTACACCGTACTGTTTCTGCCAAATTCATAAATGAATTTGGAGCCACGTGTCTCTTGTGCTTCGCACAATTCACTCTCATTTAATGGAATATAACTTTTATTTTTTTCTTATTTGCTATATAATAGGCAAGAGGTGACGATATGGATAAGCTTTTTAATCTTCAAAAAAATATGGTGGAATATTACAAGGGTGATGCTAAAAGAATACAGCATTTTACCAAAGTTCACTCATTTGCAAAATTTATCGGTTTGGGTGAAAATCTTGATGAGCATACACAGTTTATTTTGGAGTCTGCCGCTTTAACGCACGATATAGGAATTAAAATTTCCGAGGAAAAGTATGGCGACTGCAATGGCAGACACCAAGAAATTGAAGGCCCTGCCGAAGCTGAAAAAATGTTAAATGTGCTTGACTATGACGGGGAAGATATAAAACGCATTTGTTATTTAATTTCACATCATCATACATATAAAGATATTGACACAATAGATTTGCAAATACTTATTGAAGCAGACTTTCTTGTTAACTTATATGAAGATAATGCCACGATTGGTGCAATAAATACAGCATTTAGCAAGATTTTCAAAACAAATACGGGCAAATATTTGTGCAAAGTAATGTATAATTTGGAAACTTGAAAAAATGCTTGATTTTTCTTTTCGTGTTTGTTATAATTAAAACATCAATTTAGCGTGGCAAAGCGTTAATGTGAAAAATCACGAAAGTAGGATTTAAAGATGAAAAAGTTTTTATCAGTTATTTTAGCACTTGCAATGGTTGCCTGTGTAGTTGCGGGATTTGCAGGCTGCTCAAAATCAGGAAAAGATGAGAATGCGGCTTCTTCAACAAGCCAGAGTGATTCAACTGTTAAAACAGTCGCAGACCTTGATAAAGTTAAGGATGCTAATAAAATCGTTGTTGGCATTACAGATTATGAGCCTATCGATTATAAGGTTAAAGGAAGCGACGAGTGGGTCGGTTTTGATGCAGACCTTGTAAGAGCAGTTGCAGATAAGATGGGCATTAAAGTTGAATTTGTAGTTATCAATTGGGATAATAAGTTTATTGAACTTAATTCAGGTACAATTGACTGTATTTGGAACGGTATGACTGTATCAGATTCAGTTAAAACAAACTGTGACATTTCTGATGCTTATGCAGGTAACAGCCAGGTTGTAGTTATGAAGAAAGATTCACTTTCAAAGTATGCTGATGCAGATGCTATCAAAAATGCTGATTTAACTATCGCAGTTGAAAAAGGCTCTGCAGGTGAGACAGAAGCAAAGAAGCTTTCAAAAAATGTTGTTTCACTTTCAGCTCAGTCAGATGCACTTAAAGAAGTAAAATCAGGCACAGCAGATGCTTGTATTATTGACTCAACAATGGCTAACTCAATGACCAAAGAGGGAACAGATTTTTCAAACCTCGGTTATTCTGTTTCTCTTACAACTGAAGAATATGCAGTAGGCTTCAGAAAAGGTTCTGACCTTACAGCAGAAGTTAACAGAATTCTTGGCGAACTTAAAACAGACGGTACAATGGATAAGCTTTCAAAGCAGTACGGTGTTAACCTTGCTAAATAATTCTAATAATTTTTAACATTGTAATATTTGTCAGGCAGAGGGCTTTCAATGCTCTCTGCCTAATTTGCTGAATAGCAGTAATGATTTTGGGAGGAAATATGTATGGGAACATCGTTTTGGCAGATAACCCTTGAACTTTTAAAAGGTTTTTGGGTGAACTTCAAGCTTTTCGGTATAACCCTTGTTTGCGCTTTGCCTTTAGGACTTATATTGAGCTTCGGTTCAATGTCTAAATTTAAGCCGATTAAATATCTTGTTAAATTACTTGTTTGGATAATTCGCGGTACACCGCTTATGCTTCAAATCATAATTGTATTTTACGGTCCGGGTCTTCTTTTCGGTATGCAGGTTGGCAATGATTACCGTTTTAAAGCCGCTGTTATAGCGTTTATTATTAACTATTCTTGCTATTTTTCGGAAATTTACCGTGGCGGTATAGAAAGTATACCTAAAGGTCAGCAGGAAGCCGGGCTTGTGCTTGGCATGACTAAAAGCCAGATATTTTTTAAAGTTACACTTTTGCAAGTTATTAAAAATATTGTGCCGCCTATGAGTAATGAAATTATTACCCTTGTTAAAGATACTTCTCTTGCAAGAACTATTGCTATTATTGAAGTTATCCGTGTCGGTGAAGATTATATTACATCTTCAGGTCTTTTCTGGCCGCTGTTTTATACAGGTGCGTTTTATCTTGTATTCTGCGGAATTCTTACAATTCTTTTCGGCAAAATTGAAAAGAAACTCAGTTATTTTAATTCTTAAGGAGGTTAAGCTTTATGGCATTTTTAGAAGTAAACAATATCAAAAAAAGCTTTGGTAAAAATGAAATACTCAAGGGTATAAGCTTTGACCTTCAAAAAGGTGAAGTTCTTTCAATTATAGGCTCTTCGGGTTCGGGCAAAACAACACTTCTTCGCTGTATTAACTTTCTTGAATTTGCCGAGGAGGGAACTGTTAAGGTTAACGGAGAAGTTATTTATAACGGTGAAACAGATAAAAAGCTTAAAGAAAAAGATTTGCGAGAAAAAAGGCTTCATTTTGGTTTGGTATTCCAAGATTTTAATCTGTTTCCACAATATGATGTTTTGCAAAATCTTACTCTTGCTCCGTCTTTGCTTAAAATGGGAACTAAAGATGAACTTGAAGCTCAAGCAAGAGAAATTATAAAGAAAGTCGGCTTGGAAGACAGAATCAACCACTATCCTTGCCAGCTTTCAGGCGGGCAAAAGCAGCGTGTGGCTATTGCAAGAGCACTTATGCTTAAACCGGATATTCTTTGTTTTGATGAACCTACATCTGCGCTTGACCCTGAACTTACCGGTGAGGTGCTTAAGGTTATTAAAAGTCTTAAAACAGGAAACAGCACAATGATTGTTGTTACTCACGAAATGGAATTTGCAAAAAATGTTTCGGATAAAGTTATATTTATGGCTGACGGTGTTATTGAAGAATACGGTGAGCCGCAAAAACTTTTTGAAAATCCAAAAAGTGATAAGCTTAAAACTTTTTTAAATAATGCACTCGATATATAATGTGAATCAGTGTTAATTATTGACGAAAAAGAATATTTGTGGTTTAATATAGATATATTTACTTTGTGTAATAAGAAAATATACAGGAGGAATAGGAATGGATTTAAAGAACATTATTAACAAAAAGGGTGAGTATGCAGATTATATGCTCAAAGAGATTACTCATATCTGCAAGGATATGGATAAGCGTGACCCGGGTTCAAAGGGTGAAAAGCAGGCTTGTGAGTATATGGCTGATGTGCTTAAAAATGAATGTGGCTGTGAAAGAGCCGATGTTGAAAGCTTTAAAGAAAATCCGGGTTCGTTTTTCGGTTGGATTTATTTCACAATCACTTTTGTTTTAGCTGCAATCGTACTTTTCTTTTTCTGCCCGATTATTTCGGCTTTGCTTATTGTGTTAGGACTTGCAATCGTTCTTTTGGAATTTGGATTTTACAAAAAATGTGTTGATAGATTTTTCCCTGAAAAAACAGGACATAATGTAACCGCAGTAAAAAAATGTTCAGGTGAAGTTAAACGCCGCATATTTTTTAACGGTCACCCTGACGCCGCTTGGGAATGGCCTGTAAACTATGCTTTGGGCGGTGTTGGCTTTGAAGCACACGCTATTATTTGCGGTATCGGTGCCGTTTATTATCTTGTTCTTTCAATTTTGGCAACTGTTAAAAATGCAGCTTTCGGTATGATTGGCTCTGATACCAATCTTTTCAAAATGGCATTGTGGGGACTTATCTTTGTTCCTTTCCTTGTCGGCCTTTATTGGATGTGGAATGAAAAGAGAATAGTTGACGGTGCTAATGATAACCTTTCAGGCTGCTATATGGGTATCGCTGTTCTTAAAGCACTCGCAGATGAGGGAATAACTCTTGAAAATACAGAAGTAGGCGTTATTCTTTCAGGCAGTGAGGAAGCCGGACTTCGCGGTTCAAAAGCTTGGTGTGAAGCTCATAAGGGTGAATTTGATGATGTTCCTACAATTATTCTTTCTTATGATACAATTCACGACCCTAAATATCTTATGACAAATTATCGTGACCTCAACGGTACTGTTAAAGTTGATAAGGCTGTATCTGATTTATTTATGGAATCTGCCGCTGACCTTAATATTCCTTGTAAAAAAGGTTGGGTTCCGCCACTCGGCGGTGCTACCGATTCGGCAGCATTTGCACAGGCAGGCTTCCGCGCTACCGGTATAACAGGTCTTAACCATAAGCTTGAAGATTATTATCACACAAGAAGAGATACATATGATAATATGAACCTCCAAGGCCTTGCAGATTGCTTTGCAATCAGTGTTAAGGCACTTGAAAAATTTGATAACGGTAAAGAAGTTTAATATAAAAAGCGATGAAGAAAAATCAAATTCTTCATCGCTTTTTTTTAGTCATTTATCATTTTTCCGTCAATGCTGATTGTTACAACTTGCCACGGTAAAAATTTACCGCTTTGCTTAATGGCTTCTTTTGCCGCATATTCAAGTCCGCCGCAGCAAGGCACTTCCATACGCACAATCGTTACGCTTTTGATATTGTTTTGCTTAATTATTTGAGTAAGCTTTTCGCTGTAATCAATATCATCAAGCTTCGGACAGCCGATAATCGTAATTTTGCCTTTCATAAATTCATTGTGCATATTTGCATAGGCATATGCAGTACAGTCAGCCGCAATAAGCAAATTTGCATTATCAAAATACGGTGCGTTTACAGGTACAAGCTTTATTTGGCAAGGCCATTGACCGAGCTGTGATTTATTGAAGCTTGCAGCACTTTCTTCAATATCTTCACTTAATCTGTTAAAAGTGTGTGCCATACTTGATGGGCAAGTGTGAAAAACTTCTTTTTTATCTTGCTTCTTTTTCATATTTGCTTCAACAGCTTCTCTGTCATATTCAAGCGCTTCCCTTTCAACAAATGTGATAGCACCGGTAGGGCAGGTCGGCAGGCAATCGCCGAGTCCGTCGCAATAATCATCACGCAAAAGCTTTGCCTTTCCGTTTACCATTGCAATTGCACCCTCGTGGCACGCATTTGCACAAGCACCGCAACCGTTGCACTTGTTTTCATCTATTTGAATGATTCTTCTAATCATATAAACAACTCCAAAATTAAATTCACATCTAATGTGTGGTCTGATTATATCAAATAAAAATCGAATTCGCAAATAAAAATCATAAATTATTCCAAAGTAAGTTTTACCATTTACAGCGGTGATACGGGGTGAATGTTATGGTCGTCATAAGGGCTGAAATGTGAAAGCTCTTTATCAATCAGTGTTGTTCCTCTGCCAATGCAGTAACTGCCGTATCTGTCTTTAATCAATTCAACCGCAGTATCAATTTTTTCTAACTTTTCTCTTTTTTCAATTGTTTTTGAAAAATCAAATTGCGAAATAAAATCGAAATCAAAATCGGTAACTGTTATTCCTAAACTTCTTATCGGCAATTTCCAATCATAATTGGCAATAAAAAGCCGCATTGCATTTTCTATCAGTTCGCCGCTTACATTTGTGGGTGCAGGCAGTTTGCATTGCCTTATGAAACTGCCGAGATTTTTATCTCTTACATAAATTGAAAGTGTTGTACCTTTTAATCCGAGGTTTCTCATTCTTCTTGCAACGCTTTCTGCCAAAACCGTAAATATTATTTTTACATCTTGCACATTTTTTAAATCTCTTATGGTTGTGGTGGCGTTTCCTATACTTTTAATATCTCTTTCAATAGCCTTGTGCCTGACGGGTGCCATATCTTCGCCGCGCGCATACCTTCTTAAAAGTATGCCGTTTTTGCCGAGAATGTTTTTTAAAAAAGCTTCGTTGCTGTTTGCCAAGTCACCAAGTGTATATATTCCGTATTGATTAAGCTTTCTTGTTGTTGCTGGGCCTACCATTATCATATCACTGCATTTTAACGGCCAAACAATTTTTTTAAAGTTCTTTTTTGTTATAACTGTCATAGCGTTTGGCTTTCTGTAATCCGAACCGAGCTTTGCAAAAATTTTGTTGTAGCTTACACCGACACTTACAGTTATTCCGACTTCTTTTCTTACTCGCTCTTTAATTTCAAATCCTATTTCACGCCCGTTTTTAAACCAATCGCCGCTAACATCAATCCAGCTTTCGTCAAGCCCGAAAGGTTCAATTAAATCGGTGTAATCTTCTAAAATGCTTCGTACTTTTTTTGAAAATTCGATATAGGTAGGGAAGTTAGGCGTAACTATAATTAAGTTCCTGCATTTTTGCTTTGCTTTCCATATCGGCTCACCTACCGTTAATCCGTATTTTGACGCTATTTCATTTTTTGTGAGTATTATTCCGTGCCTGCTTTCTTCATCTCCGCCGACTGCTACGGGTTTATCTCTTAATTCAGGGTGCAAAAAGCATTCGACGCTTGCATAAAATTTATTGCAGTCGATATGAAGTATTTGTCTTTCCATAATATAAAAATGTTCCTTATATCATCAATAGAATATTTGTTCTAACACATGCATTATAAAACAAATGTTCTATAATGTCAATGGCATATTATGGTGAGTACAAATTTTATCACTTGACGGTGAGTAGCTATTAAGTTATACTAACTATTGTATGTGGTTAATAAATTTATAGGTGAAAATATGATTTACGATATAGCAAATTTAAAAGTTGAGATAAAAAACGAAAATGGAAGAACTGAAAAGCAGGCAATTCCCTATCTTGCTCAAAATCAAGATGAAAAAAATATTGATATTACAATTGATGTTGATGAAAAAAGGGTGCTTCAGGCTATGAAAGAACATCCGGAACTTGTGCAGGACGATTGGGAATATATGCTTACCGGCTCTGATTTTTATACCGAACTTATTAAATATAATGGCATACTTCTTCATTCTTCGTGTGTCGTGGTTGATGATTATGCCTATGTTTTCTCGGCTGACAGCGGAACGGGTAAGTCTACACATACACAGCTTTGGCTTGAACATTTCGGCGATAGGGCATATATACTTAATGATGATAAGCCGGCTATAAGATTGATTGACGGTAAAGTTTATGCTTGCGGTACTCCTTGGAGCGGAAAGTATGATTACTCAACACCTAAAATAGTTGAACTTGCAGGTATTTGCTTTCTTCAGCGAAGCGAAACTAATTGGATAAAAAAGGCTGAAACAGGCAAAGCGGTTTTTAATATATTTTCACAAACTGTGCATAAAATCAGCGCTTCGAGAATGGAAAGTCTTTTTGATGTGCTTGAGCAGATCTTTGCAAAAGTTCCTATTTATGATTTTGGATGTAATATTTCAGATGAAGCTGTTTTAACATCCTATAATGCAATGAAACCGAAAAATAAAAAAGAAGTGAAAGTATAAAACTTTCACTTCTTTTTTTATTAAAAAATCCACCCAGCCGCCGCCTGCTGACAATAACCTGCTCTCTTAGCAGGTGGGTTATGCTCTCATCACTTTGTGCTACCAGCGTCCTTATAAATAAGGGAGGTCTGCATTCCCGTTTCAAAGAAGTCAAATCCCTAAAAAAACGTGTTCGGGTTACTAAAGCTGACGGTTGTCGAGAAGGGCAGATTCTAATGATTATTATTACTGTTCAGGTTCAAAATATTCAACATCGTATTTTTCTTCTATTTTTTGCATAAGAATATCGGAAACCTGTTCATATTCCATTTCATCTTCAATTTCGATGAGGTATTCATCACCGTTATCATCTGTTTGAACTTTAAGAGTGATTACTTCAAAGTCACCATCAACAATATCTTCATCTGTTTCATTATATTTGGTAATGGCAACATATACATCGTCATCAGTTTCATATCTTTCAAGAAGTTCAAAAAGAAGCTCATTTCCGTCATCATCTGTTACGCTGATAATGTCCGGTTCATAATATTCTTCGTTTTCAGCCATAATTCAGCCTCCTTAATTTAATTACCTGTAATATTATATCTGTTTTGCGCTATATAGTCAATAGAATTGAGAATAATTTAACAATTGTTAATCATTGCTAAAAAAATATAAAAATGTTTAAAAAAACTATTGACAATTAACAATAAGCGTGCTATTATGTAGATGAACAAAAGAGATAGACACAAAGGCTTGAGAGAGGAAAACTTGAGGTAAGGAAAAGCCAAAAATCTCTATCACTAACTTGTTTAAATTACGAAAGGAGGCTTGTCCGATGGATATTGAACCAGGTCAGACAAGCACCCGAAAAGTAACCCAATAAAATAACGGATTAAATGTATCGGCAGGAGTAAAACGGAATTACTTACGGATACAAGCTTTATGAAGTATGAATTAAAAGTTATTTGGCAGAATTGGTAAATTACTATCGGGTGCGTAAAAACTTAATAGTAAAGGTATATATTGATTATCCTGCCAATAATCTGTGGCGTATAAGCCATATAAAAATAATTTTAAAGAGGTATAGTCCAATGGGTTAGTAAGTTAATCTAAATACTAAAACTTAATAATTAGTAATTTAGAATAGGTCATTAAATATATGAGGTATAGACCGATGTACTAATCAATTCAATTATAAGATTTAAAATTTAATAATTAACAAATAAATTCAAGGCTCTCAACCGTTAGGTTGAGAGCTTTTTGCATATGTATTATAATTATCTATTCATCAATCGGTAAATTATTGATTTTGCTTTCACCGAAAATCCTTATTCCGTGTTCATATAACATTTGTGCAGTAATTCCGTTGCCGTATGTTAGATTTCCGGTAAATGTACCGTCATATATTTTGCCGAAACCACAAGAGGGACTTCTTTCTTTCAGTACTGCGATTTGGCAGCCTGTTTCTTCTGCAATATATAATGATTTTTCTGCCCCGTCAAAGAAAAAATCGGTTAAATCTTCGCCATTTTTGGAATATACTTTTCCGTCTTTTATTTCGCTCGGCATTCTCGGGCTTGGCAATCCGGAAAAAGTTTCCGGGCAAATCGGAATTAAGGTGTGCTTTTCACCAAGTTTAATGACATCTTCGTTTTTGTTATTGCCGCCGTTATATTTGCAGTTTTCGCCAAGCAGGCAGGCACTTACTAAAATTTTCATCTATTTTCTCCTTTTTGCAATCAAAATAAAGAAGGTTAAAACAAATAAAACCAAGATTACCGCTAAAATCAACATAAGCGGTTTTGAAATAAACGGTATTTTACCCGCTATACCGATTAAAGTTGCGAGAAGCATAAAAAATACTATAAATATGATTACCAAAATTGCGATTTTTTTATTATTCATATTATCACCAAAAGCATAATACCACAATATTTAAGATAAGTCCACACTTTGATGTAAAGTGTATTTCTTTACATATATGCAATATATACAAATATACTGCTTTATACATACCACATTTTTTATATAAACAAAGAAAATATTAAAATTTGGTGTCAAATTATAAAGAATAGTTGCAAAAAATGTAATTTAGTAATAATATATACACACATTATTATTAAATGCGTTTTTCGGTGGTATAAAATATGGATTTGTTAAAGAAAAAGATATTAGAAGAAGGCGAAGTTTACGAGGGCAATATCCTTAAGGTAGACGGATTTTTAAATCACAGAATTGATATTCCTTTTATGCAGGAAGTTGCCAAAGAATTTCACCGTCTGTTTAAAGATGAAGGTGTTAATAAAATCCTTACTATCGAAGCTTCGGGTATAGCTATCGGTGCTCTTGTTGCACAGGAATTCGGTTGCCCGCTGGTTTTTGCTAAAAAAACTAAAACTAAAAATATTGCCGGTGATGTTTACACTTCAAAGGTTGAAAGCTTCACTCATGGCACTACATATGATATTATTGTATCAAAGCGATTTCTTGATGAAAATGATAAAATTCTTATTGTTGATGACTTTCTTGCAATCGGTAATGCACTTAAAGGTCTTATCAGCCTTGTTAATGACAGCGGTGCTTCACTTGCAGGTTGCGGTGTTGTAATTGAAAAAGGTTTTCAGCACGGTGGCGATGAACTCAGAAGCAAGGGTATTAAGGTTGAATCTCTTGCAATTGTTGAAAGTATGGACCACGAAACAGGTAAGGTTTATTTCAGAGACTAATCGCATTTTTATTTTGGTTATTCGGTGTTTTCACCTTATAATAATATTGATTTATTTGTACGGAGGTAAGACAAATGAAACTTACAAAGAAAATTCTTGCAGTTGTTCTTTCAGTTCTTTTTGTTGTAGGCGTGTTCGCAGGCTGTTCTGCAAACAATGCCGATGATAAAGGTGAAAAAACAAAGTCATCTGCAACATCAGACATGAAGGTTGGATTTATTTTCCTTCACGATGAGAACTCAACTTACGATAAGAACTTCATCACAGCTGCTGACGAAGCTTGTAAAACTCTCGGAATTGCTGATGAAAACAAGATTTACAAGACAAATGTTCCTGAAGGTCAGGAATGCGCCGAAGCCGCAGAAGACCTTGTTGACAAGGGATGCTCAATCATCTTTGCAGACAGCTTTGGTCATGAACCATACATCATTGAAGTTGCAAAGAAATATCCTGATGTTCAGTTCTGCCATTCAACCGGTACAAGAGCTCATACAGAAGGTGTTTCTAACTATCATAACGCATTCGCTTCAATTTACGAAGGCAGATACCTTGCAGGTGTTGCAGCAGGTATGAAGCTTAATCAAATGATTGAAAACGGCGAATTTGATGCTAAAGATGCTAAAATCGGTTATGTAGGTGCTTATACTTACGCAGAAGTTATTTCAGGTTATACTTCATTCTTCCTTGGCGCTCGTTCAGTTTGCCCAAGTGCAACAATGGAAGTTCAGTTCACAGGTTCATGGTATGATGAAGCTGCTGAAAAGGAAGCTGCTAATACTCTTATTGCAAACGGTTGTAAGCTTATTAGCCAGCACGCTGACTCAATGGGCGCACCGACTGCTTGTGAAAATGCAGGTGTTCCTGATGTATCATACAACGGTTCAACTGTAAGTGCTTGCCCTAACACATTTATTGTTTCTTCAAGAATCAACTGGGCTCCATACTATGAATATGCAATTAAGGCTGTTATGGACGGTAAAAAAATCGACGCTGACTGGACAGGTACTCTTGCTACTAATTCTGTTCTTCTTACAGATGTAAACGAAAAGGCTGCTGCTCCTGGTACTCAGAAGGCTATCGACGAAGCAAAGGCTAAGCTTGAAGACGGTTCTCTTCAGGTATTTGATACAGATACTTTCACAGTTGACGGCAAAAAGCTTGATAGCTACAAAGCAGATGTTGATACTGATGATAAGTACACACCTGATACAGAAGTAATTGAAGACGGTGCATTCAAGGAATCTAAATTCCGTTCAGCTCCATATTTTGATGTTAAGATTGATGGTATCAAGCTTCTTAACGAAAAAATGTAATTAAATTATAATTTGTTATAATTTACATATAAAACCCGTGGCCGTACCCTCAAAAGTACGGTCACGGTAGATTTGTTTTAAGTGATATTAAATTTTGCGGAGGCCAATATGAGTGATACTTTTGCAATTGAATTAAAAGGCGTCACCAAAGTTTTTGGGCAGATTGTTGCAAATAAAGATGTTAATCTGCAAGTAAAAAAAGGTGAAATTTTAGCCATTTTAGGCGAAAATGGCAGTGGTAAAACCACACTTATGAATATGCTTTCGGGCATTTATTTTCCTGATGAAGGTCAAATTTATGTAAACGGTGAAGAAGTAGTAATCAAATCACCGAGAGATGCGTTTAAATACGGAATCGGTATGGTACATCAGCATTTTAAACTTGTTGATGTTTTTACAGCTACCGAGAATATAGTTCTCGGTATTAACGATAAAGAAAAGTTTAATATTAAAAAAGCCGAAAAAAAGGTAAAAGAAATTACCGATAAATACGGTTTTGATATAAACCTTGAAAGTAAGGTTTATGAAATGTCTGTATCAGAAAAGCAGACTGTTGAAATTGTCAAGGTGCTTTACAGGGGCGCTCAAACTCTTATTCTTGATGAGCCTACCGCTGTACTTACACCTCAAGAAACTGAAAAATTATTTGATGTATTGCGTCGTATGAAAGAAGACGGAAAATCAATTATTATAATTACACATAAACTCCACGAGGTTATGGCACTTACCGACAGAGTTGCTGTTTTGCGTAAGGGCGAATATATTGGCACGGTAGATACAAAAACTGCTACCGAGCAGTCGCTTACAGAAATGATGGTCGGTAAAAAGGTATCACTTAATATTGAAAGAACAGCTCCTGTCAATCCGCAAGACAGAATTGAACTTAAAAATGTAACTACCCTTAATGCAGAGGGTGTTAAGGCAATTGATAACCTTTCATTTACAATAAGAAGCGGTGAAATTCTAGGCATCGCAGGCATTGCAGGCAGTGGCCAAAGGGAACTTCTTGAAACTATTGCGGGGCTTCAAAGGCCTGAAAACGGTGAAATTATTTATTATTCACCTGAAGGGGAAACAGTTGACCTTAAAGCTAAAACCCCAACTCAAATTAAAGAACTCGGCGTAAGACTTTCATTTGTACCTGAAGACAGGCTTGGTATGGGACTTGTAGGCAATATGGATATTATTGATAATATGATGCTTCGTTCCTATAAAAAAGGCAACAGTGCTTTTCTTGACCGTAAAGACCCTAAAAAGCTTGCAGAAAAAATTATTGAAAGCCTTGAAGTTGTTACACCGGGTGCAACAACACCTGTAAGGCGACTTTCCGGCGGTAATGTTCAAAAAGTTCTTGTAGGGCGTGAAATTGCGGCAAATCCAAAGGTGCTTATGGCAGCTTATCCGGTAAGAGGTCTTGATATAAATTCATCATATATGATTTATAATCTTTTGACAAAGCAAAAAGAAAATGGTGTAGCTGTTGTATTTGTAGGTGAAGACCTTGATGTTCTTGTTGAACTTTGCGACAGAATTATGGTTATAAATTCCGGTAAGATAACAGGTATGCTTGACGGAAGAAATACTACTAAAGAAGAAATAGGTTTGTTAATGACTAAAACTGAAGCAAGGGAGGAAGCATAATATGAGCAATAAACAAAAAATTCATGAACCTCTCTTTCATATCAGCAAGAGAGCGTCAATGCCTTGGTATTTTTCTTGGCTTATTCGCCTTGGTTCTATTCTTGCTGCACTCATTGTAAGCGGTGCTGTAACAATGCTTTTAACTCACCAAAATCCAATCAGCGTTTATGCCACTATGATTGATGGTGCTTTTGGTACATCGAGAAGGGTTTGGAATCTTCTTCAAAGCCTTGCAATTTTACTTTGCGTTGCGCTTGCGTTAACCCCGGCATTTAAAATGAGATTTTGGAATATCGGCGGTGAGGGCCAGGTCCTTGTCGGCGGGCTTGCAACTGCGGCGTGTATGATTTGCCTCGGCGGTAAAATTCCAAATGCACTTCTTATTCTTGTTATGATTATAGCAAGTATGCTTGCAGGTGCGATATGGGCAGTTATTCCTGCTGTGTTTAAAGCTAATTTTAATACAAATGAAACTCTTTTTACCCTTATGATGAACTATGTAGGTATTCAGCTTGTATCATATTTCGTAATGGTGTGGGAAGTACCTAAAGGTTCGGGCAAAATCGGTATTATTAACCAAACAAGCCACGCAGGCTGGCTTCCGCAACTTGGTAATTACGAATATTTGCTTAATATTCTCATAGTTCTTGCACTTACAATATTTATGTATGTATATCTTAAATACAGTAAGCACGGTTATGAACTTTCGGTTGTAGGTGAAAGTGAAAACACAGCTAAATACATCGGTATAAATGTTAAAAAAGTAATTATCAGAACAATGCTTCTTTCAGGTGCTGTTTGCGGTATTGCAGGTCTTCTTCTTGTTGGCGGTACTGACCATACAATTACCACCACAACTGCTGATAACAGGGGATTTACCGCAATTATGGTATCTTGGCTTGCTAAGTTTAATCCTATTTATATGGTTATTACATCTCTTTTGCTGGTTTTCTTTGATAAGGGTGCAACAGAGATTGCTACTGTTTACAGACTTAATGAATCGTTCAGCGAAATCATTACCGGTATAATTCTTTTCTTTATTATCGGCAGTGAATTTTTTATAAATTATAAAATAAATTTCCGTAAATCGCATAAGGAGGGTGAATAATATGTTTTCTGCTACAACTATAATCACTTTTATTCAGCGTGCGATTTTGCAGGGTATTCCGCTTCTTTACGGTTCAACAGGTGAAATACTTACTGAAAAATCAGGTAACCTTAATCTCGGTATTCCGGGTATAATGTATGTTGGCGGTATCAGCGGTGTTATCGGTGCGTTTCTTTATGAAGAGTCAATGGGTGTAAATGACCTTAATCCTCTTCTTGCAGTTCTTATTCCGCTTCTTTGCACAATTTTGGGTTCACTTTTAACAGGCCTTATTTATTGCTTCTTAACTGTAACTCTTCGTGCAAATCAAAATGTTACCGGTCTTGCTATCACAACTTTCGGTGTAGGTTTTGGTAACTTCTTTGGTTCTTCTCTTGTTAAGATTACAGGCAGTGATATTCCTTCTGTTGCTCTTACAAGAACAAGTGCTTTCTTTACAAAGAAACTTCCTATTGCCGAAACAACAGGTTGGTTTGGCAAAATCTTTCTTTCATACGGATTTTTAACATATGCGGCAATCATTATTGCTCTTTTGGTTGCTTTCTTTCTTAAGAAAACCCGTGGCGGTCTTCATCTTCGTGCAGTAGGTGAAAACCCTGCAACTGCCGATGCAGCAGGTATCAATGTTTCGAAATCAAAATATCTTGCCACTTCGGTTGGAAGTATTATCGCAGGTCTTGGCGGTCTTTTCTATGTAATGGACTATGCTAACGGTGTTTGGTCAAACGAGGGCTTTGGTGACAGAGGATGGCTTGCAATTGCACTTGTTATCTTCGCAATTTGGAAACCGGATATTGGTATTTTGGGTTCAATCCTTTTTGGCGGACTTTATATTGTTTACCTCTTTATTCCGGGGCTTAAAATGAGTACACAGGAACTTTTCAAAATGCTTCCTTATATTGTAACAATTATTGTACTTATTATAGTAAGCGTCAGAAAAAAGAGAGAGGACCAGCCGCCGGCTTCACTTGGACTTTCATATTTCAGAGAAGACAGATAATAATATAAAAAATGAACGAGTATTATATACTCGTTCATTTTTTTATGCTCGGCTTGACATTTTAATGTTTTTTTGCTAATATATTTGCATATTGAACGGCTGTGAAAAAGAGGAGTAACCTGTTTATTCTTTCAGAGAGTGTTCGTCAGGTGCAAGAACATAGAAGATATGGGCGAAGGTAGCTTTTGAGCCGGTAGGGTGAAATTAAGTAGCTTTATCCGTATATCTGCGTTAAAGATTTGAGTGGCATTATTATTGATGCAATTTGAGTGGTACCACGGAATTTTCGCTTTCGTCTCATTTTGGGGCGAAAGCGTTTTGTTTTTATAAAACAAATATACTATATTTGATTTAAGGAGATTTGCTATGGCAAAGGAACTTGCAAAGCAGTATGATCCTAGCGAAGTCGAGGATCGTACCTATAAGTTTTGGTGTGATAAAAAATATTTTCACGCTAAAAGAGAAAAAAACAAAAAAACATATACAATAGTTATTCCTCCGCCGAATATTACAGGTCAGCTTCATATGGGCCATGCACTTGATAATACACTTCAGGATATTCTTGTTCGTTATCACAGAATGGCAGGTTATGATACCTTGTGGCTTCCGGGTACAGACCATGCTTCAATTGCAACAGAAGCAAAGATTGTTGAAGCTATGCGTAAAGAGGGAATTACCAAGGATGACCTTGGCCGTGAAAAATTCCTTGAGCGTGCTTGGGATTGGAAAAAGCAATACGGTGGCAGAATTATTGAACAGCTTAAAAAGATGGGTTCATCTTGCGACTGGGACAGGGAACGCTTTACACTTGATGAAGGATGCAGCAAAGCTGTTAGGGAAGTATTTGTAGGCCTTTATGAAAAAGGCCTTATTTATCGCGGTAACCGTATGGTTAACTGGTGCCCGCATTGTAATACTTCAATTTCTGACGCCGAGGTTGAATATGAAGAAAAGGATTCAAATTTTTGGCATCTTCTTTATGAAGTAAAGGAAACGGGTGAAAAGCTTGAACTTGCTACTACCCGCCCTGAAACAATGCTTGGTGATACCGCTGTTGCAATTAACGGTGATGACCCGAGATATAAACATCTTCACGGTTGCCATGTTATTCTTCCGCTTCTTAATAAGGAAATTCCGATTGTTTGTGATGAACATGCCGATATGACTAAAGGTACAGGTGTTGTTAAAATCACACCGGCGCACGACCCTAATGACTTTGAAGTAGGACTTCGCCACAATCTTCCTATTATTCGTACTTTCACTTATGACGGCCATATGACCGGTAAGGCTGATAAGGAAGCTGCCGATGAAATTATTAAAAGCGGCAAAGCAACTCAAAATGAACCTGAAGTTCTTGATTGCGGCAAGTATGCAGGTATGACTACTCTTGAAGCAAGAAAAGCTATTCTTGCCGACCTTGAAGCAGGCGGATATATTAAGGAAATTGAGCCTCTTAAGCATGATGTAGGTACTTGTTACAGATGCCATACTAATATTGAACCTATGGTTTCTAAACAATGGTTTGTCAAAATGGACCCACTTGCAGGCCCTGCTATTGATGCGGTTGAAAACGGTGACATTAAATTTGTGCCGGAGCGTTTCAAGAAAAACTATATGAGCTGGATGCGCGGCTCACGCGATTGGTGTATTTCCCGCCAGCTTTGGTGGGGACACAGAATTCCTGCTTGGTATTGTGACGATTGCGGTGCAACTACCGTAGCAAAGCAAGACCCTTGTAAGTGTTCTCAATGTGGAAGTGAAAATATAAAGCAAGACCCTGATACACTTGATACTTGGTTTTCATCTGCTCTTTGGCCTTTTTCAACTCTCGGTTGGCCTGATGACACAGAGGATTTGAAGCACTATTATCCAACTAATACTCTTGTTACCGGTTATGATATTATCGGCTTCTGGGTAAGTCGTATGATTTTCTCCGGCCTTGCTTATACAGATAAAGCACCGTTTGATACTGTTCTTATTCACGGTCTTGTGCGTGATGCCCAGGGCAGAAAGATGTCTAAATCTCTCGGCAACGGTATTGACCCGCTTGAAATAATAGATGAATACGGTGCCGACGCTTTAAGATTTACTCTTGCAACAGGTAATTCGCCGGGTAATGATATGCGCTTTTCTGATGAAAAAGTTAAAGCATCGCGTAACTTTGCGAATAAGCTTTGGAATGCGGCTCGTTTTGTTTTGATGTATCTTACAGATGATTTCAAATATGACGGACTTCCAAGTGAACTTGCTGTTGAAGATGAATGGATTGTATCAAAGCTTAATACTCTTGCGAAAGATGTTACCGATAATCTTGAAAAATATGAACTCGGTATTGCAATTCAGAAGCTTTATGACTTTATTTGGGATGTTTTCTGCGATTGGTATATTGAAATTGCAAAAATCAGACTTCAAGGTGATGATGAAAAAGCTAAAAATACCGCCAAGAGTGTCCTTGTATATGTTCTTACCGATATTCTTAAACTTCTTCATCCTTTTATGCCGTTTATTACAGAAGAAATTTATCAGGCAATTCCTCACGATTGTGAATCAATTATGATTTCAAAGTGGGTTGAATATGATGAAAATCTCTGTTTTGCAGAAAATGAAGCTAAAATGGAAGTTCTTATGTCTGCAATTCGTGCTATTCGTAACCGTAGGGCAGAAATGAATATTCCGCCAAGCAAAAAAGCAAAGGTTTATATCGAAACCGAAAATACAGAACTTTTTGATGCAGGCGCTCAATTTATTATTCGCCTTGCTTCTGCAAATGAAGTTGAAGTAAAATCAGGCTTTGATAACCTTGGAAATACAGTGACTATCGTTACCGATAATGCCAAAATCTATATTCCTATGGGTGACCTTGTTGATTTTGAAGCTGAACGCAAGCGCCTTGAAAAAGAACTTGCTCAAGCACAGGATAAGCTTGATTTCATTAACAAAAAGCTTTCAAATCCGGGCTTCGTTAATAAAGCACCTGAAAAGGTGGTTAACCAAAATAAAGAAGATGCTTTGAAGCTTGAAGATAAGATTGCAAATATTAAAAATTCTATTGAATCATTAGGTAAATAAATGACTTACGATAATGCTTTAAATTTAATAATTCAAAAGCAAAGCCTCGGTATTAAACCGGGGCTTAGTCGTATCTGTGAGCTTTTGAACAAAATGGGTAATCCCCAACAAAAACTTAATATTATTCATATTGCTGGTACAAACGGTAAGGGTACTGTTGCGTGCGCAATTGCCGGCGCAATGCAAAAAGCAGGTTATCGCGTCGGGCTTTTTACTTCCCCTTGGATTGAAGATTACCGTGAGCAAATTAAAATAAACGGTGATATGATTTCTAAAACCGCTTTTTCAAATTTAATTCAAAAATATATTGAATGTGATGCTACCGAATTTGAACTTTTGACAGCAATTATGTATAAATATTTTGCAGATGAAAATGTTGACTTTGCTGTTGTTGAATGCGGTATGGGCGGCAAGGGTGACGCTACTAATGTTGAAAGTAAAAATATTTCGGTAATAACCTCTGTTGCTGTTGACCACACTGCTTTTCTCGGCAACACAGTTGAAGAAATTGCAAAAGAAAAGTCAGGTATAATTAAGCAGGAATGCACTTGTGTACTTTATCCTAACCCTAAATGCGAAAAAATCATTGAAAATGTTTGCAATAAAAATAATTCTAAACTTATAAAAGTTGACGATACGGGCAATTTTCTTAAAAATGATATTGCGTGTGCGCAGGCGGTTTTGGATGAACTTTCAATTAACATTAAAGCAGAAAATCCAAAACTTTCGGCAAGGCAAAGTTTAGTTGGCGGTATTCTTGTTGACGGCGGGCATAATGAAGATGCGGGAATGGCACTTAAAGATAAAATAAATAACGAAGTAGCTGTTATTGCTATGATGAAAGATAAAAATGTTGATGCATATCTTTCACTGGTTGCACCTAAATGCAAAACTATTTATGCAACGCAGGTTAATAATTCACGCTCAATGAAAGCTTACGACCTTGCAGAAATTGCGAAAAAATACTGTGATGATGTTTTGATTTTTGATGATGCAATAAAAGCTGTTGATTCGGCAAAGCAAAATAATCTGTCACTTATTTGCGGTTCGTTTTATCTTTATCGTGAAATAAGAAAAGAATTAAATTAAATACAAATTTTGATAAATTATTCAATACCAATCTGTTAGTATTATCGCAGATTGGTATTTTTTTATTGGAGTGATAAAAGTGAATGTTACGATTGAAAGCAGCGGTACGGTTGTTATTGCTTATCTTATCGGCGAAATAGACCATCATACAGCGGGAAATGTCAGAGAAAAAATTGATAATACCCTTATGTTTAAAAAGCCAAATACATTGATATTGGATTTTAAAAATGTAAGTTTTATGGATTCCTCGGGAATAGGTCTTGTTATGGGAAGATACAGACTTTTAAAAAGCATTAACCCGTCATCACAAATTGAAATTAAAAATGTAACTTTGCAAACAAAAAAAATAATGGAACTTGCAGGTCTTTCATCTATTGCAAAAATTAAGGAGACAGAAAATGAATACAAAAAAGCAAACTAATGAATTTAAACTTACTATTGACAGTAAAAGCGTAAACGAAGCATTTGCACGAGTTGCTGTGTCAGCATTTGTAACTCCGCTTGACCCTACGCTTGAAGAAATTGCCGATTTAAAAACCGCAGTCAGTGAAGCTGTAACAAATTGCATTGTTCACGCTTATAAAGATACATACGGAAAAATATTTATTACAGGCAAGCTTTATGATGATAATACGGTGAAAATAATTATCAGAGATAAGGGCTGTGGTATTGTTGATGTTTCTGAAGCTATGACACCGCTTTTTACAACCGGTGAGGGTGACAGGGCAGGCCTCGGCTTTACTGTTATGGAAAGCTTTTGCGATAAAATAACCGTTAAGTCTAAATTAACTTTCGGCACAACCGTAACTCTTACTAAAAAAATAGAGGGAAAGTCAAAATGGTAACTTCTCGTGATAAAATGATAGAAGATAATATAGGTCTTGTTCATTCTATTGCAAATCGTTTTAAAGGCAGAGGTGTAGAATATGATGATTTGTTTCAAAGCGGCTGCGTCGGTTTAATCAAAGCGGTTGATAATTTTGATGAATCACGAGGTTTCGCTTTTTCTACCTATGCCGTTCCCGTAATAATGGGTGAAATAAAACGCATTTTTCGTGACGGCGGTGCAGTTAAAGTAAGCCGAAGCTTGAAAGAAAAAGCTATTAAAGCTCAAGCTTTGCGTGAAAAATTTATTAACACCGAACTTCGCGAACCCACGGTATCTGAACTGTCAGATATGCTTGATTGCCCGCCTGAAGAAATACCTGAAATTTTGGGCGTTATTGCCCCTATGGTATCATTAAGCAGTGCAAGTGAAGACGGTGAGTATACCATTGATGTTCCGGTAGACGAAAGCGAAGAACTTTTTAACCGTCTTGTTGTTCATCGCCTTTTTAAATTTCTTGATGATACCGAAAAGGCAATAGTGGATATGCGCTATTATAAAGGCTTTACCCAGGCAAAAACTGCCAAAGTACTCGGCATATCGCAGGTTCAGGTGTCACGCAAGGAAAAATCACTTCTAAAAAAACTTCGCAAATATTTACAATAAAAAGGCACTGTGTGTTGAAGAAAACACAGTGCCTTTTTTGTGAATTTTACCGCCGTGAACGCCTTGTTGTGTAAATCGCTCTACACATTGGTAACATATTGAATTATAAATAAGTGTATGATAAAATCATTTTTATTGAGATTTTATAAAGAGGTGCAGTGAAATGAAAAAAATTGTTAGTTTAATATTATCTCTTGTCATGCTTATGAGCATAACATCAGGGCTAAATCTTACTGCGTATGCAGAAACATATGGCGATTTTGAGTATTCTTATATTGAAAATGATTTTTTATCAATTACAGGTTATAAAGGCTCTGAAACAAATCTTGAAATTCCTTCTGCCATTAACGGTGATTCGGTTAGAGTGATTGACAGAGAAGCGTTTGAAGGTTGCCAAAGCATAAAAACCGTAACGATACCGGATAGTATAATTAGTATTGGTATGTATGCATTTTGTAATTGCACAAGTTTAACAAGTGTAACAATCGGAAATAGTGTCAGAAGTATAGCTGATTCTGCATTTCGTGGTTGTACAAGCTTGAAAAACATAAATATACCTGATAGTGTAGAAAGTATTGATAATTTGGCATTTTCAGGCTGTACAAATTTAACAAGTATAACAATACCAAATAGCGTAACAAGTATTGGCAATGGTGTGTTTTTTGATTGTGAAAATTTAGTTTCAATTGAAGTTGCAAATGATAATATGAACTATACTTCAATTAGTGGTATTTTGTTTAGTAAAAATAAAACCGAGCTAATTCAATATCCGGCAGCTAAAACAGACAGTACATATATAATACCTGACGGTGTAACAAGAATTGATTATGCCTTTGGTTCTTGTAAAAATTTAACAAGTGTAACAATACCTGATAGCGTAACAAGTATTGGTGATAATGCATTTAATGGCTGCACAAGTTTAACAAATATAACAATACCAAATAGTGTAACAAGTATTGGTTATTCTGCCTTTTCAGATTGCTCAGGTTTAGCAAATATAGCTATATCTGATAGTGTAACGAGTATTGGCGTTTCTGCATTTTCCGGTTGCATAAGTTTAAAATCAATTGCAGTTTCAGATAATAATAAAAATTATTCGTCAGTTGACGGAGTTTTGTTTAATAAAGAGAAGTCAAAATTGATTACATATCCAATCGGTAAAACAAATGATACATATGAAATACCAAACAGTGTGACATGTATTTGTTATGCGGCTTTTGCATTTTGTCAAAATTTAACAAATATAACGATACCAAACAGCGTAACAGTAATTAGCAATGACGTATTTGCTTTATGTTCAAGTTTAACAGATGTGATAATACCAAACAGTGTAACAAGCATTGGTTCTTATGCATTTACCGGTTGTGTAAGTTTAAAAAGTGTAACAATACATGACAGTGTAACAAGTATTAGTGATGGCGCATTTTTTGATTGTGAAGGTTTAAAAGATGTATATTACACGAGTACAGAAGATGAGTGGAATAAAATAACAATCGGTAATGACAATGAAAATTTAACAAATGCAACTATTCATTACAATTTTGAGCCTAAACCGTCAAACAAACAGACGGGCAGTTGTGGTGATAATGTAACATACTCATTAGACACCGAAACAGGTGTACTTACAATCAGCGGTACAGGTAAAATGAAGGATTATTCAGGTGAGGACAGTCCGTTTTATCAGAATTCTAATATAAAATCGGTAATTATAGAAAACGGAGTAACGAGTATTGGTAATCTTGCATTTTCTTCCTGTAATAGTTTAATTGAAGTTTCACTTCCGTCAAGTATAATTTCTTTGGGAGTTTCTGCGTTTTCAGGTTGTGAAAATTTAATGTCAATTTCAATTCCTGCTAATGTAGCTGATATTCAGTCGATTGCTTTTGCCGGTTGTAAAAAGTTAACTTCAATTGAAGTTGATTCAAATAATGAAAATTACTCCTCAATTAACGGTGTGTTATTTGATAAAAATATTACAGAGTTAGTATGTTATCCCGCCGGAAAAAATGATGCTTCTTACACAGTGCCAAACACTGTTAAAAGTTTTGCTTATGGTTCATTTTATGATTGTGAAAACTTAACAAATGTAATAATACCAAATGGTGTAACAAGTATTGGCGGTGCATCATTTTGGAATTGCAAAAATCTAAAATCAATAGTAATACCTAAAAGCGTGACAAAAATTGATTTATTTTCTTTTAACGGTTGCGAAAGCTTGAAAGATATATATTACACCGGTACACAGGATGAATGGAAAAATATAACAATTGGTGACGGAAATATAAATTTAACAAGCGCAACTATTCATTACAATTTTGAGCCTTGCACAGAAAATCAGCACAATTATTACGGTGAATGGAAAATAATTGAAGAACCGACTTGCACAAAGGTAGGTTTAAAACAAAGAACTTGCAGTTTTGACGGTTATGTTCAAAAAGAAGAAATTCCGGCAAAAGGACATACCGAAGTGGTAATTAACGGATATGCCGCAACTTGCGAAAAGTCAGGACTTACAGACGGTAAAAAATGTTTTGTTTGTGGTGAAGTTTTAGAAACTCAAAAAGAAATTGCAAAGCTTGACCATTCATATACTAAAACTGTTGTAGAACCGACCTGTACCGAACAGGGATATACAATTTATAAATGTGAAACTTGCGGTGAAACAAAAAAAGCCGATTTTGTAAATGCAAAAGGTCACGATTTTTCAAACAACGCACAATTTTGTTTGAACGGTTGCGGTACTGCTAATCCTAACTATGTTGCACCTGATCCGTCAACTGCTCAAACAGGCAGTTGCGGTGATAATGTAATATACTCATTAAACACTGAAACAGGTGTACTTACAATCAGCGGTACGGGTGATATGGCTGATTATTCATTGGATAATGATAGTCCATTTCGTCAGAATTCTAGTATAATAAAATCAGTGATTATTGAAAATGGTGTAACAAGCATTGGAAATTACTCATTTTCGGGTTGCGCAAATTTAATAAATATAACAATACCTAATAGTGTAACAAGTATTGGTAGCTATGCATTTTCTGATTGTACAAGTTTAACGAGTGTAACAATTGGAAATAGTGTAACAAGTATTGGAAGTTCTGCATTTTATAATACAGCATATTATAATGATAAATCCAATTGGGATAATGGTGTATTGTATTTATCAAATTGTTTAATCGATACAAATAATGATTTTGATTCAACAACTGATTATACAATTAAAGATGGTACGAGAATTATAGCTAATCATGTGTTTTCTAATTATACAAAATTAAAAAGTATAATAATACCGGATAGTGTAACAACTATCGGCGATTATGCATTTTATGAATGCACAAATTTAACAAATGCAACAATTGGAAACGGCGTAACAAGTATTGGTGAGCGAGCATTTAACGAATGCACAAATTTAGCAAGCATAACAATACCTGATAGCGTAATAAGTATTGGTGATTGGGCATTTAGTGAATGCACAAATTTAACAAATGCAATAATCGGAAACGGTGTAACAAGTATTGGTTATGGTACATTTGAAGATTGCACAAATCTAACAGATGTGACAATACCTGATAGCGTAATAAGTATTGGTGAGCGTGCATTTTATAATTGCAAAAGTTTAAAAAGTGTAACAATTGGAAACAATGTTACAAATATTGGTTCCAGCGCATTTTATGGGTGCAATAATTTAACTAATATAACAATACCTGATAGTGTAACTAACATTGGTGATGAGGCGTTTTCTTGGTGTACAAGTTTAGCAAGTGTAACAATTGGAAATAGCGTAACAAGTATTGGTAATGGCACATTTAAAGATTGCGAAAAATTAGAAAGTGTAATAATACCTGATAGTGTAACTAACATTGGTGATGAGGCATTTTATGAATGCACGAAGTTAACAAATGCAATAATCGGAAACAGTGTAACGAGTATTGGCAGTGCTGCGTTTTATGAATGTATAAGGTTAACAGGTGTAATAATACCTAATAATGTGACAAATATCGGTGAAAATGCGTTTTGTAGTTGTTCAGGCTTAACCAGCATAATAATACCCGATAGTGTGACAAACATTGGTGACAGTGCTTTTTCTGATTGTTCAGGTCTAACGAGTGTAACAATTGGAAATAGTGTAACAAGTATTGGAAAGAATGTATTTAAGTGGTGTGCAAAATTAGAGAGTGTAACAATACCTAATAGTGTGACAAGTATTGGTGAGGAAGCATTTTCTGTTTGCAGTAGCTTAACAAGTGTAACAATACCTAATACTGTAACAAGTATCGGCGATTCTGCTTTTGATAATTGCAGCAAATTAAATGAAGTTAATTATAGCGGTACAGTTGCTCAATGGAAATCTATTACCATCGGTTCTAATAATTCATATTTGACGAATGCTAATATTAAGTGTTCTAACGGTGATATAGTAAATGCAGTTATAATTGATAAAATTAAATATGAATTAAATGATGATAATACTGCTCAAGTAACAGGCTATATAGGTACACCTTATAGTTTGACAATACCTGAAAGTATTTCTTATGAGGGCGATACATTTAAAGTTACAAGTATCGGTGAAGACGCTTTTGCGCATTGCACAAGTTTATCAAACATAACAATACCAAACAGCGTAACAAGAATTGAAAATTATGCATTTTACGGTTGTAAAAATTTAAGTGATATATATTATATTGGTACGCAAGAAGAGTGGAATAAAATATATATAGATTCTACCGGAAATGGATGTTTACCATCAGCAACAATACATTTCAGTTCAATTCCGATACCGGAACCTACACCAACCCCAACTCCAACACCAACTCCAACACCAACCCCTGAACCTACTCCTACACCTAACCCGGCACCGCAGCCGTCAACTCAACCTACACAGGAAACACAACAACAAGTTGCACAGCAGACTGCTCAACAGCAGTCAGTTAAAAATGATACAGCTGCCAAGCAAGTTAATGTTGCAAAGCCGAAATCGGTTAGTCCTAAAAAGGTTAAGTCGGCAAAGAAAGCTGTATCTGTTGAATGGAAAAAAGTCAGGGGCGTAAAAGGTTATCAAATTCAAGTTGCAACAGACAAGAAATTCAAGAAGAACAAGAAAACCGTAACAATCAAGAAGCAGAAAACTACAAAGACTACCGTTAAAAAGCTTAAGGCAAAGAAAAAATATTATGTAAGAGTTCGTACATATAAAATAGTGAACGGTAAGAAAGTTTATTCTGCTTGGTCAAAGGTTAAGAGTGTAAAAACTAAATAATACTGCTAAATTAAAAGGAGAAAAACAATGAAAAAAGTTATTAGTATATTTCTATCCCTTGTTATGCTTTTGAGCATTGTATCGGTAGTCGATTTTTCGGCGTATGCAGATGTGCAAACAGGCAAATGCGGTGATGAGGTAACATATTCGCTTGATACTTCAACAGGTGTGCTTACAATCAGCGGTACAGGTAAAATGACTGACTACGCAATGGGAAATCCATTTTCTAAACTTAATGTTAAAACCGTTATTATTGAAAATGGTGTGACAAGCATTGGTAACCAAGCATTTGATTATTGTACTGTTTTGACTAATATTACAATACCTAATACCATAACAAGTATTGGCGACCTTTCTTTTGGTAATTGCACAAGTTTAACAAGCATAACAATCCCTGATAGTGTTATAAGTATTGATGACAATGCATTTGAAGGTTGCACAAGTTTATCAAACATAACAATACCAAATAGTGTGACAAGTATTGGAAATGACTCATTTGCAAATTGTGAAAATTTAACAAATGTAACGATAGGAAATGGCGTTACAAACCTGGGTATTAGAGCATTTAACAATTGTGCAAAATTAAAAAGTGTAGTAATACCTGATAAGATAACAAAAATAGGATATGCCTCATTCTCGGATTGCAAAAGTTTAACAAGTGTAACAATATCCGATAGTGTGACAAGTATTGATAATGAAGCATTTAACAATTGTGCAAGCTTGGAAAATGTAACAATCGGAAAAAATATTGCTAATATCGGCGAGGATGTATTTAGGAATTGTGAAAAAATAAAAAGAATCGATTATAGAGGAACAATTGCGCAATGGGAAGCAATCAATATTGACACGGGCAATTACTTTTTGATAAGTGCAATTATTAAATGTTCTGACGGTATTAAAGGAAACGGAAAAGCAATTACGATTGATAGCTTGACATATGAATTGGGTAATTATACTGCTTCTTTATTAAAATATGATGATTCATTACAGAATCTAACGATTCCTAAAAGCATTGAATATGAGGGATGCGAATTTGCAGTAACAAATATTGATAATCGTGCATTTGCCGGTTGTGAAAATTTAACGGATATAACAATACCTGATAGTGTGACAAGTATTGGGGAAAGTGCATTTGAAGATTGCACAAGTTTAACAAACATAACAATACCAAACAGTTTGGAAATCATCGGGGATTATTTATTCTCCGGTTGCACTTGTTTAACATCAGTAGTTATACCTGACAGTGTGACAAATATAGGCGGGCATGCATTTTCTGGATGCACAAATTTAGTAAATGTAATGATTGGAAACAATGTAACAAGTATTGGCGAACATGCTTTTTATAATTGCAGGAGTTTAACAAATTTAACAATTGGAAACAAAGTAACAATAATTGAAAATTATGCATTTTATGGTTGTATAAGTTTAAAGGATATAACAATACCCGATAGTGTGACAAGTATTGGGGAAAGCGCATTTGATAGTTGTACAAGTTTGGTTAGTGTTACATTACCAAAAAGCATAATAACTATTGGAACTTATGCTTTTTCCGGCTGCACAAGTTTAACAAGCATAATAATACCTGATAGTGTGACAAGTATTGGGAAAAGTGCATTTGATGGCTGTACAAGTTTGGTTAGTGTTACATTATCAAAAAGCATAACGACTATCGAATATTCTACATTTTTCGGCTGTTCGAGTTTAACAAGTATCGAAATTCCGAAAAGTGTAACAACAATAGTTAACTTCGCATTTTGCAATTGCACAAATTTGACAGATGTTTATTATGACGGCACTCAAAGTGAATGGAATAAAATAAATATAGGTCATAGCAACGAATTTTTGACAAATGCTTCATTGCATTGTAGTTCAACACCGACTCCCGAACCTACTCCAACCCCAACACCCGAACCTACTCCTACACCTAACCCGGCACCACAGCCGTCAACTCAACCTATACAGGAAACACCACAACAAGTTGCACAGCAGACTGCTCAACAGCCGTTAACTCAAAATAATACAACAGCTGCACAGACTGAAGTTGCAAAGCCGAAATCGGTTAGTCCTAAAACGGTTAAGGCGGCAAAGAAAGCAGTATCTGTTGAATGGAAAAAAGTCGGCGGTGTAAAGGGCTATCAAGTTCAAGTTGCAACTGACAAGAAATTTAAGAAGAACAAGAAAACCGTAACAATTAAAAAGCAGAAAACGACAAAGACTACTGTTAAAAAGCTTAAAGCAAAGAAAAAGTATTATGTAAGAGTTCGTACATATAAAATAGTGAACGGTAAGAAAGTATATTCTGCTTGGTCAAAGGTTAAGAGTGTTAAAACTAAATAAAACAAATAACCCCGACACTTAATTGTGTCGGGGGTTATTACTATACTAAATATATTATAATTGCGCCAAGTCATATGGTGTTTTCTGATATACAAAGTAATTAAGCCAATTGCTAAATATAATATTTGCTGTACTTTTCCAGCTCATAATCGGCACCGCTCTGTCATCGTCGTTAGGAAAGTAGTTAAAAGGCACATCAATATCAAGTCCCTTTTCTTTATCTCTAAAGTACTCTTTTGCGAGTGTATCTCTATCATATTCGCTGTGGCCTGTTACAAAAAATTGCCTGCAATCCATATCCGATATAATATGAACGCCTGAAATTTCGCTGTAAGATATAACTTGAAGTTGCTTTACAAGTGCAATATCCTGAAGCCTTGTTTCAGTATGCCGTGAATGTGGAACATAGTAAACATCATCAAGCCCTCTCATAAGCGGATGTGTTACATCAAGTGATTTGTGCGGAAATACCCCAAACATTTTTTTCTTAAGTGGATATTTATTTACACCATAGTGATAGTAAAGCCCTGCCTGCGCACCCCAGCATATATGAAATGTTGAATATACATTCTTTTTGCTCCATTCCATTATTGTGCAAAGTTCATCCCAATAGTCAACTTCTTCAAATTCCATTTGCTCAACGGGAGCACCGGTAATTATCATTCCGTCATATCTGTTGTTTTTGATTTCATCAAATGTATTATAAAATTTAGCCATATGAATTCTTGAAACATTTTTTGATTTATGGCTTTTTACCTGAAGAAAGTCAATATCAACCTGAAGCGGCGAATTACTGAGTAACCGCAGAAGTTGAGTTTCTGTTTCAAGCTTGGTAGGCATCAAGTTTAAAATGATTATTTTCAAAGGTCTGATGTCCTGCATATTAGCCCTTGACTTACTCATTACAAATATATTCTCTATTTCTAAATTTTGTTTAGCCGGCAATTTGTCGTCAATACGAATTGGCATTTAATCAGCCCCTTTCTTTAAGTGTTAAACAATTATATCAAAATAGTCACCAAATTTCAATATCTATATAATGTATAATATAATCTATTCTCTATATATCAGATAAAATAATATATATTGTGTCGCGGAAAAATACCATATATACCTTTAATAGTTACAATTTGAAACCTTTTCTGTTATATAGTATCAATTTGTAGTAAATTGTGCACATAAATGTTGAATTTTGTTATTAAATTATGTCAATATCATAAAATAGATGAAAAAATTCAAAAAACCAGTTGACAAAGGGAGAAATAGGTGGTAATATGTGAAAGTCGCAAGAAAAGAGCGGCGAGCAAAAGTAC
>ERZ826764.1145-NODE-1145-length-32706-cov-16.776515_pt1 | contig 32706 bp, 33 predicted proteins | sample MGYA00519870_ERZ826764 | MGnify/ENA primary metagenome ERZ826764 (study PRJEB31778, sample SAMEA3449239) | human gut metagenome | biome: human gut; feature: human-associated habitat; material: faeces | place: United Kingdom | collected 2010/2012 ...
CGCCCCTGGACCCCGCCCGCTTTTTTGTAAAAAAGCGGGGCAAAAAACTTTTATTCCTGGGCGGGGTCATTTTCCGACGCAGAAGCGGGAGAATATGCGCTCCGTTACGTCGTCGCGCACGCTGCGGCCGGTGAGCTCGGCAAGCGCGTCCAGAGCCTCTTCGGCTTCTGTCAGCACGGCGTCAGGCGTGAAGCCAGCCGCGAGCGTCTCACACGCGGCGTCGAGCGCGGCCAGCGCGCGCTGGACCGCCTCGGCTTGACGCGCGTTTGTGAGTATCTCCCCAGCCGGGGCCTCGGGGGCGGGGAAGAGCGCCGCTATGACCTCGGCAAGCTCACCAAGGCCCTCGCCTGTGCGGGCGCTCAGGCGCACCACGGCGCCAAAGCCGGAAAATTCCCCGGCGTCCAGCGCCTGCGGTAGGTCGGCCTTGTTGAGGACGCAGACGGCCCTCTTCGCGCCGCGCGCCGCTGCCAGCGTCTCGGCGTCGGCCTCCGAAAGCGGCTCCGAGCCGTCGAAGACCGCCAGCACCAGCTCCGCGCCCTCCGCAGCCGCAAAGGCCCGGCGTACGCCCTCGCGCTCGGCCTCGTCCGAGGCGGCGCGCAGGCCCGCCGTGTCCGTCAGGCGCAGCAGCACCCCACCCAAGAGCGTCTTCTCTTCAATGGTGTCCCGAGTCGTGCCGGGCTGGGCGGTGACTATCGCCCGCTCATAGCCCAACAGCGCGTTCAGCAGCGAGCTCTTCCCCGCGTTCGGCCGCCCGATTATCGCCGCCGGCAGCCCCTCACGCAGCACCCGCCCTCGCTCAAAGCTCGCCAGCAGCCGCCGCAGTTCCGCCGCGCCCGCGTCAAGCCTCTCAGCATAGGCCCGCAGCTCAAAGGGCTCGATGTCCTCGTCCGGGTAGTCCAGCACGGCATCAAAGTGAGATATTATGTCAACCACGTCCGAATACACCGCCTCTGCCCTGCGGCTGAGCGCGCCGCCGAGCTGGCCTGCGGCGTTGACGGCGGCCTCGGCCGTGCCGGCCTCGATGATGTCGATGACGGCCTCGGCCTCGGTGAGGTCGAGCCTGCCGTTTAGGAAGGCGCGCTTTGTGAACTCGCCGGGCCCGGCCTGCCTGGCCCCGGCGGCGAAGAGAGCCTCCAGCGCGGCGCGCAGCACGACGGGGGAGCCGTGACACTGGAGCTCTGCGGTGTCCTCGCCGGTGTAGCTGTGCGGCGCGCGGCTTACTGTGCACAGGCAGAGGTCCAGGACGCGCCCGCGCGCGTCGAGCAGGCGGCCGTAGACGAGGAGCCGGTCCGCGTGCGCGGACATGGGCCTGCCGTCGGCGGGGCGGAACACAGCGTCAGCCGCGGCCAGCGCTCCCGGCCCGGAGACGCGGACTATGCCTATAGCCGAAATTGTGCCGCCGGTAGCTATGGCGGCTATGGTGTCTGACATACGTAAAACCCCTTTAAAAAAAGCCGGCGCAAGGCCGGCTTTTGTCTGTATGCTGATTTTAACCCAGGCTGAAGCTCTTGCGCTCGGCGCTGTCGAACATCCTGACGATTATGGCGGCGACCTCGCTGCGCTTTATGCCGCTCTCGGGAAGGAAGGAGCCGTCCGCCAGCGCGCCGTCCAGGATGCCTGCGCGGTAGAAGGCGTAGACCTCGGCGGAGCCTATGCTGCCCACGGCGACGTCGGGTATGGCGCCGTCCGCGACGGAGTTTATCTCCGTGTATTCGGAGACGGGCAGGGCGTTGTAGAAGAGGCGGACATAGTCGCGCCGGCTGATGGGCGAGTCGTACTCCCCGCGGGAGAGAGAGCCGTAGTTCGCGGGCGCGATGCCGTTTTCGACGGCGTAGGCCACATAGGTGGTGTACCAGGGGCTGCCGTTCGTGAGGGTGACTGCGCCGTCGTGGTAGAGCTGGTGCATGCAGGCGGCGATCTTGATGGCCTGGGCGAGGGTGAAGCTCTCGTCGGGGCCGTAGGTCGTCTCTGTGATGCCGTCGATAAGGCCGAGCTCCACAGCGGAGTAGACGTAGCGGCCGTACCAGCTGTCGGAGGCCACGTCGCTGAAGCTGAGCGCGGCGGAGCGGGTGTAGCTTCCGCCTACGAGCAGGGAGGACGAGGCCGAAGCCGTGACCGTGGCGCTGCCGCCCTCGCAAACGATGTAGAGCTGGTTTAGGTTGACCTTGCCGTTCGAGGCCTCGCCGCCGACGGTGACGTTCAGGAAGGAGCCGGAGCTTATCTTGACCGTGGCTGCGCCGGAAAGGAGGGTCAGGCAGGCGCCCTCGCGGAGGCTGAGACTCTGACCAGAGGAGAGGGAAACTCGCGCCTGGCCGCCGGACTGCCCGGAAGCGCCCTGGAAAGCGGAGCGCAGCGCGCTGTCGATGCCCTCCGCTGCGTCACGCACCAGGCTGTCCGCCCAGCTGTCGGCATAGCTCTGGGAGACGAGGGGGTCGGAGGCGCTGCCCGCCGCGGAGGCGGTGACGCCGCCGCAGAGCAGCAGCAGGCAGAAGGCAAGGGCTAGTATACGTTTACGCACGGGGGCACCTCATCATTTCTGATTTTTCGCCGCGGCCGCCGCCTCGGAATCCATGCGCTCGGAGAGGTAGTAGCCGAGGGCGAGCAGGCTGTCGGAGAAGTGGATGTTCTCGACTATGACATCGGACTCCGCCACGTCAAGCTCGACGTTGGTGAAGTTCCAGATGGCGTGGACGCCGTGCTCCACGAGCTCGTGCGCGGCCTTGTTGGCCATGAGCTTGGGGACGGAAAGGACGGCCATATCTACCTTGTTGTTGTCGAAAATGTGGGGCAGCTCGGAAATATCGTGTATGCGGATGCCGGATATATCCGTGCCGATGAGCTCCGGCCTGACGTCGTAGGCGGCGAGCATGTGGAAGCCGTACTGTTCGAAGCAGAAGTTCTCGATGAGTGCGCGGCCAATGTTGCCGACGCCGACGAGTATGACGGAGAAGTCGCGGTTCATGCCGAGAATGGAGGCGATCTCCCCGCGCAGGCCGGTGACGTTGTAGCCGTAACCCTGCTGGCCGAATTCTCCGAAGCAGCTGAAGTCCTGCCTTATCTGGGAGGAGGTCAGCGACATCTGCCTGCCGAGCTCGCCGGAGGAGATGCGGTCCACCCCGGCGGTCTTGAGCTCGTCCAGCTTGCGCAGATAACGAGGCAGACGCCTTATAACGTTGTTGGATACCTTGAGCTGTTTCACTTTTTCCACCAAGTTCCTTTTCTATCCTCTTGAAAGAGAGTAATCAGATTTCAGTGTAGAATTATAGCACAGCGTTTCGAGTCTTTCAAGGGAAAATAATATGTAAATATTGCGGAATAAATAAAAAAACCCTCCCAATTTGCCCAAAGAGGCGAATAGGGAGGGAAAATATGCAGTCCCGACTCAATCGAGTGCCGCGATGAATTCCTCGGGGGAACCCGCGGCGGAGTAGGTGAAGCCGTCGCCCGTCTCGCAGAGTAGCAGGCCCTCGGCCATGTAGACGTTCAGGGTAGACGAGCCCTCGTCGTAGTTGAGGCCGACGCTGCAATAGACGTCCCCGAGTGCCTGGGGCTGCGCGTCGCCCGCGGGGCTGAGCATGGAGGCGATGACCAGAATGTCGTCCTCGTCCGTGATGGTGCGGCTGAGGCCCTCTGCGCTGATATCTATTGAGCTGATGCTGCCGGCGTCGAGGGAGAGAACGCCCTCTCCAGACTGGGAGAAGAGCTCCGGGACGGCGGCGCCGTCCGCGACCCCGGTCTCCGCCGGGTTCTCGCTCTCGGTGTTTTCCGTGCTGTTGTCGGCGGGAGGAAGAGCCTCGTCGCCAGCCGCGTCGCGGGGGTCAACTTCATACGGCGCTGCGGCCACGCCGAACTGCGCGGCCTGTGGCACGCCGGCGCCGGCGCCGTCTGTCCGGACTCCGGACGGCAAAGCCAGCCGTACTGTTGCCAGTACGGCCAGGACCAGGCAGGCGGCAAGGGCCAGGTAGCGGGCCAGGCTCTTTCCGGGCGCTTTGGACCGCCCCGACCCGTGTACGCCCTGGGTGCGCACGGCGGCCATGACGTCCCCGGCGAAGCCCTCGGGCGCGGCCGTCTCCCCAAGTGAAAGGGAAATAGCGCTGAACGCATCGTATACGCGGCGGCAATCAGGGCAGCAGCCGAGGTGCTTTACGAGCTCGGTCTTATGAGGCTCCGGCAGCTCGCCGTCGAGCATCTGGCTTATCATTTCCTGGTATTTGTCACACTCGCTCATGCGTTCGCACCTCCCTTCCGCTCGTTTGACGCGAGGGACCCAGGAATGTTCCCCTCGCGTATCAAAAACTCGGAAAGTTTTTTGCGCGCGCGGAAGATACGGGATTTCACCGTGCCCTCCTCCAGGCCGAGGGCGCGGCCTATCTCGTCGTAGCTCAGACCGTTTATCTCGCGCAGCAGCAGGATCTCGCGGTATTCGGGCGAGAGCTGCTCCAGCCCGCGGTGTACGGACTCGCGCAGCTCAGTGCGTTCAAGTCTCGCCTCGGGCGAAAAGCGCTCGTCCGGGATCTCCAGCTCGCCCTCCTCGCCGTCCTCGTCCTCCCAGCTGAGGGAGACGGTGCGGCGCTTGGCGCGCCCGCGCAGAAAGTCGATGCATATGTTGCTGGTCAGCCTGTAGAGCCAGACGGAGAACTTGCTCTCTCCCCGGAAACTGCCCAGGGAGTTGAAAGCGCGGATAAAGGCCTCCTGAGCCATGTCGCGCGCGTCCTCCTCGTTGCCGACCATCCTCAGAGCCAGACTGTATACTTTATTCTGATGTTCCAGCACCAGAGCCTCAAAGGCCTCCGTGTCCCCGGAGCGTACCTTGAGGATGATCTCCAGCTCTTCTTCCCGGGTCATGAAATCACTCACTAAATAATTTCGTCTATGGGCGGACGCCCCAGCGCTATGTCGCGCGCTATGGAGCGCAGCTCATCCAGTGTTGATATCCTTACGAGCTTCTGCTTCCAGGCGGAGGAATATGCCACGCCCTTGAGGTACCAGGGCAGGCGCGCCCGGGCCTCGATGCAGGCGAGGCGCTCGCCCTTCTCCTGCGCCGCGGTCTCGACCTGGCGCACGGCCGTGGCCATCCGTTCAGCGAGCGGCGGGCGCTCGGGCGGTTCCCGGCCCTCCAGCACGGCGTTTATCTCGGCGAAGAGCCAGGGGTCCCCGAAGGCGCCCCGGCCCACCATGCAGGCGTCCGCGCCTGTGTAGCTGAGTATGTGCGCCGCATCTGCGCCTGAAAAGACGTCGCCGTTTGCGATGACCGGCACGGAAACGGCCCGCTTCACATCTCTTATGACGTCCCAATCGGCCTTTCCGGCGTACATCTGCACCCGCGTCCTGCCGTGGACGGCTATGGCGGCGGCCCCGGCCTCCTCGCAGAGGCGGGCGAAAGCTGGGGCGTTGACGCTCCCGCCGTCCCAGCCCTTGCGTATCTTCACCGTCACCGGTACGGGCACGGCCCGGGCCACTGCGGATACTATCTCCGCGGCGAGCTCCGGCGTGCGCATGAGGGCGGAGCCGTCGCCGGATTTGACGACTTTGCCGACGGGGCAGCCCATGTTGATGTCTATTATCTCGGCCCCGGAGATGTCGAGCGCGCGCCTGGCGCCCTCGGCCATGGCCTCCGGCTCGTGGCCGAAGATCTGGGCCGAGACGGGCCTGCCGAGCTCCGGCACGTGCAGCAGCGCGGCGGTCTTGCGGTCATTATAGCACAAAGCCTTGGCGCTGACCATCTCGGTGTAAACGAGCGCCGCGCCCTGCTCAAGACAGAGCCCGCGGAAGGCCGAGTCCGTGACGCCCGCCATGGGCGCCAGCACGGCCCTGCCCGCAAAGTGGAGCGGGCCTATGGAAAAGCCCGCGCTCACTTGAGGTCCAGCCCCACTGGGCAGTGGTCGGAGCCCATTATCTCGGGGCAGATGTAGGCCTTGTCTATGCGCCCGGCCAGCCTGTCGGAGCAGAGGAAGTAGTCTATGCGCCAGCCGACGTTCCGCTCCCTGGCCGCCGCGCGGAAGCTCCACCAGGTGTAGGCCCCCTCCAGCTCGGGGTAGAGGTGGCGGAAAGTGTCCGTGAAGCCGGCATCGAGCAGCTCGGTCATCTTGCCGCGCTCCTCATCCGTGAAGCCTGGGTTCATGCGGTTGGTCTTGGGGTTTTTGAGGTCTATCTCCTCGTGCGCGACGTTCATGTCCCCGCAGACGACGACGGGCTTTATCCTGTCGAGCTCCACGAGATAGTCGCGGAAGGCGTCCTCCCAGCTCATGCGGTAGTCGAGCCGCTTCAGCCCGTCCTGGGAGTTGGGAGTGTAGACGCAGACGAGGTAGAAGTCCTCGTATTCGAGCGTTATGACCCGGCCCTCGGAGTCGTGCTCCTCGTGGCCGAGGTTGTAGGAGACGCCGAGGGGCTTCACCCGCGTGAATACGGCTGTGCCGGAGTAGCCCTTCTTTTCGGCGTAGCACCAGAACTGCTCATAGCCCGGCAGGTCGAGCTCTATCTGGCCGGCCTGCAATTTCGTCTCCTGCAGGCAGAAGACGTCGGCGTCGAGGCCCCAGAAGACGTCCTCAAAGCCCTTTTTCATAACGGCGCGCAGGCCGTTGACGTTCCAGGATATCAGCCGCATGTCCATACCTCCCCGCGCACCGCCACGAGGCGGTTTATTTTGACGCCCTGCTCGTGGAACTTGGCCTCGTAGTCGGTCATGACGCCCTGAATGCCGTGCTCGTGGAGGTCACGCGTGACCTCTTTGAGCGTCCAGCCGCAGGCCTGGAACTGTTCGAGGCTCCACTCGTATAGCGGCACGTTATCGGTCTTGAGCCAGACCTCGCCGCCGGGGGGCAGAAGGTCGAAATAGAGCTTCTGGAAACCCGGGGCCGTGAGGCGGCGCTTGAACTGCTTCTTTTTGGGCCAGGGGTCGGGGAAATTTATGTAGATGCGGGAGACCTCGCCGGGGGCGAAAAACTCCGGCAGCAGCACGGCGTCGCGGTCGAGGAAGCGGACGTTCGTGAGCCCCGCGTCCCTCACGCGTTCCATGGCGACGACCATGGCGTCAGGGACTTTCTCGACTGCGCAGAGCAGCGCGCCGGGCTCCTCGGCGGCCATACCGGCGGTGAATCGGCCCTTGCCGCAGCCCAGCTCCAGGCAGAGCCGGTCATGCCCCGGAAAATCTTCCAGCCAGCGCCCGCGGTGAGTTTCGGGAGTGTTTTCAAGCAGCCCCGCGCACCTCTCCCAGCGCGGCACGAGGTTGGGCTTTTTTCTCATTCTCAAGTCAAATCACGCTCCGCAAGCATGATAACATATTCCGAGGAAAACTTCAACGAAGAAACGGTTGCGGATTTTCAAAGGTCATAGTATAATTAAACTTCCACGGGGTGTTGCGCAGCCGGTAGCGCGCCAGCTTTGGGAGCTGGAGGCCGTGAGTTCGAGCCGCACTTTCCTGAAATCCCGGAAAGGTCTGGGACGCTAAGGCGGACGGAGTTTTGCCCCTCGCCGGTAACTGGTCAAAAACCGGCGCTGACCCCATATTTGACCACAGTTGGAAAACTTCATAACCGGGTGTAGCGCAGTTGGTAGCGCGCTTGCTTTGGGAGCAAGATGCCGGGAGTTCGAGTCTCCCCACTCGGACCAAAAACCGTCTCAAAACATCAGTTTTGAGGCGGTTTTCATAACTTTTTGGGCGATAATTTGCTTGGCGCTCTGCATAAATAAAGCCGCAAATGTGGTCAACTCACTTTTGCGGATTTGTTTTGGATTTTCGTTGTAAATATAGTTTCTTGTCCGTCTCCGCCACAATTCGTTCCGAAAAGGGGAAAAGACAAACTGCACAATTTTTGAAATATAGGGTCATGACCACCCATTCGTGGCCGCCGTACACGGCCGCAACTTTATCTTTGAATCTTGCGTCGCAAAATCTGATAGGCTTAACTGCACTTTCCCGGCCTTGTCCCTCCCGGCGGGGCCGTGTATAATGGCAGTTGGAAAGCAGGTAAATAAACGAGTAAGGAGCAGTGCTATGCGGATCCTCATGCTGGGCAACAGCTTTATCTTCACCAATAATATGCCGCAGATGCTGGCCGACCTGACCGGGGCGGAGGTGATTCACCACACCCGGGGCGGGGCGCGGCTGTCGGAACAGCTGAACCCCAACACCAGGCTGGGCGGCCGGACCCAGGCGGTGCTTCAAAAGGAGAAGTGGGACTATGTGGTGCTCCAGGAGATGAGTCACGGCCCCATCACTTTCCCCAAGAGTTTCTTTTCCAGCGTGGAGCAGCTTTGCCGGCAGATCCGGGCAAACGGAGCGGTCCCCATTTTGTTTGCTACCTGGGCCTATCAGAGGGGCGGAGCCAAGCTGATGGACAAGGGCTGGGACTACGACGAGATGGCCCAAAAGCTGTCCGAGGCCTACCACAGGGCAGCACAGGAAAATGATGCCTTGATCGCCGACGTGGGCCGACGGTTTTATGAATGGTCCGTTCCTCAGGACCTCTATGCTGCCGATGGCATTCATCCCAGTGAGCTGGGCTCTCATATTGCGGCGGAGACCATTGCGGCAGTGATCCGGCAGTGGGAGGGTGCGGTGCAATGACGGCAGAGACAAAACCCCGCCGCAAAAAATGGAAGATAGCCGTCGGCATTTTGCTGACGATCCTGGTTCTGCTGGCGGGCGGCTTTTTCTGGTATGTGTCCGACTACTACCGGGCGGAGGACGTGGCCCTGGAGGTACTGGCAAGCGGAGATCATCTGGAGGTTCGGGATCATCTGACCATCCTCTCTCCATTCTATCCCACGGACACCGTGATCATCTTCTACCCCGGGGCCAAGGTGGAGGCTGCCGCCTATCTGCCCCTGCTGGACCAGCTCCGGCAGACCGGCCTTACCTGCATTCTGGTGGAGATGCCCTTCCACCTGGCTATCTTCGACGTGAACGCGGCAGAGGGTGTGATGGCCCAGTTCCCGGACATTCGGCACTGGTACATCGCCGGTCACTCCATGGGCGGGGCCATGGCCTCCCAGTTCGCTTCGGAGCACCCGGACGAGGTGGACGGCCTGATTTTGCTGGGAGCCTACCTCTACGGCGGCTATCCGCCTGCTGATACTCTCACCATCTACGGTTCCCTGAACCAGAGCGTGGAAGACCAGATCGATTACACGGAGAACGTGGTGGAGATCCAGGGCGGCAACCACGCCCAGTTCGGCAATTACGGCCCTCAGGAGGGGGATCTGCCCGCCACTATCTCGGCGGAGGAACAACAGGCCCAGACGATGACGGCCATCTCGGATTTTATTGCCCAACGACAGAAGTGAAAGAACTGCCTTCAAAAAAGGTAATTTCATGACGATATCACCCTGGGTGATAAGTTCGACTCTGACAGTTTATATGCGGAGGAAGATATAAAATGGCGATTTTTTATTTCTCGGACGTATTGAGAAAAGTAGGACTGGATCCCTCAAAAGTCAAATTGATTCGTCATGCACTGACAGATCGTGGATTTCGAGAGTGTTATAAAGCAAATGTGGTATATGAATATACCTGTCATCAGAAATCTGGATTCAGCAAAGGGTACGATTATTGGGTGACCTTTATAAGCGACCAGGGGACTCTCTGTAAGCTGGATTCCTGCTATAAAGTAGGTGCTGCTGTTCCGGATACGCCCGATATGATCCCGAAGGGTGTCCCGGAAATCGAGGCCAGAGAATTCCAGGGCGAGAACGCATATTTTCATCTCGAACCCCTCGATTTGCTGAAAGAATATGAGGGCAGACTGATCATCGATTGGGGGAAGTCTGCGCGCATGTGGCATCAGAAGGGAACGACCGAAAAGCCTGTTGTGGCAATTCAGGCAGATGAAAAGAAAGTCTTTTCCGGCTTTGAAAATCTGATTCTTACATATGATGAACTGAAGGAAATCGTTGAAAATTCAACCGTTTATGAGGCGTGGCACACAGCGCTGTCCTCCGTCAACGCCATTTATCTCATCGTTGACCGGGAGACGGGAAAACAGTATGTGGGATCGGCTTATGGAAAAGATGGACTGCTGGGGCGGTGGGCCTGCTATGTGGATTCCCTGCACGGCAATAATAAGCTGATGAAAGAACTGATTTGTGCCTACCCCGAACGTTACCACGATTTCCAGTTCTCCATTTTGCAGATATTGCCCAAAACTGTGACAGATGATGAGGTCATCAGGACAGAGAGCCTATATAAAAAGAAATTGCTCACGATTCCTTTTGGAATGAACGACAATTGAATATTGGGAGATGCGTCTATGACAGAAGATTTGTTTTTAGACTGGGTGATCAAATTGCTGGAGCAAATCGAAACCTCGGATGAAAAGAAGCGTTGGTGCCGCCGTTATTCCGTGTATTCCCGTAGTCCTGGGCAGGAAACACTCTCTCGCGATTTGCATGATTTTGTAGACAGAACCTACCAGGTGGGATTGGTGATCCAGAATTATCACGAGGTGATCCAAAAATGGGGCCTCGAGGAGCGGAATATCGCGATTGCCCCTCCGGGATGGCTGGAGACGCAGCCCTATTTGTGTGTATTGGCCTGTATCGCATGGCATTTCCGCAGAGACCATTCTTGCGAGGGTTCCCTAATCAGTCAAAGCATTGCGGAAGGAGTCCTTTTACGCCTGTTTCGTCGGCTCAAAGCACTCTGTCCTACAGCGGTTCCCGCCGTTACACTACAAGAACTCTGTTGTAACGATTGTCGTTCTGTCCCTGAGGTGCCAGGAGTCTATTGGGTATTTGCGCCTGAGGGAATGCCAATCCGTTTCTCGGAACAGGAGTACCGCCCTAAGGCGAAAATCTATCCTGCGAAAAAGCTTCAGGAGAAATATGAGGGATGTGCCGACCAAAGTATCCTGTATATTGGAAAGGCGGAAGGAAAGCGTGGCCTGCGGCAGAGGCTAAAACAGTACATGGACTATGGAGGGGGAAACGGAAATATCCATGCGGGCGGACGGGCCATCTGGCAGATCTCGGACTGCGGACTTTTACTGCTTGCTTACGAAGCCTGTGAAAACGCAGGAGAAAGGGAACGACAATTGCTGCAGGAATATCGAGAGAAAAACGGCTCCTATCCACTGGCCAACTGGCGGGGATGAGATAGGAGAAGCAAGAAGTGACCTTGAGAAAAGAGGTTGGTATCACAATGTGATACCAACCTCTTTTGAACGTTCAGAATGCCGATATGCCCTTCAAAATCCCGACAGGTCTACACCCAGGAGAACGAGGGCAAGGACGGCCAGGATCCAGGGCAGAAAAATGACCGGAAACAGGAGCAGCCCCTTGTGGTTTTCATAGTGGTACTCCTCACAGGAAAACAGTTTGTCAGGATCATCGACATAATAGAGATACAGGTACAGGGGCGGCGTTGCCGGGTGCTTGAAATGGGCAACATACTGCCGCTCTTCGCCGTCAATCGTGTAACGGTAGACGGCGCGCCAGTTGTAGCGGGATACCTCGCCGGAGGGGTGCTTGTCCACCAGAGACGCTTTGATGACATGGTCCATGCTCTTGGCGATGTCCCGTTTCCGCTCCCAGCTGACGCCGTGGGACACCTTTTTGTAGAGCGGCACCGCAACGGCATAGCCGCCGATCAGGACCGCAAATACGACCGCCCATTTGAGCCAGTTGATAGGATCATCGGTAAACATCGTGATGAGAGCCTCTTGGATACTCAATTTCAGCACCTCCATGGCAATACAGGTACATCTCCTGCATCCATCATACGATATTTGGAGGTGCTCTGCAAGGCAGAATGATACTTTTGATGATGCATTATAAAATTTGATAGGTTGGGTAGGGCAGGCTGTCTTTTTATGCCAATTGTCCGGTATCTGTCCGATTTTCTCATAGCATTTGGGCATCAGATACCGATTTCGCTTTGCATCTTCGGCGATGACACACAGAGTTCTTTTGTATGAAAATATTTTCTGTCCATACGGCAAATGTGAAGAGGAAGCCTATTTTATCACTACCGTTTATGCTACAATAATAAATACACATTCAAACCACTATCTTGTCAAGTGGGAGGTAAGCATGGTCAGATTGGTAAAAGGTGAGAATGATTTGGCCACTGTGAATCCAGTGTTGGCAAAAGAGTGGCACCCTACAAAAAATGAGAACTTAAATCCGGAAGATATCACGTCTGGATCGAGCAAGGAAGTTTGGTGGCTGTGTCCCAAAGGGCACCCCTATTCAATGGTGGTCAATCAGAGGACAAAAAGAGGATATGGCTGTCCCTATTGTTCTGGGCATCGAGTTCTCAAAGGCATAAACGATTTGGCAACGACAAATCCAGACTTGGCAAAAGAATGGAACTATGATAAAAACATTGATTTAACGCCGTGTGATGTAACTGCCGGTAGTCGGAAAAAAGTATGGTGGCTGTGTGAAAAAGGACATGCCTACGAGCAGCTCATTATCAAACGAACCAACCGAGGATACTCTTGCCCGTACTGTTCCGGACATAATGCACTTAGAGGATTCAATGATCTTGCAACTGTAAATCCTCGCTTGGCAAAAGAATGGCATCCCACGAAAAACGCTGATCTAACTCCATTTGATGTTACCGCAGGAAGCGGGAAAAGAGTGTGGTGGGTGTGTCCGGTGGGACATGAGTATCAGGCGACGATTCACGATAGAAATAGCGATGATACACAATGTCCAATTTGCAATGCCAAGAACCAGACTTCATTCCCTGAGCAGGCGATCCTCTATTACGTTAAAAAGCTATATCCTGATGCAGTCAACAGATATAAAGAAATATTTGAACATTCCATGGAATTGGATGTCTATATTCCATCTATACGATTAGGAATTGAGTTTGATGGTGCAACCTGGCATAACTCCGCAACACAGTTGAAACGAGAAAAGAAAAAATACACCATCTGCCAGAAACATCATATTACACTGATTCGTGTTAAAGAAAACACGGACCAAGAATGGAATGATGTTGCGGATGCAGTCTATTACATTCCCAAAGTACGGACATATTCTGAGTTGGAAGGTGTTATTCAGGCGATATTGGATTCCATTGACCGGAATTCAAATATGTGGACAAGAAAAAATCCTTACTATCTTCATAGTGCTATCACAGTTGATTTGGAAAGAGACAGAGCGGACATTCTCAACTATCTGAACGAAATCAAGAACTCGTTGGCGGATCTTCGCCCAGATGTTGTCAGGTGCTGGGACTTTTCCAAAAACGGAAATTTAGTCCCCAGTATGTTTACAGTTGGTTCTAATCAAGTCGTATGGTGGAAATGTCCGAACTGCGGACATGAGTGGCAATGTAGTATTAACAGTATGACACGCCCAGGAAGATATGGCTGTGCGGAATGCTCTAAGATCAGACAAGGAGTGGCATTTGCAAAAAAAGTTGTAAAGCGAGTGGGATCTCTTGCTGAGACAATGCCTGATTTAGCAAAAGAGTGGCATCCGACAAAAAACGGAGCACTATCCCCCGATGATATATCAGCGGGGCGATTTAAGACTGTTTGGTGGCTTTGTCCGCAATGTGGTTATGAGTGGGAGGCAAGCCCTAATAATCGCAAGAGAGGTGTGGGATGCCCGTGTTGCAGTGGTAGGGTCCCCAAAAGCGGTTTAAATGACCTGACAACTTTGTATCCGGGGTTGATGGAGGAGTGGAATTTTCAAAAAAACATAGGTTTGAATCCGCGGCAGTTGCTTCCCGGAAGTGGGAAAAGGGCATGGTGGAAGTGCTCACGGTGCGGACACGAATGGGAAGCTGTCATTGCCAGCCGAACAAAAGGACATGGCTGTCCCAAGTGTGCCAAGCAGAAAAAACGACCTAAATCAGAAACGAAAGGGCTGGTATAACGAATATACCAGCCCTTCTTTAAGTTACCGCCCGCCCCAGCATCCCCCGCATCATCTCATACCATTTCGCCGCTGTATGCCTCGTTACCCCGGCGCCACGGGCGATGGCCCGGTAGCTGGTCACGTCGGGGTGGAACTTCATGTACGTCCAAATCTTCTTCTGCGTTTTGGTGAGCTTATCCGGCGGAGTGATGCCCCGTGCCCGGTCCCGCAGGGCCTGCCGCTCCGCGTTCATCTGCCGGATCAGCGCCTTCAGCTTCGCCTCGCACTCATCCCGAGTGTGGGCGTAGACGCATTTGGAGTGCTTTGTGCCGTCCGGCCAGGTGGGGGAGTAGCGGCCTTCGAACAGGTGGTCATTGATCTGGGTAATACACCCGGAACCCGGCTTTCGCTTTCGTCCCAGCACTGGCTGGAAGTTCACAGCCAAGTCCTGCTCTGCCTGAACGGATTCCTCCCACACCTCGTTACCAAGCCCACGGTCGATCTTGGCCGCCGCCTCGGTCTGCATATCCCCGGTAACATGGGTGTAAATGTCCAGGGTGGTGGCCGCCGACACATGGCCCAGCATGGCGGAGAGGGTCTTCACATCCATGCCGCTCTCCAGGGACAAGGTGGCAAAGGTGTGGCGTAAATCGTGAAATCTGATTCTCTTACACCCGGCCCGCTCCAGAATGATCTGGAGCCGCCGGCGCACCGCGCCCGGCATCATGGGCACATCCTCTTTGACCGGCGAGGGGAACATCCACCGGGAGTCCACCGTCTCCCGATACGCCCGCAGCACCTCCACCACGCCGGGCGGCAGAACCAGCCTGCGGATGGAGGTGCGGGTCTTCGGGACGCTCACCTGGAGCTGTCCCTTTACCTCGTAGACCTGCTTGTTCACGGTCAGGGTCCCGGTTTTGAAATCCAGGTCGTCCCACTGGAGGGCCAGCAGTTCGCCCCGGCGCAGGCCGGTACATAAGTCCAGAAGGAACAACTCAAAGTAGCCCTCCGCCTGGGCCTGGATGAGGAAGCGCTGGAGTTCCTCCCGGCCCAGTACCTGCATCTCCCGGCCCCGCTTGGGCGGCAGTTTACAGCCCACCGCCGGATTGGTGCGGATCAGTTCCTCCTGCACCGCCTTCTCCAGAGCGGACCGGCAGGCGGCATGGAGGCCGCGCACCATGGAGTCGGACAGCCCCTTGCCGAACTGCTCCGTGCGGATGAGCCGCCCGCCCGTTTTCATCCGGGCATAGAACTGCTGGAGGTCCTTCTGGGCCAGCTGGTTCAGGGGGATCTTCCCCAGCTCCGGGATGATGTGCTGATAGATTTTCGCCTCGTAGTTGGCCTGGGTAGTGGGGCGGATCTGGGGTTTCACATAGGTCTGATACCAGAAGTCCAGCCACTCTCCAAAGGGCATCTCCGGCCGGACCTTCTCCGTCCTGAGACCGGTCACCGTCTCCCGGAGCTGTTTCAGTTTCTCCTGGCACTCCCGTTTCGTCTTAGCCAGGACGTTCTTTGTCCTGGGCAGGCCCTTCTCGTCGTAGCTGATGACCACCCGGCCCTCCCAGCGGCCGTCTTTCCGCTGGCGGATGGAGCCCTCGCCCTTTTTCCGCCGCTTACCCATGGCGGGCACCTCCTTCCGGCCTGTCTCTCTGCCACGGTTTCAGGTCTTTCCCCAGGAGATTTTCCAGGAAGCCGCCCACGATGTGGCTGGCCTCCTGCTGCATGTCCGGCGTCACATGGGTGTAGGTGTCCAGGGTGAAGCTGGCGTTGGTGTGGCCCAGGATGCCGGACAAGGTCTTGGCGTCCACGCCGCTGGTGAGGGCGTGGGTAGCGAAAGTGTGCCTTAAATCGTGGAATCGGATCGCAGGCAGGCCGGCCTCCCTCAAGATCCGCTTCATCCAGTAGTAGGCGGCGCTGGGGCGCACCGGCTTCTCCGGGGCCAGAGGTTCCGGGAAGATCCATTGGCTGACGGCGTGCTTTCTCCGCTCCTTCAGACGCTGGACGGTGCTGGGCGGCAGGCGGATGGTCCGCCGGCCCTGACTGGTCTTCGTCTCGCCGATCTCCAGCTCCCCGGCCTTGGGGACGTTCACGGACCGAAGGATTTTTAACGTCCCCGCCTTCTCGTCGAAGTCCTGCCACATGAGACCGCAGATCTCGCCCCGGCGCAGGCCGGTGGTCAGCTCCGTGTAAAAGAAGTCCCGCCAGATCTCGTTGCGGTCCACCGCCGCCAGGAAGGTTTCCATCTGCTCCTTTGTGAGGATCTGCTTGGGCTTATAGTTGGCCTTGGGCACCACGGCCCCGTCGGTGGGGTTCCGGGCGATCACATGGGCGGCCTCCGCGTCCTTCAGGCACCGGTGGAGCATGGCGTGGATGCGGAGCACCATGGTGTCCGACAGCTCATGCCCGTGTTCCGGGTGCTCGCGGACACGGCCCTCGTGTTTCAGCTTGCGGTACAGCTTCTGGATGTCCATGCGGGTCACCCGGGACACGATCTTATCCCCCAGATAGGGCTTGATGTAGCACCGGATGAATTGCTCGTAGCTGCGTAGGGTGTTGGGGCGCAGGGTGGCCGCGCCGTAGTCCTCCATCCACCGGTCCAGCCACTCTCCCAGAGTCATGCGGCTGTCCTCGGTGAGCTCCACATCCTGAAAGGCCTCCAGGTCCCGGTGGAGCTTGTCCAGCAGTTCCTTCTGGGTTTTGGCCAGGACATACCGGAAGATGGGCTCGCCGTTTTGTTTGTGGCCCACCACGATGCGGCCCTCCCAGCGGCCGTCCTCCCGCTTTCGGACCATGCCGTCGCCGGACGGCCTGCGTTTTGCCATAGGCTATCCCTCCTTGTTTGGGTCGAGCAGACTGCCGTCGTCCTCGTCCAGGGCCTCCAGGATCATGCGTACTCCTAAACGGAAGCCCAGGATGAAGTTTTCCAGGGCCATGGTGCTGCCGATCTCGTTCTCCGCGTTGAGAGCCGGAGCAGCAATGTTTTTTCCTTGTCCTCCAGCAGGGCGGTGAGTTTCTCCTCGCACTCCGCTGACTGTTCCATAGCCTTTTTCAGGGCAGTCCCCGATTTGACGATTTGATCGTTGGGGGTGATGTTTCCAAAGTACAGATTTTCCAGTGTGTCGCGCATGTGTGCCGCCTCCTTTGTCAGCAACACACAATACCCGAACTTCCTTCCAATAGCTACCCCCAACTGCAACTATTTTCAGAAAGTTATCATCTGCGGGCAGGATTTTATCTTTGTATTGCGGTCCAGATTTTGATATGCCTGCCATAGAAAAAACCGCCTGCATCTCTGCAGACGGTTCCGGTGACAAATCGTTTCTCCCTATGGAGAAGATTGTCTCTATTCGTTTGTTTCGTCGTCCTGCACATCTCCAAAGAGAATGCGAAGATAATCCCGGCGGCCGTAGAGCACACGATCCACATAGACATCGTTGTCAAGAACTCGGTAAAAAGTGAGGTAACTGCCGGTCACCAGGAAACGATAGTCACTCTCGACATCGGCAATCGAGGACAGGGACGCGCCAATCAGACTGTGCTCCCGCAATCTGCGGATGTCATTTGTGATGTTCCGTACCGTGGAGATCGCTGCGCTGGGATTTTCCAAATTTTTTGCGATATAGGACTTGATCCCGGCCAAATCAGCCTGCGCCTCGTCGGATAAATGCAGGTTATTCATCTGCGATTCCGAGATGTTTCTCTACGGCCTCCAGCGTCAACCAGCCCTTTTCCTCCCCGGACTTGCGGCCCTTGGCCAGCTCGTTCATCAGCCGGAGGGTGGCCTGTGTCCGCTCATAGTCCTGCATGTCCACGATGGCGTAGCGGCCCCGGCCATTCTTCGTCAGAAAAACCGGAGCGCCAACTGCCACGTCATGCAGAACCTCCGTGTAATTACGCAGATCAGAGATGGGTTTGATGTTCGGCATGGTATTCAGCCCCTTTCTTGCCCTTAGTATACCTCGATCTGCTGTAAAATTCAACAGCATTTTTCACTACGGCTTCGTTGGCGATTGCTACCACCCCATGGTCATGCCGCCCATGTCCTGCCGGGGAGTTTCCTCATGGTCATTTGGCTTGTGACCCATGGCGATCTTCTTTTTCTGGATTTTCCGCCGCAGCTTTCGGTCCACCCGCTGTCCCACCGGAGCGGCGGGCGGCACCGAGTTGTCACGAAAGATCTGACTCAGATGGTGGAGTAACCGGGTGGCCGCCAGGAACACATTGGGCCTGCCCGCCTGGTCGAAGTGTTCCAGAAAGAAGGCGGCGTACTCGTTTCCCTGTTCCGCCGATTCATAGAAATACGCCCAGGCCTGCTCCCGATCCTGTTTGACATCCTGGCCCGTAAGGTACAGTTTTCCCAGAGTGTACTGGGCATACTGGTTCCCGTGTTCGGCGGACTCGGTGAGATAGGCCACCGCTTTTGGCACGTCTTTCGGGACATCTTTCCCCTCCAGATACAGCTTTCCCAGGCGGTAGGCGGCGCAGGTGTTCTCCTGCGCCGCCGCTTTTTCATACCAGGATACCGCCTCATCCGTTCTCCTCTGACTTGGCAGGAACTTTCCCAGTGCGTACTGGGCGAAGTCATATCCCGCGTCAGCCGCCCGCCGGAACCACAGCTCCGCCTGCTCGTCGTCGGGGAGAACGCCTCGCCCGTCCCGCCAGCACTTGCCCAGCTGGTAGGCGGCCAGGGGGAAACCTCTCTGCCAGAGCCGTTCCAGTACCCGCACCTGCTCCACTTTTTCCTCCTCTGGATTTTCGTATTCCTCCAGCACTTCCTTGGCACTCTGGTAGACCTCGGCCATCTGCCAGTTGGAGTTCCAGGCGAAGTACACCGCATCCTGGTCCTCATCCACTTCATCTCTCACACGGGAATCCTCGAAGGTAAACGTACCAAGCCGGAGCTGTTCCGCCTCCCGGATGACCATGTTCTTGATGGCTTTGAACTCCTTCTGCTGGGAGAGCGGCAGGTGCTCTCTGGGCACGTCCTTGTAGTAACGCTCCAGCTCGTCCCGGAGTTGATTCCACTGTTCGTAGCACTCTGCCACCTCCGGGACCTTGGCCAGTTCATCCACGATGGCGTCCACCTGCGCCTTTGCCGGTTTTTTCAGGTAGCCGTAGACCTTTTTGCCCTTGTGGTTCTCCAGCATTTCGGCAAGCTTCTCCACCTGCTCCATGATGATAGGGCTGTGGCACAGGCCTGTCTCCATCTCCCGGATGAGCCGCCCCATGGCCTCCGTTGCCGCGTCCCGCACTTGGCTGTAGGACAGATCTTTCTGCTGATACAGGGACAGCAGCTCGTCCCGGAAGATGTCATTGGACAGCTGGGAGCGCATTTTTTCGATCCCTTTTTCCGTGAGATACCCCTGCTTGGGGTCCGCCGACCAGACCATCATGTGGATGTGGGGGTGGTGCTTTTCGTCGTGGAAGGCGGCCCGCCATCGGAAGCTGTTGGGCGAAATTTTCATGGCCTGAGCCAGTTCCGTCTGATGGGCCAGCAATAACTTCCGCCAGCTCTCGCTGGTTTCATAGCCCAGTCGGTGGGCGTCCTCCCGCTTCAAAGAGTAGACGAAGGTCCACACCGGCCCGGTATGCCCGTTGATCTCCTCCATGGTTTTCTCCAGATCAGCGGGACCGTCAGCGGAGAACAGACCGTGGGAGCGGGGGCGCTGGGCCATATATTCCAGGTATCCGCCGCCGTCGTGGGAGGGGTGCGGGGCCTCGATCAGCTCCACACCCTCCCGGGTGGCGATGTACTCTGCGTAGTGTCCGCCGCCGTTTCCCGGTTTGATGTAGCCTGACTTCTGGATCAGTCCCGGCATCACTCAGCCCCCTTTTGGTAACGGACCGTGTCTTCGAAGCTGATCTCACCGTTGGTTTCCTTTACCTCTTTGACGCACCGGACCCGGGCTTTCCGCAGCTGGTCCGGGTCGATCTCTATGTCGGCAGCCAGGATATTCCCCATGAGGTTTTGATCCACCGACAGCTTGAACAGCAGGTGTCCCATTCGGTTTCCCAGGGCCCCCAGCTTGCCCTCCAGCACATCGGCGAGGACACGGGGCAGGTATTCGTCGGCGTGCTCGGCATCCAGGTAACCGGAGTAGAACCGAATGGCCTTTGCGATAAATTCGTTTCTTTTCGCACAGTTGTCCTTCTGGTAGTGTGACTCCACCTGATCCCACACATCGTCATCTATCCAAACGGTGTGCCGGTGTCTATTTTCATCCATCGTCAAATCCCTCCAAACTCTGTCATAGCGTCAGCGAGTATCCCTCAACAGCGGGGATATTCGCCTGTTTTTCCGAAAACAGCGTCAATCGCAGTTTTGGCGACCCGGAAAAGCGTCAGCCTCCGTCCCCGGAAACCGCCCGCACTGCGGGCGGAAGTGACCGCCCAGGCGCAGCAAAAGCGCCAGGGCTTTCTCCTGCTCCTCGTCGTCGCAAGCTCCATATCCCTCGCTTCCGTCCCGCAGGGGTGAAAACTCGCTCATTCTGCGCTCCGCCTCTCCCCAGCGAACCTGCTCCGCCGGGCTTCGCCGGGGGCCCCATTTTGCCCTCTCCAGAAGCCCCCGAAATCGGGCCAAATCCGCCCTGAAAGCTCCCAGTGGGGCGGGGACTCTGCCCTGCCCCGAAGGAGGGTACACAGCGGCTCACAGGCCGTTACACGGGGAGAGTTGCTTGCTACAGGGAACGGCGTACTGCGGCAGAAAGATCCTGCAGTATTCCTCCGGGCCGGACACCAGATGCCGGCGCATCATTTCGCCGCACTGAAACATCTGGAACATCACATTTCGATAGCAGGCCTTGGTCTCCTCACGGCACTCTCTCGCAAAAATTCTTTGTTCATCTGTCAGGTTTCCGCGGCTCTCATCGCAGAGGAACAGAGCTACCGCATCTTCGTCGATAGGTTTCTCGTGCGTACGGTTCCACCGGTTGACAATGTACCGCCGCATGTCTATGGTGCGCCGTGCTGACAGAGACGGGTCCTGCTCGATCATGCAGTCGATCATCTGCATCAGCATCCGAATGCACACTCCTTTCTCTCCAGCGCCGCCATGCGCTGCTCCGCTCTCTGTCGTTCCAGAGCCAGGTCAGCTGCGTGGAGCTGCCGCTCATAGAACTGCTCGATGGACATTTGGATGGGCAGGATGTAGTAACGCAGACAGCCGTTGAGGGTGCGGCCGTCCCGGGTGGTGATGGTGGTGCGCTCCGTCCGGATCAGGCCCCGTTCCTCCAGTTCGGTCACATACTTGCGCACCGTGTTGACGCTCATCCCCACCGCCTCTCCGATGGTCCGGTAGCTGGCCACGCACTGATAGGTCTTCCGGTCCTCCCGATGGAGGAGAAATCCGTAGACTGCAATTGCCCCGGCAGACAGTCCCAGGGAGAAAATCTCGTTGGGGAGGGGGAAGTAGTTCTTGATAGGGTCCCGCTTGGGCCAGTACTGTTTTCTCATTTGGCACCTCCCGACTGTCCCTCCGCCCACCGGATGAACTGTTCTTTCGGAACTACCATACGGCTCCCCACCCGCAGCGTGGGGAAACCGGGATCGTTGAGCAGTTCGTAGGCGGTGGAGATGGATACGCCCAGTACCTGCGCCACCATCTTGGCGTTGAGAAACAGGGGCAGGTCGTCGTAGGATTTGTAGACAGACAGTTTCAATGCTTAGTACCTCCGGTGTTTCAAATTCAGAGAAAAAATTTCTTGCGTTTCGGAGGTCTCTCTGTTAAACTGGGACACAGATTAGGCTGTGTTTTCCGAAACGCGGCGGGCCGCTGAACTGTTGTAGCAGTTCAGCGGTTTTTTACAGGGTCTGTCTTTTTCTTTTCAGGTTTTGGCCATGCACCATACCCGTTCCTGCCCTGCGGCCTTGTTTGACCAACACAGCGTTTTCTTCCCCTTGGTACGCTCAATTGTCGGTGCTCTGCGACAACGTCCTGGCGCTGCTTCTCCGGAGAGTATCGTCTCAGGTGATGGGTATTCGGTTTTCAAGGTGCCGTTCCGAATGTTGGGGACCAATTCCCCGTTGACAATCGGATTTGCGGGTGTTAGACTATTGTAAGATTATTTTGACAGTTCCCTGCGAGAGTATTGTAGCATGTGAACCTACCCCCCCTGTCAAGACTATTTTATAAATTTTTACGATTGTCTATTTTGGAGGGCGCCGACATGTGGTATGCCAAGATGTACTTCTCTGAGAAAAAAGAGGTTTTCCAATTCGATAGCCACGGGGTCCAGGGTGTTCCCTCGACCTATCGGGAGCTCCCGTTCCTGGAGAGCCTGCTGTCTTTTCTGGAGATGGACTGTAAGGAGCTGGAACCTCTGCTGCGGCGGGCTTATGAGGACTGGTCCCTTCTGATCGACCGGGACGATAAAGAGGCTGGGGTCCGTACCTTGATGGACCTGGGTGACCTTGGGAGCCGGCACATCTACCTGAATCTTCTGTATGTGCGCTGGTTTGAGCGGTTTGGACGCATGGGGATCACCCAGGACCGGGGAAGCAGGGAGGATCAGCAGATGCTGGAGGAGCTGCAGGGCATCCCGGAACAGCTCCCGCTTTATCAGCAGCAGGTACAGCGCTTCTTCGATCTTGTTCTGGATGTGGACAAGGCAGGGCGGGATCCCCAACAGCAGGCGTCGGCCCACTATCTCTACGATGCGCCCAAGGATCCATCTCTGTTTTCCTTCCGGCCCATCCCCCTCAGCTTTGAACCGGTGGAGCCGGGACGGTGCTCGCCGGTTCTGTATCCCCTCCACATTTCGGACATGATCGACTACTCCCTGCGCAGCTGTGTGGAGCGCGGGATCACTGTCCGGCGGTGCAAAAACTGCGGACGGTGGTTCCCACAGACCGGCCGGGTCAGCGCGGAGTACTGTGAGCGCCCGGTGGCCTCCGGTCAGCAGACCTGCCGGGAGGCCGGAGCCTTCCAGCAGTGGACCAAGAAGCAGTCCGACGATCCGGTGTTCAAGGCCTACCGCAAGGAGTACAAGAAGCGCTTTGCCTGGATCAAGGCCGGCCGTATCACCGACGAGCAGTTCTACGCCTGGAGCGAACAGGCCAGAGAGATGAAAAAGAAATGCGACCGGGAAGTCATCACCTTGGAGGAGTTCAAGGACTGGCTGGGGAAGCCGTGAGGACGAAACGGCAGAAAATGAACAGCGGGACGCGCCCAAAGGCGCGTCCCGTGTATTCTTTGTATCGGCGATGCAGTTTTTGCAAAGGGCATATGTGCTTAGGATCCCTATTTCCAGGTCTATGACTCTGTCTCATAGGGCCAGGTGTTAATGCCGCCAAATTCGTAGATGTTGGTGTAGCCCAGTTCCGCCAGGGCAGAGGAGGCCGTCTTGCTGCGGTTCCCACTGCGGCAGTACACCAGAACGGTGGAATCCTTTTCAGGGATCACCTCGGCGGCGGTGTCCTCGTCGATGCTTCCCACCGGCAGCAGGACCGCGCCGGGGATGTGGCCGCTGTCGTACTCGTCCTGCTCCCGTACATCCAGGATGATGACCTCCTGGGTGTCCATCATCTCTTTGGCCTCCTCCTGGGTGATTTGCTGGTAGACATCTGCGGAATTTCCGCCGCACCCGGTCAACAACAGAAGAGATAAGAGTATAGGCAGGATTCGTTTCATTTGAGTTCCTCCAGAAGTCCGGCGGCAAAGGCTCTGTGCTCCTGCTCCGTAAAGTGGACGCCGTCGTAGGCCAAGGGGATGTCCCACTTCCCTGCGTCGGCAAAGCGAATGCCCAGTTGCTCCGTCAGGGCCTGACAGAGCTGGGCAAAGGTATGGGAATCGTCAATGAGCCGCTGGCTTGGCACCCATGTTCCCAGCACCACCGGCGGCGGGGAAATCAGCAGGATTTTACTTCGATCCAGGGAAAGACTGGACAGAAAACGCTCCAGCCTATCAGCGGCCTGCTCCGGACTTCGTCCCTGGAGCAGATCGTTGGTTCCAAGCATGACGATTAGCAGATTCGTGTCTGCAGGGAAGGAAGGGGCAACAGTGGGGATCTCCCGGCCATTCTGACCCATGTTGCAGACTGTCCAGCCCGTCTCGGCCGCCAGGATGTCCACCCACCGGCTGTCTGCGTCAAGGCGCCCGCCGAAATAACCTCTGGGATCATATCCGTAGGTGTTGGAGTCACCAAAGCAGATGATGTTCATTTAGTATTTCATATTCTCCCTTCGGCCTTCACAATGTGATAAAAGCGTGTTTTATATATTACTCCCAAGTTTTTTGAGAAAGAATCTTGGCCAACTGTTCTGTATCTGGTATTTCTGTTGAACCAAGTACCGTAGTCAAATCAAAAATGCGCGTACCCATTGGAGCGCGAGGCGTGCTTTTTCTGAAATCAGTTTCATGGAACTGCTTCACAAAGAAAAAGCGAGTGGAGTCTAAGTCATATCCATATTTTTTGCTATCTAAAATTGCACGTTCAATAGCCTTCTTGCGCTCTTCAGTCAATTCTCCCAACTCCACCTGATACGTAAATGTACCGTTTTGATCCTGCTTTCCTGTGATGATCGCAATTACTTCTCCTACCGCTCGAACGCTTTTATTTTTATATAACCCAAGATACCGATGGGCGCGAAATCCGTGTTCGATGTTATCGTAGTAGAGATTTTCTCGAACATTGAAATCAAATGTTGTTCCTGCCAACTGCACTCTCATAAATTTCCAACCGTCCGATACCGGGATTAAGTGATCATGGTAACAGTAATTGAGGAAGTCTTCCAGCACCTCCTGCATCTCATAATCTCGGTCGTCGATGACTTCCTGGATCCGATTCACCAACTCTTCAAAAGTTGTGTTAATGTGGCGAATCGGATTTTCAAGCGTTTCATTATAAACGGCAAGTTTGCTCTCGAAAGTTTTCTGCTTTTCTGCTTCCATATACACTGGAGCTAATGTTAGCAGAACTTTCTGCTTCTCATTCTCAAATGATGACAGGTGCCGCTCCAATTGATCCGTATAAAACCAATCTGACAGTTTCGTCTCTACCACAACTTTAAAGCTTTCTTGGGTGATTGTGGCATCCGGAACGCTGCTACTGCTTTTTTCCTGGAGCCGAAACACGATCTCCGGTTCAAAGTTCTCGGGAAAAAATAGACTGTTTAAAAAGCGGAAAAATTTATCTGCGGAATATTGATATAACCGCGACAATAGTAGCATAGTATTGGCTGTTGCTACATTTTCTTTTGTGTGATACCGCTGGAAATAATGGATTTTCATATGATTTTCTCCCTGTTGCTGCCCACCGTAGAGCCGTATTTTTCTGTCAAGCGACTGTAGTACTGATCCAGCTTCTCATCACAGATCCGCTCAATCTCCTGCTTCTCCTCGCGGGTCAGCTTCTTCCAAACAGACTCGTCCACCTGGATTACGCCCAAGGTCTTGGTATGGTGGAGCATCTGCATATCCTCAAAACGTTTGAAGGGGTTGGACAGAATATTCCGCTGAGCCTGGGCATCTGTATAGCCGCCCTTGGCGTAAATGCTGTTGGACTTTTCCACCACCAGCCCAGCTGCCCGGCGGGACTCGTAGAACGCTCGGAAGAAGGTGACAATGTCGCTGAGCTTCACCCGGCCTTTCTCATCGGTATAATGGAGGATTGCCTTCAGCAGTACTGGTTTGTAGGAATAACTCATATCCATCTGCCGTACCATGTCCAGAAACAGATCCTTGCGGTTGGAGTCGTCGATCAGCGTCCAGCCGTACTGCTGGGCATACTTTTGGAGCGTCTCCTCTTTGAAGTATTTAAAGGTTCGGTGCTCGCTCATGGGCACCACCAGATCGGGCACCAGCAGACCCTCACGGACATACCGCTCGATGGTCTCCGTCTGCACATCCACCCGGCGGACAAACTCCATCTGGGAGATCATGCCGGCGGCCTCCTCTTGCCAGTTGAAGATGTCCACCAGTTCGTAATCCAGGGCGTCCACCGGCCAGTCGATGAGGGCGTCCGGGTGGTCGCCCTTGTCATAAAGCCCCTGCTCGGCGGTTTTCTGCTGTTTGGTGCCTAAAACCAGGGCGCCGGGCTTGTATTCCTTCAGCCGGAACAGCCGGTGCATGGAGTAGGGCATGTTGTACTGGCTGGCGTTGTCTACGAAATCAAACACCATCAGGCTCTCCTTGCCGGAGGACAGCCGCATGCCGCGGCCCAGCTGCTGAGTATAGAGCACCTTGGACATGGTGGGCCGGGCCATGAACAGCACTTCCGTAGCCGGACAGTCCCAGCCCTCGTTGAGCAGGTCGCAGGCGCACAGCACCTTGATTTCGCCCTTTTCAAAACGGGCCAGTATTTCCCGACGGTCACTGGCCTTGATCTCGCCGGACACGGACTCGGCTACCACACCGGCATCGTGGAGCCGCCCAGCGATCTCTTGGGCGTGCTTGACGGAGGCGCAGAAGATCACAGTCCGCTTGTCCTTTACATACTGGAGCCAGGTATCCACAATGAGTTGGTTGCGCTCCGGCACATAGATCTTGCTCTCCAGATCCCGGATGTTGTACTGGACGCTGTTGAACCGTACTTTGGTCAAGTCGATGTTGGTGTGGATACGGATGCACCGCACCGGAACCAGCTCGCCAATCTCCACGGCGGTCTGGATATCCAGCTTGTGGGCGGTGTTCTTGAAGATGTCCAGGATGTTCTTGTCGTCGGCCCGCTCCGGTGTGGCGGTCAGGCCCAGGGTAAATTCCGGCGTGAAGTAGGACAGGACTTTCTGATATGTATCGGCGGAGGCGTGGTGGGCCTCATCCACGATGATGTAGCCGAAGTCATCCGGTTTGAACCGCTCCAGATTCAATGCCACGCTCTGGATGCTGCCGCAGACCACAAAGGCGTTGCCCTGCTTCATGCTCTCCACATAGCGGCCCACGGTGGCCCGGGGCCACAGCTCCCGGAAGGTCTTGGTGGCCTGATCCACCAGTTCCACTGTGTGGGCCAGGAAAAGCGTGCGCTTGCCGAACCGCTTGGCGTCCATAACGGCGGTCACCGTCTTGCCAGTGCCGGTGGCGTGGTAGAGCAGAGCGATGGTCTCGAAGTTGCAGCGCATCTCCTCCAAAGCCGTCAGGGCCTGCTTCTGGTGATCCTTCAGTTCCAGCCGAGAACCGTCCAGGGACTTGCCCCGCTGGGTGGGGAGATAGTCTTCGATTTCCCTGAAACTGGGGTGCTGTCCCAAGAATACCCGAAACTCGTCCTTGACGGTCTCCGGCTGCTGCTGCATCTGCCGCACCGCCCAGCGGTACACGTCCCAACCCAGATAAATCATGCTGTTCTGCTTGAGCAGGTCATCGTAGAACTTGTTTTGGGAGACCAGTTTGGGGTTGTGGGAGGCCTCGTCATCGATCTCGATGGCCACCTTCCGCCCACCATTTTCGATCAGAAAGTCGGCAAACCGGCTGTTCTGGTAGATGTCGGAGAAGGGATACTGGGAGTAGAGATAGCTGGCTTTTTCGGCGCCGAAGGTATCGGAGAACAGTTCGATGAACAGATCCTCGGCACTGCTACCGGAGGCGGAGTGATAGGTGCGCATAGGGTTCACCTCAATTCTCAATAACTTCTTTCAATAGAAGTTTCTTTTCAAAGCCGCCACGCTTGGCGGCTTTCTCCGCCCGCAACGATTCCAATTGCTCCATTGTCCAGCCTCTGGCTTTTACTACGGCCTGCATAACCTCCAAAAGGTCGGCCAGTTCTTCAAGGGATTTGCTCTCCTGGTACTCAGCCAGTTCCTCATTCAATTTTTGGTCCAGCAAGCACAAATACTCTTTATCAGAGAGCGTTTCACAGACGCAGGTCTTTCCATCTGCTTCGATAATCTCTGTAATGCGATCACGGACAAGCTTATGGTATTGCTTGGCCGTTTTATTTTTCCGGCGATGCGCCATATAATCCCAAATCGAATAATCCAGAAGTCGCACGGTCAAATGGGGATACTTACCTTTGAGAGTCTCCACCGTATTTCCAAGCACATCCTGTGCCTGTTGAATGGTGTAATCACACCCTGTGTGCTCTTTTAGAAACCGTAGCACATGGCGATCGGGTTTAGCTTGTGAATCATCTCCCGAGAGCATATAGAAATATCGAAGGGATAACCCGCTCCGTTGCCCTGGGATTCGCAGTATTTCTTCCTCTGCTTTGTAAGGGATCCCTTTTGCAGTTATGTCAGCCAGTGTCTCAATTCCATACTTTTGCAGTATTCGGGCAAATCGAAGTACTGCGTCCGCCTTGAGAATTCCGCTACGAGATGATGTGCGCTGATGGTTCCTGAAAACGGCATCGGCGCTTTTTTCAATTCCCATCGACTCAATATGTTTGACCAATTGCGAGATCGTGTGAGTGTCACCATCGTTGTCTTGTTTTGTGTTATATTCCCGCAACCTATAATAAGTGCAATAGTTTTTCACAACATTTTGAGTGCTTGTGTATTTTACTCCAATGGAAAATACAGCATCGATAACGCAATAGGGAAGTGAATCATAGTAATACGATGCGCTAAGCGAAGCAGAGGACAGATCCAATTCAGATTCACAGGCGGTGCATAGAGAATCGACTTTCATATATCGTTTATCCCCTCTTAAAAGGTTTGCTTCAGGCTCTCCAGAATTTCCTCATCAGCTGGGCAGAACTCAAAGTGGTCGATCTCATCCACTGTGATCCAACGGATGTCATTATGCTCCAGTTTCTGAGGGATACCTTCCTGGATCTTAGCATGAAACAGCGTTAGATGGACGGTTAAATCCGGATATTCATGGACCACATCCATAAATGCTTCGCCCACATCCAGAGTAATGGCCAGTTCCTCCCGGCACTCCCGAATAAGAGCTTGTTCTTTTGTTTCTCCGGGTTCCACCTTACCTCCAACGAACTCCCACAATAGCCCTCTGGCCTTGTGGGGCGGACGCTGACAGATCATAAATTTATCCTTGTTCCAAATCAAGGCCGCGACCACTTCAACAGCCAAATGCTTCACACCCAATCATATAGTCGAATATTAAAATCTTATGAGCCAAATTTTATTTCACCTGTTTGGAGGTCTGGAGATGCCTTAAATCTACAATGTGGATAATTACTACATCCCCAAAATGTTCCAAATGGTCCATTTCTCTCGACCAATCTCCCGCCGCAATTAGGACAAATGCACTTTGTGAAAGAACTGCTTTTGAGCTCTAATATTTCTTTATCACTTATTTTCAATCGCTCATCTTCTGAAATGTGAAAATCTTTTACAGTTGCAACACGTTTTCTCCCGGAGCAGAGCATCCTGCCCTCGAATTGATATGAAATACAATACTTGCAACCATGGCAATCGTCAATATAATTTGCATATGGCTTGCCACGCCAAGTTCGTGCTTCGATTGGGCAATTATCAACATGGAGTGCAAATCCACGCGAAATAATATCTCTTTGGTCTGCGGCTGCATAAAAATATTGCAAGTATTTGTTTGCTACCGAGTTATACACCCACTTCTTTCAACCACATTTCAATCCACTTTCGACATTTTCGATACTCGTTGCCACTCCATCTTTTATGGCATAAATCAGTTGATTTCTTTTAATCATCTATCCCACCACCAATTTATTTGTCTTCTTCAAAAACTTCGCCGGGATGGGACGGTCCAGTTTCCATGTGATATTCATGGGCCGACTCCCGTCATGCTTCACATAGTTTGCCGTTCCCAGGAAGGCATAGGCCGCGGCGCCTCCTGTGATCCGGTCCGCCTTGAATTCCCGAACAAACAGCAGCACTTTGCTTTCACGTTCCTGATGGTGGATATATCTCTGACCAGTTGGGGAGTCCGCCGCCGTGGTGCTCTGGCTCTGCCAGTGGAACAGGTTTTCATTGATAGAATAATCGTGATACATGGTGGTGGGCGAATAGTCTTTATCTGCCTTATTCAGTGTCACAAAGAACACATCCAGCTGCTTTTCCGGCAACCACTTGACTCCCTCGCGTACTGTCGCCGGTTTCAGAAAATCCATCGCCACCAGTAGCTGATCCCGAGTATAGGTGCAGTAGAGGTCCAGTGGGCAGTCAAAGCCCAGTTCCACTGGCTCGTCAATGAAGTCGATCTGCTCATACCGATAGCGGAGCAATTCCACAAGCTCGCCCAGCAGCACGGGACTGCCCGAGAAGGCATGCAGGTTGCTCAGCGCCTCATCGGATGCCCAACTCTCTGCTACCTTGCCCCAGACGGTCACATAGAACATCTGGAGCATCCGCTGCTCCAGCTCACTCAGCGCTGTGAAGTCCACATCGTTCAGACGCGGCAGCACATCCAGCAAAAATCGGATCCATCGCCGGGAGTCCACAACGGCCAGCCGACCAAGGGCTTTTGTGAGCCCCCCCTCCAGCGGTTCGCTAAAATCTGCAATCATATCCGCCCGGGCGCAGATCCGTGAGAAGGAAGAAAACTTGTAAATTGCCCTGGGGTCTAAGTGGTAATAGTCCAGGAAATTTGCCAAGGTCAGTTCCAAACCGCTATCTTCCGCAAAACTGGCCACTCGAGCCACCAAACCGGCGGTATTGCCATAGGAGGCGCGAATGTTATCCAGAATATATTTGGCAGCCTTTTTCTCCAACTGTATGTAGCAGCCCTTAGGCGCGGAGACAAATCCGTCCTTGATCTCCCGGGTCACGCTGCGGGCAGTATTGGACAGCAGAGCGGCGAACTTGTCCTCGAAATTGTACTTCTTATTGGCCTGGCCGATGAAGTCCAGCACCGTCAGGCACTCCTTATCCTCCGCAAGCCGCAGGCCACGGCCCAGCTGCTGGAGGAAGATGGTCAGGGACTCGGTGGGACGTAGGAACAGCACGGTGTTGACCTCAGGAATGTCAACACCCTCGTTGTAGATGTCCACCACGAAGATGAAACGAATCTCGCCACTCACCAGCCGCCCTTTGGCGGTTTTTCTCTCCTCATCGGAGGATTTTCCGGTTAGAAAGATGGACGGAATCCCGCGATCGTTGAAATAGTGACACATAAACTCCGCATGCTCGATAGAAACACAGAAGCCCAGTCCCTTTACCTCATCGATGTCGGTCACATACTTCAAGAGCGAGGACACCACCAGATCGGCGCGGCGATTGGCCACAGCTCCGCTGAGAGTGTATAGATTGGAAAGCTCTCCCTTATCGTAGCCGCCGGCGCTCCACTTCAATGTGTTCAGATCCACCGTGTCGGTGACGCCGAAATACTGGAAGGGACACAGCAACTTGCGGTCAATGGCCTCCGGCAGACGAATTTCCGCAGCAATCCGGTTGTTGAAGTAAGGCAGTACGCTTTTTCCGTCCATACGCTCCGGGGTAGCAGTCAGGCCCAGGAGAATTTGGGGCTGATAGTAGGACAGTAGCTTTTGATAGGTAGGCGCTGCCGCATGGTGAAACTCGTCTACAACGATGTAGTCATAAAAATCCGGGGCAGTCTTAGCGGTGAAATCCTGAGAGTTGAAGGTCTGAATGGAAAGAAACAGGTGGTCGATACTCTCCGGCTGGTAATTACCCACGAACAGCTCTCCAAAATTGGCGTCCTTCAAAACAGCACGGAATGTGTACATGCTCTGCCTTAAGATCTCCTCCCGATGGGCCACGAAAAGCAGTCGGCAGGGTTTGCCGGGGTGTTGTTTGCAAAAGCACTTATAGTCCAAGGCGGAGATCACCGTTTTTCCGGTACCGGTGGCTGCTACCACCAAGTTACGAGTATATCCTCGGACACCTCGGACAGTACGCTCCGCCTCCAGCTTGTCCAGAATCTCCTGCTGGTAGGAATAGGGAGTGATGTCCATGGTGTAGACTTCAGCGCTATTGGAATCGAAGTATTTTTCCGCCTTTAGTGCCCGGGCCAGCCGCTCCTTCTGCTCCTCGGAGTAATACTCAAACTCGCTGGAATTCCAGTAGCTCGCGAAGGTGGCGGCAATCTTGTCGATGGTCTCCGGCAGATCCCGGCGGGTGACCTTCACATTCCATTCCAGGCCGCTGGAGATGGCGGCGTTGGACAGGTTGGAGGAGCCCACATAGGCGGTGGTGCAGCCGGTATCCCGGTAGAAGACATAGGTCTTGGCGTGGAGCCGGGTGCGCTTGGTGTCGTAACTTACCTTGATTCTGGTGTTCGGTAATGCTCGTAGCTCCTCAATCGCCTTTACATCGGTAGCTCCCATGTAGGAGGTGGTGATGATCCGCAGTTCTCCTCCGTTTTGGGTAAACTCCCGCAACTCATCCATCAGGAGGCGCAGGCCGCTCCATTTGATGAAGGACACCAGCATATCGATGCGGTCGGCGGAGACAATCTCCTTTTTCAACTCTGTGTACATCTGTGGCTCATGAATGGCCCCGCAAAACAGGCTGCTCTGGGCGATGGAGGTTTCCGGCCGGATCAGGTCGGCAGCCGTTTTGCCTACGGCCAGCCGGGGGTCCTGCTCCCGTAATAGCGCAAGAAGCTGCTCTGCCCGCTGGTCAACACTCAGCGTGGCAAAGTCAGCTTCTTGGGTTGTGTTCTGAATGAGATCTACGATCTTATTGGCGAGACCAATCTGCGTGAAGATGTCTCCACCGTTGTCCAGTACGTTGTCCAGGCCCTTCTGTACCACATCCGCCAGATACTGCGCCAGCACCTTGGAGGCCTCCGCTTTGTCAATGGGCGCGACGACCTTGCGGGCTTCCGAAATCTCTGAAAGCTCGCGGTTCAGAGCGGTATTGATGACTTGTTCGTAGAGGCCATGGTGTAACATTAGTGTCCCACTCCGTTGCACTTTAATTTTTAGAAAAAGTATTTTTTAGATTACACACCATTGTCCCATCTTAGGTGCAGCATATATTGGCCCTGTTGACAAAACTCCGCATAGCCGCGACGCATATGGTATACTGGAGGAAAAACAAAGGCGGTGATGTGGGGATGAT
>ERZ826764.1149-NODE-1149-length-32673-cov-4.552180_pt1 | contig 32673 bp, 27 predicted proteins | sample MGYA00519870_ERZ826764 | MGnify/ENA primary metagenome ERZ826764 (study PRJEB31778, sample SAMEA3449239) | human gut metagenome | biome: human gut; feature: human-associated habitat; material: faeces | place: United Kingdom | collected 2010/2012 ...
TCGGTATCATTACGCTGAAAAAGTTATGTTTACCCACATGACCTGGTTTTCTCGTTTTTAATTTTTCTTCTATACTTTTTATATCATTCATTTTAATACTTAAAAACCCAGAATAACTTCTATTTTCCGGGTTTATCTGCAAAATCGCAAGGCGGTGAGAATCACCGCCTTGATGTTTTTATATTTTCAAAGCAAATTTATCGGTTTAATAATATGAGTATCTATCAGTTCAGGATCTCACAATCATCAAAGTTAACGCCTATCATCTCTTCCTTTTCGGCGCTGAGACTTACGACAAAATCCATACCGTAATCTTTTGATATGCTCTTAAGTCTATCAACAAATTCCGGCAGATCTCCGAGAGAAAAGTCGGCATGCTTTAAGATGCTGTCTATGTATATCGTCTCGATATCATGATCAGAGCTTATAATACCGTACAAGAATCCGATATACTCATCGCTGTTGGTAACATGCTCAAAATCTTCCATACAAATAACTCTTATTCTATATTTTAAATCATACATCAATCTGTGATTTTTATTTATAAATATAATGCTTCCTTTGCTGTTTTCTACTGATTCATTGGCCAAATCGATCATCTGCTTGGTCTTGCCGCTGCCTTTGTGTCCCACTAATAATTTAACCATGGTTATCGCCTCCTAAATAAATTTTGCTCATATTGTATTCAATATTCTGTTTTAGTTATTATACAATAACCACTTGCGCTTTTCAATGGGAATTTATTTTTTTCCTCCCAGTCTTAGCTGTCCGCAAGCGCCATCAATATCTCCTCCCATTTCACGTCTTATGGTTGCCGGTATACCCTTACCGGTAAGTACCTCCAAGAACTTTTCAGCAGCTTCTCTGGAAGTCGTATCAAGCCCGGTCTCTTCAACCTTATTCAACGGGATGAGATTCACGTGACAAAGCATTCCTCTCAAAAGTTCTGCCAGTTCAAGAGCGTGAGCAACAGAATCATTGACGCCCTTTACTAAAGTATATTCAAAAGTTACTCTTCTTGATGTAAGCTGTGCATACTTCCTGCATGCAGCTATAAGCTCTCCTATATGATATTTATTATTTATGGGCATCATCTTGCTGCGTATCTGATCGTTGGGAGCATGAAGAGAAATTGCCAGATTTACCTGAGGAAAGTCCTTTCCGAACTTATCTATCATAGGAACTAATCCGCAAGTGGATACGGTAATATTTCTCATTCCCATGTTCCGTCCGTCCTTATCGTTGATTATCTTTATAAATTTCGAAAGGTTATCGTAATTATCAAAGGGTTCCCCCGTTCCCATAACTACCACATGATTCACAGGCTTACCTGCGTCCCGCTCTGCTGCCAGTATCTGCTCTGAAATCTCTCCCGGAGTCAAATTACGGCTCAGCCCTCCTATGGTAGAAGCGCAAAAACGACATCCCATCCGACATCCTGCTTGAGACGAAACACACACTGTGTTTCCATATTTGTATTTCATAAATACGCTTTCTATGGCGTTGCCATCCTCCAGCCTGAAAAGATACTTGCGGGTGCCGTCAAACTTTGATACTTGTATTTTTTCAGCCTTAAAGCTTCCCGTTCCCCAGCCTGCATCCTGCAGCTTTCGTTTCAGCGCGGCCGGGATGTTGGACATATCTTCAAAAGTTTCGGAGCCGCTATAGAGCCAGCCGAAAATCTGTTTGGCCCTGAATTTTGCTTCTCCCAACGAAACCATCAGCTGTTCCAGTTCATCAAGTTGTAAATCTTTTAAATTCTTCATAATTCATTCTGTCCATTTCTAAAGCTTAATCCACATCATGCCTTGCCAATATAGCCGCAGGCGTTTTTCTCATGGTGTTGAATACAGGTATAAGACCTACTATGGAGTTAAACACATATACTATCAATATGGCTCCTCCTACAACTACCGGGTTCAGCGCAAACATGGAAGTCAAAAATTCTATCTGGCATATATGGTAAAGAATGTACGACATTATTCCTATACCTACCAAACTGCTTACAGTAGTTATGGCGAAAATTTCTCCTAAGAACATCTTATATATGTCTGTCTTCTTGACTCCTATAGCCCTGTATATGCCTACTTCCTTTATCCTTGAAAGGAAGGATGAGCGAGTCATCAGCAATATTTCTATGAGAGAAATGGCCAGCATTACAAGGCCGACGATTATGGTGCTTCTGGTTGAATCGCTTCTGTCCTCGATGTAAGTCTGTTTCTCGCTTTCATATGCAGACTGTACATCCAATCCCATGGAGTGCATTTCTGCCATAGCGGCGTCTTGGTCGGCAGGGGCTATGGTAAACCCTCCTGCTGTTTCAAGGATAGCATACTTGATGGTATTTTGATTTACAAGGAAAGCTTCTACATTCTCTGTGCTCTCATAGTATCCTACTACAGTGAGTTTTTTGCCGTTTACCTTTACGTCTATTTCTTTATTAAGAGGCATCTCCTGGGACCTATACTGAGGCACTATAGTCTCGTAATCGTTTTCCGGCAGTCTTCCTCTCGTCAAAGTATAATCTCCCGAATAAGTCTGATAGTTGTACACGTTCTTTTGTTCAGGCTCTTCTGTCGACATATCTTGGTACATTTGGTCTTCCCCGCCGGCAGCGCTGGCATATATCATATCTATGAACAACGACGGCTGTACGTATATGAGAGGCTGTACCTTGTCGGTTATTCCAACGATTACAAAGTCCTCCATAGAATCAAGAGTAAGCTTTTGTCCCAGCATCTGTTCTATTTGGGTAATGCCCACCTGAGAAGCTCTGCCCTGGTCAAACATCCTATCTATAGCCAGCTTATCCACCACAATCTCCCGGCTGTTTTCAGGCATGCGTCCGTATATCAAATCTGAATCGCTTATGGTGTTTATATCCGTCAGATCTCCTGAAACCGGACTGTAATTGCCGCTGGACTGGTAATAAAAGTCAAGCGGGAAGTTCATGTTTATATTGGACGAATTCGGAAAAAGATATTTGACTGAATCCAGCTGCTCATATCTGTCATAATCCTCTGCGTCGACCTTAGGAATTTCTACCTTCAGATATTCTTTATTGCTTTGAATAAAGTCTTTTTCCTGCACGTCAAGGCTGGCGTATATGCTGCTTAAAGAATAAGTTATGAATATTCCGGCTAGCATAAAACCTATAAGCAGCAGTTTTTTCATAAGCGGATAAGCTGCTATCTTCTTAAATCCCCGTCCGAGAGATGGGAAGAAACCTATTATAGAGCTGTATTTTTCTCTGATATCATGGTCTACGATTTTATCAAAATCAAAATTATATTCTTCATATAGGCTCTTATCTATCTCTTTGTAATGATCATCTACAAATTCTATCGCCGAATTGGAATCTACGATTTCTATCCTGCGGTCTACTGCTGATTTGATGTATATGTTGCCGTTTTTCACAACTATATCCAAATCGATTTCGTCATCCGCTCCGCCGTAGAAATCGAGGTTGACTGATTTGCATTGGGTCTGTTCGTGCTTTTCAAAGTCTTTCAGATAGAATTTATTATCCAGCCTGTAGTCCAGATTGTCTGCTGTCTTATTTTCATAATCAGCCGTTATCTTTCCGTCCTTCAGTTCTATAATTCTGGAAGCATAGAATCTTGCCAATTCCACTTCGTGAGTTACCAAAACTACCAAGCGGTCTCTGGAAATGGCTTTTATGATGTTCATTATTTCTATAGTGTTGGCGCTGTCCAGATTTCCTGTAGGCTCATCAGCGATGATAATCTTCGGATTTTTCGCTATAGCTCTTGCTATGCCCACTCTCTGCCGCTCACCGCCTGAGAGCATATCGGCCATTCTGTTTCTGTAGCGGTAAATGCCCAGAGTTTCAAGTATATAATCGCATCTCTTCTTTATCTCGCTTTCATCTTTGATGCCTATCATCCTTAAAACCATGGCCACATTCTCATACACCGTCATGCTATCTACCAGCTTATAATCCTGGAATATATATCCGATGTTGAGATTCCTTATTTCATCTACCTTAGACGCACTCTTTCCGGTTATCTTTTTGTCGTCTACGAATATGTCGCCTTTATTTACTTTATCCAAGCCCCCTATGGCATTAAGCAGCGTGGTCTTTCCTGAACCGGAAGGTCCTAAGAGAGCTACCAGCCCCTTGTTTTCCAGCTCCAAAGTCGTGTCATTGATTACATGTATCTGGTTTTTTTTACCTTTATTAAAATATTTATTTACCCCTATAAGTCTAATCATCTGCTACGCCTCCTCTCTGTATGTGTTCATCACGGAATCCTTAAACAATTTCCTTGAGAACCTATGGGAAATCAAATAAGACATAGCTATGATTATCAGATACATCAAAATATAGTTTCCTACAGTAAGGTACCCTGCCAAATCAACTATCATAACTTGAGTTATCACACCTGTATATACGAGAGCCATCACCGCCATAAAGGCCGCATAAGCTATGGTGGCTGTTAAGAACAATTCTATATCCAAAAGCTGTTTGGATATTTTCCTGGAAGCCCCCAGCGTCCTCAGGGTGGTATAATATGCGTTCCTTGATTTCAGCACTATCCTGATGATGAAATATGAAATAAAGAACAGAGCTATTATCAAGAGGGCCAGCATGAAGGTCTTCATAAGATTTATTACCTGCAGCAGTTCTCCGCCGTCCTGCATAAGGGCATCTCTCATTGGAAGCGCATTAAAGCCAAGGGCATTTAAACTATCCAATGTTTCATCCAGCTTTTTAACATCTTCCACATATACGGAGCTTTGGAAAATCCCTTTATTTATCAGATTGTTATAATCCTCTTCATTGACGTATATTGCTCCGTCGCCGGTGTCTTTATATTCTATGCCGGTCAAACTTTCAAGATTGGTCTTGTTATATGTTTGGCTTACGGTTACTGTCATTGAATCTTGATTATATATGCTGTCTGCACTGATGGTCATCTCTTTTCCTATAGCGCGACCGTCCTCGGTATAATCGTTGAGACTGCTGCTTACGTAAGCCTCTCCTTTCGGAACGTTTTCATTGGGAGTTATACGGAAATTAGGGTCTTCAGAATAAGACTGATAATACTGTCCGTCAAACAGAGTCTTAATGTTGTTGCTCTGCATAGCTGTATCCAATCTGAGCTTTTCCAGTATATCTTCTCCTACATAGAATTTGTCGCTGCCGCTGTAATCTTCTGCAGGCTTAGTAACTACGCCTACGATTTTCAAAGGATTGCCTACCTCTCGCTCACCGTTTACATCGTATTCTTCCATGTAAAATTCAGTGTTCAGAACGTCTTCCAGATTGTTGGCCAGATAATAATCGCCTTCTGAACCTTCAAGAACAATTTCTCCCGGATTCTCCGGCATGCGGCCTGCTGTAAGCTGGCCGTCAAACTCCTTTATATCGGCAAAGTTTCCGTAAAAATAATACCAGTAATCCATATCTGCAATGGACATGGTATAATCCACCAAGGTATCGTCTTTAACAACTTTGTCTACGTTGTCAAGAGCTTCAATTGCTTTAAATTCATCCTCTGTTATAGCAGCCTTATCAGGCTTATTTATGACTATGCGGTTATCAGATGTGTCGTTGAAAAATTCGCTGTACCCGTAAGTGCTTTCTTCATATGCCATCTTTTCAAAGGAGGAATATGTTCCTGCCACGGCAAAAGAAATGAAAAGAAACACAGCAAATATCAATACGAACTTAGCAGGTATGTTAAAAGCGTTTCTCGCCCCCAGCCTAAACCTGTTGGAAACAGTAATGTCTTTAAAGTCTCTGCTCACATCTTGGTCTTTTGTTTCAGGCGCTTTAAGAGTTTTGTCCTCCAATATCTTTCCATCGTGCATCTTAATCAGTCTGGTAGCATACTGTTCCACTTGCTCCAGGTTATGAGTCACGATTATCACAAGCTTATCTTTTGAAATCTCGCTGAGAAGTCTTATAACCTCCTCAGCTGATTTGCTGTCCAGATTTCCGGTAGGCTCGTCGGCCACGATTATAGGCGTCTCTTTTGCCAAAGCCCTGGCTATAGCCACTCGCTGTTTCTGTCCTCCCGAAAGCTTCGAGCATTTGGTGTTCACAAAGTCAGAAAGTCCTACTTTTGAAATTATGTCTAGGACATTCTTCCTCACGTCCTTTTTCTTTTCTCCGTTGAGAACAAGAGCCAGTTCCACGTTCTGATAAACTGTGTAGCTGTTAACCAAATTAAAATTCTGAAAAATGTTTCCCACATATCGGCGGCGGTACTCTTCAAAGTCAGACTCGTTGTAATGACTGGTCTCCTGACCGTTTATATACATCTCGCCTTCTTCATAAGTATCCAGTCCCGAAAGCACATTCAGCAAGGTTGATTTGCCGCTTCCCGATTCTCCCGTTATAACCACAAACTCTCCCATGGAAAGCTCGAGATTGACTTTAGAAAATCCGCTGGCTATTACACCCTTGCTGTAATAAAACTTCGATACGTTTTTTAATCTCAGCATGTCGTTCCCCTCTTGATTTAAATTTTCACAAAAAGAGTGTACTGCAATATACAAGCACACGTCAACTTAAATATGGGTTTTTAATCTTTTATTAAGAAAGTCGTAATTATTGCCAAATATCTTTCGCAAAATGAAAAAACGGAAAATTTCCATGGACTTTCATGGAAAATCTTCCGCCTCTTCATTAATTTGCATTTCGATTAAAATCGGTTGTTGTCCGCTTATTTTCTTTCTACATGGATGCCGGTCTTATGCCCGTTGAGATCGTATTTATCGTCAGCATCTCCGAAGTCAAGAGAAAGGGCTAATGTTTCCTTCATTATATATTCTCTATGAGCTTCCACTGCCTTTTTAACAGCTTCATCCGCTTCTACTACAATGGAAATGTTGTCCATCATTTCGAAATCTTTCTGCTTGCGCAGCTGCTGAATCTTGGAAACCATCTCTCTGGCCAAACCCTCATCTATCAGGTCATCGTTTAAAGCTGTATCCAAAATCGTGAACACATTGTTTTCCATACCTACGGCAAAGCCTTCTTTTGCGCTGATCCTTATGTCTAAGAAATCCTTTGTGATTGGTACGTCTTCGCAGCCGAGGGAAAGGGTAATCTTACCGTCTTTCTCTATAGCCGCAATAAGTTCTGCAGCATCAGCTTTAGCTACGGCAGCGCCGAATTCCTTAATCTTAGAGCCTAGTACAGGTCCTGCAGCTTTGAAATTAGGTTTTAATGACAAGTCCATGTACTTATCCAGATCCTTTTCAAAGACTACTTTCTTCACGTTAAGCTCTTCCATTATGAGCGGAGTAAGGTCTCCTATAAGAGCTTCGTATTTTCCGTCTACGAGAACCTCGCTGAGAGGCTGCCTTACCTTGATTTTTTCCTTTTCCCTTGTTCCTCTTCCCAGCGTTACGAGAGTCCTTACCAAATCCATTCTCTCTTCAACGCCTTTATCTACAAGGCTCATATCCGCCTTAGGGAAATAAGCCGTGTGAACGGTTTTTTCTCCAGTAAGGTTGATGTACATTTCGTCGGAAATAAACGGAGCTATAGGAGCTATCATCTTGGTGATTCCGACCAGTACCTCATAAGTAGTGGCATAAACGCTTTCCTTGTCTTTGGTCATCTGTTCGGCATAGAATCTTCTTCTCGCTCTCCTTATATACCAGTTGGAGAAATCTTCGTTGACAAAATCGTTTATGGCTCTCACAGTCTTCATGTGATCATACTGATCCATGTATTCCGTAACGTCGGCGATAAGCTGGTTATATTTGCTCAATATCCATCTGTCCAGCTCAGGTCTCTGGTCATATGCCACATCAAGCTTATTTACATCTATATCGTCTTGATTTGAATATAATATGAAGAAATTATATACATTCCTCAAAGTTCCGAAGAACTTGCTCACTACATCGATGAGGCCGTCTTCATCAAATCTCGTAGGAGTCCAAGCCGGTGAAACGCTGAGCAGATACCATCTGGTAGCGTCGGCGCCGTATTTGTCAAACAGTTCAAACGGCGAAACCGTATTGCCTCTTGACTTGGACATCTTCTTACCTTCTTTGTCGAGGATGAGGTCATTGACAAGAACGTTCTTGTAAGGGGATTTCCCCATGATAAATGTGGAAATGGCCATCAGTGAATAAAACCAACCTCTGGTCTGGTCGATTCCCTCGCAGATAAAGTCAGCCGGGAAAAGCTTTGTTTCCACTTCTTCTTTGTTCTCAAACGGATAGTGCCACTGGGCAAAAGGCATGGCTCCCGAGTCAAACCAGCAGTCCATTACTTCCGTGATTCTGGTCATAGGTTTGCCGCAATGAGGACATTTGATATGCACTTCATCCACATAAGGTCTGTGAAGTTCTATGGATTCGTCTATAGGCTCCATGGCTTTTTCTACCAGTTCTTTTCTTGAGCCTACGCACTCCAGATGTCCGCACTCGCATCTCCAGATAGGTATAGGTGTTCCCCAGTATCTGGAACGTGAAATTGCCCAGTCTTTTACTTCTGCCAGCCAGTTTCCGAATCTCTTTTCGCCGACATAAGGCGGGAACCAATTTACTGTATCGTTATTGGCTACCAACTGGTCTTTAAGCTTGCTCATGGCGATGTACCATGATGGTTTTGCGTAATATACAAGCGGAGTTCCGCATCTCCAGCAATGAGGATAATTGTGCTCCATCTTTTCCTTAGCAAAAATCTTGTTGTCTTTGGCAAGGTACTTGATTATCTCCACATCCAAACCATCTTCCATGACAAAGTGACCTTTCCATGGCGTATCGGTATAGCATCCTCTTTCATCTACAGGCTGAAGCACCGGCAAATCGTACTTGCGGCCGCACTGATAGTCATCTTCACCGAATGCAGGCGCAGTATGAACGATACCTGTACCGTCTTCTGTGGAAACGTAATCCATACATGTTACAAAGAACGCTTTTTTATCTGCCTTCACAAAAGGCATCAGCTGCTCGTACTCAATGTACTCCAGAGCCTGGCCCTTCATTTCTTCTATTACTTCATACTTTCCTGCTCCCAGCACCTTGTCTGCTAAAGCTTTTGACACGTAAAATACGTTTCCTTCTTCTTCGCCCTCCAGCATGCGCGCTTTGATATAGTCTATATCAGGTCCTACGGTAAGAGCCACATTGGATGCCAGCGTCCAAGGAGTGGTGGTCCATGCCAGGAAATACTCGTTTTCCGCGTCTTTTCTCTTAAACTTTACGGTTAAGGTATTTACTTTGACCATCTTATACCCTTGCGCTACCTCGTGGGATGCCAGTCCGGTTCCGCAGCGAGGACAGTAAGGCAATATTTTATGTCCTTCATAGATGAGTCCCTCATCAAAGAATTTTTTAAGAATCCACCAGCCTGTCTCTATATAATCGTTTTCCAAGGTCACGTAAGGATGATCCAGGTCTACCAAGTAACCCATCCTCTCCGACATCTCTCTCCACATGCCGGTGTAAGTGAACACTGATTCACGGCATTTTTGGTTAAACTCTTTTATGCCGTATTTTTCTATGTCCTGCTTGCCTGACATGTTAAGCTGTTTTTCTACTTCTATCTCTACCGGCAGGCCGTGAGTGTCCCAGCCGGCTTTTCTGTTGACTTGATACCCTTGCATTGTCTTGTAACGGCACACTGAATCTTTGAGCGTTCTGGCCATTACGTGGTGAATGCCCGGTTTGCCGTTGGCTGTCGGAGGTCCTTCATAGAATATAAAAGGTGTCTGTCCTTCTCTTGCATCTACACATAGCTTAAGAAGGTCTTCCTCTTTCCACTTTTTCACTTGTTCGTTTTGCACTTCCGCTACCGGTTTTTCTGAAAGTTTCTTAAACATTTTGCTTTTATCTCCTCTCCTTGCTTAAGGGGTTTTATTAAAGTTTGTCTTATATGGTTCTTTATGTGCCTCTGAAATCCGGCACGCTTGCTGCGCCGCTTGTGCACTCCCTCCGCCTTAGGATTCTTGCCAGTCGCTTGCTATGCTTTCAGCATGCCTTACGCTCCTTGGGAATCCCTGGCGTTAGACCTACCATCGATTTTCCAGGGAAAATCGGGTTCTTGCCGCGCCGTAGGATTCTTGCCAGTCGCTTGCTATGCTTTCAGAATGCCTTACGCTCCTGGGAATCCCTGGCGTTAGACCTACCATCGATTTTCCAGGGAAAATCGGGTTAGGTCTTAAAAATCGGGTTAGGTCTTAAAAATCGGGTTAGGTCTTAAAAAAAGTCCCTAATCGGGCTGCGCGCTGATTGCCTCGCGCATCGATTAGGGACGATTATTTCATAACCGCGGTACCACCCTAGTTGCCAACGCCTTGCCGAAGCAGGATATGGCCTCTCATTAAGTGATCAGACTCCGGAGTGATATTCGCTTAGGGTTTCACCGCTGCCCTCTCAGCCTGATGAGGCAGCTCTCTGTAAGGATATTAGACCCGGCTACTGGTTCCTTCAACGTCTTTTGCATATAAAAATTGTACTTTTCTATATTACTATTTACTTGTTCAAAAGTCAAGGATTTCAATGTTAAAAAGATTTAAAATGATGGCTGCCTCAGCAGGCAAATGATACTTAATCGAAAAAAAGTGATACTTTGCATCACTTTTTTCCGAAATTGTATGCTTGCGTCATACTTTTCCCGGATTTTTAGATACAAAGTATCAAAAAATCCGGGATTTGGTATCAGTAGAGCAAGCCAGCGTAGTATGTAACATGGTACGAATGGTTATTTCATCATTTCTGACATATAGATTCCCACTGCTGAGCCCGGCTGAACCTTTGCGCCGCAGCGAATCATTGCTCTTTCTATTACGCCCAGCACGGCCACTTCATCGTTGATGTCGATGTTGCCCATGTGACCCAGCCTGAACATCCTGCCGGCGTAAGAAGCCAGGCCTCCTGCGACTATTATGCCTTCTTCATACAGCGTATTTCTGAATTTAGCGTCATCAATGCCTTCAGGATATATGAGGTTGGAAAGAGTCACTGCTCTGTGTTCTTTCTCTGCCAGAATTCCAAAGCCTAAGCTTTCCAAAGCCTTCTGCATGGCCTCAGCGTTCTTTTTGTGACGCTCATATCTGGCCTTATATCCTTCTTCAGCAATTATCTTGGTAGCTTCTTTCATAGCCCATACGAGATTTATCGCCGGTGTGGCAAAATACTTAGAAGGATCGTCCATAATAGGTATCCATTTTTCAAAGTCTACATAGTATTCAGGAATAGTGTCGAGAGATTGTCTTCTTTCCAGAGCTTTCTTGCCTGCCCAGAGGATGAACATACCCGGGCATACGCCAAAGGCTTTCTGAGAACCCGTAAAAAGTATATCTATCTTCATGCCGTCCACATCGGCGTATTCGCCTCCTGTAGCAGCCACGCCATCTACTATGTACACTGTTTCCGGCGATGTTTTTTCTACCAATGCGCCTATTTCCGCTATATCTGCCCTGACGCCTGTTGCTGTATCCACATGAGAAACGGTCATAGCAGCATATTTCTTTTCTTTCAATTTAGCTTCAATGTCTGCAAGCGGTACCGTCTTCCCCCACTCTGAAGACAGTACATCCACATCAAGGCCTTTTCTTTGGCATATATCGATGAATCTGTCTCCAAAAAATCCGTGACTTACGATGAGTACGCTGTCACCTCTTTTAGTGGTATTGGCGATGGCCATTTCCATTGCCAACGTTCCTGTACCTGCTAAAGGGAAAGTTTTGCCTGAGCAGTTTAAGAGCTGGCCTAAATCAGCTATGAGTTCCCTGTAGTCAGCGACAAATCTTGGATCGCCGAAGGCTTGAGTTTCCCTTCCCATCTGTTCCTGAATAGCTTTTACTACCGGCGTAGGTCCCGGTATCATCACCATTTTCTTTGTTTCCATTTTTAATCATCTCCTTAAATACATTGAGTGCATTTATAATCACGCAATTCTTACCTTCGCAAGCACTTGCTGCTTGGTTTTACCCCTGTAAGCCTTCCGTCATCCACCAGCACCTGTCCGCCTTTTATGGTAGTCACCGGCCACCCTTGCAGACGTTTTCCCTCAAATACTGAAAAATCTGAGCGGGAGTGGAGCTGCGATGCATGTACTTCTACAGACTTATTCATGTCTACAATTACTATATCAGCATCGCTTCCTGGAAGCAACGTCCCTTTTTGAGGATAAACGCCAAACATTTCCGCAGGCTTTTTAGTCATGTGGGATATCAGCTTCTCTATAGGTATTCCTCTTCTTATGAATCCTTCATTCAGTACTGAAGCTAAGTGAGTTTCCTCTGCCGGATATCCGGGAAGCGCTTCCCACATGCTTCTGTCCGCATTTTTCTCGCTTCTTGTTATAGTTGTATTATCAGTGCCTATGGTGTCGATAACTCCTTTGTCCAAAGCATTCCAAAGGGCTTCCACATCTTCTGCGTCTCTGAAAGGCGGATCCATTTTAAATTCGTTTCTTCCGTTCTCATCTCGCCTTGAAATAGAAAGATACATGCTGGTAGTTTCCATGTTGACAAACTTATTATGAGAACGTATGAATTCCAGTCTACGTATGGCTTCTTTCGACGTCATGTGAACAAAATAGACAGGTACCCGGCTCTTTTCTGCCAGATACGACATCCTAATCACCGCTTCTTCTTCAGCAATAGCCGGATAAGTGTCGGAATAGTCTTCCACTGTAGCGTTTGGATTTGACTCTCTTTTAAGCCTGTCTGCCCTTCTGACCAGATATCTGTTTTCCGCATGAACGCATACCAGACATTCCTTATTACACTTCTTTATCTCATCAAACACATCTAAGACAAATCCATCATCAACGTCAGGAATCATCCCAGGTATGCCGTTCATGTATAGCTTGAAGGATGTAACACCAAAACGTTCTATGTACTCTCTTATCTCTTTTCTCTGTTCTTCAGTGCCTATTACAAGATGCGGTATAAAGTCAGTATAGCTGAATTTTTCTATTTTGTCTGAAATCAATGGAAACGTCTCTAAATGTGAAGACTGTCCTCCCAGGAAACATCCGACTGTAGTAATTCCGCCTAAAGCAGCAGATTTGGTTTCTGATTCCAGGTCTTTTTCTATCGGCACAAACAAGCCCATGTGCACATGGGGGTCAATTATTCCCGGAATCACGTACTTTCCGGAGGCATCTATAATTCTGTCTGCTTTAGGCTTTGTTTTGTTCTCATATTTTGTGCCGTCATCGGTTTTTACCATTGAAACGATTTTTCCGTCTTTTACATATATGTCCAGATCAAAAACACCATTATCAGGTATAACAACTTTTCCGTTTAATATGGCTATGTCCGCATATGCATTGCCGTTGGAATACCCAATCACATCTGCACGAGAATTATTGGCCCTCATTTTCGATAAATTTCAACACGACTTTGGAGCCTGTTGATGTAAAAATTTTAAAAAATTCGATTTTTTGTCAGCAGTCCGTTTCGCAGACCGCGACATTCAGATTCGCAGGCCACGGCAGACAAATTCACAAGCCGCTTAAGCTTTAAAAAAACAACTTTTACACGTCCACATCCATACCGCAGCCACAATATTGTCTGGACGAATTCCTTCTCTGAGAGTATAATACATGCATAAATCAGAAACTTTCCGCAAAAGTCCGGATGCATAGCCCCTTTTCGCAATACGCCCGGCAAGCGGATACGGGAGGACTTAAAAGTTGTTTGAAAAATACGTAGAGCAAGCCCTTAACATCTTCAACTATGTAGACAGTATCGTGTTGACAGATGACAAAGGCATCATCAGATACTTTCATACCAATCGCTCAGATATTAATAAACTGGATAAATCTCAAGTTCTAGGCAAATATATACTGGAAATGTATGAAAATCTTACGCAGGACAACAGCACCATACTGGAAGTACTTAATACAGGAAAACCGATTCTAAACCGCAGGCAAGAGCTGGTAAACATCAACGGGCTGAAAATCAACGCCATCACCAGCACTCTTCCTATAGAAGAGAACGGCAAAATCATAGGTACAATAGATGTTTCCAGTTATGCCGCAGAGCCTCTGGCCCCGCTGAAAAAAATGCCTTCTCGTCAAAAGTCCTTGTACCAGTTATCAGATATCGTTTCCATAGACAGCCGCATGAATGAGCTCAAAGAAAATATCAAAAAAGTGGCGCAGACATCATCAGCAGTTATGATTCAGGGAGAAACAGGAACAGGCAAAGAGCTGGTCGCCCAATCTATACATACATGCGGAGAGCGGAAAAACCATAAATTCATCTCTCAGAATTGTGCGGCTATTCCTTCAACCTTGATGGAAAGCATCTTGTTCGGCACAAAAAAAGGCAGCTTTACAGGTGCTGAAGACAGTCCCGGCCTCTTTGAACTGGCCAACGGCGGCACCTTATTTTTAGACGAAATAAATTCCATGGAATCCTCCATTCAGCCTAAACTTCTGAAAGCTGTGGAAGAAAAAAAGATAACACGGCTCGGAGACAGCAAGCCTATTTATGTAGATGTAAAGATAATTTCAGCTATTAACGAAAGTACTGAAACCATTCACGAAAGCGGCAGTCTCAGGAAAGATCTCATATACAGGCTCAATACTGTATGCCTAAAAATTCCGCCGCTTCGAGAACGAATAGTGGATATTGCCCCTCTGTCAAAATCTTTTATAAAAGAGTTCAATTATGCTATGTCTAAAAATATAATTGATCTTACAGAAGAAGTTTACGATATTTTTTCCGGTTACGACTGGCCCGGCAATGTCAGAGAATTGAAAAATATCATTGAAGGAGCTTTTAATCTCTGTGATGGACGATTCATAGGAAAACAAGACCTTCCTGAATATCTGATAAAAAAAGACTACATCAAAACATCCGGTCATCAGATGACATACCAAGTAGGTCTTAAAAACGCCATGGAACAAATAGAAAAAGACATAATAGTTGAAACATTAAAAGACAGCAGCTGCCGAGCGGAAGCTGCGCGCAAGCTGAAACTTTCCAAACAGGCGTTTCAATACAAGTTGGAAAAATATAAATTAGAAGATTTTTATCAAAGCAAGTAATATTCTAAATCCTTAAAAGCTTCAGTCATCAACAGAGGGGGCAAAATTTTTTGACCGGTCAAAAAATTTTGCCCCCTCCGTTTTATCTTTGTGTGTAACCTTTAGGAAATTTCAAGGCTTTCTCTCATCATAAAATTGGCATGTTCTTTGCTTTTTTAAAGATAATAGAACAATCGATTCTAAGGAGGAATACAAAATGAAAATAGGAATGCCTAAGGAAATCAAAGAAAACGAATTTCGAGTAGCTATAGTGCCTCACAATGTAAGCAAGCTGACATCATCCGGCCACCAGGTGTATGTTGAAACCGGCGCCGGCCTTGCTGCAGGATTCACAGACGAGCAATACATTAAAGCAGGAGCTGAAATTCTGCCCGATGCCGCTTCTGTATTTAAGCAAGGAGACATGATAGTAAAAGTAAAAGAAATTTTACCGCCTGAATTTGGTTTCCTGGAAGAGAGACATACGATATGTACGTATATACACTCCGCCAACAGACTTCCTCAGACTAAAGCATTATTGGAATCCAAAGTAGTTGCTTTTGCCTACGAAGACGTTAAGGATGAAAACGGAGGCTTCCCTCTTCTCGAGCCAATGAGCAGACTGGCCGGAGAAACAGGCCTTTTGACAGGTCTTTTCTATTCTTTCACCACCCACGGTGGCAGCGGTAAAATCATCTGCGGCAATCCAGGCATAAAACCTATGAAAATAGTCATCTTCGGAGCAGGTCACGTAGGTATAGGCGCTGCTCGTTTGGCTGCAGCGTTAAATGCTGATGTGGTTTTAATGGACGTAAACATAAAACAGTTGGATTTAGTCTCCAGTCAAATTATCCCGGGTATAAAAACCGTATTCTCTACCCATGACAATATCGTAGAAGAAATAAAGGATGCTGACATAGTCTTCAATGCTGTAAAATGGTTCCCTGGCTTGACATTGATAAGCCGTGACATGCTTAAAGGAATGCAGCCTGGCTCATTAATTGTCGATATCGACGCTGAACCTGGCGGTGCCATCGAAACATGCCGCTACACCACTCACGAAGATCCTATCTACGAAGTAGACGGCATAAGGCATATATGTATACCAAACTTGCCTAGCTCTGTAGCCAACACTGCTTCCCAGTCTCTTTCCAATGCAACAATTCCTTATATACAGGAAATCGCAGACAAAGGCTGGAAGCAAGCTGCTATGGATAACGGCAGACTTATCCACGGTCTTGATTTCGTAAAAGGTTATCTCACCTTCAAAGATACGGCAGAAGCCTTCGGAATAGAGCTTACTTCCAAAGAAAAGATCTTTGAGATGTTCTAGAATTTAACCCTATGCTTTAGACCTGTTCAGTTTAATAAGGAGCTCTAAATAGTTTCAGGACAAAACATTGTAACAGGATTTACCGGATTATTGCAATCCGCTCTCGGAAACGCTGACTTTATTTAGATTTTAGCCATCGAGGTATTCGTAGGAATAGGTGCCATAACTGACTCGCAAATAGGAGTTGATGTCCTGTTTAGAGCATTTCCATTTAACTTTCATTGCTGGGCCACTATTATCATAGTATTCCTCATTTCTGCAGGAGTGATTCCGCAGTTCGGACCGATAAGAACTGCTGAAAGAAGAGCTCAGGAAGAAGGAAAAGTTTTGGCTGACAACGCAGTTCCTCTGCTCAGTTCAGAGCTGGAATCTATCAAACTAAAAGAAGGCTGCAAATCAAATTTGTTTATAGACTTCTTTATGCCTGCTATAATAATAGTAGGAATTTCCATAGGCACATACATAATTTTAGGTTCAACCTTGTGTCTTGAGGCTCTTGTAGTAGCATCAGCATATCAAGTAGTTTGCATGTTGGTAAGGCGCATGGCCACCCTTAAGGAAATCGTAGATACCGCCATTGCCGGAATCAAATCTGTAATGTCGGCTATACTGATACTACCATTTTGTCGTCCCTGGCTGCAGGTTCCGACCATATAGCCCATGTAAAAACTCAAATGCCATATGCAATTACCGGAGCACTTATAGCCATCATAGGGTATTTGATTATAGGAATGACAATTTAATCAATAATTACTCTAACTGCTTTTAATAAAACCCGTGGCCAATTCTCAGCTGCGGGTTTTAATTTTATTTATTATTATTCTTTTTCTTGCATTTTTTTCCGCTTCATAATACAATAATTGTTAATAATTTGTTAAGGAGAATAATATGGATTTTATCGGAGGAATCATAAGCAGCATAAGCGGCTATATGTATAGCTACGTGCTCATTGCCCTTTTAATAGCGGCAGGTCTTTATTTTTCATTTAGGACTAAGTTTGTTCAGATAAGATTTTTTAAGGAATCTATCAGAATCATAACTGAACCGAAAAAGGACAAAGATTCTATATCTTCATTTCAAGCGTTGATGGTTTCAACCGCTTCAAGAGTAGGTACGGGAAATATTGTCGGCGTAACAGGCGCAATTTTGGCAGGTGGCCCCGGAGCAGTATTTTGGATGTGGCTCATTGCGTTGCTGGGCGGCGCAACTGCTTTCATAGAATCTACCCTGGCTCAGATATATAAAAAGAAAGGTGTCGACGGGTTTTACGGAGGTCCTGCATATTACATCAAGCAGGCTTTAAAAGCCCCTGCTCTGGGCGGAATTTTCGCTTTATTTTTAATTCTCACCTACATGGGCGGTTTCAACGCACTGGCTTCTTTTAACCTGGCTGATTTTGTCAAAGCATACGTGCCTTCAGAAAACTCTACTCTCATGATAGGCGGCGTTGTCGCTTTGCTTTCTGCCATAATAATTTTCGGAGGCGGAAAAAGAATATCTAAAGTTACTCAAGTTCTGGTTCCTATAATGGCTATAGCTTATATTGCTGTTGCGCTTATAGTCATGATACTCAACATATCAGCTCTGCCGGGTGTAATCGGCAGTATATTTTCGCAAGCTTTTAATTTTTCTTCCGCTGCCGGAGGTCTATTCGGCGCTACCATAATGAACGGAATAAAAAGAGGGTTGTATTCCAATGAAGCAGGTATAGGTTCCGCGCCTAACGCTGCAGCTTCGGCAGATGTATCCCATCCTGTAAAACAAGGTCTGGTACAAATGCTTTCTGTATTCATTGATACTTTAGCTATATGCTCTGCCACAGCCTTCATGGTGCTATGCAGCGGTGTTGACCCTTCTTCTTACATAGACGCCGCGGGAAATACCATGAACGGGGCATATATACAAGCTTCTCTTGACTCTAATTTCGGAGCGTTTGGAGGATATTTCATCACTGCGGCTTTAGCATTGTTTGCTTATACTACGCTTGTGGGCAATTATTTCTACGCGGAAATGAACATAAGTTATATTTACAAAGATGCTCTTGGAAACAAGCCATTTATGTTCATATATAGGCTTATAGCTGTAGTTGTGATATTTGTCGGAGCCCAGTTCAGCGCAGGACTTGCTTGGGATACAGCTGACGTGCTCATGGGATGTATGGCGCTGATAAATGTTCCTGTATGCGTAATCCTAGGAAATACGGCAATTAAAGCTCTCAAAGATTATACCGAAAAGAAAAAGCAGGGAAAATCACTTGACTTTAAAGCTTCAGATATCGGTATTGATAACGCTGAATGCTGGGATTGACCATAAAAAAATGCTGTCTCAATCTACACTCAGTGGATTAAGACAGCATTTATTTTCAACAACATAATCCAAAGCATCATATTTTTGATATCATCAGTCTTAGGCGGCATCTCAGCACCTTCTGATACTTCTGTTACTGAAGGCGCCTTGACATGTATAATCTCTCCTCCTCCCCCCTTAAAAAAGCTTAATATAACTGAAAACGCAAGCCGGCTACAATAGTCACGATATTCTTTGCAGATGCATATCATGAAGATAGGTTTTCTCAAAAGGAGGAGGACTGGTTGAATGGGCTATTACGAAAACCGCATTGATAAAGCCTTTAAAAACGCTAAACTGATTAAGGCCTCTGACCACGTAAAAATAGTCTTTTTCAGCGATTGTCACAGAGGGTGCGGCACATGGAACGACAGTTTTTTAAACAATAAAATTTTATATCAGGCCGCCCTAAATTATTATTGGCAGCAGGATTTCACCTATGTAGAAGTGGGTGACGGAGACGAGCTATGGGAAAACCGCAGCTTTGAACTGATAAAAGAGATTCATTCCGATGTTTTTTCTCAGCTGGATAAATTCTTTCATAGCGGACGTTTGTATATGATTTGGGGAAACCACGATAAAGTAAAATCAAAAAAGAATTTTTCCTCGAAAAACACCGGGTTTTCTCCCTCCTATTATCAGTCAATCATAATCAAAATGCCCCACCAAACTCAAGACTTGTATGTTCTGCACGGCCACCAGGCGGACATATTTAACGACCGGCTCTGGCTACTGGCCCGCTGGATGGTCCGCTATCTCTGGAAGCCGTTGGAGCTGTCAGGCTTTAAGGATCCCACCAGCGCCGCGCGGAACTATAAGAAAGGAAAAAAGAGTAGAAAAAAGGCTCACCAATTGGTCCGAAAATAACGGTAAAAATCTCTTGGCTGGTCACACCCACAGACCTGTACTTCCACCGGAAGGAACGGTTGGATATTTTAACACGGGTTCCTGTGTACACCCTAACGGAATAACCTGCATGGAACTTGTGTCCGGGCAACTATCTCTCATAAGATGGGATTTATGTGTAAACGACAGCAACGCTCTGCACGTATGCCGCCAAGTTATATACGGCCCCAGAATGTTATATTGACTTTTCTTAAAAACCATATATAATTATATTCGTAAATATGAGAATTTTTCTCATATTTGAGCGAATACTCAACTATATGTGAGGGAATCATGGCCACCTATCAAACGGAACAAAAAAAAGAATTGTTGAATTTTCTCAGGAGACATAGCCACCGTTCTTTTACCATAGACGAAATTTTGACGGAGATGGAAAAAGACCCCAAATGCATCTTTCCGCCCGGAAAAAGCACGCTGTACAGGCTCATACCCAAGCTTATAGCTGAAAACCATATCAGGCAGTTTAACAATACGAACGGACGAAAGACAACGTATCAAATTTTGGACGGAACTCGGTGCCAGTGTCACATACACTTTAAATGCACTGTTTGCGGAAAAATATTTCATGCCAGCGACCAGCTTACGGACAAGCTTAAAGAGATTTTCACATCGTCTGACGGATTTTCCGTAGATGCTGAAAAGACCATAATATACGGGCAATGCAGAGATTGCGCGCGAGGAGGAACAAGGTGAAGAGTAAAAAGATAATATACATTTTAATAAGTTTACTCTTAATTTTTTCTCTGTCTCTCTGCGTATCCTGTTCAGTCGGAAAAGATGATTCCCGCAGTCAAAATCAGAGCACTTTAAAAGATGATAAACCATCTATAGTATGTACAAGTTTCGCAGCATATGATTGGGTAAACAATATACTCGGCGATGAATCCGAAAACTGGCAGGTCATACGTTTAAACAATAACGGCGCAGATATGCACAGCTACCAGCCTTCAGCCAAAGATATAGCCGCTATCACCCAATGTGATATTCTCATCTATACAGGAGGTCTTTCGGAAGAGTGGCTTTCCAAACTGACCGACGACGAAAGTGATTTTAAGGGACAAGTGTACAGTCTCATCGAAGCCACCGATGAGGAAGGACATGATCACAGTCATGACGGCGAGGTCTGTCAGCTGGATGAACACGTATGGCTTTCTCCAAAGAACGCCGCCCAGTTCTGCCAGGAGCTGGTCCAGATAATATCGCAAGCGGACCCGTCCCACGAAGAAACATACAAGTCCAACGGCCGGCAATATGCAGAAAAGCTCTATACCCTTGATCAATCCTATCAAGATGTAATAAACAGCTGCGAAAACAATACCCTGATATTTGCAGACCGTTTTCCCTTCCATTATCTTGTCGAAGACTATGGTCTTTCATATTATGCGGCATTTCCCGGATGCTCCGCTGAAACGGAAGCCAGCTTTGACACGATAATTTCCCTGGCAGAAAAACTGAACCGACTGGATATTCACGCTCTCATCATAACCGAACACAGCAGTGACTCCATCGCCCGCTCCATAATAAATACAGCCGGCAGAGACGATGTAAAAATATACGAAATGAACTCGCTGCAATCAGTCAGCGATGATGATGTCAAAGATGGCATCACCTATCTTGGCGTTATGGAAGCTAACTTAAACGTTATTCAGCAGGCATTGGAATAATCAAGCACCAAAGGAGATTACAATTCTATGCGTCAGCTTACATGTAAAAATCTTAATATCGGATATCACGACGGCCTCGTAGCTGAAAATATTAATTTTCATATAGAGGAAGGCGACTACATGTGCATTTTGGGAGAAAACGGCTCCGGAAAGACTACGCTTATGAAAACCATACTGGGTTTGACACCTCCCATTGCCGGGGAAATAATCTTTGAGAACGGATTGATTTCCCGGGAAATAGGATATATGCCTCAGCAGACCGAGCTGCAAAAGGATTTCCCTGCATCGGTGCGTGAAATCGTAATGTCAGGTTGTCTAAACAAATCAAGCAGGAGTCCCTTTTACACAAAAGAACAGAAAAAAATTGCCGAAAGCAATATGAAAAAGCTTGGAATAGAACACCTGTCTTCCAAGTGCTACAGAGATCTGTCGGGAGGTCAAAAGCAAAGGGTTCTTTTGGCCCGTGCTTTGTGCGCTGCATCTAAAATGCTCCTTCTGGATGAGCCTGTAGCGTCCCTGGACCCCTCTGCCACTGAAGAACTGTATGATTGTATCAAAGCTCTCAACCGTGATGGCATGACAATAGTAATGATAACCCATGATTTGAACGCCGCGCAGCTCTATGCCAACAAGACTTTAAATATAGGAAAGGAAATAAGTTTCAATGAATAATATATTTCAGCAGCTAATTGAATATCTTTCCTTTCCCTTTGTAAGATACGCTTTTATAGCAGGAATTCTCATCGCTTTGTGCTCATCTCTTTTAGGCGTTATCCTGGTGCTGAAGCGATTTTCTTTCATCGGCGACGGTCTCTCTCATGTAGCCTTCGGCGCCATGGCTATCGCTGCCGTTATGAGCCTTTCCAATGAAATGACTTTGGTAATGCCTGTCACCATCGTATGTGCCATACTGTTGCTGAAAAAAAGCCGCAGCGGTTCGGGCGTAAAAGGCGACGCTGCATTAGCAATGCTGTCAGCCGGAGCCATGGCTGTAGGATATCTTCTTCTCAACATGTTCTCCACGTCAGCCAATATTTCCGGAGACGTTTGCAGCACTTTGTTCGGCTCCACGTCTATACTCACTTTAAGTCAAACAGACATAATCCTCTGCGTGATCATGTCTGTCATCGTAATTCTCATATTCGTATTCATGTATAACAGAATATTCGCAGTTACTTTTGACGAAACCTTTGCAAAAGCTACAGGCATAAACTCAGAACTGTACAATCTGCTTATAGCTGTAATCACAGCTATAATAATAGTACTGGCCATGAATTTAGTAGGAGCCCTTCTTACATCCGCCCTGATAGTTTTCCCATCATTGACAGCCATGCGTCTGTTTTCCAGTTTCAAAAAAGTCATCATGGCCTCTGCCGCCATCGCAGTAGCCGCATCAGTAACAGGCATAAGCCTGTCCATACTGTTTTCCACCCCTGTCGGCGCTACGGTAGTAGTCGTAAATGCAGCGCTGTACCTCATCTGCTGCATATTTAAAAAGGATTGAGTACATGGGTGCTTATAAGATATATGGATACAACGGCCGCTATGACGATTAACACGGCAATAACTGCCTCCCAGGAATGATTGAAAATCTTCTCTCCCCTCTCTCTTTTGCCAAGATAATAAATTATAAGCCCGGGAGCGTACAACACGGTTGTAATAAGAACATAGTCCAGTCCTCCCGAATACAGCATCCAAATTCCGTAAATGGTTCCTATCAAGGCGAAGATTCTGGCCGCTGTCAAAGAACCTCCGTTTCCGTCCTCAAAGCCTGTTCCTCTCAATGTAACTTTCAGATAATATGCCGCACTGAACAGATACGGAATCATTATCATTGCTGTGCTCAAAGTATAAAATGCCTGATAAGTCGAAGCGCTGAAATATCCGATTATGATAAACAGCTGTATGATACCGTTGGTCAGATACAGGGAAAATGACGGCGAGCTGTGTTTGTTTGACTTGGCAAAGGCTTTCATGAACACCCCTTGTTTAGCCGCCGAATAAGGGCAGTCGGCTGCTATTATGGTCCATCCCAGCAGCGCTCCCGCAAGAGATAATATAACTCCTACGTTGACCACCGCAGCGCCCCATGGGCCTGCCGCATACTCAAGGATACCGGCCATCTGAGGATTTTCCAGTGACGCCAGCTGACTTATAGGCATAACTCCAAGGCTGAGCACTGCCACAATAACGTATATGGCCAAAATTCCCAAAAAAGCAGTTATAGAGGCTTTTCCAACATCCTCCGCTCTCTTTGCTCTGCCGGAGAGAACTACGGCTCCTTCTATGCCGATAAATGACCACACTGTAGCTGATGTGGTTTCTTTTATCTGCGCCCCGAGAGACATACTTCCATCTCCCCAAAAATTGTCAAAAAATATGTCAGGGTCAAAAGCCTTAACGAAAATAACCGCCACAATAAACACCAAAATAGGAACCAATTTGGCGATGGTGGTGATGATAGATATGACGGCCGCTTCTTTGACGCCTTGAAGGACCAGCCAGTTCAGCAGCCATACTACTATTGAAGCGCATATTATGGATATGATATTATTTCCGCTTCCAAACACAGGAAAAAAATATCCTATGGCGCCAAATAAAAGTGTCATATATGATACGTTGCTCAAAAGAGCGCTGAGCCAATATCCCCATGCCGAGTTAAATCCTATAAATTCTCCGAATCCTTCTCTGGCATAGCTGTACACACCGTTGGTCAAATCAGGTCTGACTCTGTTAAGGCCAAAATATGACATCATGAGCCCCATCATTCCCACTCCGCATATCAGCCATCCTATCAAGACTGCACCTGTGTGCGCTCCTCCTGAAGCCATATCTGCAGTTATGGTAAAAATACCGCTTCCTATAGTGGAGCCTGTTATTACTGCGGCTAAAGCCCAAAAGCTCAGTTGTCCATGAGAACTTTCAGTTCTGTTTTCATTCATATCGGTCAATACCTCCTAAAGTCCGGCAACTAAATTCATAAACAATATTAGTTATTGCCTGATAAGCGTGTTTTTATAACATTGTTTGACGTATTGACTTTTTGTATTGAATTAATATATATTATTTTATTATGTAAAAAGGAATACACGATTATGGAAAAATTCAAAACATTAAAAGACCATGTATACGACTATATTGCAGAAGCCATAAGAGAAGGCAAGCTTCTGCCGGGCGAGAGAATAAGTGAAAACGACATTTGTACCGAGCTGGACATAAGTCGTACCCCTGTAAGAGAAGCTCTTATACAGCTTGCCGCTGAAGGTGTAATACAGAACAAATCCAGGAAAGGCTTCACTATCAAGGCTATCACTCCCAAGGAAATCAAGGAGCTGTACACCGTCATAGGCGCTCTTGACGCTGCGGCCGCCAGACTGGCCTGCGACAAGCTGACTAAACACGACTACGCCGACATGTCATTCTACATCGATTCCATAGACCTTGCTATAAAAGCGAAGAACTTTGAAATGTACCACAAACAGCAGATGGCTTTTCACCAGGCATACATATATAAATGCGGCAATAAAGCTCTCATAGGCTTTATCGAAACTGCCAAAAATAAGCTGATCAGCAAAACGTACACCGAGTCAGTTGAAGATAATGCCATGGATGTGCTTTTTACCATCAACGATGAGCACCGCCAAATCCTGCAGCTGCTCAAGGACAAAGACGCTGACGGTGTGGCCAAATTCATCGCCGAAAAGCACTGGGTGCCTATCTATACGGATAATGATGTGATATTGTAGGCAAAAAGCCTCCTATAGCCATTTTAATGTGACTATAAGAGGCTTAATCATAGTTTGCATATTTTTCTAAAATATTTTTATTGAATCTGCACTCCTTCAGGTATGGCGCCGTATATGAGCACATCGTCCTTTTTCTCAAAAGTCGAGTATGTGTTCTGAGCGGTATCCAGCAATCCTATCGTATCATTGCTCTTCCAGATTACATAGTACTGGCCCTTGTCCCCGGACAGCTTGTAGGCTTCTTCCGCTGCCTTGTCGGATCGGCCGCTGTCTTGCACGGTTACACCATCCAAGCCATAGGATTCAAAAGTAAATTTTTCTAAAGCCCTACTCCCTACATCTGATTCCAGCAGAAGAATTCTCGATGTGTCTTCATCCACATACGTTCCATGCAGAACTATATTCTCCGGATTTTGTTCTTCTGCTCGTGTGCTGCTGAAATAAAACTGCACCAAATTTACAATGAGAGACGCTATCAGCAGCATAAGAAGGATCTTGCTTGTTTTTGTTTTCATTTTACTTTCCTTTTATATTTCAAATTGCTTAAGACTCCCTTTTACAATTTAACTATAGTATTGGTTTCCATGTATGTCAATGCGTTTTGCTAATTTGTTAACAAAAGTAGTAAGGACATTTTGAATGTTGTCTAAATTTCTTTAAAACCGTTTTTCGTACAACATTTTCGACAAAAACGTTTTTATATACCCCATACCCGTATATGCGCAGTTAATAAAGTCAGTAGTCTGGTAGGTTAGTAGGTTAATAAGTTAATAAGCCCATAAGCCTCAGCCACACGGCAAACCATTTTCCGCATAAAAAATCCTCCTATGGTCAAATCAAAATAACCATAAGAGGAATTCTCAATCACTATTTTTCGTCAGGATAGCTGGTTCTCAGCAGGTTGATTCTGTTTTGGCTGTCAATCTCATATACCTTGACTTCGACCTTATCTCCCACGTTCATGACGTCTTCGACTTTCTCAACTCTGCCTTTGGCCATCTTGGAAATGTGCAGCAGGCCTTCCTTGCCCGGAAGTATTTCGATAAACGCGCCAAAGCTCATAATCCTGGTAACAACGCCTTCATATACTTCTCCGACTTCCACTTCCTTAGTGAGCAATTCGATTTCACGTTTTGCAGCGTCTGCGCTGGCCTGGTCCACACTGTAGATGCTTACAAGACCTGGAACGTCTTCTGAAATATCAATCTTAACTCCTGTATCTTCAATGATCTTATTGATGGTCTTGCCTCCCGGTCCGATGACTATCCTTACCTTGTCAGGATCGATATTCATAGTAAGAGCACGCGGAGCATACTTGGACAGTTCCGGACGCGGCTCCTGTATTTCTTCCATCATTTTGCTCATGATGTACATTCTGCCCTCTTTAGCTTGATTTAAGGCTTTTTCGAGGATCTCTCTGGACAGACCGTGTACCTTTATATCCATCTGTATAGCAGTTACACCGACTTCTGTTCCAGTAACCTTAAAGTCCATATCGCCCAGGAAATCTTCCATGCCCTGGATATCGGAAAGAATAGCAAATTCCGAAGTTCCGTCTTCTTTAACTCTTTCTATAAGTCCCATAGCGATTCCTGCTACCGGCCTGGTTATAGGCACGCCTGCATCCATCAGAGCCAGGCATGAACCGCAGGTGGAGCCCATGGAAGTTGAGCCGTTAGAGGAAAGAACTTCTGACACTACTCTGATAGCATAAGGGAATTCTTCTACGCTTGGAAGTACAGGGACCAAGGCTCTTTCAGCCAAAGCGCCGTGTCCGATTTCTCTTCTTCCCGGACTTCTGGCAGTTTTTGCTTCTCCTACAGAAAATCCAGGGAAATTATAGTGGTGCATATATCTCTTTGAAGTCTGCTCTGTAATACCGTCTATAACCTGTGCTTCGCTGGCAGGAGCCAGAGTACATACCGACAGAACTTGAGTCTGACCTCTCTTGAAAAGTCCCGTTCCGTGAGTTCTAGGCAAAATGCCGGTCTCACACCATATAGGTCTGATTTCATCCAGCTTTCTATTGTCAGGTCTGATGCCTTCGTCCATTATCATAGCTCTGACAGTCTCTTTTGTAATATTGTAAAGAACCGTATCTATGTCTTTGCTGCCTTCAGGATATATTTCTGCGAAATGCTCTTTAGTCTCCAGTTCAACGGCATCCATGTTTTCCAGTCTCTCAAGCTTGTCAGGAGTCTGTATGGCTTCTCTCATCTTAGGAGCAGCATACTCCCTTACAGCCTGATCTATTTCTTCAAGAGGCTTGTACAAAACTACGTCCTGCTTTGGCTTTCCTACCTCTTTTACAATCTCTTCTATGAAAGCTACTATCTTCTTTATTTCTTCGTGGGCAAAGAGGATAGCGTCTAACATTTCCATCTCAGGGACTTCGTTAGCTCCTGCTTCTACCATCATGATAGCGTCCTTGGTTCCTGATACTGTAATATCCATATCAGAAGCCTCTCTCTGCTCCAGCGTCGGATTTATGATAAGCTGTCCGTCTACTCTTCCCACTTTAACTGAGCCTGTAGGGCCGTCCCATGGTATATCTGAGGTGGCCAGCGCTACAGAAGAGCCTATCATACCGCAAATTTCAGGTGAACAGTCTAAATCCACAGACATTACTGTGGCTACTACCACTACGTCGTTATAATATCCCTTCGGGAACAGCGGACGTATAGGTCTGTCTATCAGTCTTGACGACAATATAGCGTGTTCGCTTGGTCTTCCTTCTCTCTTGATAAAGCCTCCCGGTATCTTGCCGGCGGCATACATTCTTTCTTCATAATCCACCGAAAGCGGGAAAAAGTCGATGTCCGGCTTCGGTTCTTTTGAAGCGCAAGCCGTTACGTTTACAACGGTATCTCCGTATTTAACCATAACTTGTCCATTGGCTTGCTCGCACACCTTACCGATTTCAAGCTGCAGAAGCCTTCCTCCCACCGCCGTCTTAAATACTCTGTAATCTTCAAATCTTGCCATAATTAACAACTACCTCCTGTTAATTTTCCTCTCTTCTTTCTGATTCACTCTAATTCTTTTTTTGGCTTTGTTTTTACAAATTTAAAAGTTAAAAATTAAAGCGGGGATATAGTTTCCCCGCTTAAATTTCCTAAGTAAATAATTCTACTTTCTCAGTCCTAAACGAGTTATAAGAGTTCTGTATCTTTCCAGATCCTTCTCCTTCAGGTACGCAAGCAGATTTCTTCTCTGTCCTACCATCTTCAAAAGGCCTCTTCTTGAATGATAGTCCTTCTTATGAACCTTCAAGTGTTCATTCAAATCGTTGATTCTGTAAGTCAGAACGGCGATTTGCACTTCCGGAGAACCTGTATCTCCTTCTTTTAACTGATAATCTTTGATTATCTGCTGTTTGATTTCTTTTGTAATCATCTGTTTTGTCTCCTTTTTTTATACGCCCATCGCCTTGTAAACCGTCGGAGCGTCGTATAACAAAGCGAAAGGTAAAATTTCTAACAATTTATATTAACATATCAAATCTGTTTTGTCTATTATTTTTTTATTACAACTTGCAAAGCTGCCTCAAAAAAGGGGATAAAAAAAGAGCGACTTTACGCCGCTCAAATTTCTGTAATCATCTATATTCCCAATGCCCTTCTTCGGGATGATTGATTGTTTTATATCCTACGACTATTTGTCCCATCTTCTGCGTAGTAGGGATCCCCTGATTTGCATAATAGTCCATCTTAGCTTCGTATGCCGCTGGATCAGCAGTCTCAAATACCAAGCTTCCATTTACGTAAATCTGATATCCATATCCATATTCCGGTACCTGTTCCGTCCATGCTTGCTTATCAACTACCCAAACCTTTTCTTTAGGTTTATCCGTGGTAGTGCTGCCGCCGGATGAGCCGGAAGATCCAGAACTCGGCTTCTTTACAGTGCTGCCGCTACTGCTGCTTGCAGAGCTGCTGGAACTGGAACCGCCGGAGCTTGCTGCCGGTTTAGAGACCTGGCTGCCGGAACTTGCTGCCGGACTTTTTGCAGAAGCAGACTTGCTTTTGCTGCTGTCTTTATCCTGCTTATTATCATCAGTCTTGGCAGAATCGTCCTTTTTACTGTCCTTCTCGTCCTGCTTTTCGTCTTTCTTATCTTTATCCTTATCTTCCTCTTCTGCGTCCTTATCGGCTTTCTCCTCGACCGCAGCAACGTCCTTTTTCGACTCTAACGCCTTGGATTTCCCGTCTCCACAGGACACAAGCCCTATTATAAGTGCTATTATCAGAACAAGTATTACACCTGCGATAATCATTACTTTTTTCTTATTCTCTTCAATGTACTTCTTCATCATAGCCTCCTTCCTCCTATCGCTTATTCTCATAGTTTGCAACGGCTTTATCTCGTTCATTTTGAACAGAGGTTTTTACTCTCATGAGATAATCTCTTATTTTTATGTACATCCTTCTGGCAATTTTTACCACTCCGAATATTACAAGTCCGATTACCAGAAGATCCCCCAAGACACCCAGCGGTTCTATAAACTTATCGTCAAACCATCCAAGGAAAGCCAGTCCGCCGCCTACGATAAGTATAAGCCCGAAAATGTATCCTATAATCTCTCCGCACTTTATTACCAGCTCGAAAAACAAGCCGATTATCAATACCGCGAATACTACTGCTAATAAAGTCAACATCTCCTATACCTCCCTACACTACCATAATACCATATGTAAAATTCCGCAGCGTCTATTTTTTTGAAAAACACTTGACTTTTTTTAATTATCATCTTCACTCTCTAAATACCTCACTTGTCCATCCTCACTTGCTGCACTCATAAGTCCAACATCCCACTCCATCGGTTGACGCAAAATCATATTGCCCTGCCTTTTCCCGATTGCTCATCTGCCTTTTCAATGTCCTTGGATTAAGCTGCTTCCCGGTATTCTCATTGTATACTTTATATAGACAACACTGCTCCCAGCACAGTATCCTCGTACTCCCACACACTGGACAGTAGCATTTATTATCTTTCCATATTGGTTCCAGCTTCTTTTCTTCTCTTAGCATTGCTGCCTCTTTTCTCTTCTTCAATTAACGTAACGCAAAAGGGCCCTCTCTTCAAAGTCAGTATTCTATACAAAGGAGAACATATAAATCGGAGAGGGCCATAAGCGAGGTTTAATCTGTTTGCTGATTTTTATTTAAGTCAATATGGTTCAGCATTATGTACCTTAAAGCCTTTTCTATATATCCGGCTCTGTCGCCCTTTTTAAGCCCTTCAGGGAAACAATCGTCTGACACGGAATATTTCACCGGACGCTTAACCTTTTCCTTAACCTTACTGTCGTTATACTTCTTCCATATCTCTTCGATAGCACCGGCGTCAAGCTGATCCTTATCGGAAAGCTCCTTCAGCTCCTTTGCCATATCCGGTGTAACGGTTCCGCCGTCAAACGATAACATTCCCGCAAGGGTAGCCTGCTCCCGCGAATTAAGGTATGACAGCGTAACCATCGTATCCTGCGTGAAAGCCTTTTTAAGGTAGTTCTCATACAGCGGAGCCATAAGGTATGTCAGGCGCATTTTGCGGTGTAATGTATTCTTGCCGATGCCATACATTTTAGCCACTGATTCATCGGTTCTTAACCTCGTCCCGTCGTGGGACGAGGTTCCCTCATCCCAACCTTCTAACCTCGTCCCGTCGTGGGACGAGGTTAGATCTGTTCTTTCTCCCGACGGTCTTTTCAGTGCCTCATAGGTATTTCTATAAGCCCATCCCCATTCAAGATCCGTGGTGTTCTCACGCTGTGCGTTGGATATTCCCATCAGCACCGATGCTTCTACATCATCCACTTCCACGATCCTTGCCGGAACGGTTTTCAGTCCAACCTCTCTTGCAGCTCTTAATCTGTTATGACCTGCGATGATTTCATATTTGCCAAAGTCAAGCGGTCTGACTATAAGCGGAACAATTACGCCATACTCTCTAACACTGGCAAGGAACTCGTCCCATTTTTCTCCTTCAATTTTTGAGAAGTGATTATCCGGGTTTTCTTTAAGCTTATCAATGTCAATATCTCGAATTACGCTGACGTTTCTCTTCTTCAGTTCCGCCTCAAAATCAGCTTCTGCTTTTTTCTTTTCCCCGAACAGATCTGTTATCTCATCCATATCTGTCATCATCTTAGGTGCTGTATCAGCTTCCTGTCCCTTAACTTCTCCGGCATCTCTATTTATATCGCTTTCTACATTCTCTATGAGATTTTCCATTTTAACTTTCAGTGCCATTTCCCTCCACCTTTCTTAAATATTCGTCAGTAAAGAAAGAATACGCTTTACTTACCGGATTATCATGACTATAGTCGGAGATAACTTTTCCGATTGCCTGTCCTTCTTTTACTTTTACCGATAATGGAATTACTTCCTCAAATGTAGTTATTTCTTTCTTTGCCCAGCTGCTCCGTATAACCTCAATCATATCCCTTGTGAAGTTAGATCTCTTATCCACACAGTTTATCAGAACGCCAGCAATTATAAGATTGCTGTTTAAGTTGTCCCTTACTTTCTTCCACGAGTCATATAACGCGCCGGTTCCGCTCGTTGAAAAGGTGTCCGGCGTCGTTGTGATTATAAGTTCATCTGCCGCCACAAGCGCATTAACCATATCTACATCAAGAGAAGGCGCGGTATCAATCAGAATATAATCATAGCTTTTTTTCAGCTCGTCCGTAATCTTCTTCAGCATACCTTCTCGCGCCATTGCAAAACTGAGTTTCAGCTTGGTCTGCGCCATAGATATATTGCATGGCAAGATATCCATCTCTACATTCCCGTCAAGCGTAATTCTTCCTTTCTGTAACAACGGTGCTTTTCCGTCAATGCAATCGTTTATGGAATCTGCTATTGTATGTGGTATTGTATCTACACTTTTCTTGGTGATCCCGGATGCCTTCGTGAGGTTCCCCTGCGAATCAAAATCTATAAGCAATACTTTTCTATTTCGCCTCGCAAGCTCTGCTCCAAAGTTTAGAACTGTCGTAGTCTTTCCGACGCCACCTTTCTGATTTGCTACTGTAATTACCTTTCCCATTTTATTAACTCCTTCACAACTTATCTAACCAGACACATCTTCACCCAGCAGCCATGCTACGGCATATACGTAAATCCCACTCCAATATTTCATTGCTGATTCTGACAAGTAGTATTTATCCATCAGCTCCTGATATGTTGTCTCCTGCGTGTAGTGTTCAAATATCGCCTCACGATATTCTTCACGTACCCACTGTTTGGCACGGATTATAACGTCGATGTATCTTTCGGCAACCATTTTTCTGTCTATATCCCTTTGGGTTATTTTGCTTTTGTATTTCACTCTATCAATTTCCGCAACCCACGTATTATAGCAGCGAATATCATTTATCGTCTTCCGCTTTATATCGTGCTTCAACTTAAAGCCGCCGTTATTTCTCTGTTCATAATACGACTGAAAAGGTCTCTTCTTTTCCAGATCTCCCATTGCGCACCACCTCTTGATATGCAATCACATTCTCCCGGAACGCTTCAATTCTATGTCAGCAATCGCATTTATTTCATTCCAAACTTCTTCACTTATATCTTCTTTTATCGACTCCGGCGGCGGACATCCAAGCCTCGCCTCATACATTAGTCGATTTATGTATTCCTGAGTATCGCTTCTTTGCTTTAACACGATTCCATCTTTCCTCGCGAAAGACA
>ERZ826764.1152-NODE-1152-length-32612-cov-2.996437_pt1 | contig 32612 bp, 27 predicted proteins | sample MGYA00519870_ERZ826764 | MGnify/ENA primary metagenome ERZ826764 (study PRJEB31778, sample SAMEA3449239) | human gut metagenome | biome: human gut; feature: human-associated habitat; material: faeces | place: United Kingdom | collected 2010/2012 ...
TAATGTGGCTCGCGATGAAATGAACTCTTTGACTTGGCAAAGCGATAACGAGAGCCTTTATAAGCCCTGGCAGCAATTTTATGCTTGTATCAATGCTTCTAACATCATGATCGAGAAAGTTCCGAATGCTTCGAAAGTTTCGGATGAGGTCAAGACACGTTATGTCGCAGCTGCCCGTTATATGCGTGCGATGTCCTATTTCTATCTGGTGCGTATCTTTAATGATGTTATTTATCTGGACACGCCGGTGAATGACTTTACCAGTGCGAATAACATGACAAAGACACCGGCTAAAGAAATATATAATAAGATTGTTGAAGATTTGGAATATGCAGAAGCCAATCTTCCCGTAAAATGGGATTCTGGAACGGAACGTCCGACTGTCGCTGCCGCCAAGTCTTTGCTTTCATGGGTTTATATCACGATGGCCGGTGAACAAGTTAAAGACAATACCATGTGGGCGAAGGCGGCTTCCAAAGCGAAGGAAGTCATTGATAATGCCGCTACTTACGGTATTAAGCTGGAAGAAAATTATGCCGATCTTTGGCTGGTCAACAATCGGTATAACAAAGAATCGATCTTTGCCCTGAATTTTGCAGATGGGTTAGGAGATAACCAGTGTGGAGCCGAGTGGCGTCCGACCAGTATCGGGTCCGAATCAGGATGGGGATTCTTTTATACGAAACAATCCTATATCGATAAATTTGATGATAAAGATAAACGGAAAGCCGCTACCTTCTTGACCGAAATTGTCAGTACAGTTGATAATAAAACCTATACGACTGAGAATTTCGGTAGTCCGTATCCACATGGAAAGAAATGGTGTGATGGAGGTCGTGAAAATTTCTCACAGCGTAACAAGCGTACGGATATGTACATTCCTATCATCCGTTATGCCGATGTCTTGCTGATCTTTGCCGAAGCGGAAAACGAAGCCAATGGTCCGACGGCTGCAGCTTATGATGCCGTGAATCAACTGCGTGTACGTGCCGGTTTGGATAACTTGTCCGGTTTGTCTAAAGAGACTTTCCGTCAGGCAATCCAAAAAGAATGGACGTTAGAGACGGACACACGAACGGATCTATCGTTTCAATTTGGTTCGCTGGGGCACTTATCTGACGGTGATGAAGGAATATTTCCAGAAAAATTTTCCTGAAAAGGTGAAGAATGTAACGGAAGAACGGTTGTATTTCCCTTGTCCGGAGCATGATTCATTGATCAATCCGAATTTGTAAGAAAATTTTTGAGTAGGTTTAAATAATCTTGGGGTATGGAATGACTGATGATTTCATACCCTTTCTTATAACACAAAATGGACAAAATGAAACTGAAAATTCTTTTTTTTGTTTTTCTGCTTGTCTGTAGTTCCTGTGCTTTGGACAAGAGGGATATTATCAGTTCGAATTTTGATTTTGCCGATATACAGTTGAAACATGCATTCGTGGAAATGGATTCGGTTTATAAAAGTACGGACAAGCTGCTTGCCAATCCTCGCAATATCGATCCGAACGGTTTCCTGCGCATGGTGGCATCCCATGATTGGACAAGCGGTTTTTTCCCAGGCGAACTTTGGTATATGTATGAATATACTAAAGATGATTTTTGGAAGGAGAAGGCCAGGAAACAGACTGAACTGCTTGAACAGGAGAAATGGAATGGGAGTACCCACGATATGGGCTTTAAAATGTATTGTAGCTATGGTAACGGTTATCGGTTGACTCAGGATTCTGGTTATAAGGATATTCTGTTGCAGTCTGCCTACACCCTGATCAGACGTTACAATCCAAAAGTGGGTTGTATCCGTTCCTGGGATCATAACAGGGATAAATGGCAATATCCCGTAATCATCGATAATATGATGAATCTGGAACTACTTTTCTGGGCTTTCCGTACGAATGGTGATTCCACTTTCTACCAGGTTGCAGTCGACCATGCCCGTACTACGATGAAGAATCATTTTCGTAAGGACTACAGTTCCTATCATGTTATCGACTATGATACGTTGACCGGCGCAGTCTTGCATAAAAACACCCACCAGGGATATTCCGATGCTTCGGCTTGGTCGCGTGGACAAGCGTGGGGATTGTACGGCTATACGATGTGCTATCGAGAAACTGGATTGCCTGAATTTTTGGAACGTGCCAAACAAATTGCCTCTTATATTTTTTCCAATCCTACATTGCCGGACGATTTGATACCTTATTGGGATTATAATGCTCCAGGAATACCGGACGAGCCGCGTGATGTATCGGCGGCCACCGTTACGGCTTCTGCCCTTTACGAGTTGAGTATGTATGATGAAACGAATAGAACCGGATATGTGGATAGGGCTGATAGGATATTGGAAAATCTGACGAACCGTTATCGGGCAAGTGTAGGGAAAGACTGTGGTTTCCTGCTTTTGCATAGTACCGGTTCCAAGACTCACGGTTCGGAAGTGGATGTGCCGATCGTATATGCGGATTATTACTATCTGGAAGCCTTGTTGCGAAAAGCCAAATTGGAAAAAGAAGGAACTGCTCTCTTGTAAAAATGATTGAATTTTAAATTGAATATTAGAATATGAAGTACTTGTTTGTTGCATGCTTATTGTGTTTGTCCGTTCTGTCGGTTGTGGCGAAAGTGCCTGCTATGAATAAGATTCGGCTGACGAACAATTGGGAATATCTGAAAGGTGATTTGGGGGGAATCTGGGAGGCTGTACGTCCTGCCGCACCTGGCAGTTCGGAGGCGGTTCCTATCTGGCAGCCTGTTACGTTGCCTCATTGTTTTAATGCCGAAGATGCTGTTGATCCGGACGTGAATTATTATGAAGGTCCGGGATGGTATAAAACTTTGCTGGCGATAGACAATCCCTATCGGAACGGGCGGATCGTACTCGATTTCGACGGGGCGGGACAGAAGACGGATGTCTATGTCTATACGACTCATGTCGGTAGCCATGTTGGCGGTTATGACAGTTGGAATGTCGATATTACGGATGCGGTAAAAGCATTTCTCGGCAGTAAAGATGCGGAACGTTTCAAAGGGAAAGTACCTTTGTCGATCCGTTGCGATAATTCACGTGATCTGGAAATGATACCATCCGATCTGGCTGATTTCAATATCTATGGTGGTCTGTACCGGTATTTGAACTTGGTGTACCTGCCTGAAGTTTCTTTTGAACAGATTCGTTTGGAATCTTCCCTCTCTTCTAACTTGAAAGAAGGTATATTGAAGGTGAAAACTTCGTTTTATAATCCGGAAGATATAAGGAAGGCGGATGTGACCGTTTCCGTTTACGATGTGGACCGTAAACCAGTCTTCTCGAAAACACTGGAAGGAATACTTCCTTTGGGTGACCAGCTTTTAGCAGAGATGAAGATCAAGAATCCGGTATTGTGGGACGTGGATGTGCCACAACTCTATACTTGCGAGTTGACTGTAAAGACACCGGATCAGACTTTCACGACGGAAGAACGCTTCGGTTTCCGCCATACGGAGTTTAAGGACAAAGGTCCATTCTTCCTGAACGGCAAACGTTTGCTGTTGCGAGGTACGCATCGCCATGAGGATCACGCTGGTGTGGCACAAGCCATGACGGAAGATATGATGCGTCGTGAAATGCGGATGATGAAAGATATGGGCGTGAACTTTATCCGTTTAGGACATTACCAACAATCTGAAATCATTCTGGACCTTTGCGACGAATTGGGCATTCTGGTATGGGAAGAAATTCCCTGGTGCCGAGGCGGCCTTGGAGGCGATGTCTACAAGGAACAGGCCCGCCGGATGCTGGCCAATATGATCGTCCAGCATCATAATCATCCGGCTGTCATCATCTGGGGGTTGGGTAATGAGAATGACTGGCCTAACGATTTCAATACGTTCGACAAGAGTGCGATCCGTGCTTTCATGAAAGAGTTGCACGACATGGCGCACCGTTTAGACGACACACGTATGACGGCGATCCGCCGGTGTGAATTTTGTAATGATATTGTTGATGTCTATTCACCTTCAATCTGGGCTGGTTGGTATCGGGGTGTTTTTACCGATTATAAATCGATCTCAGAACAGGAGATGCAGAAAGTAAAACACTTCCTGCATGTAGAGTGGGGAGGTGACAGCCATGCCCGTCGTCATTCGGAAGATGCTTTTTATAATCTGAAGAACATCGAGGCAGGAAAGGGCGGTGATGAACGTGCCGGCGATGCTTCCTTGTATGGTGGCGTTCCACGTGCTTCGCGCGATGGCGATTGGTCGGAAAGTTATGTGGTCCGTCTGATCGACTGGCATCTGAAAGAGCAGGAGACGATGCCGTGGCTGACCGGTACGGCCTACTGGCCTTTTAAGGATTTTTCGACTCCGGTCCGTCCCGACAATCCTGTCCCTTATGTCAATCAGAAGGGGGTGGTTGAACGCGATTTTACTCCGAAAGAAAGCTACTATGTGTTCCAGTCTTACTGGACGGAGAAGCCGATGATCCATATCTACGGTCATACCTGGCCGGTTCGCTGGGGTGGAAAAGATGACCGCAAGGAAATCTTGGTATATTCTAACTGCGACGAAGTGGAGCTTTTTGTCAATGGTGTGAGCCAGGGAGTGAAACGGCGTAATAGTCAGGATTATCCGGCTGCCGGGTTGCGCTGGAATTGTGTTTATCGGGAAGGCATGAACGAAATACGGGCTGTCGGTGTAAAGAAAAAGGAGAAGAAGGAGGTTTCTGATGTCATTCGTCAGGAATACCAGACTGCTAAATGGGATAAAGAAGCCGCCTGCCAAGTGAGCTTGCTTTCCGAAGAGGGAGATACGGCTTTGGTACAGGTACAACTGATCGATAAAAACGGCATCCGTTGTCTCAGCTCCAAAAAGCAGATTACGTTTGAGATTGCCGGAGATGGCAGCCTGATCTGCAATTTAGGAACTTCGACCGGTAGTCGTAAAGTACAGGCGTATAATGGTCGTGCCCTGATCCGTATCAAACGGAACGGGGGGAATAGCCTGGTTGCTGTTAAATCGGAAGGCCTGCCGACTGCATTCCTGGAATTGAAGAGTCCCAAGTAGGGGTAGGTCGTTTTTTGATTGTAAACTGGAAAAAAACGTAGAGACGTCCCGCCGTGTTTTAATTTACGGCGGGACTTTTTATCCGGGTTGCACTAAGTTAAAAGTAAGGGGTGGATTATGAACGGCTGCTTATTATAAAAAATAGGTGAGTGAATTGAATTGCTGGATGTCTGGATTATATTATATTTGCAAAAAGTAAATAAAGAACGAATGGATAATATGAAACCCCTGAACCCCATTCAGAAAACGGTTGTTGGCGTTCAGTTCCTTTTTGTGGCGTTTGGTGCGACTGTTCTCGTTCCTCTGCTGGTTGGCCTTGATCCTTCTACCGCCCTTTTTACTGCTGGTATCGGCACGTTGATCTTTCATTTGGTGACGAAAGGGAAAGTTCCTATTTTTCTGGGAAGCAGTTTCGCTTTTGTGGCGCCTATCATAAAGGCGACGGAATTGTATGGGTTGCCCGGTACGATGTCCGGCTTGGTGGCTGTGGGGACCGTCTATGGGTTGATGAGCTTGTTGGTCCGGTGGAGAGGAATCGGTTTTATCAAGCGGCTTTTTCCGCCGGTGGTGATCGGGCCGGTTATTATTCTGATCGGCCTCTCGCTGGCAGGCTCAGGTGTGAATATGGCAAAAGAGAACTGGCCGTTGGCACTGGTAGCCCTGCTTTCCGCTATTCTCGCCTCTATGTTGGGCCGAGGAATGTTGAGATTGATCCCTATCTTCTGTGGAATCATCGTCGGGTATCTGACTGCGAGTCTGTTCGGCTTGATCGACTTCAAGCCTGTGATAGAAGCTCCTTGGTTTGCATTTCCGCAATTTGTAAAGCCATCATTGTCGTGGGAAGCGGTTATTTTTATGATTCCGGTGACGATTGCTCCGGTGATCGAACATATAGGCGATGTGTACGCAATCAACGAGGTGACGGGCAAGGACTTCGTAAAAGATCCGGGACTTCACCGCACGATGTTGGGAGACGGCCTGGCATGTATCGTCGCCGGATTGATCGGCGGTCCTCCCGTCACGACCTATTCGGAGGTGACAGGAGCTATTTCGCTGACAAAGATTACAGACCCGGCCGTTATCCGCATTGCTGCCGTAAGCGGTATCGTCTTTTCTGTGTTTGGGAAGGTCAGCGCGTTGCTTAAATCGATTCCCGCCGCCGTGTTGGGGGGCATCATGTTGCTGCTGTTCGGGACGATTGCCGCTGTCGGCATCAACAGCTTGATCCAGAATCGGACCAATCTGGGCGACACTCGCAACCTGATCATCGTCTCATTGATCCTGACTTTCGGGATTGGTGGTGCCGCCATTGAATTTGGTGGTTTCACGATGGCCGGTATCGGGCTTTCGGCTTTACTGGGAGTCTTTTTGAACCTGGTGTTGCCTAAGAGCAAGACTCTACCGTAATTTTCAACTCTCAATTATCAATTAATTGTTACCTTTGTGCCGCTTTTTACATGAAGAAGCGGAAATATGTTTAATCAGTATTGGTAAAGGGGAATCTGTCTATGCAAAAATCTGACTGCATCATTGGTGTGGAGCATGTGTCTAAATTCTTTGGAGACAAGGCCGTATTGAATGATGTGAATTTGTCTGTCCGTAAGGGCGAGTTTGTAACCATTCTGGGGCCGTCCGGTTGCGGGAAGACGACATTGTTGCGTCTGATTGCCGGATTCCAGACTGCTTCTGAGGGTATAATAACTATTGCGGGAAAAGAAATTACGCAAACACCCCCTCATAAACGTCCAGTTAATACTGTATTTCAGAAATACGCTCTTTTCCCTCATCTGAATGTCTTCAATAACATCGCTTTCGGCTTGAAGCTGAAAAAACTTCCGGCTGTCGTGATCGAGAAAAAGGTGAAGCAGGCCCTCAAGATGGTAGGAATGACCGATTATGAGTACCGTGATGTGGATTCCCTTTCCGGTGGACAGCAACAACGTGTCGCGATTGCCAGAGCTATCGTGAACGAACCGGAAGTGCTCCTGCTGGACGAACCGCTGGCGGCTCTTGACCTCAAGATGCGCAAGGATATGCAGATGGAGTTGAAGGAAATGCATAAGTCTCTCGGAATCACCTTTATCTATGTTACTCACGATCAGGAAGAAGCACTCACCCTGAGCGATACGATCGTCGTGATGAGCGAAGGGAAGATCCAGCAGATCGGGACGCCTATTGACATTTATAACGAACCGATCAACTCCTTTGTCGCCGACTTTATCGGCGAAAGCAATATTCTGAACGGACTGATGATCAAAGATAAGTTGGTATCCTTTGCCGGGCATGAGTTCGAATGCGTAGACGAAGGTTTCGGCGAACAGACCCCGGTAGATGTCGTGCTCCGCCCGGAAGACATTTATATTTTCGAGCCGTCTGAAGCCGCCATGCTGACCGGAACGGTTACCTCTTCCATTTTCAAGGGCGTTCACTACGAGATGATGGTGCAGACGCCGGAAGGCTATGAGTTCATGGTACAGGACTACCATTGTTTCGATGCCGGGCAGGAAGTCGGTTTGCTGGTCAAACCATTTGATATCCATGTGATGAAAAAGGAACGTATCTGCAATACGTTCGAAGGAAAGATGGTGGATGCTACGCATGTGGAATTTTTAGGCTGTACGTTCGAATGCCGAGAGGTATCCGACATTGACTCGGAAGCACCCGTGCAGGTCGAAGTAGATTTTGACCGCGTCATTCTGGAAGACAACGAGGAAGACGGCCGTCTGACCGGCGAAGTGAAATTTATCCTCTACAAAGGCAACCATTATCATCTGACGGTGTTTACCGACTGGGACGAAGATATCTTTGTCGATACGAATGATGTTTGGGACGATGGCGACCGGGTCGGAATCACGATCGCTCCCGAAAATATACGGATTGTTCAATCAACTAAATAAGGAAGGAAGTGATAAGTAAGATTTCAGCTTTTTTTATGCGGCGTAAGAACTGGACGATTCCTTATGCCCTGTTTTTGGCTGTCTTTGTCGTAATGCCCTTGTTGTTGATCGTATTATATGCGTTTACAGATGCCGACGGAGCGTTCACTTTTGCTAATTTCCGTAAGTTCATGGTACACCCCGAAGCGATGAATACGTTCGTCTATTCGATCGGGATTGCTATTATCACCACACTTGCCTGTCTCATCCTTGGCTATCCGGCAGCTTATATCCTGAGCCAGGAGCGTTTTAACACTTCCCGGACGATGGTCGTGCTATTCATCCTGCCGATGTGGGTGAATATCCTGATCCGTACGCTGGCTACGGTAGCATTGTTCGATTTCCTGAACCTGCCGTTGGGAGAGGGGGCGTTGGTTTTCGGTATGGTGTATAACTTTCTCCCGTTCATGATCTATCCGATTTATAATACGTTGCAAAAGATGGACCGCAGCCTGATCGAGGCGGCCCAGGACTTGGGAGCCAATCCGTTTCAGGTCTTTATGAAAACGATTCTGCCTCTTTCGATGCCCGGCGTGATGAGCGGGATCGTCATGGTTTTCATGCCGACGGTTTCCACGTTTGCCATTGCCGAATTACTGACGATGAATAACATCAAACTGTTCGGTACGACCGTGCAAGAAAATATCTATAACGGTATGTGGAATTATGGAGCGGCGCTTTCTCTTATTATGCTGTTGCTGATTGGTGTTACCATCCTCTTTACGAATGAAGAGGACAGTGCTTCGAACGAAGGGGGAGGTGTGATATGATGACGAAATGGATGGCAAAAGGGTATTTGTGGCTACTGTTGGTGCTGCTATATTCCCCGATTCTGATTATTATGATTTTCTCGTTTACCGAAGCGAAAGTCTTGGGAAACTGGACGGGATTTTCAACCAAATTGTATAGTTCGCTGTTTACAGGAGGCGTGCAGCGTTCGTTGGTGAGTGCGTTGTGGAATACGTTCGCCATTGCGATGATCGCGGCGACCGTCTCCACGCTGTTGGGTAGTATTGCGGCTATCGGTATTTTCAACCTGCGATCACGGACCCGCCAGGTAATGAATTTTGCCAATGCGATCCCGATGATGAATGCAGATATTATTACGGGCGTATCCCTTTTCCTGCTGTTCGTAAGTTTTGGCGTTTCACAAGGATTCACGACGGTCGTGCTGGCGCATATCACGTTCTGCACGCCCTATGTGGTGCTGAGTGTCATGCCACGCCTGAAAAAGATGAACCAGAATGTCTATGAGGCGGCGCTCGATTTGGGGGCGACTCCTTTCCAGGCGTTGCGCAAGGTGATCCTGCCGGAGATTCGTCCGGGCATGATCAGCGGCTTTATACTGGCTTTTACGCTTTCGATCGATGATTTTGCCGTTACCATCTTTACGATCGGCAACGAGGGACTGGAAACCCTATCGACCTTTATTTATGCGGATGCCCGCAAAGGGGGACTGACACCGGAGTTGCGTCCGCTGTCAACTATCATTTTCGTGACGGTGCTTGTCCTTTTGATTGTGATTAATAAACGGGCGGAGAAGTCCAAAAGCTAATGGAGAAAAGCAGGAAATGAATAAACTGATTACAATAATAGCGAGTTGCCTCTTTCTTTTGACTTTCATGTCTTCATGCAATCGTACGGATGAGGAGCGCAGTCATATTCTGAAAGTCTACAATTGGGCAGACTATATCGACGAGGATGTCTTGGCCGAATTTCCCGCTTGGTACAAGGAGCAGACCGGAGAAGATATCCGGATCATCTACCAGGTGTTCGATATCAATGAGATCATGCTTACCAAGATCGAACGCGGGCATGAAGATTTCGACCTGATCTGTCCGTCCGAATATATAATCGAACGGATGTTGAAGAAAAACCTTCTTGTCCCGATAGACCGCAATTTCGGAAAGACACCGGATTATCTGGATAATGTCTCTCCCTATATCCGCGGGCAACTGAACAAGCTAAGCCAGCCGGGACGGAAAACGACCGACTATGTCGTCCCTTATATGTGGGGAACGGCTGGGATTTTGTATAACAAGCAGTTCGTGGAGGAGAAAGAGGTCGAAAGCTGGGAGTGTCTTTGGGATTCGAAGTTCAGAAACAAGATATTGATGAAAGACAGCTATCGTGACTCCTATGGTACGGCCATTATCTACGCCCATGCGAAGGAACTGGAAGATGGGACCGTGACGGTCGAGCAACTGATGAACGACAATTCTCCCGAAGCGATCGACATAGCCGAAGAACTTCTGAAAAAGATGAAACCCAACATTGCCGGTTGGGAAGCCGATTTCGGCAAGGAAATGATGACGAAAGGCAAAGCCTGGCTCAATTTTACCTGGAGTGGCGATGCGGTCTGGGCGATGGACGAAGCGGAGGCTGTCGGGGTGGAACTGGACTATGAAGTGCCCCGAGAAGGCAGCAATATCTGGTATGACGGCTGGGCGATCCCTAAATATGCCCGTAATGTAAAGGCGGCCAGTTATTTTATTGATTATCTTTGTCGTCCGGACGTCGCTTTGCGGAATATGGATGCCATCGGTTACGTCAGTGCCATTGCGACTCCCGAAATTATGGAAGCCAAGATCGATTCGACAATCGAGAAAGTTTCCGACTTGAGTTATTTCTTCGGTCCCGGTGCGGATAGCATCCGGATCAATCCGGTACAATACCCCGACCGCAAGGTGGTAGAACGTTGTGCCATGATCCGCGATTTCGGAGATCGGACGGAACTGGTTTTGGAAATGTGGAGCCGCGTGAAAGGAGATAACTTGAATACAGGGATCGTCTTGCTGATCTTTGCCGTGTTCGGAGTGTTATTTGTCTGGCTGGTATATCGCAGGATACGTCAATATAAACAGCGGCAACGGCATCACCGGCGTCGCCGCCGCTGGTAGTAAATAGTTAGAATCAAAATTGTCGATTATCAATTGTCAATTAAAAGAAGGTCATGGAAGGCATAAAAAATTTGGTTATAGATTTTGGCGGCGTGATTATCAATCTCACCCGTAATCGGTGCATCGAGGCATTCGAGAGTTTGGGGGTCGCGAATATACGCGAGCAGATTGTCAATAACTACCAGCATAAGGATCTGTTCATGAAGATCGAGCTCGGTTCCATTACGGTAGCAGAGTTTCGCGAGGGTATCCGTCATCTGACCAGACAGCCTTTGACGGACGAACAGATAGATGCCGCCTGGATCGCCATGCTCGATGATGTTCCGGATTATAAGCTGGATCTTTTGCTCGACCTCCGCAAGCGTTACAATACGATGCTGCTCAGCAATACGAACGAGATTCATTGGGAGTGGTCGGAAAAGACCTGTTTTTCCTATAAAGGCCACCATGCTTCCGACTTTTTCAATCATATTTATCTTTCCTACCGCCTCCATCTGCTGAAACCCGATGCCGAAATTTTCGAATATGTCCTGCAAGATGCCGATATCCGTCCTGAAGAAACACTTTTCATAGATGATGCCGTCCCCAATTGCCGTACGGCGGAATCACTAGGATTCCATACCTATACGCCGCAACCTCGTGAAGACTGGTCGCATTTGTTTGGAATTATGAATCATAAATCATAAATCTCTCACATTTAATATATTGTATGATGTCCCTACGTCATACACATCGTTACCGTCCACCTTCTTGATATAGTTTACAACACGGATGGTAACGGGAAGGATGATTACTTCATAGAGGGATTTCAGAACCGCCTGTGTTCCGATCATAATGAAAAGTTCGCCTATCGGTATCAGTCCGGCGAAAGCGATCGGGAAAAAGATCATCGAATCGGCACTCTCGCCGACCAAAGTGGAGACGATGGCCCGTAAAGAGAAATTCTTTCCGGCTGAAGCAATCTTCATCTTACTCATCACGTAAGCATTCAGGAACGAACCGACAAGAAAAGCCATCAGGCTTGCTATGGCGATGCGCGGTGCCATTCCGAACACGAAGTTGAAACCTTCTTCGCCTTCCCAAAATGGGGCGGCAGGCAACATCACCGCCAATTGCGCAAATCCGATTACAAGGAAATTAGAAATGAACCCGCTCCAGATAATCAGGCGTGCCTTCTTGAATCCCCATACTTCGGCGATACAGTCATTGATGATATATGAGATCGGGAAAACGATCAGTCCGGCAGTCGCTGTGATGCCGAATACCTGGATAACTTTGGTTTCTAACAGGTTTGAAGCTACCAGGCAGATATTGAACAGGATGCCTAACAGCATGAATGGTACGGTTACAGTAGATGTTTTCTGCATATTTCTTGTTTTTAACGAGGTTTATCAAGCACTCGGTGAATAATATAAAGGAACGTTTTTGGATTCCGAGGGCAAAGATAGTGATATTTTTATTTATGCCTATTATATGTGACAGCCGAATGAGGCGATAAGCAGCCTTAAAACCGACAGAAAGAGAATCGCCATTTCTCTGTCACTCTATCACATTTTGTCTTGTATGTGTTGATATCCATGTTGTGCAAGGTGTGATACATACCGGATTCATGTATCACGCCTGTATCACACTGTGTCACACATCCGACTGGGATTTTAGCAATATATATATGATCTTTCTGCTAAGTATGTATCTTAATTACAAAGGATTAGTATGATATGGCTCCGAACACCCGGGTGTACCCTTTTCGGACATCCGGGTGTGGGGGGTGGTAACATCCGGGTGTAGAAAGCCGGAAGATGGGGGTGTTGCCAACCATTTCTGCTTGCTTTCCGCTCTTTTTCTGCTTGTCTTTAGTAAAAAAGTGCCTTAGGACGGTAAAATGGCTTCTGCATAAATGCATATCGGTACGTTTCCTTTCGTTTTGTGGATAGATGTCTTCCTGCCTGAATCAGAACCGGTTGCGCAGTTCCTCCGATGCCTTGTAGCGGACTAACGACATATAGCCGGCTCCCATCCGTAAGTTCGGCAAAATGCGATAATTGATTTCTCCTGTGGTAAGGAACCATCCGGCTTCCCTGAAATCGTCTCGCGGACGGATATTTTTACATAAATACCTGATAATTCTGGATTATAATTCCCCTGAGAGGCTGTTTGGTTTTTGTGTCCAATGATTTGAGATGGCCGGGAGGACGTTTAAAGTTGCCGGTCGGGATATTTTAGTAGATGTTGGCCATGCTAACCAGTGGCTCGTACAGTTTCTCTATATCTTGGGCGTCCAGTTCGATGGTGAGCTGGTCACCGGGGAGTATGGTTTGTCCGGTGGGGGAGATGTCTTTGCGGTCGCGGTGGATATTCATGATTACGCAATGGTTGGGAAGTTCGAGCGTATCGACCTCCTTGCGGTCGAAATAGGCTCCGGCCATCACTTCCACGTCCAAAGTCAGCCGCTTCTGCTCACGGAAGGCCGGTTTGTTGATCATCTCTTCATAGAACATTACGTTGAACGGCTTTATTCCCAACAGTTCCGTGAAATAATAAGTGAGTCCTCCTACGACGATGGAAGGATAGAAAACTTCGAAATGCCCTGTGATCTCCGTAATCAGGATAATGGCTGTGATAGGAGTGCGCACGACGGCGACCAGGAAGGCGCCCATTCCGATCAGCATGACATAGCTCACACTTTCCATCCCGACGATCCCGTGTTGCACCAGGATGAGGGCATAGAGCTTACCGGTCAGTCCGCCTGTCACCAGAGTCGGGATAAAGTTCCCTCCCGGCAATCCGGAGGAGAAGGAAAAAACGGTAAATACCATGTGCAGGAACATCATCCCTGCAATCCAATAGATATTGCTGTTGCCGCCTTCCGCCTGTTGCATCAGGAACTGCTCGCCTCCACCGGTCAGATCAGTGACCGTCAGCGAAATGATGTATGCCATGCCCAGAAGACCTAACAGCTTGATATATTCGGGTTGCCGGATGGCCGGGTACATCCGTTTGGCGTATAGCATCAGCAGTGAATAGAGTTTGCCGAAAACCGATACGATGACGGCAAACAGGATATACAGCTTGATATGCAGTCCCATCGACAGGTCGGGCACGATGGCCTGTATGTCGTGGTACGGGTTGATCGGGAAAATCGTACTGGCGATCGCTCCGGCGACGACACCGGCCAGGATCGTCGTGATAGCCGTTTTCGGAGCATCGAAGCGTTCGATCGATTCGATCACCAGCGTAGCGGCGGCAAGAGGAGCGGCAAAGGCAGCTGCCAGTCCTGCGCCTGCGCCTGCGGCAAGGAGCTGTTTGCGTTCGCCGCTCAGGATATGTCCCCATTTGCTGACCAGGTCACCTATGTAGGAACCCATTTGTACAGAAGGTCCCTCGCGTCCCATCGAGAGACCGCTGCTGAGTGTCAGCACACCACCCGCAAACTTAGCCAGCAGTTGGCGAAAGGAATGTGCATACTCGATGCGTCCATTGATAACGCCCCGTGTCTGCGAAATGCCTCCGCCTCCGATGTAAGGCCACCGTCTGGCCATCCGGGCGACGAAGCAGAGGATACCCCATAGGGCAAGGAATAAGACGATATGGTAATACCAGGGAGGCGAAGACTGGAAGAAGTTCTTCCGCATATTGAAGAATAGTTGCAGCAGATAGTGGTAAGGAACCGCCACCAATCCGGTCAGCAGTCCTACGATCAGACTCACGAAATAGAGTCTGGCATCTACCAGCTTCAGTTTTACTATCCGATTAATCTTCATCTTCCCTTAAACAGGGAGCGAAGGCCGTTGGTTTAGCTTTCAATTCTCAAAAGCATCGGATATATCCCAACGAATAAGTCTCGTACAGGTTATCCTTCATTCCGTGTGTATACCGGAAGGAGATTATGTTTTTCTTGATCTCGTATCTGAGGTTGTTGCGCCAATGTATGGGGCGGTCACCGTTGTTTTCGTATCCGTAAAACCCGGCCAGGTTGGTGGCGAGCGTGAAGCCTCTGTATTTACCGGTGAACCCGACTCCGTATGAGATGGCGTCGTTCTGGCGATGCACCATGTCGTTCGTCATCCAGCAATAGAACCCGGCGAGCGCCTGCATACGGATCGAGGCCTTCCCGTCGGCACTTTTCCACAGGTTACGCCCCATGTTTACGTCGAACCAGTAGGAGGCGGCATCGGTAAAACGGGCGTCGCACAGGCGGCCTCCGCTGGCTGTCTTGATGTTGGCGCTAATGGTCGCGTCTACCCATTTCTCGCTTTTCAGGACTTGGAAAAAGGAGCTGATAACGATGTCGCCGTTATATTTGATCGGGCTTTCCGTATCCACGGCAAAGCGTTCGTCACGCGTTTCCGGTGTCATCTTATATTTTTCCTTGAAGCACCAGTTCACTTCGATTCCCGCGCGCCCCCTGAAGAAGGGCAGCAGGGCACGCCCCACGATGTCCCAGGTCTTGTCACCCGTATAATAATGGTATTCGCCCCGTACTTCCACTTCGTACCGCTCGCTCACCTGTCCGTCCCTCATTTCCGGGATCGGAAAGGCGTTCGGACCGAAATAGCGCGGAGAATATATGAGCAGTTCTGTTTTGTCGCGCCAACTGTCGGCATGGCTATAAGTGGCTGAAAAGACAAATACGAATGTTATCAATAATATTCGGGATAAATATTTCATCATGGATGTATTTTTTCTTAAGGCCACAAAAGTACATATTTCATATTGATTTAGTACATTTGCCTCAAACAAATCTTTAAACCATAAAGTACCATGAGACATTTACATTTTGGGAAGCTGTTTTTTGTTGTCTTTTCCCTCTTGTTAGCCTGTACGGTTTCGGCGCGTAAACCGATTAAAACATTACTGATCACAGGACAAAACAACCATAACTGGCAGGTGAGCCATGTTGTGCTGAAACAAATCCTGGAAAATTCCGGTCGTTTTGATGTGGACTTTGCCATCTCTCCCGAACAGGGCAAGGATATGTCCGGTTTTGTGCTCGACTTTAGCCCTTACCAGTTGGTAGTGCTGGACTATAACGGAGATTCGTGGCCGGAGGAGACGAACCGCCGCTTCCTGGAATATGTGCAGAACGGCGGTGGTGTTGTCATTTATCATGCAGCCGACAATGCTTTCTCCAAATGGCCGGAGTTCAATAAGATCTGTGCTTTGGGTGGTTGGGAAGGACGTAATGAGAATTCCGGCCCTTATGTGTATTGGAAGGACGGAAAACTGGTCAAGGACAGTTCGGCGGGTCCGGGTGGTTCTCATGGACGCCAGCACGAATATGTGCTGAACGGGCGTGACAAGGTGCATCCGGTTGTGAAGGGCCTGCCTTTGAAATGGCGTCATGCCAAAGATGAACTTTACGACTGTATGCGGGGACCGGGCAATATCCGGGATATTTTGTACACGGCCTATTCGGATAAGGAAACAAACGGTTCCGGTCGTGAAGAACCGCTGGTATTTACGGTCGATTACGGGAATGCTCGCATCTTCCATACGATGCTTGGCCATGCCGGTGCTACTACGGAAGATAATATAGCAATGCAATGTACGGGCTTCCAGGTGCTTTTGCTTCGTGGCGCCGAATGGGCGGCAACCGGAAAAGTAACCCAGAAAGTCCCGAAAGATTTCCCGACGGAGACTACTTGTTCTTATCGGAAAGATTATAAGGAGAATTGACAATTATCAATTGTCAATTCTTAAAGCGGATATTTCTCGAACGCATACAATGCTGTAGACAAATATCTCTCGCCCGTATCTGGTAATAATGCTACAATCGTTTTCCCTTCGTTCTCCGGGAGCCGGGCCAGTTGCATGGCGGCATATACGGCTGCTCCGGAAGAAATGCCGACCAACAGGCCTTCCTTTTGTGCCAGTTCGCGTGATGTGCGGATGGCGTCGTCTCCTTCTACCTGGATGATTTCATCGACCACCGAGCTGTCGTAGGTTTTAGGGATAAAGCCCGCTCCGATCCCCTGTATCTTGTGCGGTCCGGGTTTACCGCCTGAGAGCACAGCCGAGTCGGTCGGTTCTACAGCTACGATTTTGACATCCGGATTGTGCGCTTTCAGTCCTTTGCCAACGCCGCTTACCGTACCGCCCGTTCCGACTCCTGCGACGAAGATATCGACTTTGCCGTCCGTATCGCGCCAGATTTCCTGTGCGGTTGTTTTAGCATGCCGGGCAGGGTTTGCTGGGTTTTCAAACTGTTGCAGGATAATGGAGCCGGGTGTTTCATCACGCAATGCTTCCGCTTTGGCGATGGCACCTTTCATCCCTTCCGTTCCGGGAGTGAGGATCAGGTTGGCTCCTAATGCTTTCAGTAGGTTACGACGTTCCAGGCTCATGGTTTCGGGCATTGTCAGTACCAATTTATAACCTTTGGCGGCCGAGACGAAAGCCAGTCCTACGCCGGTGTTCCCGCTGGTCGGCTCTATGATTGTTGCTCCCGGTTTCAGCAAGCCCTTTTCTTCCGCATCTTCGATCATTGCCAATGCAATGCGGTCTTTTACGCTACCTGCCGGGTTGAAATATTCCAGCTTTCCGATTACTTTCGCTTTCAGCCCTTTACTTGCGTTGAAGTTTGAGAACTCCAACAACGGTGTATTGCCTATGAGGTCAGTCAGTTTTTTTGCTATCATGGGTTATATTATTTATGATTTATGAATTCTCAATTGTCAGTTGAATTAATCAGTCGCTTCATTGTTTGCATTTTTGCTTCCGTTTCAAGCCATTCGCTTTCTGTTTCTGAAGAGGCAAGAATGCCTCCGCCTGCATATAAAACAAATGATCCGGGCAAGATGTTCATGCAGCGCAAGTTTACATATAGGTCACTCTTCCCTTCGGGAGCCAGCCAGCCGATAAAGCCTGAATAATAGCTCCGGTCGTAGCCTTCGTTCTCCCGGATAAAACGATACGTCTCTTCTTTGGGCAGTCCGCAGACGGCAGGCGTGGGATGGAGCCGTTTCAACAGTTCACCGAGTTTTTTATTATCAGGCAGTGGAAAGCTGAAGTCACTTCTCAAATGCGACAATTCGCCGGCGCGTACCGGGATCGGAGGAGTTTCTGTCGGTTTGATACCTAATGCTTGCAGTTGTTTGCGTATGTAAAAGGCTACATATTCCTGTTCTTCCCTGTTTTTGTCGTCCCATTCTATCGGTAGTTCCCCGTTTTGGAGAGGTTGGGTGCCGGCAAGGGCGACCGTATGCCATTTTCCTTTCTCGCCGGAGAGGATGATTTCAGGCGTACATCCGAGCCATGTACCTGTTTCGGGTGTATGGCAGAGATAAACATACGAATATTTGTACCGTCTGATTGCTTTATGGAAAGCGGCGGCAGGGGAGAAGTTGGCTCTGTCTGCCGGAATCGTCTGGCAGCGCGACAGCACGAGTTTCTCGAACTGCTTTCGGCGTAGCGCATTGAAACGGCGGCTGTAGTCTTCCTTCGGGTTTTCGAGGAAGGAGACAAGCGTTTCACTATGATGGAATTCCTGTTCCGCAGGCATCAAGTATGAAACTTTTGTTTCCTCATCGGGCGGAAGTTTCTGGATGTCCGGCCGGATCAGTACGATTGGGTGCTGTTTGCTTACATGGAAGGGAGCAATGACGAAACCACTCTGTTCGTCCAGTTCCTCGATATGATAAAGAATACGTGCAGAACCGGAGGCTTGCATGGCGAAACGAGGCGATTCTCCTGGTATCCGCCAGAGTGCAAAACTCCGGTTCTTTCTGATCAATGTGTCGACTACGTTACAAATCCTTAATTCGTCTGGTGTCATTTCTTTTTTAATATGCTGTTGACTACACGGATGGATGATACCAATTTATCTGTGGATGTGAATACATCGACGTTCCAAACGTGCGAAGAGCGTCCTTTGTGAATGATGGTTCCGACGGCGCGAACGGTATCTCCTTCATGGGCGGATGACATATGGTTGCCACTGACTTGCATACCGACCACGATTTCGTCTGGTTTGGCCAGGATCATCGATCCTAACCCGGCAACCGTTTCGGCCAATGCGAGTGTCGCCCCGCCATGTAGGATGCCGAATGGCTGGCGGGTGCGTTCGTCTACCGGCATGGTCGCTTCTACACGGTCTTCGGATGCATATGTATATTGGATGCCGAGGTTTCCCATTAGAGCGTGTCTGGCACGCATATTCAACTGGTCGAGCGGTACTTCTGTCGGACGTATTTCAGCCAGGATTGTCCGTTCGACGGCCACGGCTACGCCTTCTTCTTCGTTGGTGAGTGTCGTCTTGTCCACACAAGCCTTCACCGAATCTTCCGCATTTCCCATCGCGATCCCGACGCCGGCAAGTTGCAACATGGTCACGTCGCAAACGCCGTCGCCGATCGCGATCACTTCTTCCGGCGATACGGACAGTTTGGTCATCAGCACGCCCAAAGTGTTTCCCTTGTCGATGAACTGGGGAACGACTTCTAAGAAATAAGGTTCCGACCTGAATGCATCCAGCACACCGTCGAGGCGTTTTTTCCAATGATTCTCCAAACCGATGAGCGCTTCTTCGTCGTCACTTGCCAGCATACATTTGCAGGGCGGGAAATCGACGGCTTCGGCAAAGTTGTCGACACCGACAATCTGCATCTTGTTGAGGTTGGCTTCTTGGATGACATACTTGTTGTCCGGTTTATCCGTCAGGATGAAATCTTTGTGATAGGTGAAGATGGCAAAGTCGTTTTTCTTCGCTTTTTGTACGAAATAGGGAATCCATTCCGGATCGATACGTTTCTCGAATAATAGTTCGCCGGTCTGCACGTTGATGATCTGACCACCGTTGTAAGAAAGGATGTAACCTCCATAATGATTCAGTTCCAGCTTTTCAGCGATGGGCATGACTCCATTAGTCGGTCTTCCTGATGCCAATACGATATGTACCCCCATTTGCTGTACCTTCAGAAGGGCAGCCAGGGTACGGGGGCTGATCTCTTTCTGGTTGTTGAGCAGCGTCCCGTCTACGTCGAGAACTAATAATTTATACTTCATGGCCTTTTTGTATTTTTTGTTAATGATACAAATATAGAAAATTTTTGCTTCCGCTCGCTTGACAGAAAGGACAACCGTGCTAAAAATAACCTTGTCCGCGCTTAGCCAAAGATCAAAAACCTCCTCTTATTTTTTCTTCATCAAGTCAAACCGTTGGAAGCTCCACACGTTTTCGTCATAATCTTCTCGCTTGTAATGGCTGTCGCAGATGTAAAGGCCGTCTTTCAGGACAACGATCGAACGGTTCTGATAGCGGTAGTCCGGCAACAGTGTCTCGCCGATGATGCGGAAGTTTTTGTTCAAAATCACAATCGAACAGGTCCGACGGCCGAAACTCCAAATGTCCTGTTGGTTCTCTTTTGGATCGACCTCCGATTCCGGGTAGGCAAGGCGGTAATAGACTTCGCGGTATTTGTCGTAGTAGATGTAATGATAAAATTGTTGCTGGTTGCTTTCTCTCAAATAATCATTTAAAGCAGCATAATGAGGTTTTGGAATATATTTGGCTGGTTTCAAGTACTTGCTTTTAGCATTATAACCTTTTACGTTTTTATGATCTGCTGTTGCAACATAAATAGAATCATTCTGGCCAAAAACATACACAAAGTTAGCTCCATCAAATAAACAAGACACATATTCATCACCAGCCCGTAATCTTCCTTTATACAAATCATCCATCGTCGGTTTTGAAGGATGATAAAAAGAAAATTGCTTGACAACTTTATGAACGGTATCCAACACCGCAGCCACAGATGTCTTTTCTTCTTGCTGATTATGATTATAATGGTACAATTGTATATGAACCAAAGAATCAATAAAAACAATAGACTCTATGGGCGGCAAAAAATTTCCAGTGTCATCCTTGCTACAATCATAACGTCCTTGAACCACTCCAGCATCATCTACTTTGAATAAACATTGTTGTGCAGAAGGTGGGAGCCAGTAAAACTCACTCCATCCTTTTACATAATATCGGTGAGCTTTTCCTATCGCATTGGGCCCTTCCATTTGAAAAGTGATCTTCCTTACGCATTCCATCTTATCCACGTCATAAAACAGAAGTTGAGGCATTCCACTATTTTTGATAATTATGTATTCTCGCTCGTCTTTTTCTATTACTGTCGGATACCATCCTATGTCCGTATCCTCATCTATCGGAAACTTCAACCATTTATCTGCAGGACGAAGTTCGACGATATCCAAAGGTTCCATATCGGAAGATGAATTCTTCGGGTGATCCGAACAGGACAGGGATATGCCGAATAAGGCTATGAATAATATCCATCTATAAATCATACTCATTGATTCGATAATTAATTAAACAAGGAGGTGTGTCAAAATCTCTTTGTCCCCGCACTTGATGCGGGGTCGCAAAAGGACAGGCCTTATCAATCAGGTTTTTATAGGGCCGGTTTTAATGCGATCCCGCGAGGGGCGCGGGAACAGGATAGTTTCGACACACCTTCTATAAACAACATACAAAATGAAGAAAATAGGTTTATTCTATGGTGGCACAACCGCTAAAACAGCCGTAGTCGCTTTGAAAATACAAGAAGCATTCGCAGAAAACGAAGTCGTCCTGATCCCGATAGAAGGGGCGACACGCAAGGAGTTCGAATCGTTCGACAATATTATTGCCGGAACTTCCACCTGGTTCGACGGAGAACTGCCGACTTACTGGGACGAGTTCATGCCGGAAATAGAATCCATCGACATGACGGGCAAGAAAGTCGCCCTATTCGGGCTCGGAGACCAAGAACGCTATCCCGACAATTTTGTTGATGGGATCGGCATTCTGGCGGAAGCCTTTACCAAAAGCAATGCGGAGCTGATCGGTTTCATGCCTGTCAACGACTACCATTTCACCCAATCACGAGCCGTTAAGGAAGGGCATTTCCTGGGACTTCCCCTCGATATCGAGAACCAGTCCGAACAAACGGAGGAACGGATACTGAAATGGGTGGCGAAACTGAAAAAGGAGTTTCAATAATATTTGCATTTGTTTCTGCTCTTGGCAGGGAGCTGTGTCGAAGCAAAATTTTGCTTACTAATAGATATAATTTAGGCACGGATTTCACGGAAAACACGGAAAAAATAAATTCATCCGTATAAATCCGTGAAATCCGTGCCTAAAAAGATTGTGATAAAGGTGTTTTCCGATTACTGCAAGCGACGAATACCCACCGCCTTGTTATACTGGGCGAGAGACGCTTTCTGCTGATACCAAGTCTGAATCAAGCTGCTATAGGACTGAATCCAGGAAAGCTGGGCGGAAAGGACATCGAGGATCGGAAGTTTTCCCTCTTTATAGCTGAACGTATTCAGGTCGAGATTTTCCTCAGCGATCTTGCAGGCTTCTTCGGCAACATCGATCTGCTTCGTGTTTTCCGTCAGGCTGGTCCAGGAATTGGCTACCTCCTGGGAAATCTGGTCGCGGGTGTAATCCATAACATATTCCTTACTGCGTAAGATAGCTTTTTGGGAATTCACCTCCTTGAAACGGGCTCCCCAACGGAACAAAGGTATCTTTAGGGAGGCGAACACGGCAGGTGTCCAAAGCTGGTCGGACCCTTTCACGTTCAACATCGGAGTGCCCCAGGTTCCCTGAAAACCGATAGCCAGTGTCGGATTATACTTTGCTTTTGACAAGTTGATCTGCCGCTTCTGGTATTCAACATTCAATCGGGAGATCGTAAAGTCCGGCCGGTTCTGCAAAGCGGCCTCTTCCCCTATGTGCATCGGCAACGGCTGCACCGTCGTGATGGCATCGGCAATCTCCACCGGTGTCATAGGAGGAACACCCATTAGCACATTCAGGTTCTGCAAGGCGATCTGATAATCTTTGTAATTCCGCTTCTTTCAAACGGGACTGTACCTGCAAGAGGTCGGTCTTACTGATCTGCCCGTCATTGAAACGGGTTGTCAGCACGTTTGCCAATTCCTGCACGATATCGACATACTGGCACATGACATCGTACATGCCTTTGCGGGCAGCAGCAGACCAGTAGTTCAAGTCGGCGGCATATACAATATTGTCCGTCGTCAGGTCTTCCGCCTCGGAAGCGATCTGTCCCTGTATCTGGGCGGCCTTGTAATTGTTGTAGATTTGTCCGCCGGCATAGATCGGCTGACTTACGGTAGCTCCCAAACTATAGGTGTTATGATCCATTTCGACAGCCATGCCGGGGCCGAAATCCAAATCGTACTTATTGATACGGTACTGGTAGCTGCCGGAGAAATCGACAGCCGGGAAGAAAGCGGTCTTGGCCGCCTTGATAGCATGCTGCATCGCAATACGCTCTTCCGCACTCTGTTTGATCTGGCGGCTATATTCAAGCACTTTCTGCTTGTAGTCCGCAGCCGTGACGGGCTTTTCCTGTGCTCCCACCGATAAAGCCCCCAACAGCATACAACCGATAATTATTTTATTTCTCATACTCATTATACCGATTTAATCTTAAAGAATATACAATAGGTCACCGGAAGCACGAAGATGGTCAGGATGGTCGAAACGAACAGACCTCCCATGATCGTCGCCGCCATACCGGCAAACATGGCATCGCCCAACAATGGCAACATACCCAAAATCGTTGTCCCCGATGCCATCGTCACCGGAACGATACGCGTCTTGGTTGCCTCGATCACCGCATTGACCGGCGCCAGGCCACTGTCAAGCTGCAATCCTATTTCGTCCACCAGCACGATCGCATTCTTGATATTCATACCGATCAGACCTAACAGACCTAACATGGCAAAGAAATCGAGCGACTTGCCAAACACCAGCAACCCCAATACCACACCGATGAAGATCAGAGGCAACATACACATAATCAAGACCGGCTTCCGGTAGTATTTCGGGAAGAGGAACAACAGGGTGAGATAGATCAGACCGAACATCAACGGAATATTGGCAGCAATCGCCTTGTTACCTTTATCCTGTTCAGACTGTTCGCCGAAGTATTGCAGTTTGTATCCTTCGGGAACCTGCACCTCTTGCTGGATATCCTGCCACAACTGGCTGAAAGCAGCCATCGTATTGGCTCCGCGTTTCGGCTCGCACTGCATCATCATATAACGCTGACGATTATAACGCTTCACGACACTGTACTCATAATCAAGCGAGAAGTCGTCGATCACCTGCTCCACTTTGACAGAACGCCCCTTGGCGCTGTAGACAGGCAAAGTCTTGATATCGTTCAGGTTCATCGAATCGCGATCGGCATCTTTCAGCAGGATCGGCATAAACACATCTCCTTCGCGATATTCGCCTAAAGGCACGCCATTGGTTGCCGAACGAAGCGAATAAGCCATCTGCTGACGGGTGATACCTAAACGGAGACCTTTTTCCTGCGAGTACAACGGCTTCCATACCGGAACCTTGTTTCCCCAGCTGTTGCGCACTTCCATCACCATGTCGTTCTTGCGGGCGATTTCTTGTGCACGCTGTGTCAGAGCCACCAACGTATCGATATTATCGCCAACAAACCCGATTTCAATTGCAGCATCAGGCACAGGAGACAAAGCAAACAAAGCTGAACGAGTCAAAATATCCGGATAGTTGGCGACCATATATTCATAGAACTTGTTTTCCTCGCTCTGTGCATCTTTCGCGTCCTTGGTTTCGATCAGGACATTGGCGAAGTTCGGCTTCGGACCGATAGACGAACTTGCCAGATAATAACGTACCGGCGAACCTCCCAGCGTGAACGAATAGGATTTGATCTTATCATTATTCTTGAGATACTCTTCTATCTTGATCACATTCCTTTCCACATCGTCGATCCCATACCCTTCCGGGAAGATCAGGTCGGCACGAAAATAGGGCTTGTTCATGATCGGGAAGAAGCTCTGCGGCATAATGCTCATGATGAACAAAGACAAGAACAAGGTTGCCACCACCGAAGTAAGCGTGAGATAACGACGTTTGATCAGACGTCCCAGCACATTTTCAAACTTATGGTACAGTTTGGTGTCATAGGGATCTTTGGATTCACCCGGTTTCGCCTCCTTCAAGATGAAATTCCCGAAAGTCGTCGTTTGCGTCAAAGCCAATATCCAACTTAACCCCAAGGATACACCAAGCACGATAAACAATGGCTTGACAATTTCGGCCACCGAAGCTGGCGCCAAATACATCGGCAAGAAAGAACAAACAGCGATAAAGGTCGCACCCAACAACGCCCACTGCGGTTTGGTGGCCCCATCGACCAGCGCCTGATAGCGTGACAGACCGCGCTTGATACCGACCTGCGCATTATCGGTCACCACAATCGCGTTATCCACCAGCATACCCATCGCAATGATGAAAGCAGCAAGAGACGTACGGTTCAGCCCGACACCCCAGATCAGCATAATCAGCAACGTTCCGCCAACCGAGAATAGCAGTGAACTACCCACCAGCATACCTGCACGCGATCCCATCACAAGGAAGATAATCACGATTACGATGAGCAACGATTCGATCAGATTCAGGATAAATCCGTTATTCGCCTCGTTGGCAATCTGATTTTCCGGATAGATGGTTTTCAGTTCCATACCGATCGGGAAAAGCTGTTCCATCTCTTTCAAATGTTCGGCAACAGCGTCACCGACAGCCACCACATCATCTTTCGCACCCGTAGCCACACCGATACCGATGGCCCGTTTGCCATCCACACGCATCAGGTTGGAAGGCGGGTCCATATAGCCTCGTTCGATGGTTGCGATATCACCCAGGCGTACTTCGCCTCCACCCTTTGTCACAATCAGCTGGTCGCGTATATCCTCTATACTTTTATAAGTACCTTCGGCACGTACACGAAGCTGGTAGGTCCCGGTCATGATCTCACCCGTATTGACCAGCAGGTTCTGGGTTTGCAGGACTTGCTGAATCGAATTCGGATCGATCCCCAAGTTCGCCAGCTTGGGAACCGAGATACGCACATTCACGACCTGCGTCTGTTCCGCAAACAGATAGACCTTCTGCACACCCTGAATAGGAGTCAGCTCGGTCTTGATCTTCTGCGCCCAATCGCGCATATCGTCGTAGGTAAAACCTTCGTCGGCTGTCAGGGCGTAATAGATACCGAACACGTCCCCGAAATCATCACTCACATTGATGGCAGAGGCACCACTCGGAAGGCGAGGCTGTATGTTAGCCACCTTACGACGCAATTCGTCCCACTTGACCGGCATATAATCCGGGGCCAAAGTCGGCTGCAACTCAATCGAGATCTTCGACATGCCGAAATAAGATTCAGACTTGATCTGAAAAACATCCGACATGGACTGAATTTCCCTCTCGATAGGTTCCGTTATCAATTTTTCTACCTCCTGAGGAGTAGCACCCGGATATTGCGTAACCAAAACAGCCTGCTTGATTACGAAAGGCGAGTCCTCCTTCTTCGGCAATTTAAAGAAAGAATATATACCTCCTATCAGCATGATAGCCAAAAAGAAATATATAATCTTCTTATTCTCTAAAGAATATACTGGAAGATTCATTATTTATCAGCTTAATCTGTTAATACTTTTACCTGTTGTCCTTCAACTAGGCGGGTAGCCCCGGCGGAAACGACCTGGTCACCGGCTTTCAGCCCTTTGGTTATTATAACATTGTCTTTTCCTACCAGTCCGGATTCTTCGATCTGGCGACGTTCCACCTTTTGCGACTGGGCATTATAGACAAAGACAAATTTGTCGTTATTTTCTTCACTCGCTACAATAGCGGAAAGAGGCGCCAACACCGCTCCCTCGTTAAAGCTTGCACTCTCAATATGCAGCACCACGCGACAGGAGAAGCCGACAGCCACTTTGTATTTGTTCAGATTAAATTCGGGATCGTCGATATATAGGAAAACGGGAACGCCGGAACCATCGGGAGACGCTTCCACATATTCCTTCACTTTCGCTTTGAAACGGATTCCCTTGTAGTTATCAAACTCCACATAGATCTGATAAGGAGTCGAGAAATAGGTAATGTTCGTTTCAGGCATCGTATACTGGATCTGCAACTTGTTCGGGTTAATCAAGCAAACGATCCCTTGCCCGGCCTGTACCTTCTGATAATTCTCGACATATTTCTTCTGGATAAATCCATCGAACGGAGCACGCAGTTTCGTTTGTTCCAGCTGATTCTGCGCATATTCGAATGCAGCCTTTGCATTCGAATAGGAAGCTTCGGTCGTCTCATATTCCTGCTTCGAAATAGCCTGTTTGGATAACAGCTTCTTCGCACGTTGCAACTGTGCTTCGGCAGTTTGAAAAGAGGCTTTTTTCGCTTCATATTCCCATTTGAAATCCTGAGGGTCGATCTCTGCCACGACCTGTCCCGTACGGACTTTTTGTCCTTCATCCACCTTCAGCGAAATCAGCGGTCCGGACATTTTAAAGGCCAGATCACTGAACTGATCCGGCGATACGACACCGCTAAACGACTTTTCCACAAGATTCAATGAGGTCACTTCCGCCAACTTTACCGGACGGGGACCTTGCTCCTTCACCGGCGGCTGACTACACGACATCAATGCTGCCAATACAAAAACAGGGATTAATTTACCATTCATGATAACTTGCATTTAGTTATTTATTATTACTATTATATTCTGACTATTAATTGCATACCCAGAGAATACAACATTCTTTTAAAATCTATTGTTCCGGTTCCGACCGGATTTCAAAGTGTACCCTCCGATAATTTTTCGGATATACGCATTAAAATGACCAACGGCTCCAAATCACCGCCGCTTCTGACAGCTTCCATGACGGGAAATAACATCATCATTGCTTTTGAACAAATCCCGTATCCTTGAGCATTAACAGGGCAACCATACGTGCAGGAATATTTATCTCCTATTTCTTCTCCGTTTCTGCAATACCGTTCTGTATGGTCACCTCGGAGAAATCCCGTTACCTCAATCTCGAATGAATATTCTTCATTATACCATTTTTTCATATATTCCTCCCATTTTTGATTTCATGCTCTCTCTTATACCCATTGGTTGCATCAATTACATGCTATTCTTCCACAATTTAATATAGATACTGCTGATTGAAAGCTTTTATCATATCAAATAATACATACCTTAATCTTATAAAAAATTTTTGTTGTTTTGTGAATAATATAAGAATGAACAACGTTATTATCTGTGCGCAAATAGGAATTTTATATTCTAATGTTTTCTAAATGGAAGATATCATCTTTTTCCACCGTTGTGGGTATTGTGATTCAGGTACAACACCTGAAAATCTTACAAATCATAGATATTGATTATGAGTTTCTCCGTGAGATTCAGCAGTATCGCAATTCTTTTTGTGTATTAACATTTCTACACATCTCTACAGCTTTTTTAGATTTACTTACAAGATTAACAATTTAATAATTTAGTTAAATCTTCAATGGGAGCGTCCATCTTACTTGATATTTCTTCCATTGTCATACCGGTTGAAAGAAAACGTTGAATTACTATTTTCATACTTTCTCCTACTTCTATGATATGTCCGTCTAAGTCATAAAATCGAATGACGCGCTGTCCCCAAGTATGTTCCATTACTTCGTCTAAATATTCTATGTTTTCATACTGTTTCAGTCGAATCAAGAATTCGTCGAAGTCACTTTCTTCAAATGCAATCTCCACATTATTCGATTTCTTTAATACTTTTTCTTTTGGCAGATTTACAAGCCAATCAAAATCTTGTTGTAAAGCCAAACCGCAAGTGAAAGCAATATTTTTTCCGTAGTCTTGATAGATTTTTAATCCAAATAAATCTTTATAAAACTTTTTTGCAGCCTCAATATCTGAAACGGATATAACGGTACAGATGTATTTCATAATGATTTTTCCTTTCCGATTTTTACTGTTATTAAATCATAAAACGATTGATTTTTTTGTTGCTGCAAAGCTGTGACTATCGCATACGAAAATGGCAAAACGTAAGGCAACCGTTCACTTTAATTTTCAATCGTTATATTAGTATACTTATTGTTGTGTTTCTGCAACATATTTATAGATTTTAAAAGTACAATATCTCATTATGATAATATATAGTGTTGTGTACTCCAAAAGCAAAGCCACCACTTTTGGGTATTTTAATTAACGATTATTATTTTTTTGCGGAATATCCAAAGCTAAGATATCTTCTTTGTGTTTTATCAAATTATCGTCTGTAATATCGGATAAAAATACCTCAAAGCCAACGCGGTCGATGACAGCACCGAAACGCTCTTTTTGGTAACCGTTGCTGCGGTACCAAAGCAGAGTCTTTTCCAACAAGTGTTCTATTTCATTCAGATGATAATATTGCGGCAAAACAGTTCCCATGCGGGTTGTTTTCCCCCACGTTCCGCCTACAAAAATACGAAACACAGGTTCTGCTTCTCTTTCAATAGCTCCAAAATGGCAGGCATTGCTGCAAATACCACAATGAATACAAGAGGTATCGTCAATCTTTAATTTTCCATTTTCTAAAACTGCAGCATGAACGGGACAACGTTTTTCTACAGCACATACGTGACAGGAACGGCAATGTTCCTCCTTATATTGAAATAAAAGGTGACCTTGAATACCAAAGTCATTTAAACTGGGTTTCATACAGCTATTGGGACATCCCCCAACAGCTATTTTAAACTTATGAGGAAGATTTATCGTTTGCCATGCCTCAAAAAATGTATGGTGCAGCTGTTCCGCAATTGCTTGCGTGTCACAATTTCCATAGATGCAGGTTGTACCTTTACAAGCGGTAACAGCGCGTATTTTGGCGCCTGTTCCTCCAATGGTCATATTTTGTTTAGCTACATGATTGCGTACATTATCAATATGTTCAAATGGAATTCCGGGAATTTCAACAGTTAATCTGGTAGTAAACGTGACTGTTCCATTGCCATATTGTTCCGCGCATTCTGCTAAATTTTTTAATTGCTCCGCTGACAAGACGCCGTTTTTGGTAATGGCACGTCCTGAAAAACAGTTTGTCCCTCTGTTTTGTAAAAATCCCAGTGATTTTGCGTGCGAAATTTGTGCAGGCGTTAATTTTGACATTGATAATCACCTTTCTGACATACATTTCATTTTCTATTCTAAACTCCGTCCGTTTTAATCATTGATTATTATACACAATTCGACTTTTTCTGTAAAGCAAAAGGAAAATGTAAGGTTATCCTATATCATAAATGAAGATTTTAATGTTATGATGCAATAACAAATTATTTTATTTTAACAACACATTTTGAAATATGATACAGATTGCATTCAAAAATCCCACAAAGAAAATGTGGGTTCGATTGTATAATATGGATAAAATGTAGGCATACTCCCTAAAGAGGTGAGTAATATGCAAGATTTACCATTGGGATTTGAATTTGCGTTGGCACAAAATCCTGAAGCGATGAAATTTTTTGCAAACCTAACGGAAACGGAACAAAATCAGTTGATTGAACAATCCAAAACCATGCAGTCCCGCACGGAAATGCGAAATTTTGTGCAGCATTTATCACAGCAGCAAGGTGGTTTTTAATGGGAGCTGAATACTATTTGAAAAATGATGATTTAAGAGAGTATTTTATTTCATTGCCCCCCATTGTCCAAGATCAAATTGTAGTATCCGGCGCGGAAATTTGTACGTTAGGCGAATTAATGCAAGTTGCGGAACATTTTAAAGCAGAATTGCGCATGGGAAGAGAAATGGATGAATCTTTTCCTTCATAAAAAGTCCCCTCTGAACCAATTGGTATCAGAGGGGACTTTTTCTAATGTAAATTATTGAATCTCTTTTTTCCAAAGACCATGCAAATTGCAGTATTCAAATACTGCTACAGGAGCGTCATGCTCAATAGAGAATGTTGCTTCCGGAGCTTCATTTGGATGCAAAGAGATTCTTTGTCCGCCATTTTCTGTTTGAAGATAAATCCATTGAATATAATGTTCTTCCAACATTGGATGAGTAACTTCACCAACATGCACTTTTAAAGTGTTGCCTTCTATGGTAACTGCCGGAACGTGCTTTTCGGTAGCTGCATCGGTAGTATTGGCCACCAAATGTTTCATTGGTTGGCCGCAGCACATCATTGGTACGCCTGCGTCGTGAATTAAACCTGCCATATTACCGCAGTGTTCACATAGATAAAATCTTTCTGTTGCTTTCATAATAATACATCCTTCTTTCTTTTTCATTTACTATCATTTTCTAAACTATAAATTTATTTTATCTTGCTGTTCTGAAATAACAGCGTGATAAAATTCATATCCGCCTGACAAATTAGAGCATGCAAAACCATGTTGTGTTAAAATACGACAGGCAATATAGCTGCGTTGACCGCTTCTGCAATTAACATAGATTGTTTTTGAGGCATCTAATTCATGTAAACGGTCTCTCAATTGATTTAAAGGAATATGTATGCTTCCTTCAATGGCTCCGGTCTCATACTCTTTGTCAGTGCGAACATCAAGCAATATAATGCTTCCATCTTTCGGCAGTTTGGCAATATCATACCAATGGTGCTGTTTTACCAAACCTGTTAAGATATTTTCAATTGCAAATCCAATCATATTCACAGGATCTTTTGCAGAAGAAAACGGAGGTGCGTATGCCAATTCCAATTCGGTTAAATCATATGCAGTCATTCCGGCTCGGATTGCGGTTGCCAGAACATCACAGCGTTTATCTACGCCTTCGTATCCTACCAATTGTGCACCTAAAATTTTTCCGCTTTGCTTTTCAAAGATGGTTTTTATCATCATATTTTTTGCGTTTGGATAATAAGTTGCATGAGATGGAGAATACGTAATGATGGTATCATAATCCAAATTGGATTGCTTTGCTTGTAATTCATGAATGCCTGTAGTCGCTACTGTCATATCAAATAGTTTTAATATAGACGTGCCTTGTGTTCCTTTAAAGGAAACATTGCGTCCGCATATATGGTCGGCTGCAATACGCCCTTGTTTGTTTGCAGGACCGGCCAAAGGAATATAAGCTTCCTGTTTGGTAACAAAATTGGTCACTGCAATGGCATCGCCTACCGCATAAATATCAGGTTTTGAAGTACGCATATGTTCGTCTACCAGGATTGCTCCTCTGGCATTACATAAAATTCCCGCCTTTTGCGCAATGTCTGTTTCCGGTTTTACCCCAACAGACATTAAAACCAAGTCGGCATTCAAAGTACCATGACTTAACTGAACTTCAATGTGAGATTCGGTTGGTATAAGGGCCTGTACTCCATTTTTTAAAATTAAACGAATGCCATTTTTTCTGGCGTAATGTTGAACCAAACCGGCCATATCTAAATCCAACGGCGCTATAATATGTTCGGCCATTTCAATAACGGTTACGTCCAAACCTGCATGTTTTAAATTTTCAGCCATTTCCATGCCGATATAACCACCGCCAATGACCGCTGCAGATTTCGGTTTGTTTTGTTCCACATATGCGCGTATTTTTAATGTGTCCGGAACTGTTCTTAATGTAAAAACTCTGGCATCATCACTTCCGGGCAAATTCGGTCTGATTGGTTCCGCACCGGGAGACAAAATTAACTTATCGTAAGTCTCCTGATATTTTTCGCCTGTATTATGATTACATACTGTAACTTTTTTGTCCTCAGTATGTATTTCAACAGCTTCCGTATTGGTTCGTACATCAATGCGGAAACGTTCATAAAAACTTTGAGGGGTTTGCAATGTCAAATTGGATTCTTCTGTAATAACACCGCCTACGTAGTAGGGCAAACCACAGTTGGCATATGAGATGTGCT
>ERZ826764.1164-NODE-1164-length-32440-cov-7.134291_pt1 | contig 32440 bp, 31 predicted proteins | sample MGYA00519870_ERZ826764 | MGnify/ENA primary metagenome ERZ826764 (study PRJEB31778, sample SAMEA3449239) | human gut metagenome | biome: human gut; feature: human-associated habitat; material: faeces | place: United Kingdom | collected 2010/2012 ...
TTATTATAGGTGTTTAGGATAAGAGATCGAAATCCATCTATATGAGAAATCTTTCTGACAAAATCATTTTTTTTATTATAATTAACAAAGACTATTACGATTTTTTCTTTAGAGATATTTTCAACACTATTTATTCCAAGTTCTTTGATTGGAAAATAGTAAGAAGTTTCTCGTATGCCGCAGCGGTATTCTTCACAAGCTGACATTTTCGATGTGCTATCGAAAAAATGCAATGATTCTTTCTTTACATGAATATTCATAGCAAACGAATAAACAAGGCCTTCGCTTATCGGCAAAAAGTCATCCGCTATAAAATGAAATTTAGAATTAAGGCAAAAATGCAATGTACATGTAGTCTTGCCACTTCCAGATTCCCCACAAAATGCAAAAATCGTATCATCAGCTTTTACTGCACTTGCATGTAAAAATAACATGTTTTCATTATCATTCATTACCGTTTTATGAATCATTTGGTCAAATTGTTTAATCCATCCAATTTTATTTCCGTATATCTTTTCATGGTTATCAATTGTAAACATCACATTTGATTTATCCACGCAAATGCATATCGAATGTTTATATCCGAAAGCAATTATGCCATGTGGTTCAACCACTAAATTTACATATAATTTACTAATAATATCAACGAAAAAATCATTGTTACTATACACAAATATTTCAGTGTTATGGTATTTCAATAACAGACTGTTATTCATTATTTTCTACCAATCCTAGAAGTAGCAATTCCTCTATACATTCTCTTACGTCCAACAGAACATTATTTTCCATTTCTTTATCTGGGCAAAACTCTTGTATGATTAAATCAATTATTTGCTTTTCCGTGAGAATACCATCACATAAACATAATATTCGGTACGCTGTAGAATTCAATATTTTAACATCTTCCGCTAAGGGGTCATATACCACATATTCGTTTTCGATTTGTTCTACCATCAAATCAGTGCGTTTAATAATCATATTAAAGTCCCCATTATCACATTTCATTTATTGTGCGTTTGTCAAAAAATAAAGATTAATTATGCCGTCTTTGTTGATGGCAACCTTCGCTATTTTGTGTTTCATATAAACATATTCACTCATAGTAAGTAATCTTTTAAAAGTTCGCACAGCCAATTCTTGCTTTATCAAACAAGTATAGTTTTCATTTTTATCATGTTTTTCTCTCTCATAACGGATTACACAATTGTTACAACTGTTATATAGGAAACACTCTTTACATTTATCAAGACTAATGTCATTCATTAGTTTTATCGCATCATTATAATAATGCACATTTTCTTCATCTACTTTTCCTATACAATATCTTGAAAAATCCTTGTCAGTAGGATTAGTGACTTCCGTGCAACAAGTCATATCTCCATTTGTATTAACAAATACTGCGTTTCCCAAATATCCACTGCATAGCCAAGAATTATGTAAAATGTCATAATCCATAGATGTAGAAATGTTAAGATTGTTCGCATAAGTTTCTTTTAAAAGTTCGTATTCATCAACAAAATCTTTGTATAGCGGCGGTTGGATTCCACTTTTCAATGCTCTACCGCAAATAGATAATGGTTCGATATGAAGCTTGGAGACATTATTTTGTGCAAGCCAATCACAAAACTCCCCTAGGTGATTTAAGCTGATAGATGAAACCGTAGATCTGACAGTAAATTTCACGTTTTTATATTGTTTATGAATATCAATAAATCTACTAGCCGGTAGAAACGAGGACATTCCGTCGCATCTTGGGCGGTGAATATTTTGGATATCGGACAAACCATCTAACGAAAGACCAACTTTATCTAAATTGGAAAATAGCCAATAAATACGGTCATCGCTATTCAACTGTCCGTTCGTTTGAATACCAATATAACAAGGTAAAGAATGCTTTTTGCAGAGGTCGCGTGCATAATAAGTGATGTTTTCGATTACCTTCCAGTTAATGGTTGGTTCGCCACCACCCATATAATTAATAACAACCGCATGAGGAACGCCGGCAAACTTTTTTATGATTGCGTTGCGAACAACAAATCGCACAACGCTTTTTGCGATTTCGAGACTCATCAGCCGTCCTTCAGTAGAAGCAGAAGAATAGCAGTAACTGCATTGTAAATTGCAAATATCGCTTAAAATGAGATATGCAGATGTCGCCAACAATGAACGCTCATTATTGCTTGCAGAATGTTGTATATCTGTGAACGAGCTTGTAAACTCAGATGGAAGTTTAATGCATTCAATGAGCGAGCTAGTAGACACAAAGCACTTGTAGTCAGGTAAATAGTAATAGTTGTCAAATAAATGATAATGTTTCATATATCACCTTACATTTAAATAGAATTCAACAGGATGCATCTTCGGACTTGAGTTTAATCAACCCAAATTTCGCAGGATTGTGATGCGGTGAAACGCAATTTGACAAATAGAATAACTGTGGAGATGCATTGTTTGCATTGCTATCTCGTTGTATCATTAATTCAATGCCAATATATGAGTTTTCGCTTATATCGAACATCAATTCTTTCCAATCGAAAGATACTGAAAAACAGTTCAACGAATTTTTGCTCATCCATTTGCACGGTATTTGGCGTTCCCCAGTCCTAAAAGAGTCAACGCCATTATAAGTTGCAATTATAGAATCTTCATCTAATTCGTTTTTAACTGCACAAATTAAGATGTTCCTAACCGCATTATCTTTCTCAAAAGAAAAACTAGGATTATACAAACGTATACTAATACCGTCATTAAACTTGTTAGTGCTAATATAGTTCTTAAGCGGTTGTTCAAAAGAGAAAGTGAATGTAGCAACCATATCATTCCAAAGGAAAGTTACTTCTGGTTGAGGCTCAACATTTGAAGTGGCAAATGATTTTAAAGGAAGCGAGCATTGTTTTTGGGCATTAGATGCATCCACTCGTATATTTTGATGCAAGCAATTGAAAATAAAACGTTTATAAAAATCTATGTCACTACAAGCGAGCAAATCGCCAACCGATTTTGTGGCGCATTTTAACACAAGTTCTGCCTTATTAGCGATAGACATATTGGTGGTATTTCTTTTGAATTTGTGACAGTATAAATTCTTAAAGATTCTTAATTCATTGACATGGAAATGAAATAATTGTAACATAACCATTGAGGCAAATTTAACATGCTCTACCATTTCGTAATGTTCTGCCCTCAATGCCAATAATTCCGCATCAATAGAAATTGCATATTTTTTAATAATAAGAAAAGCATCCAATAATGTTTTACATTCGAAAAGCCTAGTCTTTTCATAATAATATGTCAAGCAATTAGCTAAAAAATGCTTTGAAAAATGATGCATCGATATAATTAATCGATCATAAATATCTAATCCATATAGTGGGATTGATTTCGTTATCGATACTCGTCTAGACAACATTTCACGGCATAAAGTATTGCTTGTCCCTTTACGTCTCCACATGCCATCTATTGCGACATGTATTTCCAAGCCCAAGCAAATACTTCGCCCAAAGAAATACTTTTTAATTAATGGCAAATGATGTATATTTTCATTATTCAGAGAATCATTAACCCATTCGTCTGATATTTCCTCACCAAGTTCAGAGATATTAAATCCGGTGCTTTTGCAAATGTTTTTGAAATCCAACACATCATCAGGAGAAACTAAAACATCAATATCATGTTGCAATCTACGTATATTTGCATTATCATAAGTGTCAATTTTTTCAATTATTCCCTTGAAAAAAGCGATGCGAATATTTTTTTCATCTGCCAGACGTTGCAACGTTAGCATTTCTTTTATCGCTATTTTGTTTATCATGTCTTCAACACTTGAAGGTTTACTCCACAAAAAATCCAAAGAAAATCTAGACGCAGATTCATAATTTAATAAAAAATCAGCACTTATGTTGCACCAACATTCTCCCATTCATCAGCCACTTCCATTATTAATGCCATTATATGTTGTATTATAGCATGAATTCCTCAGCCTGTCAAGATATACGTATTGTGATTTGCTATATATGTCTGTGATTGCTACTTGTTCTTAGAATTATTCCGAAACCCCGTCGAGTTGGTTCTCAACCTTGACTATTTGTCTTCGTTTTGATATAATAATATATTGGAGATGCTATTTACATATGGTAGATTGTTTAAAACATTAATTGTGGAGAGTACCAGAAATCAATAAACTTCAATCTAAATTTATTTCAAGAATGGGCATCAATATGGATTTAAATTGTGCATTATTAATGATGATAAACAGGATTATCGAAAGAGCGGGAAAAGCAACTTTTACATTGGTAGGTAACAGTATGTATCCACTTATAAAATCCGGTGAGACTGTGACAATATATAAATACGATTATGAGAATCTTGAGGTAGGGGATGTTATTGCATATAGACAATTTGAATATCATATTACGGTTCACAGAATCTCAAGTATAATGTATGATGATTCTGAAATGCTGTTAAAAACTAAAGGTGATAACAACAAAAAAGATGACTGCTATTTAACAAATAAAAATCAGTTTTTAGGTATTGTTTACAAAGGATTTGAAAATACGGATTTGGGAAAGGAAGTGTGACATAATGAAAAGCCTTAAAATAATGTGGACTTATATACGTATCTCTTTTAGGTACTGCTTTTTCGGGATTGCTTTTTTTGCGTTTATTCTTCTGTTCAATTCTTTTGTTAGGTTACTTTTTGATTTTACATCAAAATATTTGACCAACCAAATTACAGATTCAATAGGCGTGGGATTTAACAAATATATATGGTTTTCCTTGGCATTCTTTCTCGTCGCTTTTGCGCTTACCCGCTTAAGCGGCCATTTATATCAGATTGGATTCGACTATTTCAGAATCAAGCTTGAACAGCTGTTTCGAAGAGTGTTTTTATATCGTGCATACAATACCGAACACGATAAATTTTTTGATGCCGATTACATGAACAGATATACCTTTGCGGACAGAAATGTCACAAAGGTAGTCGATTTTGTCGGAAATATTATCCAACTGTTTTTCTCGTCATTTGCCGATTTTTTTGCCATAGTGGCTGTTTTTGCCGCTTTTAAGCCAATACTACTTCTGTTTATTCTGTTCCTGTTTATAATACATCTCTTTATTTCGGTTTATTCTGCAAAAAAACGGTATTCTCTTTCCGAAAAGCAGTTACAGCTTCAAAGAGAGACTAATTATTATGAAGAACTGCTTTCAAAGCCCCTGTATGCGAAAGAAATACGCATATATGATAACGGTGAGCACCTTGTCGGTGAATGGAAAAAAAGATACAGCGAAGTCGTTAAAGACAACATTCATTTAAACAACCGACTATGTAACCTTAATAACGCTCAGAAAATAATCAACCATATATGCGTGTCGGCTATAGCGATTGGGCTTCTGCTTTCGATATATCGCGGGGAGATTGACATCGGTACATTCACCATGCTTTTTTCTATGGTGAACAGATGTAACACCGTTGTCGAGCAAATGGTCAAGAGAATAACGGGCATTACTTATCAAAATTATAAATACATAGAAAATTTTGCCGAATTCGTTTTACCGCTCTCTAAAGAAGAAATACTTGAAAGCGGTAATACCGTTTATTTCGAAAAATCAGCCGACTTCGGGCAATTTAACACGCTGAATGCTAACGGCCTCACATACAGATATCCAAACGCACAGAAAAACGCTTTGGAAAACGTGTCCTTCAATATAAAAAAAGGTGAAATCGTTTGCATTTTAGGCTACAATGGTTCAGGCAAAAGTACGCTTATCAACCTCGCTTTGGGGCTTTCACATCCCCAAAAAGGCGTAATCTTCATAAACGGTAACGATATGAATGAAGAGCCTCACGATAAGGTATCGCGTTATTACGGCGTTGCGTTTCAAGATTTCGCACGCTTTTCGCTGTCCCTCAAGGAAAATGTGACCATCGGTTGTGTTGAGAAAGTGCCCACGGACTTCGACTTGGAACAGGCTTTTGACAAAGGAGGTTTACAGACTGTTATTTCACGGCTTCCGCAAAAAGACGACACGATAATAGGTAAGCAATATGATGACAACGGCATCGAGCTTTCGGGTGGAGAATGGCAGAGAATAGCACTTGCTCGCGCCTATTACGGTGACCCCGAGATTGTTGTACTTGATGAACCGACCGCGTCAATAGACCCTTTGCAGGAACTGCGTATACTTGAAAATATCAGAAGATATTTGGACGGTAAAACGGCAATTCTTGTTTCACACAGAATAGGGCTTTCCCGTTTGGCTGACCGAATACTCTTTATGAAAAATGGGGAGATTGTCGAAGAAGGAACTCCTGATGAATTGTTAAAAGCAAACGGCGAATACGCAAACATGTTTAACGCGCAAAAAGAACTGTATAATTGATTTGAATTATATTTACGATACATATTGAAAGGCTGGCCGGCACCAATGAAGTTCGATCATTTGCAAGGCGGAAAACTCGGAGATAAAATATCATTGTCCGACTATTTTTATGTGCAGTTCAAGACCTTGGCGTATCTTTTTCGGACAGCACCGTCAAAAACTCTCATCTTGACGACGTCACTTGTTATACGCTCATTTTATGAGTTTGTTTCTTTGAAATATCTTAAATATCTAACCAATGCCGCGGCAATGCTGTTTACCGGTGAGAGTGACTCGCCCAATATTGTCATAAGAAACGCTTTATTATTTATCGTTTGTATATCGCTGTTTGTCATAAACGAGGCGTTTATAAACCGCTTTCAGATACATTTCACAGAGAATATTTATTTTGCGGTCAAAAAGCAAATAAATTCGAAGCTCATAAACGTTCAGTATGAGTACTTTGAAAGCAGCTTTTATGCAGGGCAATTAGCCAGAATAAAAAGCATAAATCAGCGTTTATCGGGCTCGATTTGGGGAATCATTCATTTTCTTAAGGTTATCGGAATGCTGGTCGTATATTCAATATTGCTTTATGATATCGGTCTCGTCTTTTCGCTGTCATTTATCGTGTGTACCGTCATTTCATTGTTTATCTCTCTCAAAGTTTCCTCATACCAAAATCAAATATATCAAGAAAAAGTTGAACCTTCCTCTCGCAGAAGAGGCTATTTTCAGTACATTTTCGGAAACATACAAAATCACAAAACTATCAAAAACGGCAGATTATACAAGTTTTTTATAAGTAAATATTTGCACTGGAACAAGAAAAACCGAACTGCATATTTTAAGATGAACAATTCAAAAGTACGGTTAGAGCTTGTAACCTTGCTCTTACAGCTATTGTTTTCGGGAATTGCTTTATATTATACTATCGAAAGAATCGTTTCGGGAAACTTGCAAATAGGTGATTTTACAATAACGGCAACCCTTTTATTCAATTGCTTTGACACCATGAGGTCTTACAGCTCATTCATTTCGAGCAGCTCATTTTTCATCAGAGTTATGAGCAGTTTCTTTTCGTTCTTGGAACTTCCCGACTATCATAGCTTTGAGGCTATTGAACGGCATGATACGGCGGAGCCTCTTTTATCGCTCCAAAATATCAATTATAAATACCCACAGTCAAATAATTTTGCGCTTAAAAATTTGTCACTGAATATCAACAAAGGGCAAAAAGTATGCATCGTCGGCGAAAACGGATGCGGCAAAACAACGCTTACAGGCGTTATTATGGGACTTTTGACCAGTTACGACGGCAAATACAGTGTAAGCAGAGCGCTTGGTGAAAAATCTATTGATGTATACATGTCGGGCTTGTTTCAGGATTTCGGCGAATATCAGATGACGGTACGCGAAAATATCGAGCTTGGAAATGGCGGACGGCACATTAGTGACGAGAAAATATTTGAATTATTAAAAAGAGTAGGATTGTTTGAGGAAGTCCAAAATATGTCCCACGGAATTGATACGCAAATCGGTCAGCTGAATAACGGGACAGGGCTTTCTAAGGGCCAATGGCAAAAGCTTGCTGTTTGTCGCCTTTTGGCTGACGAGGAAGCGACAATATGGATATTGGATGAGCCCACTGCCTATCTTGACCCGATTTCGGAAATTGAGTTTTACACGCTTGTCAATAATTTTGCGGGTGATAAGACCGTTCTTTTCATCTCTCATAGATTGGGATGGGCGAAAAACGCCGACTTGATACTTGTTATGAAAGACGGAACTGTCGCCGAGAGCGGTACACATCAGCAGTTGCTTGAAAAAGAAGGCGATTATTATACAATGTACTGCGCTCAAAAGAAAATATATGAGTAGTATTCGTGTAGCAAGGTGGTTGAGAATATACTCTGTTAGACCGAATATTCGGTGATATAATGTGATTTAATTAAGTAAGGTTCGAGTAAATCAGAAATTTGAAGTGAAAACGGAATGTCAACGTAGGTATCTGAAAACACAAAAACAAAACTGGTCAAATTGTGGTCAAACCTAGTCAGCGGTTAGCGAGTATAGATGAAGGTGTTGCTGCTTTTATAAAAGGAATTAATAATTCTCCCGAGGAGGAAAAAGATGGGCAGATAGAATTGGCCAAAGAACAAATTAAAAACCTTTCTGTTGCAATGATATCTTTGCGTGCTGATAGATTTGCCAAATGGCCAGATGAAGAGGAATCTGCTGGCTTTATTTCGGCTTTGACATCAATCTTGGGTACAGTAGTTTCATTTTTGGCGCAGACTGGGATAATGATTCCAGTCTCTGAAATTATGGAGCCAGTTGCAAATCAAATCAATCAGTCGGTTGTTAAGGCATATCAAAATGTCATCTTACCCGAATACAAAAGCGACAGATATCCTTGGCCTGACGATATGATTTTAGGAAGTATGATAATTAAGAAATCCACCCTTTTGAATTGGATTGATGTAATTGAAGGTGGGGAAAGAGAATATATCATATAAGGCAAAAATCCTACACCCTTCAAAATGTTGGGTGAAGGATTGCTTTATGATATATAGATTTTCTTCCGTTTTGCCTTTGATATTTTGATAAGCAGTTCATCCACTGAGTCGGTATATTTGCCTTCATAATGCAATCTATTCTTTAGATTTACTAAAGAGTGAAATAGTAGGCGATATTCCTCTATGCTCAAATACAAGTGATATTTCGGAGATTTCATATGTAAATTAGCTCCTTATTCACGATCTCCATAACGGCATTGCGAACAGCATTTATTCTGCCTACCCACATCATTTGGTCGGTGGCTTTCAACTTTTCAGAAATGCCTTGTTTTTCTGCCATTTGTTTTACTAACCGAGAAAACATCTCTTCTGCCTGTTCGTCGATGTCGGCAAGGTAGCTGTTTAGCTTTCCGCTCGTCATCAGGTTGTAATATTGCACCTTATGATATTGCTTCAGGTATCTTGCGTGCCGCTGTCCCCCACTAACAAATGGGCTGCTATGATTCCTCCTTTGGCAAGCTACCCACGGAAAATAGTGTTTCCAATAAGCTTATAATAGATTTCTCTTTCTTAGTCAAGACATATTATTTTGATTTATTTGTTTCACTTGACAAAATTCAATTTTTATGATATTATAATGGACAAATAATCCAATGTAGAGGAGACACTTATATGGACATTTTTCTTGGCAAAATTTCTCAGGACATTAAACAAAAAATTTATGAATGCATATTCCAAGCACTTTGTGAAGACCGTCAAGAAGCGGATGCATATATGGGACTTAAAACACATGTGTCCGGTCCCTTCCTGAACTGGGATTTGATATACCGAAACCTTATTAATGCTTTTGGCGATGATAATGTCAGCGTCAAGTGGTCTACAACAGTACGAGGAATGTGGACTGTATTATTGCTCTATGATGTAGAAAGTGGATTACTTATTTCTTTTATGAGGGATACTCGCCTTGAGGCAATTAAACATTTGAAAGCGGAAAAACAGCCGCAATATATTCGTTCGCTAATTGCCTTGAACGACGAACTTCAAGCTACCAATAAACAGCTCACACTTTCAAATGATGTAACAAGCTTTGAGTCGCAAAACAGAACTGAGTTGATGAAAGTTCTTGACAACTTGTGTTCAGGTTTTGATTGCCCAATAGAGCATCACGAACTTCATCATGCTCTTGTTTGTTTTTCGAGCAAGTACGGAACATTGAGTTCTCTTCAAGCTTATATTTTAGATTGCGATTTGGATATTGTAGAACAACAGAACTGGCTTGATATGGCTAAGCCTGTGATGAGTAATGAAATTGAGACTGCTGAGCAGGAGCATAACAAATCAACAATCACTCTGAAATCGAAAGCTACTGATCGTTTGAAAGAAAAAGGATTGGTTGCCTTAAAGGAAAAGGAAAAAGAAAAACAAGCATAATCCCCCATTTTGAAAGCGAGCGTAATAATTATGAAATTATTTAATGGTAATCGGCTGAAATCAGCACGTCAATATAGAGGGCTTACAGTTGAGGAATTGGCACAAAAAATCAATGTAAGCAAGCAGACCATATCACAATATGAAACTGGAAAGATTGAAAATGTTCCTTTTGATAAAATACTTTCTATTTCAAATGTTCTGAATTTCCCATATAAATACTTTGCGCAGGAAAATCGTTTGAAGCTTCAAACAGGAGCAACCTATTTCCGTTCTCTTATGAAAACAAGTAAGAAGTACCGACTGGCACAAGAAATTAAGATGGAGCACATTGCTGCTATCTATTCCTTCTTGAATGAATATGTTACATTTCCTGAACTTAATTTGCCAGATTTGAGCGAAGAAACTCTTTCACCAACCGAAGTTGCAAAAGTATTGCGAGAATACTGGAAACTTGGAGATAAGCCGATAGAAAATCTTATGCGTACTGTGGAGCAAAACGGAATTGTTGTTACTACTTTCGCTACTGATACTGATGATATTGACGCATTTAGTCAATATGTCGATGTGAATGGGACAGATGTCTATCTGATCGCTCTTTCCAGTAACAAAGAGTCTGCTTCTCGAATTAATTTTGATATTGCGCATGAGTTGGGACATATTCTTTTGCATGAATGGAGTGAAGATGAAGAAGTTCTCACGCGTGAGGAATTTAAGGCAAAGGAGAAGGAAGCGAATGAATTTGCTGCAGCTTTCTTGATGCCCGAAACATCGTTTGCAGCTGATGTCGAGTTGGAGCCACAAAACTTAGACTATTACAAACAGATTAAGCGCAAATGGAAAGTGTCTATTGCCGCAATGCTTTACAGAAGTTGCGATCTTGGCATTATCACTCAAGGTCAATACCAGTATATGATGCGTATAATGCAAAACAAGGGATGGCGGAAATCAGAGCCACTTGATAATACAATGAAAGCGGCAAAACCGGCATTGTTTTCAGATGCCGTTGATCTTCTTCTTGACAATAAAGTTTTTACACAAAAAGAATTCGTTGACGAATTAAGCGAAATGGGACTTGCTATGAATCCGAGTGAATTGGAAGTTTTACTCAATCTGTCAAAAGGAACACTATCTGTTCAAAATACGGAACCTGTGAAAATGGTGATGCTTAAGCCAAAGGAGTGATAAATAATGCTGATTGATGAAATTGTGGATTTTTGCGATAATGAATACTCGTCTTATGAGTGTACAGTATGTCATAAGCATCATTTATGCCAGCAGGATTGTAAAAATTGTCTTGATGATTTGCATTATCACAAGAACAGAATAAGGACTGATTATAGTTGTGAGCATTTGTTAGACTATTATGTATGTAGATATTCGTATAAATACTGCTCTGAAATTATTTATGCTCTTGAATGTGTAGATTTAAGTCGATATCCATACTTCAATATTCTTTCATTAGGATGCGGTGGAGCTCCAGATCTAATGGCCTTTGATTATTTTGATTTACCGAAAGCAATAAAATATAAAGGCTTTGATATAAATGAAAGTTGGGAAAAAATTCATAATTGCATAGAAGAAAAGAGTAATGCAGAATCAGTTGAATTTTATCGCGGATACGATGTCCTCGACTTTTTTGACAGAGAAACAATTGAAAAATGCAATGTTATTGTTGTTGAATATCTCATCTCTTTCTTTTATTCGATTATTGGTCAAGTAGGATTAGTAGAGTGGTTTGATAAATTGGCACAGCAAGTTGTTTCTTATAAACCATCTGATTCACCAATGCTAATAATCATTAATGATGCTGATAGTATTCATATTGGCAGGGACAACTTTCCATTATTACGCAACTCAATTGAAGCACAAGATCTTACAATAATCAATGAGTATCGTAGACATTTTAAAGAAAATGGGTACTTCCCGTGCTCTAAAAGATACATATCAAATGTAAATAAATTTATTCTTCCTGATAGAATAAAAACATTATATAAGCCAGCAATAAAATGTGAAAGCGTACAATTAATATTGGAGGTGAAATAGATGATTATAAGTGCCAGCCGACGAACAGATATTCCAACATATTATTCGGAGTGGTTTTTTAACAGACTTAAAGATGGGTTTGTTTATGTAAGAAACCCTATGAATATCCATCAGATAAGTAAAATACCACTTTCTCCCGATGTAGTTGACGGGATAGTTTTTTGGACAAAGAATCCCACACCAATGTTAAATAGATTGGATGAACTCAACCAATATATTTACTATTTTCAATTTACTCTGAATTCATATAGTGTGGATGTTGAGCCAAATATTCCGTCAAAAAACAATATAGTAATTCCGACTTTTCAAAAACTATCCCAAAAAATCGGGAAGGACAAAGTAGTGTGGAGATACGATCCGATTTTTTTCAATCAAAAATATACATTGGATTACCATGTAAAATATTTCAGAATGCTCGCTGATAAGCTTGCCGGATATACAGAAAAATGCACGATCAGTTTTATTGACTTATATAGAAATACGCAAAGAAATATTTCGCCTCTTAACATCCAAGTTCCGACAGAAATCCAAATCGAACAACTTGTAACACAGTTCTCTGAAATTGCTGCACAATATGGGATTTACATCGATACCTGTGCAGAAAAAATTGACCTTGATAAATTCGGAATCAAGCATGCCCATTGTATTGATAAAGATCGTCTAGAACGAATCGGGCAATATACACTTGATATTGATAAGGACAAAAATCAACGCACTGAGTGTGGATGTTTTGCAAGCATCGATATAGGAACATATAACACCTGCAAAAATGGATGCTTGTATTGTTATGCCAATTTCAGTCAAAAGACAGTATGCAATAACTTTGGACTTCACGATCCAACATCTCCGCTACTATTTGGTGCAATTGGAGACGATGATGTTATAAAGGAGAGAGAAGTACATTCATGCCGAAATTGTCAAATGAATTTGTTTTAATATTAATGGAACTGCGAGATTTAATTATTTAGCAAAAAATATAGTCCACATAGACTTATATCTAATAATCAATCAAGTTAAACAAATCACACGGAAATTTATATGGTGAGTGAAAATGCTCTGCTGAGTAATAAAGACACATATGTGTCAAATACAGTTTCTGGTCGCACGATTGACAATTCACGTATTTTGAAGCCAAATAATATAATACATACGGTCAATGGTACTTGTTGTGGATAACCATAATAAAAATATAAGTAAAATGAAGCGCCCACAGGTTCGTTTTGAATCTGTGGGCTGCGTCTTAAGAATATATTAACTCTGCATTCACAATCTCCATAGCGGCATTTCGGATATTGTTCATTTTCCCGACCCACGCCATTTGATCAGTGGCTTTAAGATTCTCAGCGATACCTTGCTTATCAGCCATATCTTTAACCAGCCGTGAAAACATTTCTTCCGCTTGTTCGTCAATGTCGGCAAGATAGGCATTTAATTTGCCTGAAGTTAAATAATTATAATAGATGACTTTGTGGTACTGTTTTAAGTACCGTGCGTGTTGTTGTCCCCAAATGCCGATAGATTTCTGTGCTTCTTCGGTAAGTGTCAAGTTTGGAAGCAGATAATCTCCAACCTGAGTATATGTACCACCCACCTGTTCAAATAATGATTTTTCCATAGTGTTTTCCTCCTGTGTTTTATTGTGTTTTCATTTTACAGAAAATCAGGAAACAACACCAATGTGCCGATTTTGGAGTATAGCAAAACACCGCCTTAGAACTTAATCTAAAGCGGTGTTTTCTGTTTGTATCAGAGTGAACATTTAACGGCGAAGCCGCCTGCAAAAAAGTAGGTGTTCGTCCAATACCCGATTGGTGGAGCATAGGGGGCTCGAACCCCTGACCTCTTGACTGCCAGTCAAACGCGCTCCCAGCTGCGCTAATGCCCCATAACAAATGAGATTATATCATAATGTCCTTGACTGTGCAAGCACTATTTTACTATTTGCTGCATTTTGCTGCATACAGCAGTTGCACGATTAAATTTGAACCTTTATAATGATCTCAGGAGGGATTGCCATGAATGCAGTTATACTTGGCTGCAGTTCTATGGCAAAAGCCATAGACGCTGCTCAGAAAAAAACAGGTACAGATCATCCCGTATACCTCATCAGCCGTAAATATCATTCTTCACCAGGTCAGATGCGGCTTCATCTTATGGAGGCTCTGCACACCATTCCGGAAAGTTCCGACACGGTGCTTGTTGCCATGGGATTCTGCGGAGGGTCATGGAAAGATATAGACACAGAAAAGCGAATAGTCATTCCAAAAGTTGACGATTGCATAACACTTATGCTCCATACCGATGATTCTCCACATTTTAACCTGAAGCAGGCAACGCACCTTTACATGAGGGACCCATACGGTGATGATTTCGGCTCAATGCACGAAAAACTCCGCATGAAATACGGTGAGGAAAAGGGTGATGCTACTTTTGCACGCTGGTTTGAGCCTTTTACTGATCTGGATATCATCGACGCCGGGATTTGTGACTGTCACAGCAGTACATTTACAGATAAGGCCCGCCGTGACGCTCAGGCCATCGGCTGCCGTCTCAATCATATAAAGGGCAGCAACATCATCATGGAAAAGCTGGTTTCCGGGAAATGGGACAGCCAGTTTATCGTCAATGAACCCCACCGCCCTCTTTCGGAAGAAAACTTCCGCTGAAATGGCAAGAGGGGATAAAGAAATATTGCAAAAATGTAAGCCAATGCCAGACAAACAGCAGATAAAAAAACTCTATACAAATTTACAAACCATTTGCATAGAGTTTTTATCATCAGCAATATTTTCCTTATTCTATTTTAAAGGGTCAGGGACGGAGCATTGTATGTACGCGCTGCCAGCTCGTTGTTGAGCATATACAAGCTTTTGGCATCATCGCCGAACAACTCCATTTTGGTGATCAGGTCAGAAGCTGTCTTCTCCTCCTCGCCCTGTTCCTTGACAAACCAGTCAAGCATCTGCATTGTTCTGAAATCCCTGACATCATATGCCGCAGCATATATATTATTTATAAGGGCGGTAACGAATTTCTCATGCTTGAGTCCTTCTTTGAGAGGTTCCATCTTATCCTTGAAATCACATTCAGGTTTATCGATGGCCTTCAGTTCTACCTTTATATCGTTATTGTGGAGATAGTCATAGAATAGCATGGCGTGATCTCTTTCTTCCTGAGCCTGGATACGGTACCAATTCTCGAATCCGTCAAGACCTATGGAATCGTAGTAATTGGCAAATTCCAAATAAAGATACGCCGAATAAAATTCCTTATTGACCTGATCATTGAGAAGCTCAACCACTTTACTGTCCATTGGATTCACCCCATTTCCATTTCCTAGATTTTTTTCTTTCTTTTTCCCTCTGTTCTTCTTTAAGTACAATATACCACAAAAAAATATTAAATCAACTGTTTTTTGAAGATTTTTATAATTTTTTCACAATCTTTGCGTGATCTTCTCCGGCCCTTGACATCCCAGAGATTTTCCGCTATCGTAAAAATAACCCAAGAAAGGAAAACAATATGATATATCATCCTTTTCCGCCGCTTTATGACGGCGATTCCCAGATTTTGATACTTGGTTCTTTCCCTTCGGTAAAATCCAGGGAGCAGAATTTTTTTTACGGGCATCCCCAAAACAGATTCTGGAAAGTCACCGCCGCCGTATTTGACCTGCCCGTTCCCAACACCATAGAGGAAAAGAAGAGATTTCTTCATCAGAATCACATAGCTCTGTGGGATGTCATCGGTTCATGCGATATAACAGGCAGTTCCGACAGTTCCATAAAAAATGTATGTGCCAACGACTTATCGGACATATTAAACGGTTCACATATCTCAAGGATATTTGTAAACGGAAAGGCTGCCGAAAAATACTACAACAGATACACCCGGCCTGCCACGGGTATGGATGCCTTTTGCCTGCCTTCCACCTCTCCGGCAAATGCCGCCTGGTCCCTGGAAAAACTCATCGGGGCATGGTCAGTGATAAAAGGCTTTTAAACTATGCAGCACCGCTAAAATCTGTTATAATATTGGATCATACCATTAGTTTTCTGGAGATTTGTTCACCCATGAGACTCACTATAAGAAACATAAGGTTATCACCGACTTCTACCATGCACTATGTTAAGCTGCTTTTCAGGACATGTCTTTTTCTTGCAGCTTCCGGGATATACATATATCAGAGGATGCATGGCTCATCCAGGCCTCTGATGGGGACAGAAATCCCTTCAGCCATGATCGTCTTTATCTGGCTTGTTTTTATCATCGAGATGATATTCCGTTTTTTCCCGTCCAAGATTGAAAGCATGGGATGCCAGAAGCAGTTTTCACGCAACTTTATCCCTACCGGCAAGCCGGTCCGCCGGTACATGAACCCCCGTGAGCCAAAACATTCGGTACTGATCGTGCTTGGAAGCTGGCTGCTGCTCAACGGAGCCATTTACGCCCTTTTCTTTGCAGATATCATCGATGAAGGTATCCTCATACTCATAGGCCTTGCCTACTCGGTGTGCGACATGATATGTATCCTGTTCTTCTGCCCTTTCCAGGAATGGATGATGAAAAACAAGTGCTGCGGAAGCTGCTGCATATACAACTGGGACTATGCCATGATGTTTACGCCTTTTGTCCTTATAGATGATTTTTATGCCAGGAGTCTTTTCGCAGTGGCAATGCTTCTCCTGCTGGTATGGGAGATCCTCTGCCGCATCCATCCCGAAAGGTTTTACGAGCAGACAAATGCCGCCCTTTCCTGTGGCAATTGCCGCGAAAAACTGTGCAGTCACAAAAAATCCCTTATGGCTTTTTTGGAAAAGCAGCGGGAGCTCATACGGCAGAATATCGAAAAGCTGTAAGCAGGCATCCTGCATGACGGGCTGCATTACAGCATGAAAAGCGGCAGATCCTCTCCTTTGCGAATAATCTTCCTCTTTCCGGGCAAAATACATTCTGAAAAAAATAACGGAGGAAGATCAATGCAAGCTACAATTGACAGGAGCGGCTGTATAAGCTGCGGGCTCTGTGCAGAACTTTGCCCGGAAGTATTTGCCATCGCCGTCGATGGCATGGCTGAAGTAAAAGCCCAGCCTACCCGTTCCAACATACATGACGCATGCGAGGCAGAAGAAAGCTGCCCGGTCCAGGTCATCCATGTTGAAGCCTGACGGCATGATCAAGGCCCATGTCCCATCCTCAAAACCACGGATGGGACATGGCCTTTTTATCCACACATGCTTTCATCAAGCTTTAAGGTACAGTCTTACTCTACTCTTCCCCTTTTCTTCGATCCGCTCACAATGTTATAATAAGCATTGGATGTTATCTTGTATACCAATACATAAAATACAGCGAATATCACTACGCTGATACCGGCTGTCGCCATCAGCAGAGTCAGATTGTTAAGATTGAACAGCAGAAGCAGATTGCGTATCATCGGGAAGGCGAAGGCCAGGTGCATTACTGCTACCACCAGCGGCAGAAAAAACACCGTTATCACCTGCGAATTGACACTCTTTCTGATGTCACGCTTGGTCATACCCACCTTCTGCATGATGTCAAATCGCCCTCTGTCTTCATATCCTTCTGAGATCTGTTTGTAATAGATTATCAGAGTAGTTGCAAATATGAACACGATACTGAGGATTATACCCAGGAAGAACAGTCCTCCAAATGTCCCGTAAAATCCTGATCTGTTGACCTCCAGGCTTTCACATGAGGCCGATGATACTCCGGCTGTACCGGAAGCAGGGAATTGTGAAAACACCTGGTCTATCTCTTTCGATAAACTTTCTTCCTGCTGCGGCGTGCTGTCTATATTGATACCGTGATACCAGTCCAGAGACACCAGCGCCATGCCGTTGGATTCCATATCAGCATAAGGTTCTATGGAGTCACTGATATCAGATACTATGAACACTACCGATGGTATGGCATCCATGGCCATCTGTCCGTTCCACTGGAAATCTTCCAGTCTGGACACGATCTCGTATGTCTTTCCTTCGTAAGGTGTAAAGACATCATAGTCATAATCACATCTTACAGTGTATACCATCGCCTGATCCGGCCCAAGGTTCACATTTTCTCCCGTTATCTTATTGTAGTCGTCCACTGACACGAAGTAGACTTGTCTGAGCCTCTCATATATGGAAGTCGGGATGCCTGTCGCCTCGTTTACATCAGGCTGCAGCACTCCGCCTTCCTCTATCAGCCCGCTTATCTGAGCCATATTATAATCGGTAGAGTCGCTGGTCTTTACACCGCTTTCAGCTACAAGGCGGCCTGCCTCTTCCAGCAGCAGCTGACGGTTTTCATCGGTCATGGCAGTCAGGTCATGCCATGATGTGTTGATATTTATGTCGTAAGGATAACGGCTGTGAAGAGAATCTTCTGCTCCGAAATACAGGCAGGCAGAGCCGGTTATCATTACCAGCACCATGGTCGCCAGGATACATATGGATGCCAGCCCTGCACCGTTTCTTTTCATCCTGTATGCCATTGAAGATACGGATATAAAGTGATTTGCTTTATAATAATACCCCTTGTTTTTCTGGAGGATACGGCAAAACAGCACTGAGCCGCAGATGAACAGCAGATATGTGGCCACTATTACCATTGCCACTGCCACAAAGAACATCAGCAGCGCTGACAGAGGCTGTTTTATTGTCACAGCCATATAATAGGCGCCGCCCAGCAGCACCAGTCCGCCCAGTCCCAGTATCCAATTGGCTTTCGGCGGTTTTTCGCCTACATTATCGCTGTAAAAAAGCGTTACCGGATCAGCCATGTGTATCTGCCGCAGGGCATTGAACAGAAGCAGTACGAATATAACACAGAACAACACCGCCGTACGGCCGATTGCCTGGAGCGAGATGAAGATATCATATGCCGCATCATATCCCAGCAGCTTTACAAGTCCAAGCTCCGACAGCTTAGAAAACAGCATGCCTCCGGCAAGGCCGCCTGTCAGAGATATGACTGCGATTATCACTGTCTCGCAAAACAGGAGGCAGCCTATGTTTTTCTTGCCCATTCCCAGTATGTTATACAGTCCGAACTCCTTCTTCCGCCGCCTCATAAGGAATGAGTTGGTATAGAAAAGAAAGATCACGGCGAAAAGAGCTATCACATAACGGCCGAATCCCAGCATGCCTTTGACTGTGTCCCCGCCGATCATGTTGTCTATGGTCGGAGTCGTAGCGAGGAAATTAACGATATAATTCATCATCACCATGCCGGCGCATGTCAATATATATGGAATATAAAAGTTCTTATTCTTTCTGATCCCGGTCATGGCAAGATGAGGATAAAAACCTGCTCTCATCTCCTGTCACCTCCGGTGGTGACCAGAGTAAGGGTGTTGGAAATTTTCTGGTAAAATTCTTCATCTGTAGCTTCTCCCCTGTAAAGCTGATGGAAAACTTCTCCGTCTTTGATGAACAGCACCCGTCCCGCGTGACTGGCGGCTTTGACTGAGTGGGTGACCATCAGTATTGTCTGTCCGCCTCTGTTTATATGGCTGAAAAGCCTGAGCAGTTCATCTGTAGCCTTAGAATCCAGCGCCCCTGTAGGTTCGTCGGCCAGTATGAGTTTAGGATTTGTAATGATGGCTCTTGCCACCGCCGCTCTCTGTTTCTGTCCCCCTGATACCTCATAAGGATATTTTCTCAAAAGATCCGTAATACCCAGTTCCGCAGCCACCGGCTTGATACGGCGGCACATTTCCCCGTAGGACTTTCCTGCCAGCACCAGCGGCAGAAAGATATTGTCCTCCAGAGAAAAAGTGTCCAGCAGATTAAAATCCTGGAACACGAAACCCAGATTATCCCTCCTGAATGCGGCTATCTGGGATTCCTTTATATTTCCGAGATCTTTACCGTCCAGCAGCACCCTGCCGCTGGTAGCTTTGTCCAAAGCCGCTATGATGTTCAGCAGCGTGGTCTTGCCTGAGCCGGATTCGCCCATGATGGCTACATATTCCCCTTCTTCCACGCTGAAGGTCACATTTCTCAGGGCTTCAACTTTGTTTCCGCCGAATCTGGTGGTATATATCTTCTGAAGCCCTTTCACCTCTAAAATACTCATCTCTAAAATACCTCCATTTCAGATTACACTATGATGATAGCAAAAAAATAAGGGGCAGCCAATCGAATCAGCTTACAATACCCCTCCAATACTTACATTTTTGTAAGGAACTTATTCGTTTTTTATCTTCTCTCTGGACAGATCAATGGTTATCGCCGTGCCTTTTCCTATGACAGACCTGGCGCTTATCTTGTGGCCCAGATTGTCGCATATGCGCCGTGCCAGATAAAGGCCTATGCCGCTGGCATGCTTGTCCTTTCTGCCGTTGTAGCCTGTATATCCTTTTTCAAATATCCTGGGCAGGTCTTCGGGAGCTATTCCTATGCCGGTATCCTCTATACACAGTATATCCTTTTCCGGAGAATAAATGGATATCTTTCCCGATCTGGTATATTTAAGGGCATTGGACAGTACCTGCTCTATAACGAACAGAAGCCATTTTTCATCGGTTATTACCCTGGTGTTTATGGGCTGATAGTCCAGCCCGATCTTTCGTGAAATGAATTCTCCGGAAAACCTTCTGACCGCCTGTCTGACGATACTGTCCATATCGTACTCTTCTATGACATAGTCTGTGTCTTCCGAATCAAGTCGCAGGAACATCAGCACCATTTCCACATACTGTTCTATCCTTGTCAGATCTGCCGAAAGCCTCCTTGAAAGGTCAGTATCCTGGTTCTGAAGGTTCAGTCTCATGGAAGCTATGGGCGTCTTGATCTGATGGGCCCAGGCAGTGTAATAATCGATGGTATCAGTGTAGCGGCTGTTGAGCCGGGTATATATATCAGCCTCTTCCCTGCGCAGCGTTTCTATGATCTTCTGATAATCCTTTTCCTCTATGGAATCGGCAGGAGGCAGATCGTTCATGAGCTGAGAAGTAAGCTTGCTTATCTCGGCAAGTTCCCTGTGTTTTTTTGCAGCATGCCTGAAATCAGCAGCCATCAGCCCGCTGCCGATCAAGAAGCACAGTGTCATCGGATATAGTACAGCAGCCAGCGGCAGTTGGTACAGAAAAAACGATATGACCAATACTGCCCCGAAGATAAAATAGCCGGTTATGGTGATCCTATGCTGTTTTAAATACGAACTGAATAATTTCATGATGTGTCATTCTATTATGTATCCAACGCCGAATTTGGTGGTGATAAAATCCTGAAGCCCTGCTGCTTCAAGCTTTTTCCTTAGCCTGCCCACATTGACGGTCAAAGTATTTTCGTCAACAAAGCTGTCAGTTTCCCAAAGGATCTGCATAAGCTTTTCTCTGCTGACAACCTTTCCTTTATCCTGCATCAGTGTAAGGAGTATCCTGTATTCGTTTTTAGTAAGGTTTATCTTTTCATCTTCGTACACCAGAGTATTATCGCCTGTATTAAGCAGAGCACCCCTGTGCTCCAGCACCGGAACGCCTTTGGAAAAATCGTAAGTGCGCCTGAGCATTGCCTGTATCTTGGCCATGAGCACGCTCTGGTCAAACGGTTTGACGATAAAATCATCCCCGCCCATATTTACGGCCATGACGATATTCATATTATCAGATGCCGAAGAAATAAATATCACCGGCACCTGAGAAACCTTGCGTATCTCGCTGAGCCAGTGATAACCGTCATAAAAAGGCAATGAAATATCAAGCAGCACAAGATGCGGAGAAAACGCAGCAAATTCTGACATGACATTTCTGAAATCTTCCACATAAGCCGCTTCAAGTCCCCAGACCCTGGCCTGTTCTTTTATAGCCTGAGCGATCCCCATGTCGTCTTCCACAATAAGCAATCTATACATTGTCCCCTTTTCCCCCTTTTGAAAATTCCCGAAAAGCAGGACGCCTGGCGGATGGCCTGCCGTCCGTGCAGACGCCCGGCAGGTTTGCTACTTATATTCTTCTCTGAGCTGTTTGATGAGCTCGTCTATCCTGTGTACTACTTTGACGAAATCGTCCTCTTTATATCCTCTGGTCGTCATAGGAGCAGTTCCTATGCGCACGCCGGAAGTCTCCTTCGGAGAACGCTTTTCGCAAGGCACGCAGTTCTTGTTGAGGGTTATGCCTATCTGATCGCACCTTTCCTGGAGCACTCGTCCGCTGAACGGTTCGTCCGACAGGTCAAGGAGTATCAGATGGTTGTCTGTGCCTCCCGTTACAACTTTATATCCCAGCTTGATAAACTCGTCGGAAAGGGCTTTGCAGTTCTTCACCACCTGTTTGGCATATTCTTTATACTCAGGTCTTAGAGCTTCTTCGGCACAGATGGCCTTTGCTGCTATGATATGCTCCAGCGGACCTCCCTGGGCATAAGGGAATACGGCGCTGTCCACTTTCTTTGCAAGCTCTGTTCTGGCAAAGATCAATCCGCCCCTCGGCCCTCTGAGGGTCTTGTGGGTGGTGGTGGTTATTATATCCGCATATCCGAACGGTGACGGATGTGCGCCGCCTGCTACCAGGCCGGCAATATGGGCCATGTCGACCATGAAGTATGCTCCGGTCTCTCTGGCTATATCAGCAAAAGCCTTGAAATCGATTATCCTTGAATATGCGGATGCTCCGGTCAGTATCAGCTGAGGTTTATATTCGATGGCTTTCTTTCTCACATCGTCCATATCTATGTAACCTCTGTCGTCCACATCATAAAATACCATGTTGTAGAGTTTTCCGCTGAAATTTACGGAAGAACCGTGGGTCAGGTGGCCGCCGTTGTCAAGAGTCAGCGACAGTATAGTGTCTCCTGGGTTCAGGATGGCCTTGTAAGCCGCAAAATTGGCCTGAGAGCCACTGTGGGGCTGTACATTGACATGGTAGTCAGTATCGAATACTTTTCTCCACATATCGCAGGCATATTCCTCAAGCTGGTCTACAAATTCAGTGCCTCCATAGTAACGGCTGGTGTTGCCGGAAGTCCTTACATATGGATAGCCTTCGGCGTATTTCCAGCTGAGGCAGCTCCCGCAGGCGGCCAATATGGCTTCTGAACAGTAATTTTCGGAGGCTATGAGCTCCACATTGTTCTTCTGTCGGTTGTATTCTCCTTCTATAAAGGCGCCAACTGTCGGCGAGGCTTTTTTTATGAGCTCTATATTTTCCAAATTATAATTGCTGTTATCTTTTCCGTTGATGTCGAACATTTTTATCCTCCGTAAATCACAAAATCATGTCTAATTTTAGCACATTACAGTGTTTAATTCAAGGTCAATATTGCCCGGCGCAGACCAGCAAATATTGCCCTGCCCAAATTTTGACCTGCTGCCGCAAGCTGCTGTCTTTCCCTTTACCGCCTTTCCCTTTGCCGCCTTTCATCCTCCGCTGTCTTTTTATTCTTCCCAGTGGACTGTAGCTTCTTCTGTTTCCCATGCTGATCCTTCTTCCAGCTTCAATATGGAAACCTCAAAGGCTTTTCTTATTTCAGATTCGCCGTCCTCAAGTTTTTTCTTGTATTCTCTGCTCTGTATCCTCCCTTCCAGACAGATCCTGGTCCCCACCGTCATCCTGTCTGCAAAATTGGCATTGCGCCCCCATGCGATGCACGGAACATAATCCGATTTGTTATACATCCTGTTGACAGCCACCATCAGATCACATATATCCCTCCCAAGGGGCGATGTTCTCTTGACCGGCGGTTTGCATAAAAAACCTTCCAGAAAAATGTAATTTTCATAATATGTATCTTCAGGCTCAATGTCGATCTCACGGGCGAATATTACCACATTGAGCTTGTTTTTCCCGTCTGCCGTTTCGTTATAAGTCCTTACCTGTCCGATGATCTCTACAAAATCCCTTTCTTCCGGCGGTCTTTCATAGATCAGTCTTTCGGAGATCATAACATTGATCTCATCCACATAACCGCTCCTCCTTTCAATTCCGAGGATAAAAGTGTAGAATATCTCACCGTAGGTCTTATGGCTGAACTTCAGCGGAGTAGCGACAATCCCGCTGACCACAGCTTTATTGGTCTGGTAAATATTATCAGTTGTGCTTTTCATAGATTCCCTCCCAAAGAAACTCGCTATTGTATAGTCTATTATTTCTCCGGGAAAGTTATGCCTGATAAGATAAAAGCCGGCCCACAGGCAGATCTGCCTGCCGGCCGGACTTTCCGGTCACTTTTTCTTGTACAGGAATATCCTGATGTATCTGGATAAAACCGATACAAGCATGAATCCCAGTGCGATAGCCAAGGCTATTGTTATGGTGTTCACGCCGTTTTCTACGAACATGGTGTCATCCTGATTGACCAGCCCTTCCATGGTATAATACAGGCTTCCGCCCGGAATCAGGGGGACAGCAGCTGCTGTCAGGAATATCGTCGCCGGAGCTCTGTTGACCCTTGCCATTATTTCTGCGTATACCGCAACAAAGATCGATGCTATGAAATACGGTACAAAGAGCCCCTCTGTCACGGTCTGGGCTATAAGATAGACTGCCCATGTTACTGTGCCTCCGGCCGTTGCCATTATTATCTGCCTGCCTCGCATTTTCAGGAAAATGGCAAATCCCAGCGAACCTACCGTTGCAGCAATTATCTGTATCATAATGTACCTCCGGACAAGATCATCGGCAGTGCAAATCCGCAGGCGATAGCGGCTGCAAGCATTACCGAATTGGCAAAACGCAAAAGCCCGGTCCCGATATCACCGGCCAGCATATCCCTGATGGAATTGGTCACAGCAATGCCCGGTATGAGCAGCATGATGCCGCCTATCATCACCTTATCTATGTGGACGCTTATGCCAAGGGGCACAGACAGTACCGCAACGGTACCTGCAATGATCGATGAAATAAACATGAGCGCCATGGCGTTACTTTCATATTTTGAGAAAAAGCCTCTGACAGCCGTGATTATTATGCCCAGAGCCGCAGCATAAAGGCCGTCGGCTATATTTCCTCCGAAAAATACGGCAAATCCTCCCGCTGCCATGACTGCTCCCAGATACTGCACCCATTTAGGAAGCTGACGGCGGTTCATCACTTCTTCGTATTTTTCTTTCAGGGTATCCAGATCCGGCTTATTTGCGCATATATATCTTGACAGATCGTTAAGATAATCGAGCCTGTCAAAATTGGTATCACTTCTGACGATACGCCTTATCTGAGTTATTATGTTTCCGTTTGGGTCCTCAAATGTCACCTGTATATTTGAGGTGATGATAAAGGCGTTGACCCGGTCTTGTTCACACCCGTAGGCAGCGCACATGCGCTCTATGCTGTCCTCGACCCTTTCCACTTCGGCTCCGCAGACCAGCATCTCCTCGGCAATATCCAAAATAGCCTGAAGCAGCTTGGAATAATCCATCATCTTATCTCCAATCGCATTATCTCCGGATGACATGTTTTCTGATATTGCGGACATTGGGCGCACTCAAAGAAAAGCGGCGCTTCTGACGGATCTACGGTTTCAAACCCCAGAGTCCTGAAAAATCCCGGCGCTCTTGCAACGAGAAAGAGCTCGCTGCCTCCTCTTTCTTTGATCTCCTTTATGACTTTGTCGACCATTATCCTGCCTATGCCGAACTTACGGAAAAGCCTGTCGACCGCTATACCGTCTATGATGTATTTCCCCTGCCTAAGGGCCAGCACGCAGCCTCCGATAAGCACATCGCCGGTGTGAGTTACTTTCCAGCACTTCACTATATCTGTGTCGACTTCTTCGTCTCCGTCAAATTCCAGCTCGTTCTCAACGAAAAATTTTACCAGTCTTTCATATTCATCCGTTGATTGTATCTTAAACTTGAGCATCTGTTTCACCTCTGTTAAAAAGTGTTCTTACCTTTCCTATCATATACAGCGATCCGGCATATATTACCATATCATAATCTTCAGCCAGAGCGCAGGCCATGCGCCATGCGTCCTCAATGGCCGGCACTATACGGCACTGTCCTCCAAGGGACTGTATCTTTGCCGCAAGATCGGCTGCTCTGAGCTTCCGCGGACTGTCCGGCTCTGTGGCGATAAAATCACCTGTCATCCTGAAAAAATGAGAAAGTATGCCGTCCACATCCTTGTCGGCAAGTATTCCGATCACCATCAATATCCTGGCTTCAGGATACATGGCTGTCACAGCATCAGCCAGAGCCTTGGCCCCGCCCGGATTGTGGGCACCATCAATGATGGTCACAGTCTCTTCTGAAGCTTCGGCATATCCTGCTGCGCAGTAAGACCCTCCATGATCTTCCCGTTTAGCGTGCATGACTTCAAGCCGGCCTATCTGCCGTGCACCGGCCAGTCCGTCATAAAGTTCCTGCTGTGTAAAATGTATATGCCCGTCTTTTTCCAGGACTTTAAGTGCAGTCATGGCGGCTGCGGCGTTTTCTATCTGATGTTTTCCTGCCATGGAGATCTTCACATTGCAAAGATCTTCTCCCAATATGACCGCATCAAATACACTTCCCTGCAGGCTCTCTTGTTTTGCCTCCAGCGGCATATCTTTTACCTCAAATATACGGCAATTCTTTTCAGCGGCTCTCCGCCGGATGACCTCAAGGGCTTTCGGATTCTTTGCGCTTGTTACCACCGGGCAGCCGTCTTTTATTATACCCGCCTTTTCGGCAGCTATTTCTTCTATGGTGTCACCCAATCTGTCCATATGGTCCATGGATATTGAAGTTATGACCGTTACCAGCGGCGATCTGCATACATTTGTGGAATCTCCCGTGCCTCCAAGGCCCACTTCAAGGATGGCAAAATCGCAGTCTTTTTCTTTAAAATATACCAGAGCTATGGCAGTGATGACCTCAAACTCTGTGGGAGACTGGTCGCCGTCATTTACCATGGCCTGTGCAGCAGCGAGCACCTTATCTGTATAGACCGCCAGGTCGCTGTCGCTTATACATCGTCCATCCAGTTCTATCCGTTCGTTAAAATTTTCCAGAAAAGGCGAAGTATAAAGGCCGGTCCTGTATCCGGCTTCCTGCATCACGCTGTATATATATCTGGACACTGAGCCTTTGCCGTTGGTTCCTGCAATGTGGATGACTTGCAGTTCATCTTGGGGATTTCCCAGAAGTTCAAGGAGCCTTGTCATCCGCTCAAGGCCCAGTACGCTTCCGAACCGCTGAAACTGATGGATTTTTTCTATCGGGTTTTCTTTTTTTGTCATTCTGTATGTTGTCTTTCGTTCCTTTCATGGTTGTTGAGCGGGAGGCCGGCTTTTACGGTATTCATGGAAAAAGCCAGCCTGCGGTTTTCCGGCTGAACGCCGCCTATTTCCCGGCCTTGGACGCTACCATTTCAAGACGGGCGGTAACTTTTTCCAGCATGTCTTTATACTTGGCCATCTTTTCTCTTTCTTCATTTACCACTTTTTCCGGCGCTTTGCTCACGAAGCCCTGGTTGGAGAGCTTTCCTTCAACTCTCTTTACCTCGCCCTCAAGGCGCTTCTTTTCCTTGGTGAGCCTGTCGTACTCGGCGGCAAAGTCTACCAGGTCTTCCAGAGGGATATATATTTCCGCTCCGGCGATGACCGCTGACATTGATTCGGCAGGAACATCAGCCTTGTTCTCGGTAAATGTCACCTCTGTGATATTGCCCAGGTTCTTTATATAGGCTGCGCCGGCCTTGAGGTCAGCTTCATCGCTGCCGGAAGCCAGGATGACGGCTCTCAGCTTCTTGCCCGGCGCGGCTTCTGCTTCAGCCCTGATATTTCTTATGGCTCTGATGGCTTCTTTGGCCTTTTCCACAGTCCTTTCGGCCTGCGGGAAGTCACAGGAATCGCTGTACTGCGGCCACTGAGCCTTGATAAGATAGTTTTCAGGGTTGTCTGCCTGCTCTTCGCCGTGGGGCAGGAAGCTCCAGATTTCTTCCGTGATGAAAGGCATGAATGGGTGGAGCAGCTTGAGCATGTTCTTGAGGCACATTACAAGAGTAAACCTTACGACTTTCTTGTCCTCCTCATCGTCGCCCCAGAGCCTTGGCTTTACCAGTTCTATATACCAGTCGCAGTATTCGTTCCAGATCAGGTCGTAAACTTTCTGACCGGCCAGAGCCAGGTCGTATTTTTCCATGGTTTCGGTCACATATTTAACTGCTTCGTTTACCTTGGAGATCATCCACTTGTCTTCGTCCCTGAGGGCGATGTTGGAAAAATCCGTAGTGTCGCCGCAGGCTTTTCCGCAGCAGCCAGCACAGCACCTGGCCATTTCCCTGAAATTGCCTTCTTCGTCCAGCAGGTTCATTATAACGAACCTTGAGGCGTTCCACAATTTATTGGCAAAGTTTCGGCAGGATTCGAGCCTGTCCTCTTTGAACCTCATGTCATTGCCCGGTGTGATACCCGTAGTCAGCATGAACCTGAGAGCATCGGCTCCGTACTGGTCGATGACCTCAAGGGGGTCTATGCCGTTGCCCAGGGATTTGCTCATCTTTCGGCCTTCGGCGTCTCTCACCAGTCCATGGACATATACATGGTGGAAAGGAACTTCTCCCATGGCTTCCAGGCCTGAGAATACCATCCTCACTACCCAGAAGAAGATGATATCGTATCCTGTTACCAGTACATCTGTCGGGTAGAAATACTTCAGGTCTTCTGTTTCTTCCGGCCATCCGAGAGTGGAGAAAGGCCACAGAGCCGATGAGAACCAGGTGTCCAGCACATCTTCGTCCTGCTCGAAGTGGGTACCTCCGCACTTAGGACATTTGGCCGGAGTATCGTAGTCTACTACGATCTCGCCGCAGTCCTGACAATAGTATGCCGGTATCCTGTGTCCCCACCAGAGCTGACGGGATATGCACCAGTCCCTGATGTCTTCCAGCCAGTGGAGATAGATCTTTTCAAACCTTTCAGGAACATGGGTAAGGTCGCCTTTTTTGGCGGCTTCTATGGCCGGTCTGGCCAGTTCTTCCATCTTCACGAACCACTGGTCTGAAAGCATTGGTTCTATTACTGTATGGCACCTGTAGCACTCTCCTACAGGAATTACTTTTTCTTCGGTCTTTACCAGGTATCCGGCGGCTTCAAGGTCTGCTACCCAGGCCTTACGGCATTCGTAGCGGTCCATGCCCTGATATTTTCCGGCCAGTTCGTTCATGGTGGCGTCTTTGTTTATGCAGCTGGGCCTTCCCAGACCCGCTCTGATACCTACCTCGAAGTCGTTAGGGTCATGGGCAGGCGTGATCTTGACGGCGCCGGTACCTTTTTCCGGATCCGGATATTCATCTTCTATGACAGGGATCTCCTTGCCCACCAGCGGCAGGATCACTTTCTTTCCTACGAGGTGTTTGTACCTGTCATCTTTAGGATTGACGGCAATGGCTTCGTCGGCAAACATGGTCTCAGGTCTTGAAGTGGCAACGACGATGCCTTCTCCGCCGTCAGCAGCCGGATACCTGAAATACCAGTATTTTCCGCTTTTATCTTCATGTTCAACTTCTGCGTCTGAAAGGGATGTGCCGCACTGAGGACACCAGTTGATGAGCCTGTTGCCCCGGTAAATGAGACCTTTTTCGTAGAGTTTGATGAAGAAAGTCTTTACGGCTTTGTTGCAGCCTTCGTCCATGGTGAACCGCTCTCTGCTCCAGTCGCAGGAGTCGCCCAGCTTACGGCACTGGCGGGTAATGCGTCCGCCGTATTCTTCTTTCCATGCCCAGGCTCGCCTTAGGAATTCTTCACGGCCCAGATCCTCTTTTTCCAGACCTTCTTCTTCCCTGATCTTATTTACTACTTTTACCTCGGTGGCTATGCTGGCGTGGTCAGAGCCCGGCAGCCACAGGGCGCTGTAGCCCTGCATTCTTTTCCATCTGGTCAGTACATCCTGCAGAGTCTGGTCCAGAGCGTGGCCCATATGAAGCTGTCCCGTGATGTTCGGAGGCGGCATGACTATGGTGAAAGGCTTTTTATCTTTATCGACTTCTGCCCTGAAGCAGCCGTTTTCTTCCCACATGTTGTAGATCCGTTCTTCAAAATCTTTTGGATCGTAATTTTTCGCAAGATTCTTTTCCATTGATGTCTCCTTTTGTTTATGATTGAATCGGCGCTGATACGCCGTTTTTGCCCTATTGCTTTCGGCTCCGGACACGGTCCTTCACAATACACGGAAAATAAAAAAACCGTCCTCGCTAAAGGACGGATATTTCCGCGGTACCACCTTTATTCTCCCTGCTCGTATCTACCAGTCAAAATGCGGTAAAGCCGGGCACCGGGAGCCCTCGTTATCAGTAAAACTCAGAAGCAACCTTCGGCAGACGCCTTCCGGAAAGCTCTCAGCCTGCGGCTTTCCTCTCTGTAAGGGGCTGGACCCTGCTTACTCCTCTTCATCATCGTTTTTATGAAATTGCTATGGTGATATTTTATATATTTTTCCGGCAAAAGTCAATAGGCCCTCGCAGATAATCAGTCCTCGCAGATAATCAGTCCGATGGTCTGCATGATTGCGCTAAGTTCAGTCCTCGACGATGATCTTTATGGAGGTGCATTTTCCGCTGTTGCAATCGCTCTCCGATACGCTGCATGCGGCTATGCCAAGGCGTACATCCATCTTGGCCTTCAGGACCACCTTGCTCCCGGCTTTGGAAAGAGGCTTCCTGACGGCGATCCTGCCGTCGTCCAGTATCTCTGTATACATGAACAGATTTACAGGACAGATCATAGGCCGCTTTTCGCCGAGGGCGCCGTTGATATTATCCAGACAGTTGGGATGGCCGTCTCCATTGTGGTAGAAAAAATCGTACATCTCTGGACGGCAGCAAGGGTGCAGCAGGTCGTGCTCACCCACCTCGTCATAAGTCACTTCAAACATAGGTCTGTAAAGATTGGTATATACCATGTCGCCGGCCTGGAGTTTCAGCGATTCGTTGCAGTCTATGGTTACTCCGGTGGAAAGGAATTCATTGGGAGTTTCAGCGCTTTCTGCGAAGAAATCTACTACCTGACCGCCTTCTATATCTACCACCGTGATATTCTGGCCGGCCTTGGCATCTATGGCCATGCCGCTGCATGGTCCTATGATATATTCTTTTTTCATCTGTCTCCCCCCTTAGTTTAGTCCTCCTGCTTTGCGGCGGCCGCCTCGGCAGCTTCAGCCACATGGTACATGAGCAGAGCTGTAGTCACGCTCCCTACGCCTCCCGGAACAGGGGTGATGGCCGAAGCCTTTTTTCCTATATCATCCATATCAGCATCACCGCACATTTTGCCGGACGGGTCGAAGTTGATCCCTACATCTATGATGGTCTGACTGCCGCTTACGTGGTCTGCTGTCACCGTGTTTATCCTGCCGGCAGCAGAGATGATGATGTCTGAATTCTTGCATATCCCGGCCAGATCTTCCGGCGAAACTTTGCTGTGGCACATGGTCACGGCGGCATTCCTGTCAAGGAGCATCATGGAGACAGGCTTGCCGACTACCAGGCTCCTGCCTATTACCGTGACCTTTTTTCCTTCAAGCCCTATACCGTAGTAATCCAATATGGCAATGGCCGCCTCAGCGGTACAAGGCGGAAAACCTCTGCGGTTCCCGGTAAAAAGCCCTGCCACGCTGGCGTCTGATATGCCGTCCACATCCTTTTGAGGAGCGATGTGATTCCTTATCTTGTCTTCGTCTACCGACTTGGGCAGTGGGCGGAAAAGCAGTATGCCATGTATGTTGCCGTCTTCGTTCATGACTTTCAGCACATCTAATATATCGCTTTCATCGCTGTCTGCGTCCATTATATATTTTTCAATATGTATCCCCAGAGCATTGGCCGTCTTGACAGCGCTGTTTTCGTAGGCCATATCGCTCTCGTTTGCGCCGACCCTGAGGATGCCTAATGTGGGCACGATGTTCTTTTCCAGCATGGCGGACACCATGTCCGTCGTCTTTTCTTTTATATAATCTGATACCGGTTTGCCTTTGAGCAGCTGCATGTTGTTCTCCTTTAAATCAAAATACTTGTCTTGCTAATTATATCATCCGGCCCTGAAATTTGCAATGATACGAAAAATCCCGGAAGGGCATGGCTGTAGCTTTACAATAGATGTGAGACTTTAGTAGTAGAAAAAAGCGATTGAGTCCATTAGAATGGTTTTACCACAAATCATCTA
>ERZ826764.1179-NODE-1179-length-32147-cov-8.149570_pt1 | contig 32147 bp, 23 predicted proteins | sample MGYA00519870_ERZ826764 | MGnify/ENA primary metagenome ERZ826764 (study PRJEB31778, sample SAMEA3449239) | human gut metagenome | biome: human gut; feature: human-associated habitat; material: faeces | place: United Kingdom | collected 2010/2012 ...
CTGGCGGTCTATCTATTGTTTTCGGTTGCTTGCTTCTTTACCGTACATGAGCATTCTCTCCGGGTTTGAAACGCACCAGAGAAAATCTCCTGTTTTGAAGCCTTCCGCTTGCGTAAATGGCTCTGAGCAGGGTATTGCACACTCCGTCCCTGGTATCCTTATCGTCGGTCTGTATCATATAGTGGACAGGGTGACCTTTTGCTCTGCTCACGGCCTTTCCGGCATATATCCTGTCCAGTTCCGGGATAAGGCTTTCCCTGGCGAGGAATTTTTCTGCGACTTTGTAAACCTGCGGCCTGCCGGTCTCTTCGATCATTTCCTCATCGTAACTTATCATTCTTCCGTATCTGCCGGTCAGGCTGGTGAGGTCGAAGGGTTCCAGCACATCGTCGTCTTCGTCTTCGATGTATCTGTTCCGGCTGGCTGTCTGGAGCAGGTTGCGCAGAGCATTGAAAGTGATCTCGGTCTTCTGTACCTCTTTAAGTTCCAGGTCCATATCTTTTAAAAATTCCTCGACCTTATTCATGTATTCCAGCGGCTCACGGCAGATGACTCCCGCCGTGAAGGTATAGTCGGATATGACAGCCACGAAGAAGAACATCTTATCCTTGAGTTTCTGATTGAGATCGCAGGTTTTCAAATAGACTATCCTTTTTTTATCCCAGATATCATGTATGATTTCTCTTTCCTCCGTATCGTCCCCGTTTTTTACGATCCCATCTATCCTGTAAAACTGCATACCCTTTCCTCCTGTCTGCCTCTTTTGCGTTTTCTCAATATCATAGTATATAAGTCCGTGGGCTAAAATAGCCCCATCTTGCGGGCGGGCCCCCTGAGTCTGAACTGTGCGACGATCCGCCGCCATCCCGTGCGTCGTCAGACCCGGATCCTGGCCACCTTTCCCCAGGGCGGGGTCACTTGCTCGTTGTTGAGCAGCCAGAGCACCGGAATCCCCATCGCCGCATCTTTTTGCGGAAATGGAGCATATCCGTCCGTAAGTATGACGATACATGCCGGAAGTCTGCCTTGCATATTCCGGCGGACATGGTCAAAGATGGGGCCAAAGTCAGTGCCGCCTCCGCCCGCAGGCTTTATCCGGCTCAGCTCGCCGCCGTCTCCAAAAGGCTCCGGTACTGTGACCGCCGCATCGAAAAATCCCAGCCAGCCCTTTAATTTTCCGTCAAACTGATCTATGGCCCCTTTAACCTCTGAATAGGCCGCGTTAAGCATTTCATCAGATATGGACCCGGAGGTGTCGACCATAAAGAGTATGTCGCATACAACATCTTCTTTTTCGTTAAAGTCAGGCAGGAAGAACGGGCTCTCCTCAAATCTCCTGTCCGGCGGCATGAAAGAATAGTCGACGGTCTCCTCCTGTATGAAGTCGCTCAGTATCAGCCGCCAGTCCGCCTGAGGATTCCGCAGCCGGCCTATCATACGCTCGGCGAACATGGGCAGCAGTCCTCTGCCAACTACAGCCTCCCTGGCTGCCATGGCGCGGCAGGCGTCCTCAAGATGCCTGGCCCACATATCGCTGAGCTCATCGTCCCCTTCGTATGTGCCCCACCGGCTGTGATCGTCCAATCGATCGTCTCCTGTCAGACGGGGTCTGCCGCCCCTCGAGCTGTCAAGCATTTCATATACCTGTTCGGCCGTGTATTCATAGCCCTCTTTTCCGTCGGGCGCAAGGTGCATGGACTCGCCGTATTTTTCCAGCGTTATGGCCCGGGCGTCCATGTTCTTAGAAAAAAGTATATTTGAATTTACCACTATGTCGCAGGCTATGTTAAACCTCTCGCCGTCCCGCTCTCCCCGGCGCAGGCAGTGCTGAAGAACCACATGGAGGACCTCGTGCATCATGACAAAGTCCAGTTCCCGGTCGCTGATTTCCTCGAGAAACGCGGGCCCGAAGATGATCTTCTTTCCGTCAGTGGCGGCGGTAGCGCAGTTTTCATCAATGCCGTAACCCATGTGCATGAGGAGCAGGCCGTAAAACCCGTTGTCCGCCAGTATGCGCATCCGCGACAGCAGGAGGCGCCGCGCATATTCACGCTTCTTTTCCTCAGATATGATCATAGATAAGCCTGCCTTTCTCCTGCAGCCATCTGCGGAATTCAGGTACCAGCATCAGTTTTTCCCTGTAGCCGTCTTTCAGGTACATATAGTCCTTCATAAGCAAGGCGCTGAAATCGGGCGGCATCCTGTCGGCATAACGAATGGAATTTGCGATCTTTGTCAGGTCGTCCGCGCATTTTCCGGCATAGGAGACCATGGAAGCCGTCAGGGCATACAGGGCGTCCGTGCCTGCGGGCACCGGCGGCATTTTTCCGTCAAAGATGTCCTCCATGTCCGGAAGGTCCCTGTAGACTTTTTCCCATGCGCGAAATTCGGCCGCAGCGCCTGTCCCCACTATCCCGGCGATCAGCGGATATGTTTCATCCACGCCGGCGCCGGTCCCGTTCAGCACATTGCTGACCAGTTCCCAGGAGCGGGGCGTCGGAAAAGCGAGGTCATCCCTGTCCGTCTCAAAATCCATGAGGCACGACTGCCTGAAAGAAAGAAATCCTATGACCCTGTCGTTTATCCCGGTGCGCAGCGCCCAGCGCTTCCACGAGTCAAAGCTGCTGGTTATTTCAATGTGCATCATGCGGTTGGCCAGAGCTTTGGGCATTTTGAAAGCGACAGATCTATCCGTCGTCCTGTTCCCTGCGGCGATGACTATGCAGTTTTCGGGCAGCCGGTGTTCTCCTATGACCCGGTCCAGGGTGATCTGATAGGCGGCCGCCTGGACCGATTGAGGCGCCGACGAGATCTCGTCCAGAAAAAGTATATTGATAACATCGTCCGCCGGGTCCATCTGAAAGATCTTGGGCTTGAGCCAGACGGCGAGGGTCTTGTCCGCATTGGCCGTGGGGATCCCCCTCAGATCTATGGGATTGAACAGGAGCAGCCTTACATCGGTCATGTTCACGCTTTTGCGGGTGTTTTCTCTTATTTTTTCTCCTATCTGACGGGCCGCCTGGGATTTTCCGATGCCGGGAGGGCCCCAGAGCATGACGGAGGGCATGGTCCTTACGGGCAGCCCTTTGCGGATGATGGCGCTGTACGCCCCTGAAAGGATGGTAACCGCTTTTTCTGCGCTCATCTGAGGTATATTGGTGCTTCTTACTTCGTTCATTTTTTACCTGCCTTTAATTTTTTGTCCATCTTTTCGATGGTCTCTTTGCACGAGCTGATCTGCTCGCTGTAGCTTTCTTTTTTCTCAAGCTCCGCTTCTATATCCTTTTTTCTTTCTTTGAGCTTTTCCAGGGAAATCTCCAGTTTTTCCAGATGACCGCCCAGGTTGCTTATGAAATTGTCGACGCGTCTGAGATTGCCCACTTCCGTGTCTCCCATTTCCACCCGGTATCTGCCTTCCCCTGCGATGATGATATACGGACTGTTACCCATCATATGGGCCGGGAGGATAAGGTCAAACCCCCGGTATGTCATCAGCTTCTTTTCCTCTCTTTCGAGGATGTTTTCCCTGACAGCTCTGCTTATCTGCTCCCGTATGGCTCTGCGCTCATGCCCGTCATCGCTGAGACCGTCGGAAAATGCGCCGTCACGAGACTCCCCGTATTGAGCCCGGCTGCCCCTGAGCTGCAGTGCGTCCGCGTTCCGCTCCTCGCAGGCCTCCCGGTCTTTCTTGCACTTTTCTATCCTGTCTGCAATATCCTCGATCCTGCCTGATATGCTCAGCAGTTCTTTTTCCAGTCCTATCTTTGAATCGATGGCTTTCCTCTGCAATGTCATAAGGCGTGACAGCTCGTTGGCGGCCTCCACCCTCTTTTTCACCAGCGGATTGCCTATCGCCAGCGCTTTCACCTCCGCATAGTCAAGCACAGTGTCGTCGATGTCGCTTCCGCTCCGCTCAAGCATAGACCCAGAAAGCAGGGCAGAGATAAACTTCTGCTTGGTTTCTAAGAGCTGCCACGAATAGGCGTCAAAGCTGCCTTCGGTTATGTATCTGAAAATATATGCCCGCTCGCTGGTATTGCCCTGCCGCAGTATCCTGCCCTCCCTCTGGGTCATGTCGGCGGGACGCCACGGCACATCCAGATGATGGAGGGCAATCAGCCTGTCCTGTATGTTCACCCCCAGTCCCAGCTTAAAAGTCGAGCCTATCAGGACCCGTATCTCGCCTTCTCTGACCCGGGCAAAAAGGGCGGATCGTGCGGAGGCTGTCGCAGCGTCGTGGACGAAAGCTATTTCCTCTGGTTTGAGGCCGCACCCGACGAGCAGGGTTTTCAGCTCATCGTAGAGGTTGAATCCCGCCTTAGGCGTGGAAATGTCGCAGAAAACGATCTGAGTGCTCCTGTACGGAGCCGTTTTGTAATAGATCTTTGCGATGTTTTCCGCACACCTTGCCACCTTTGACTCAAAGACAAAACGCGCCTTGGCTTCGACCAGCCTCAGGTCGAGGGCTGCCTTGCGGCCGTCGGTGGTGATCTTGAGCATATTGTCATCCCGGCGGCTGACCCGGCCTTTCCTCACATCGTCCGCTCTTACCGATATTTTATTCAGGTATTCGGAAAACTCCGGTGTCTTTGGCAGCAGTACATCGTCGTAACCGCTGAAAGCCGGGAGCCCTGCCCGGTCGTCCACCCGGTGAAAATCCGCCACGGAGGAAAGGAGAGCCGTCAGTTCAGGCAGGTTGTGGAATCTGGCGAACCGGGTCGCAAGCCTGTAGCCGTTTGTGTCCACATCCACCTCAAATTCGGTGACTTTTTCTGCGAACATTCCTATCCAGCTGTCAAAGTTCCCCAGGTCCAAAAGCCTCAGCTCGCCGCTCTGCAGATACTGCTGCATGACGAAAGCGTCGGTCACGGAGTTGGTTATCGGCGTGCCCGTCGCCAGCACTACGCCCTTTCCGCCGTTCTTCTGCTGTATCATGTGGACCTTGTCCATCATTTCCCGGCACTTTTTGGAGCCCCTGGTGCTGATGCCCAGGACCGAATCGATCTTGGTGTCGATAGGGATGTTTTTGAAATTGTGGGCCTCGTCTACGAACAGGCGCGTTATCCCCAGCTGCTCGAAATATATGGCTTCGTCGGCGGCCGGATCGCCGGCGGCCAGGAGCTCTGCCAGTTCCTTTTCTATGGCTTCTTTCTTTTTCTTCAGTCTGGCCGTCGCCTTGCTCTTTTGTCTGACAAGGGCCGTAATCTCCTTTTTCTCCCGCCTGAGCTCTTTGATACGGTATTTCTTTGACAGAGGTATCTGCTCAAAACAGCTGTAGGCTATGATTATGCCATCAAACTTTCTGTCCCTGATCTGTCTGAGGATTTCCTGCCGTTTTTTCGGCACGAAAGATCCGGGCTCGACGCACAGCAGTCTGGCCTCGGGGTACATCCTGAGGAAAATACTCCGCCACTGCTGGACTATATTGTTGGGGACCACATACATGTTCTTTTTTGAAAGGCCCATACGGCGCAGTTCCTGTCCCGCCGCGATCATCACATAAGTCTTTCCGGCCCCTACATCGTGAGCGAGGAGCGTGTTGGGCGAAAAGATGATGCGGGCGACCGCATCTTTCTGATAGGGGTAAAGGTCTACTTCCGGCGACAGCCCCGGAAACTCGAGGAAAGAGCCGTCAAAATGCCTCTGCCTGACGCAGCCGTATCTGTCCTCGAATATCATTTCGAGGCGCTCTTTCCGGGCGGGATCTGCCCACACCCAGCGCCGAAATTCTCCGATGAGCCGCCGCTGTTTTTCCAGAGCCGCTGCAGTCTCCTCCTTGTCGACGACGCGCTTTTTTCCCGAGCTGTTGCCCTCAGCCTTTATCTCCGTCGTGACCTTGACGGTCTTCATGTTCAGGGTCTTTTCCAGTATGTGCAGGGCCTCCATCTTTTCGGTGCCGTAAGTCCTGCGTACGGCCACGCTGTGGTCGTACCGGGATTTTTCGGGGATCTCCCATGTGCCGGTGAGTTCATCGTGTTTGGTCCGCCAGGATTCCATAATGCGTTCTTTGTAAATGCTGTGCCAGTGCCTGAGAGGGTCGCCGAACAGATGGAGCATGAAGTCGTCGATCACATCGGCCGGGACCCACGGCGAGCCGAGAGTTATATAGATGTCGTCGGCGGAAGCCGCCGGCGTCAGGACTTTTTCGATGGCCCTTATGTTGCCTGCAAAACGGTCGCCATGCTGGCGGCCTGCTTCCCGCGCTTCTTTCAGTTTGCGCATGAGATTTCCGGAAAGATATTCTTCGGCAGTCTCCCATCCCTCGTAAGGGTCTCCATCCCATTTGAGCGGGTCCTGAAATATGGAGCCTCTCAGCGCGCTTATCACCGAATCCGGTGTTTCTCCGGAAATGTCGGCCATGTATTCGATGTCCACCCTGCCCAGATCGGCAAGGCTGAAAATGAGGGCATCGGATATGCTGCTCGCACGCCGGGTCCGGGCAGACCCGGCGGCTGCACTCCGGCGGCCGGCCGCCGGGGCGGGCTGGGTTGTGGGAGCGGGCTGCGTGGCATTGACGCCGGCTACGGCAGATTCAGAAGTCCGCATATCGTCGATAGCTTCCGGCTCGCCCACCTGACAGTCCTGAGAACCGCTGGCAGGATCAAACGCCTCGCCCCAGTCAAGGGGCAGGTCGATACAGGTGTCGTCTGTCATAATATTCATCGATGAGAAAATGTCGGAAAATGTTATCTGTTCACATGAGTCCTGTTTTGCGTCGTTTTTCATTATGATGTCCCTCCGGATGCCTTTCTTCTGTCTGAAAAGAGCATATCACAAGCAGTGTCCCGATTGTGGGACACTGGGAGGGGAGAAGAGTTCGGGGTGTTGGGGAGGATTTTGGGGAGGTAAAACGGAGCAGTCTCTGCTGGAATCAAGAGTCTATAGGAGAAGCTGGTGTTTCCCAGCCATCATATTTCATAGCTAAAGTACATTCAATATATTGCTTTTGTGCTTACATTTGTGTATAATTAGTATATAGATGAAAAATTTAAAGAACATGAAAAGGAGATCATCATATGGCAAAATCGGCAAATCTTTATGCGCGGATAGAACCGGAAGTAAAAGAACAGGCGGAAGCTATCTTAAATGCGCTTGGCATTCCGGCATCCAATGCTATCACTATGTTCTACAAGCAGATCATAATACACAACGGACTACCTTTTGAAGTAAAGCTGCCGAATCGTATACCGGATGTAAGCCGCATGACACAGGAGCAGCTTGACGCAGAATTAGAAAAAGGCTACACAGACCTTAAGTCGCAACGCACTCGCCCTGCTGCAGATGTTTTTTCTGATATCCGTAAGGAATATGGCGTATGAACTATAAAGTACAATTGACAACTGAGGCCGAAGATGATATACGCAGTATTTTTGAATACATTGCGTTCAACTTGCATTCTGTTCAAAACGCTGTGGGGCAAATTGATAGGCTGGAAAAAAGCATGTCGTCTTTGCGACAAATGCCTGAAAGGTTTAGATCATACGAAAAGGAACCATGGCACAGCCGTAATCTGCACATCATGCCGGTAAACAATTATCTGATCTTCTATGTGCCGGATGATAAAGATCAAACCGTCACGGTCATTCGTATCATGTATAGTAGACGGGATATAGATAGTCAATTAGACTCGCTGTTATAAAATCAGCTTACGATATGCAATTTGTTCAGAAAAATTAGGACTGCCATAAGGCAGCCCCTGATGAATATAGTCTGATTATTTTCTATCTCATAACTCTGTTCAAAAGCGTTTGGTAGCTATCTACGACATCATAAATCACGCTTCCATTGCTGATTGCCTTGAAATGCTCCTTTGCACAGTGAATTTTGGACTCTTCGATCTGTCGCAGCTGCATTGATTGCATAGAGCCTTTGGTTTCAGCAACAAAATATATATGTTTGACGGTTCCTTCATAGAACGCAATCGCCCAGTCCGGGTTATATCTTCCGACAGGTGTAGCTATATAGAAGCTGTCCGGCAGTTTCACATAAACCGCTACATCGTTATTTATATCAAGATCGGCAGCAAAATTGCGCTCATTGGTGGAATCATACACGATATGATCGTACAAATGCCGCTGGGCTTTCATGACATTTACGCCGAGTTTTCCCTTGATGGTCGGTTCTGTAAATATATCTGTATCATATCGCTCATCCAACATATTATAAGTGATGTGCTGAATAATGGCCGTTGCTTTTTCATCGTTGATCAGGTCAGAGGCTTTGATGATAAATTCCTCCGGATTATCTTTGAACTGATCGAAAACGGATTTTTCAATGCCTGTAAGAATTGCTACGACTGCTTTTCGGGTCAGCCCGGTCTCGGCGACGAGCTTTCCGACCAAATCATATTTCACGCTGTTGCTTGCATGGATGCGTCTTGCAGCAGTATAAGTATCGGCGCTTTCTTTGACAAATGAAGTGCCTTCCAGCAATGATTCCTTGGACTGTATCTCGTTCATAGTGCCAGATTCAACTTTGAAAAAGATGCCTGAAACTCGAAGATTGCGGTTCAGGGAAGCAATCGCTTTATCAACAAGCTCTTCTGTGTCAAAGTCCACAACATATACTGATTTAGGGCTTATCTTCTGCCAAAGCGCCTTGAATTCAGGCATAGCCAGCTTTTCTGGGTCAACTTGCAATTCCACATTCTTGTCGCGAGCATTCTCCGGCTGCATAGCACGGATGTCATAAATCGAGTCTACGATGGAAACAACTGAATCTACACAATCCGATACTTCATCGGCAACCTTAATCGCATTGTTGGCTTTATCTGCATAATACTTGTCGGTCAATGCGCCCTTTCTGTCCACATAGCCGTTGACCACCATATCGAAGTAGATTGCCTGGGCCATTTCATCGTCCACAACCTGCTCGTTTCCATGAATGTCACAGATAACCTTTCCCTTAAACAGATCCACCGTAACCGCCGTCGGGCGATCGTAAACAGCTTCGGCAAGCTCGGTTTGAAGTCCCTTTGCAAAGCTGTCATAGCTTTCGCTTGCAATAACTGTCAAAATATTTATATTATGGACTTCATTTCCCAACGCGCTTACATCCATGCGCTCTCCGTTCTGGTTCACACAAAGTCGCAGGCCACGCCCCACTTCCTGACGCTTACGGACTTCGCTGCTGCTTTGTTTAAGCGTGCATATCTGGAACACATTGGGATTGTCCCAGCCCTCGCGAAGCGCCGAGTGGGAAAAGATAAACCTTACCGGAGATCGTTTCGGGTCACGATCCAGCAGAAGTTCTTTGTTTTTCATGATCAGGTCATAGGCGTCACGATCGCTGGATCCGTTTTCTTTTTTGTCGAATTTGCTGTTAATTATTTTGCCCTTATCAATCGAAAAATAGCCTGCATGCGTATCATGAGCAGGAATTGTGTCAAGGTATCTGATGTAGTCCTCATCACCGATCTCACGCTGCATATTGCTGACAATATCTGCATATTCCTCTTCAAACATATCTGCATATATGCCGTTATATGGATTCCCCGAGTCATCATATTGCTTGTACTTGGCGACTTCATCAATAAAGAACAAGCTGAGCACTTTAATACCCTTATAAAAAAGCTGGCGTTCCCTTTCAATATGGGAAAGAATCGTCTCTCGAATCTGAATACGGCGAAGCTGATCTTCGCTAAACTTTCCAATGATGTCGCCTGCAAAGATTTTAACTCCGTTCAAAAATTCCACCGAGTTATCCCGTCCGTCGATAAACTTGACTACAAAGCCGTTCTTATATTCGTCCAGATTGCCGGAATGGTCGTATATGTTGAAGCCGATACCAACTTTCATGGTCTTTTTGCGAATACCGGTTGCTCCCTTGAAATCGAACTCAATAGTTGCAGTCGGATCGGCTTTTGAGAGGTTTATTCCTTCAAGATAAACATAGCCTTCTGTAGCGGTGCTGCCTGACTCGGTAATGCCCTTGACGGCAATTTTCTTAACAAGCCGTTTATTGTATGCCTCCATTGCGTCAAGGCGATAAACCATGTTATATATGCTGTCCGACTTATGCGTAGCGGAATACCGCAAAGTCAGTAACGGATTAAACTCCTTAAGCATAGTTTTTGTCTTTTTACCCTCTACTGACTGTGGCTCATCAATGATCAGGATCGGATTTGTCTTGGCGATGATGTCAATGGGGCGACGGGATCGAAATTCGTCCAATTTCATGTAAATGCGCCTTGCATCTTTGCCACGAGCATTGAATGCCTGTGAATTGATAATCATTACGCTAATGAAGCTGTCAGAGGCGAAGCGATCAATCTCTGTGAGCTGATCAGAATCGTATATGAAGAAGCGAATCTTCTTTCCATATTCCTCCGCAAAGTGCTCCTGCGTCATCTGAAAGGATTTATATACACCCTCACGAATTGCTACACTCGGTACTACCACAATGAACTTACTCCAGCCGTAATGCTTGTTCAGCTCGTACGTGGTCTTGATGTATGTATAAGTCTTTCCTACGCCGGTTTCCATCTCAATCGTAAGGTTGTACTTGCATGATTCTGAGCGCTCTAACTTCTTAGACGGCTCAATTTGGTTGATTCGCTGAATTTTATTCAGTTGTTCCAGGATGATATTATCGCTCAGCTCCGGTACAAGCGGCTCGTTTCGCCAGCCGGTAAAAAATTCGTCATCATTAAAATTCTGCTGGAGGGTGATGCCCCTGTCCATCATGTAGGTGGGCGTGAGATATGGCTGCCCGGCGAAAACATCTACCACGGCTTTTGCCGCATCTGCCTGAAATTTCTGATGTTTGAATTGTAATTTCATTCTTTTTTGACCTCGTTCTTACCTGTTTTTACTTATGCAGCCATTTTTGCAGTGTCTCCTTGCTATGCGATCGCATACTTAAATTGGCTAAACATCGTTTCGCCAATCTGCTGCGTAATTTGCGCCGTACCGCTTTAGATGACTCTTACACGCTTGGAGATGTCGTTTGCATCTTCCGGCATATAGAATTTGAAAATTTCAAACACATTGATCTTGGACGGACTGTCTGCAAAGCTGCTGTCACGGAAAACAGTCCTCAGAGGTTTGCGCCTGGCGATCTCCTTGACTACGCTTTCCGGGACATTCGGGTCAAAGCAGGCGATCAGATCGCCGTCATTATAAGTGTGAACAGTACATCCGTCAATCTTCTCGGATTTATACGGCATGGACAGCGGCAGTCCCCAATCCAGCAAACAGCCAAACAGCAGATCAAGGTCAGTGCGGTCTTCTTTGATGTTGGAGATCATATCCATGAGGCTGCGCTGGTCATAGTCATCAGCAGCATAGTAGACATCTTTCATGTTGCTGTCGTCCAGCTTGAGGACGCGGAAACCGATGTCCAGATCAACATCCGGGTGTTCGGCCTTAATCTTATCGCCGGCGCGGCGAATACGCTCCTTGCCAATTTCTGGAATAGTATGAGGCTTATTGATGCTATCTAAAAAAGCTGTGGCATTCTCTAATGTTTTTTTTGCTCTACTTCCTACCATTTTTATAGACTCATCAAGGTTTTCAGCGATTTGAACCATTATATATTTAATGCCAAGTTGCCGTTTCGCATTGAACCGGATAACCGCTTCTGCAGTTGTTGCACTACCTGAGAAAAAATCTAGTATTATATCCCCCGGTTTAACCAGAAATCCTATCAGTCTTTCTAAAATCATTGGCGATTTGGGGTTTTGGAAAATATCCCTAGCCATTAATGCTTCAAATTGTTTTGTAGACGCACGACCATCTTCATATATCACCGAACGCAAAACATCTTTTGCATTTTCAATACGCTTTTTAGGTCTGATTAGTGTTGTTTCATCGTCGCCAAACATTATATCGTTGTTCGCAATCATTTCACGCATAGTTTGCTCTGAGAAGCGAAATCCCTTATCTGGTATTTTACATGGTTTTCCTGTGATTGGGTGAATTACCTCATATTTATATCCACCAAATACAGTATTTGCAATGTCTCCGTCGTGATAGACGCCTTTCTCATCAACATTGTCATAGTGTGTCACACCACCAAGCTTATCCGAGTTTTTTTTGATCCATGCTCGAAGTTCAACCTGTATTCGATCACAATCTGTACCATATTTTGCTTTCAGTTCTGTATATTTTTCTTGAATCAACAGTGCTTTTTCATTAGAAGATGCCCAAGGACTTAATTCACTTTTATTTTTGGCATAACACAATATATATTCATGCTCTGTATTGATTTGTCTAGGGTTATTATCTGTAGCAGTTTGGAGAATTAGACATCCCACAAAATTAGATTTACTGAAGACTTCATCACACAGCATTTCAATAGACTCTATCTCATTATCATCAATGGAGATGAATATTGCACCATCATCAACTAGCAGATTTCTTGCCAACATCAAACGAGGATACATCATACTGCACCAGTCGGAGTGAAACCTCCCATTTGTGTCAGTATTCTTGAACAGCCGGTTTTCATCCTCGTCGTACATCCCCATCTGCTCGTTTTCCTCTTCTTGCGAGCGCATGAAGTCGTCGGCGTAGATAAAGTCGTTGCCGGTGTTATAGGGCGGGTCAATGTAGATCATCTTCACCTTGCCCAGATACGCCTCCTGCAGCAGCTTAAGCACTTCCAGATTGTCGCCCTCAATGTACAGATTTTCGGTGGTGTCCCAGTCCTTACTCTCTTCCAGGCAGGGGCGCAGCGTTTTGCGGATGGGCTTGTTCGCCTCCACAATGGAAGCCTTCTTGCCCACCCATATAAACTCGTAGCACTCGTCACCATCTACCACATCGGGGGACAGCATCTGCTTGAGCATTTCAAAGTTAATCCCACGCTTGATCTTGTCATTCTCATCTCGCATCTCTGTAACGCAGTTAGGAAACAGGGCTGCGATTTTTTCTATGTTCTGCTCTATCATATTCGGCGTTTCCATGCGTAGTTTATCCATTCGGTTTATCCTCCTTTATTGTAAGTTTACCAAAGTGGCAAATCGGATATTTTAAGAATTCTTCTTGTGCTATCGGCGGAAGTTCGTCGAAGCACTTTTGCGCCTCTTCATCAGCATCCATAAGCAAGTAGGCTCCACATCTTGTAGCTGGCGGATACTTGCTGTCTCCCAGTTTTGCAAGATCCACAATCTCACTCACAGAAAGCGTTCTGCGACGCTTTGTGATTTGGAGCTTATTAAGGAGTATAATCTCTGGTTCAATCTTGGACTCGATACTCCTTAGCCAGTCACATATCTTTTCTGCCAAGTCAAGCAATCTCTCATCATGTTTAGTCTGCTCATCGTATGCGCCAATCGTATTAAGGACTAACAAGTTAACCATCACACAATATTCAGGAGAGGGCGGCGTTTTAGATATGTCTAAGTAGATCATTTCGTAGTCCATATTAGAGATATGAACCAGCGCTTTTTTATCAAACAGTACAAACTGCGATGCCTGAATAGGGTTTTTCCTATCAACATCGCCTTCCACGAAAAGTACGATTTTATGCAGTTTGAAGAAACTGTCTATGCTATACATACCGTCTGATTGCCTGGTTGCCCAAATCCAAATCACAAGATTTGCAATTTTGAATGCACCATAGAACTGATCCTGTTCCATATTGGGAAAACCTATTTTTCGGTTGTATAGCACAGCTCCAGTGAAATTTCTCAGATTCTTCTCATCATTTTCAGTCAAATCTTTTAGGCGAAGTTCTTCGGTCACTCCTAAATAATCCAACATTTTCTTTACATCTTTCCAATATTCAAGAGTTCTCTTTCTCTCTTGCAAATCTGATAACAATGCGCCATTAAGCATGAGAGTCACTCCATTCAATGTTAATTCCCCTTGTTCGGCCAGTTCTAAAAAGAATTCCGCTTCCATGATAAAATCGGACAGAGTATCCAATCTGTCTATGTGTATTGTAATACGGTTGTCATCTGTCCCTATGCTCACGCTGATCCCTTTGCCAATACGAATGAAGGGCTTTCCATTTTCATACACCACTTGATATGCAGAAAAGAAACATCGTTCTTTTACTCGAACTTTTCCATCCACATGCTTTGATACAATTGCCCCTGTAACCTTGTCAATAGGTATATCTATATCCAATCCTTTAATCTTTGCATACAGATAAAAGGCATGTGTGGACAGAAACTTAGGAAGCCGATCCCAAGATAATCCAATACCAGATGCGGTAAAGGTCAAGGAAGTTATCTCTGAACCGTTTGCCTTCAATGACTCAATAGTAGGAATATTTTTCCCGATGAATCCCGTCTGCTTATGTACATTGTCGGTGAACTGCATAAAAATACTGGCAATCTCATTAGCCTCAGTAGGAAAAAGATTTAGGTGAATTATGCTAGTCTTTTGTTTCCCTACACCTTTGATTATCTTGTCAAGATCAACGACAAGCAGTGTCTTATAGAATATTTTAGAATTACCCGAATTTATATCAACACTTATAAGGAATAAAATACATCCCCCATCCTTGTAATAATTCCTCAAATCTTCAACACTACACGAAAAAGTTGTAGTATCAGATACAATAACCTTCGATGTCCCTTTAATCTGAATTGGGACACGACCAACGAAATTATCCTTTTTCGTTTTTTCAGATTTATAAACAAAAACAGTCCCATCCCATGATGGTGTTTTATCATTCGAATCGATGTACGACTCAAGTATAGGGCATCTTAATAATGCTGCTTTTAGGGCTGTAGTTGCAGATTCTTCAATTCTCTTTGTATTTGCACTTGGCACGCTGTAACCTCCTTATCATATCATCGATTTAAGCTCCCTCCTCAATCTCTTCAATTCCGCATTCATTTCCACCTGCCGGTTGAGCTGCTTTTCTTTTAGCATCTTACTCTCCAGCGCGGCGATCTGCTTTTCCATCTGTCGGCGCTTTTCATCACGCTCTACAGACGCTCGCAGGCTTTCTCCAGAATCCGATTGCAGCGCGTCCCCGGCAATCTGCCGCACGAGGTTTTCATAGACGGCATCCATGCTCAATCCATCAATGCGAAACTGCATATCTATCTCAGTCATCCAGTCGGTATGATAATACCGTCCCACCTTAAAAGCATTGCCGCCTGATGCGGCTGCCTCCTTGTAGCCTATCCATGCCTGCGCTTCACCTTCGTAAGTCAGGATAAACAAAATATGATATGGGATTTGTCTGTCAATCTGGCGCAGCACTGCTTCATCCAGTTGAGAGACGCTGAGCTGCACCTCAAATACCTCAATCTCAACCACATTCTGGCCGGCGGCAAGATTCAATGTCGTGGCGGCCAGCTTGTTGCGCCAGTAAATGACGCTTATCTGCTTCACAAAAGCACGCTTCAGCGCAGGTGTGAGATCCATATTCTTGTAAAACTTCTGCTTTGGTATTCGCTTGTTAAATTCTGTTGCGTCCGGGAAACCAAACACGAAACGCCCTCCTTATTTTATCACAAGGAAACATATCAATTCAAAGTCATCCAGTCCGGACACAGCCGAAAGCAAAGCGGATGTCCCGCCGCTTTTGAACAGGCTGTCGATGTCGCTTTCTTCCTTTGCGTCAATGATAGAATTGATCGCCTCAGAAAGCAGCTCGGAGACTTCTCCCATTCTGCGTCCATCATTCGTTTCGCGGTTGAATTTTCGACAGAGTTCCATAACCGGCTCGCCCTTGCCGCGGCATAGCAGTCTCATGGTATCCAGCAATTTTTTAGGATTAAGATAGTCGCAAACGATCTTGCCTTTCTCGCTGATATAGACCATATAAAAAGGATGAATACGGTTGCGGTTGTCAATATTCACGCTGTTGTTTATATTCTTCAGTACGAAAATAACGCCGGCAGGAGATTCCTCCGTTTGCAGTACAACGGCATGAAGGCCTTTCGGAGCTGTCTCAATATCTTCGTGATGTTTTATATACTCCAGCAAGTCAAGCCTAAACTCGTTTAGCCCAAGGTCCATGATGGAAATTCCGCTTCCCATATCTTCAATATCTACCACTTCTTCCTGAAGACGCTTGAGCTGTGCCCGGCGGTATTCCAGATCGCCTTTTTCCTCGGTGTTGATAAGGTCATCGTCTCCGGTGGAAGTCATAACAGAAATCTTCATACGGGTTTCCACACGGCTTTTTAAATTGATATATTCATCCAGATCCATATCAGGCCAGAAATTTACGAGCTGTATATATTCATTCTTACTGCCGATACGATCAATCCGCCCAAACCGCTGAATAATGCGTACCGGATTCCAGTGAATATCATAGTTAATTAAGTAGTCGCAGTCCTGCAAATTCTGACCTTCGGAGATACAGTCAGTGGCGATGAGAATATCCAGCTCTTCTTTGCTGTCGGGCATCAGGACAGACTTTCCTTTCGAGACAGGGGAAAAACAGGTCAGCACCGTATTGAGATCTGAACGGAGTTTTGGTATGGTTGTCTTTCCATCTACATTTCCGGTAATTTCAGCCGTTTCAAGTTCGAAGTTTTCTTTTGCAAACTTGCTGACATTTGCATAAAGATAATCTGCTGTGTCTGAAAACGCAGTAAAAATAATGATTTTGCGGTTACCCGGATTGATAGGATGCTCTATTTTCTTTCTGATCAGGTCGAACAGCGTTTGCAGCTTCGTATCATGCTCCGGCGTAATATCGGCAATCATCAGGGACAGCAGCTCCAGATTTTCTGCATCTTTTTCCAGTTCCCGCTTCCACGATACATAATCCATATCGGCCAGGTCAATCCTGACCTTTTTTCCAACAGCAAAATAATCTGTGTTCTGATCGTCATAATCAAAATCATCGCTGTCAGTTATTTCGATCAGTTCAAGAATACAATCACCGGACTGGTAGCGGTCAATCGTTTCAATGGTGCTGTCAATGAGCGTCTTGATGCGGTCAATGGTCAGCCGAAAAGCATACACTGAGCTTTCAAGACGCTTGAGTAGATTGATACTCATCAGCCTTCGGATACCCTCCTCACGGCCTTGCTGTGTCAGGCTGGTGCCTTTGTTGTGAGTCATGTCAATATACTTGGCCAGCTTTGACGGCATGATAAAATTGGAGGGTGTATAAATTGTCAGATTCAGAGACATCAGTATACTATAGATGTCATTATAGTTGATTGCGTCGTTTAAATCTGTAAGAGACGGATGCATAGAAATTGGTGCAAGCCGCTCCGGGAATTTACCTATTGCAGATGTGTTATAATACTGCTCTATATGTTTTCTGGACCGGGCAATGGTCACGCTGTCCAGCAGTTCAAAGAAATCAAAATCAAGCATTTGGAGCAATGCATCCGTCGTACGGTCCTCAGCAGGCAATTTGCACCACATATTGTATGCTTTCTGCGCCTGTCGGAAAATTTCGTCAATATTCTTGGTTGTTGCCAGCTTCTCGTTTATTTGCTCAGGATCGCCTTCATATGCAAGCGCAAGCTGATTTTTTAAGTCAATAAACTTGTTGTTAACTGGAGTCGCGGAAAGCATCAAAACCTTTGTACGCACGCCTGCCCGTATAACCTTATTAAGCAGTCTCAAATAGCGGTTTTCTTTTGCATCTTCGCCGGAAATCTCGCCGCCATTGCGAAAATTATGGCTTTCATCTATAACAACCAGATCATAGTTACTCCAATTCAGACGATCCAGTTCAATGCCGTTGGATGTGCCGTGTTCCCTGGAAAGATCAGTATGATACAGCACATCATAGCGAAGCCTGTCCTCTGCAATAGGATTATTGATATAATTGCCTTTATATGTATTCCAGTTTTCCGAGAGCTTTTTTGGGCAGAGCACCAGCACAGATTTGTTGCGGTTTTCATAATACTTAATAACGGCAAGCGCCGTAAAGGTTTTTCCCAAGCCCACGCTGTCAGCCAGAATACAGCCATTGAATTTTTCCAGTTTACTGATGATTGCAAGGACTGCATCTTTCTGAAAGTCATAGAGCATTCCCCAGATTTTGCTTTGTTTGAATCCGGTCGCTTCGTTTGGCAATTCATCTTCAGAAATATCATCCAGAAATTCGTGAAAGATGTTATATAACGCAAAGAAATAAATATATTCCGGCGCATTTTCCCGGTAAGCTGCGGAAATGTTTTCAATAACTACATCGGTGACTTCTTGCAGCTTTTTCTTGTCATTCCACAATTCTTCAAACAAATTGAGAAAATAATTCGCATTCTCATAGCTTTCTGTCTTCTGTACCGGGTAATACGCATTATTGCCGCGATCACATCCGAGATCAACTGTAGTAAAACCATTGATAGGCATATATGTGCTTTGGTCAACTGTCATAAATCCCATCATGTTCTCGTCGGTTACATTAGATTTGAATGTTACTTTCTTCCTTATCCAATCCGCACATTCTTTAGCTATCGCCTTTTGTGTCAGCTCGTTGCGGAGTTTTACTTCAAATTCTGTACCATAGAGGCTGCGTTCTCTGGAAATGCGTGGTATATAAAATTCTCGACGGACTTTTGGAGTTTTTTCAGTGACAAAAGTGGGCTCAGTAAAAATAAATCTCAATTCGCTGATGTCTTCGAGCTGTCCTTTAAGCTCCTGGTAAGCATAGATTGAGAAGCAAGCCGCTGCAATGGAAATTTTGCTTCCGTTTTTTATCACTGTCTGCAAATCCTTCTTTATTGTATTGTTAATGTTATCAATTATCTGCATTTCCTTACTCCGTATAATGCTTCGTTATTTATTCTGACCAGATGTTTTTACATTGTCAAGCGTTGTTTTCTTTTTTTAAACACAGCGCTGTTTTCTATTTTTAAACACAGCGCCTCTATTTCTTATTCGCTGCCTCGCCAAGTTCAATGAGCGTTTTCATATAATTGGGATTTTTCAGCAGTTCCGGAATAAGCGCCTTCATTATCGTCGCGTTAGGATCTTCAACAGGCATGGTAGGCGCGTAAGCCTTTATAATTGTCTGTATTGTTTCTGTATCTTTATTATGGATTTCATTTTTTAATTGCGAAATTTCATCTTGGATTTCATACATAATTGAAATCAACTGTGATACATCGCTATTCACATCTTTATGAGGCGCTTCTTCATTTTCATTTTGATCTGCCGGATCTTCGAATGATAATGCGTTTATTGTTTTAATCAATCTGGATTTAATTTCTGCCACTGAATCCAAATCGCTAAGATCATAATCAAACGCTCTTATACCGGCAATATCAAAAGGTATTTCTTCTGTTTTTCCTTTCAGATGAATTATTGGTTTTCCTGTCGAGGCTCTATAACCCATTTCATAAAAAGCATTCGGGTTATGTCCTGTAATATCTGCAATCACAAGTTCAGAGTTTATTAAGAAGTCTATAATTGTTTGAGTAATGGAGTCTGGTTGATTCAATTTATCTACCCTTATTGGTTCAAATCCCGTTTCGTCACATACTGGTGCAATAATATATTTAAATACCTGGTCCGCCCGTTTTCTTACATCGCTACCATCATCTCCGATTGGTGATATTACAAAACACTTTCTCATGTTCTCGCTCCCTAACTTTATTGAATATATACCTCTACCTTTTTTTTTAATCAAATCATTTCTCATCAGAGTATTTATTGATCCAGCAAATTGTCCTTCGGTATATTCGTTTACTCCATTATCATGTAAATAGCTCTTTATGTCTTGGACGCTATGTTCTTGTTTATCTGACAGAAATTTCAAAATGTTTTCTTGAATTATTGAACTTTTTGTCATATTCTCCTCACCTCCTTAATCGCATTATATGCCTTTAATCATCTGAAGTCAATAAAATTTCTTGTATTTCTTGTGGAATTCTTGCGTTTCTTGTCAAGTGGACGCATTAGTAATATAAAGTAGGCACCAAAATCACTCTGACGCACAAAAATACAGCAGGCAATCCATAGACTGCCTGCTATCTATTATATGCCGCATCTTTTCACGCTCATTTTGGGCAATGTTTCTTTACCCTCTTTTCAATGTAATTTTTCTATTATTTTAATTTAATGTATATCAAAAACAGCTTTTATAAATCGTTTTGCTTCATCGTAAACTTCTTCACCTATATCTTTATATGTTTTAAATGTTTTTTCTACCCAAGCATTTCCATGTCCGCTCACATCCGGAACAAACCTTTCTATCTCTCCACACTCTAAAACAAAAACATTATGTTCTTTCAAAAAAATATTTATCTTATCAAACAAAGCTCTGCAATCTCCTTCAGGCAATATACCTGTACCTTTGCTTTTTAACAGCTTAAAACTACTACTATTTTTTAATATACCTTTTATTTTTTTTGCTATCAACTCCGGCATATATTTTTCATTGCTGAACATTTGATTAATTTCATCTTTTATAGTTTGCTGTGTCTTAACCTGAGGATTCGCACCTTTTTCAAATTCTTCTATAAACTTTGTATGTTCATATTCGATTTTACTATAACAATCTTTCTCAATTGAGTTAACTAATTGTTCTAAATTATCTTTATTATTTATCAAATCTATGTCAGCAATAATGGAATAATGTATATTTAATTTGTTAAGTAATGGTATAACTTTTTTAAACTGATCTTTTCCACCAACAGCACAAAACAAAGTATTTTGATATGTTTTCAAATCTAAGTTCTCTAGTATTGCAGAATAAAATTTACAATCACTTTCATTTTCACATAATACTAATTGGTTATAAAATAATCCGTCCAAAATATTTGTATATTTTAAGTTCTTATCGTTGGCTATTTCGGTAAGACTATTATTATCAACTAGATTAAATATATTTTTGTTTTCTATTCTATCAATTTTTATTATTTTGACTCTTGAAGAATCAGCTTCCAAAACACCTTTGATAAAATCAATGCTATGTGTCGAAATGAAACATTGTTTATTTTCAGATAAAGTTACTATATTTTTGCCTAATAATTTTGCCTGCGGAGGATGCATAAATGTTTCAGGCTCATCAATTAAAAATAGCGAATGAATATTAACTATAAGAGAAGCCAAAATTGCAACTGCACTTCTTATGCCATCCCCCTGACTATGTAAATCTTCCATTTTCCCTAATATTTTCAAATTATCCCGCCTATTTGCTTTAATTGCATGAATGATCTCTCTGTTTTTCCCTATTTTATATTTCTTTACAACTGTCCCATCCAAGTATTCTTCATATGTATCGATAGCTTTCCCGAATCCCATCTGTAGCACTTCATTTAGGTCGTCAATTGCCTTCGCATCACTTTCAAGAACTTCCATAATTCTCAAACTATGATTATCTATAGTTCTATTAAATAAAATAGGTCTTGTTATATTTAAACGACTTTCCGTAGATAAAAAAGAAAATAATGCCTTATAAAATTGTCTTTCCTCTTCAATATTAATAAAAGATGAATCACTAAAGCTACATGTCTCATTTTCATCTATATAAACATTATAATTACCCCAACTATCTTTACTAATATTTTTTTCAAAATATTTTCTAAGTTGATCACTTGAAAAATTAGAAGAATTATACACAACCTCATCAACTATTACTTTAGGTTTTGATAAATCATTTAGATCATTCTTCAAGTCTTTTAATATTCTGCTTTTTCCAACATTATTAGCACCAACAATCAAAATCACATCATCATTTTTGAGTCCTATTGCAAACTCATCATTAAACTTTATCCTTTCTATACTAAGAGACGGAACCCTATTATTATATTCATCCATGCTTTCTAACCCCTCTTATATCTTTTTTAATGCGCTCCTTACTTATATTAAAAGTGTCTTCACACTATCTGATACGCCCTAACTAAATGTCTAAGTATGAAGCAACAGGTATTCGAATAAATTGTCTACTAATCAGCATAATTCATGTAATTGGAAAATTTCCAGAACCTACAAGCATTGAATAATTTTGCACAGAAATTACCCCCACATCGTATCTGCAATATTTTTGAATATCCTATCATGCATAAATACAGTTACATCTGAAACATTGTAACAGATTTCAAGCGTTTTAACAATAAGGGTTAAGTTTGTGTTTCACAATATTGATTTTTTCATACATAGTGTTGTTATCGGCTCGCCGGGCAAGGAAATACAAAAAAAGAACAGATACTTGCTGCTCTTTTTACCGAAAATGTATGTTTGGAATCTATGCTGTTTATGTTTACAGCGATTTTAGACCAATGCAATGGTCGATTGCTATTTGCATACACGCACAATTGAAGTCGGGAATCTGAGTACAATCTTGGAAGCAAAACCTCAATATTTTCGGAAGTCCCACCCGATAACGGGTATTGCTGCAATATATTTCCGTGTACTTTTCATGTACTTTGTGATATAAAAACGCCCCGAAATCCCAGTAATTATACGGGTTTCGGGGCTTATTTAATTATTCAAACTCAATCGTTCCAGGCGGCTTTCCCGTGCAATCATAGAATACCCGGTTAACATGGGGCACTTCGTTGACTATGCGGCTGGTCACCTTTTCCAGCAGGTCCCATGGCAGCTTGGCGGACTCGGCCGTCATAAAGTCGCTGGTGGTCACCGCACGCAGGGCGATGGCATAATCATAAGTCCTGAAATCGCCCATCACGCCTACGGAGCGCATATTGGTCAGCGCCGCAAAGTATTGATTTATCTGGCGGTCAAGGCCGGCTGCGGCGATCTCTTCTCTGTAAATAGCGTCCGCTTCCTGGACTATCTTCACCTTTTCCTCGGTGACCTCACCTATGATACGCACGCCGAGGCCCGGGCCAGGGAACGGCTGGCGGAAAACGAGGTATTCAGGCAGTCCCAGCTTGAGCCCTGCCTGGCGGACTTCATCTTTAAAGAGCATGCGCAGAGGCTCGATTATATCCTTAAAGTCCACATGATCCGGCAGGCCGCCCACATTGTGATGGGACTTGATGGTCGCGGATTTTCCCAGGCCGCTCTCGATAACATCGGGATATATCGTCCCCTGTACCAGATAGTCGACCGCGCCAATCTTCTTGGCTTCTTCTTCAAATACGCGGATAAATTCCTCGCCGATGATCTTGCGCTTTTCCTCCGGCTCGGTGACTCCGGCCAGTTTGTCATAAAAGCGCTGCTGGGCGTTCACACGGATAAAGTTCAGGTCATATTCTCCGGAAGGCCCGAAGATAGCCTCTACCTGATCGCCTTCATCTTTGCGCAAGAGACCGTGATCCACAAATACGCAGGTGAGCTGTTTGCCTACCGCCTTGGAAAGCATGACGGCCGCCACCGACGAATCCACTCCGCCGCTGAGGGCACAGAGCACTTTGCCGTCCCCTACTTTCTCGCGGATCTCTGCGATGGCGTTTTCTACAAAGCTATCCATTTTCCAGTCGCCGCGGCAGCCGCAAGGACCGTACACGAACGCCGAGAGCATTTTCATGCCCTCTTCCGAATGGGTGACTTCCGGATGGAACTGGAAAGCGTATAAATCTTTTTCCGGGTTTTCCATGGCCGCCACCGGGCATACAGGCGTGCCGGCAGTTATCTTAAAGCCCTCAGGCACAGTTTCTATGTAGTCCGTATGGCTCATCCACGCCGTCGTCTCATCGCTGACCTCTCTTAAAAGGCCGGTCTTGTCCTTTACAGAAACGATCGTCTTTCCGTATTCACTGACAGGAGCCGTAGCTACTTTTCCGCCGAGAGTATAGGCCATGAGCTGAGCTCCGTAGCAGATCCCAAGCACTGGTATCCCCAGGGCAAAAAGCTCAGGTTCAGCATGAGGCGACTTTGGATCGTACACGCTGTTGGGCCCTCCGGTGAGGATTATGCCCTTAGGCGCCATTTCCCTTATCTGGTCGATGGTCATGGTGTAAGGGTGCACTTCACAATAAACATTACATTCTCTGACACGGCGGGCGATGAGCTGGTTGTACTGGCCGCCGAAATCAAGTATTAAAATGGTTTCTTTCATAAAAACCTCCATTTGCTGATTTGCTTTTATTATAAACCATTTTGGTGTTACAGGCAAATTGTTTGGGGCATTGGCGGAAGCGGCCACAAGCAATATGGGGATATATCGGCGATGGGCGCTGCATGTCGCCGGCTTGCAGCCGCCTCTTCGGCTGAATAGGACCGTCCCGGACGCCATATAATATAGACAGAACAATATAATATCATCCGAGGTGACTGTCATGCCGAAAAAGATAGACTGGAAACTTCTCATTATATGTCTCGCCGTGCCGCTGGCGGCGGGCGGGTTTTCTGCATTTCTGATAAAAGATAATGTGGAGCTTTTTCAATGGGTGCAAAAGCCGCCCCTGTCTCCGCCCTCATGGCTGTTTCCGGCAGCTTGGACGGTCCTCTATGTACTTATGGGGATAGCCTCTTATCTCGTACTGCGTTCCGGAAAGCCGTACAGGTCCGCCATGGTCCTTTATTGGCTCCAGCTTGCCTTTAATTTTTTCTGGCCGATAATCTTTTTTAATCTGAGGGCATATCTGATCGCTTTTTTCTGGCTGATACTGCTGTGGATCCTGATACTGGCCACCGCTCTCGCTTTCGGAAAACTATCCCGTCCGGCAGGTCTGCTACTGGTTCCTTGTCTGATCTGGGTGACTTTTGCCGGCTATCTCAACTGGGGCGTCTATGCGCTCAACTGAAAAGGGACCAAAGCGGTCCCCTTTCTATACATATTTTTTGTCTATCCAGCCTGTCACCTGACCGGCAACGCCCACCCTCGATTTCAGATTGGTTATCCTGACACGGCCGCTGACGACCGCATCGTCCCAGCGGTAATAGGTTCCGGTCACATGAGTCGCCGGGACTTTTGCCGCGGCAGTGGAGTACAGAGGGGCGGATACCAGCTTGACAGTTGTTCCCGCACCGGTTGCTCCGGAATCGCTCGCAGTGCCTGACCCGCTCGCCGCACCGGAGCCGTCAGATGTGCCGGACCCGTCAGAAAACCTGACGCCGAGATAGTCGCATATACCTTTGGCCAGGGCTTTACCTACCTTTTCCGGGTCATGGATGAAGTCGTCCACATCCGTCCGGTTGGTGTGAAAGCCCAGCTCGCAGTAAACTGTCCTGGCCCGCGGCGTCTTTATTTCCACCAGATCCTGCCGTACACCGAAATGGGCGGTCACTTTTCCCGGATAAATTTCTACCAGCGCCGGAGCCACCGCATTGAAGATCTTGCGATACTCGCTGCTGTCCTGCCAGAACATGAAAAGCAGGTATCTTGCGTCAGCGGACGCGGCGTTTGTGTGGATGGGCACATAAAGATCGGCTCCGAAGCTGTCTGATTCGGCGCACCTTGCGGCCATGTTCCTGCTCGCTGAGCCGATCTTTACCGATACTCCTGAGGACTTGAGGTATCTGGCGCAGGCGTCGGCTATTGGCCTGGTGTGCTTATCTTCGTAACATCCGTCTTTGAGACATTTATTTTGATCCACTCCGTGATTGGACGGAGAAAGATATACTTTTGCCATCGTGTTCTCCTTTCTATCGTTCTGCCGCCTGGGGCGGCTGTCATTACATTATATGCACCGTTATGCGGTTCGTCGCCAGCAGTAGGCCACAATGTAGGGAGGCATGTTGGGGTGGGAGGAACCGCCACCGGTATTCCTTCTTGCCACGGCCCTGCGTCAATTTTAATTGTCAGTTCTTTTTCCATATATTTATTGCTCTCCTTTCTAAGTTAGGATATAATTTTTTACAAACGGAAGGAGGTACTGCCATGGCGGTAATTGATTATGAAGCTGTTATGAGTTCTCACATAATCAGACCCCTCACATCAAAAGACAGAACTTTTATCAACGATCAGCTCATTCCTTTTTACAACAAGATGATCGACAGGTATGATCCAGCGGCGATAGTCCTTGTCAGAGTGGGCATATGCCACCCTCTTAAAGAACTGGAAATGGCTGAGCGAGAGTTGATCAGGGGGATCAAAGCCTGTCTCATGTGTACCGATAAGGGTATTGTGCTCCAGTCCATGATGGCTGGCAGCCGCAGCCTTGTCATTCCGTTCCGGTTGATAGAATCCATTGAATTCAATCCGAATAATATCAATGCAAACGACAATCCTGACATGTATGACCTGCCCCTAATCCATTTTGATATTACTATTTATTTCATGACCAGTTGTGGTATCCCTGAGATGTTGATTGTACATACCGCCGACTACTGCGACTGGCGTGATCAGGAATATGCTGAACTGCTCAGCCCTAAACCTTTTTTACGAGAACTCAGGTCCATACAAAAGCGCATGCGCATTAACGATAAATAATACATGCAATGAGGTATATCTATGTCCGACGATTACATATATAGCGAAAGATCATATGACACTCAGCCTTTTACAAGGCCGGAGATCATTTTCATCAACGACGATCTAATACCTTTTTACAATAATATGATCGACAGATATTCTCCTGACGCTATAGCCCTCGTAACGGTCAAGAAATGTCCGTCTCTCCAGGTGCTGGAGACCAATTCCTACGAACTGCTCAAAGGCGTCCGATCATGCCTTATGCGTACTGATAAGGGCCTGGTCCTTCAGTCCATGATGTCAGAATACCGTAACCTCACCATCCCCATACGCAGGATCACTTACCTGAGCTTTGATCCAGATGACATCTATTATCTCGATGATCCCGGCACAGACGATCCAAAGGACCTGCGCTTCAAGATCAAGCTCGATTATATAGCAGACCCGGACGAACCCGGTGACACCGAAAGTCTTGTCTTATATACGGTCAGTTACAATTGCCGGCGTCATCGGGAATATGCAGAATTGCTGGATCCTCAGTCATTCATGTCAGTCCTTCATCGGCTGAAAAGCTGTGTTCATCCATAAGATCTTTTTCCCGGAGCGAAGCTTCAATATAAGCTTCGCTCCGTTGTTGTATAGGTCTCAGCATCAATGCGAGATTTTGTCATATGTCAATCTCCCCGAATCAGGTATATGGTCTCCAACCTTCATCTAAATGGCAATAATAATGGGGCGTATGATCATAGTGTATTTTCATATCTCCGCTTATACCAAAGAATACTTTGATTTCCGGCACAAACCCGGCTGTAATATGAGGGCTCAAAAAAAGATGTGCTGTACCATCTTTCGTAATATGTTCTCGTCCTCGGGGATAATAGTTGTAAGGTTCACCGCAGCCTTTCGGATGAACGGCTTTCCACAGTTTTTTATGATTATAGGTTGTTCCAGACTTTGCAATCCCCTCCGGATAAATTTCTTCTTCAAACGCAAAGGCAAGCAGCTTCCCTTCTATGATCCAAAACACACCGTTTTTGGGGAAACTTGTTTTACACATTTCTTTTTCTCCTATATAAACATATCTTTCCATTATTCCTTGTTGTCATTGCAAAAATATCATTTGTCATGTCCGATATTTGACGCATATGGGCGAATGAAAAAAGTATCCATGAACCATTTGATGGTATTATCTTCCTGCATATTAAAACGCCCAAGTCTCTGCGCGGCTTGAGCTTTTCCTTGAAATTGGTTTAGAGATAGGTTCGGCCAGCGAAATGTTCTCCGCACCCCGTTTTTTTGTCTCTCTGAGAACCAATTTTGTAAAATCTTCCCAACTTGTGTTCTCTAAATTCGTTTTTTGGGTGGATTGAGAACTGCTCGATGGAAAAAGTTTCTCATCGCCCCTTAATTATTGAGAAACAAGAACCTTTGTATCTCGTCAGGTTCTCAGTCAGGTCTGTGATCAACATTCTGAGAACTTTTTTCTGGCGGAAATCCTTTTCCTTAATGCAAATAGAAAGTCTCACCTCCTCCCATCGCGAAGGAGAACAGTGAGACTTTTTTTGAAATGTCTGTTCGTTTCTTATGGTCTCAAATGCAAGACTCGTCTATGGTCCGCAGAATGTCCGCTGCCGCTGCATTGGCCGAAGAGAATGCAAACTGCAGGTTGTATCCGCCTGTATCGCCGTCGATATCGACGGCCTCTCCGATCACATAAAGTCCCGGCTCGGCGGGCAGGCTCATGTTCTGCGGCTTGATCTGCTCCAGCGCCACCCCGCCGCAGGTGGTCATGGCTTCTTCAAAGCCACCGAGCCTCTGGATGACGAACTCGTGATCTGTCAGCGTATCGGCTAGCCTGTTGATCTGCGCTCCTGAAAGCTGTGAAACTTTGTTGCCGCTTATGCCCAGCATTTCAGCTATCCTCTGGCTGAACCTGCGGGGCAGTCCGAGTTCCTCGCTCATATAGCTCTGAGGCGACCTGCCGCTGCCCGGAAAGTCTCTCTTCATCCGGGCAGCGCACTCCGGCCCGGTCGTCCTACCCAAAAAACCTATACGAAACCTCCCGCCCGCCGCCATGCGGCGGGCGTTGTCCAGGATGACCGGGCCGGAGAGTTTTCGCTCTGCGAAAAGCAGGTCGCCGAAAGCGCTGAACTCCCGGCCGCCGGCAGGACCGGGCTCCGGGGCGCCGCCTGAGGCCATCTTTTCGCCGGCGGGGATCGTCAGGCGCACATTTTTAAAGCTCATGCCTGACAGATCGCCAAAGGCATAGTCCTTTACATAGACCGGTGCCAAAGCCGGTGACAGCGGCGTTATCTTTATGGCCAGGTCGCGGGCCAGGATTTCCAGCATTTTTCCGTCCGACCCGGTGGAAGGATACGAGCAGCCGCCTGTAGCTATTACAAGATACCTGCATGCAAAAATGCCCTTCTCTGTGGTCAGGGCATAATCGTATCGCCTATCTCCTTCCGCCGGGTATCCGCCGCCTTGAATGCGGCGGATACCCGTTACCTTGGCGCCTGATATGATATCCGTGCCGTTCTGCCGGATACGGTGCAGCAGGGCATTCAGCACATCACGGCCGTTCATGGAAGCCGGGAAGATCTTGCCGTCTTCTCTTTCCATGACCGGTACTCCAAGGCTTTCCATAAAGCGGCAGAAACGGACATTGTTATATTTCTGCAATATACCCCTGATATACCTGCCGCTGTCGCCATAGTGGACTACGAAATCCTTGGCGGAACCGCCGTGGGTAAGATTACACTGGCCGCCTCCTGCCATCAGCAGTTTTGTGCCTGCTTTTCCGGAACCTTCGATCACGACCGCCCGGCCGCCTGCCTCTCCGAGAGCTCCGGCAAACAGGAGCCCGGCGGCTCCAGCTCCAACTATGACAATATCTTTAAAACACACTTTCGTCTTATCTTCACTCATTGCTCTGCACTCCGAGAGACTGTCCGTATCCCTCATTTATGAGGCAGTTTATGGTATTCTCGTCCATGTCGGTGACATTCACGATAAGAGCCATATCCGTGTCGTATCTCTTTTTTTCTTTTCTGCCGGAATTGCTGTCCTGGTTTTCGTTCTGACTGCCTTTTACAAAATGTATCTCTATCACAGCAATATCACTATATGGCGTGATATATCTGTTATTCTGCAGATAACCTCCGCTGCTCACATCAGTCTGCCATGCAGTCAGTATCCTTTCTATTTCTGCCTTATCATCTATTACGGTCATTGATCCGTAATAGATCTCTTCATACAGTTCATCATAATGGGCATATTCGTCAACATACATTCCGGTCAGGGTTATATAACTTATCTTATCCATATCGACATAAGATGTTATCTGGGTCTTTTCTTTATACTCCTGGCTGGTGAGTATATTGTCTATGAGTTCTGCAGCCTTTTCATCTATATAGATATCATAGGCCCTATTAAGGTCACGGCCGTTCTTGAGATGATATTTGATCGTTATCCTTTCGCTCACCACATAGCCTTCATTTCCGCCGGCATCGTAGACTATGACAGGATCCCCTTCTTCTGCGAGATCTGAATCATACAGTTTGTTTTCTATTATATATTCATGCAGCTCTGTGACCATTTCTATTGTCTCCGGCGATGTCAGTTCGGGCTCCATATCTGCATATTCTTCCGGAACCTGTCCGTATGCCATGTTGACTGAATCATAGTTCGTCACCAGTCCGCGCAGCTCTACGGATTCCACCTGTTCTACAGCCGGTATCCTGTTGGTGTTTCCTGTTATGTCGAAAACCATCACCGCTATGAAAACTGCCGCAAGGCATACATATATGATCATAGATCGTATGGTATTCCTGTTTATAACTTTTTCGCCCTTGCTTACCACCAGCTTGACTATAAAGAATGTGATCACAGCCCCGGCTGCCATCCCGGTGACTATGAGAAGTTTGGACTCGCCAAAACTCCATGCAAACATTCCGAAAGCGCTCATTCCCACAAAGGCTATCAGGTATGTGCATATTTCTTCAAATACTTTTGAAAGCATGGAATTCCCGATTATTTCAAGCTTTCTGGTCTTATATACGATCTTTGCCAGTATAGAAATACATATACCTGTCAGCAGATAAATGACGCACAGCTTGTAGTCCATTTCCTCCCGCCTGAACAGCAGTGCAAACAGAGGATTGGACTTTTCCGCGATCTCTATCATCCAGTCCGGCAGTTCATAATAGCCAGGCACAAAGTTTACAAAATAACCGTTGAGGATCTTTACTATCACCGGTACGATGACCATTATCACGCCTGCAGTGAAAAGGTTCATAGCCGTAGTCCCCGTCAGAGAGCCTGACAGTACTGCTATACCGTAAAAATATGTGATCATTGCGGCTGAGGAGAACAGCCAGTAAAGCACATCTCCTATCCCCACAGCATCTGTCCTTGACATGATGAGCATATATATGAGTGCCATCATCACCACCGGAAGCTGGCAAAGTATCCATCCGGTCCAGTAGTAGGAATTGAATATCCTGTTTTTGGACAGGGGCATGGCATGGAGCATCACAGCCTTAGGTTCGTTGTGAAGAAAGCCCATGACCAGCAGCGCCACCACTATAGGCACTACGCAAAGCATCGCCACATATATGAGATTCCCGTTGTTCAGCGAATTCTGTATATAATAATCGACAATGCCTATGTTTGAAATATGTGAAAGGAGCGGAAATACTCCTATAAAAAAGTACAGCACAAATGACAGTGCCGGTATGTACCAGTACATCTTGAAGCATTCCCACATAAGCGACCAGGATAAGGCAAACCAGTTTCCTCTACGCATGTTCGCCACCTCCCAGTTTTTCGTTGAATATCTCCTCTACCGTTACAGGATAAATGTCCAGCAGGCTGTCTTCGAATATCATTTTTCCTCCGGCGATTATACCTATCCGGTCGCACACATCCCCCATTTCCCGTGCATTATGTGAAGAAATGAGCACCGTCATCTGCCTTTCAGCAACATCTCCCATGATATAATGCCAGAGTTTGCGTCTTGCGACAGGATCTATGCCGTCAACTGGTTCGTCTAATATCAGGTAATCCGGACATGTGGACATTGCCAGGCAAAAAGCGGCCTGTTTTTTCATACCCTTTGAGAATTTGCCCATAGGCTTTGATACATCAATTCCGAAATCATCTGTCATCTTCTGGAATATCTCGTCATCCCATGTCTTGTAGATTTTTTTATTGTAAGCCTTCATGTCTTTCAGGCTGTATCCGCGGAAAAAATAGATATCATCCGGTATCACCAGCACTCTTGCTTTAAGTTCTTCATTATCGATGACCGGCTGACCGTCTATGGTTACGGTTCCTGAGTCTGCTTTCAGAAAACCGGCCAGATGCCTGACTACCGTGGTCTTTCCTGACCCGTTCAGACCCATAAGTCCGTAGACCGAACCTTTTGGAACAGTCAGGCTGAAATCATTTAATACTGTTTCACCGTCATAAGTTTTGCAAAGGTTCTCTATCTTGATCACAGGTCTTTTTTCCTTTCTTTCATTATCTCTATCACAATCGAGTAAGCTTTATCGTAATCCAGTCCCAGAAAAAGAAGCTGTGAAAAGGCTTCGCCTACTGCGGCTCTGGCCTTTTTCAGTTCTTCATCATCAGGCGTTATATCTTTTTTGTCGGCAACAAAAGTCCCCACGCCTGCTGCCGTATAGATATAACCCTGCCGTTCAAGTTCCCGGTAGGCTTTCTGTATGGTGTTGGGGTTTACGCCCAGCGTCCTTGACAACTCCCTGACCGATGGCATCTTATCTCCCTGCTTCATGGTCCCGCGCATGATAAGTTCCTTGAACTTGTCGATGATCTGTTCATATATTGATTTGTTTCCGCGCAAATCAAGCTGAATCATCGCTTACCTCCCTTTTCAGCTTAAGTGTACCACACATCATAGTACACTGTCAATTTTCACTTTTGGCAGGGCCGTGTCAAGTTGTTGTGGAGTTTTTGCTTGACAAACTCCTTGTGTTGTC
>ERZ826764.1192-NODE-1192-length-31838-cov-6.129314_pt1 | contig 31838 bp, 17 predicted proteins | sample MGYA00519870_ERZ826764 | MGnify/ENA primary metagenome ERZ826764 (study PRJEB31778, sample SAMEA3449239) | human gut metagenome | biome: human gut; feature: human-associated habitat; material: faeces | place: United Kingdom | collected 2010/2012 ...
GGGTGGTTATCTTTCCTTCATTCCATTTATGACCTAACGCTTCTGTCTTTACTGTGTTTCTGCTTAACTCTTTGTTGCAGACTGTACAGTAAACTACTTCGTCATAGCTTCCACCTTCTTCACATGTTGCTTCCGTGGCATTCTCAATCTTTACTTTGCCTTTAACGTGACCCTTGGCTGGAATTGTTGTTATTTCTTTTCTTTCGTCACATCTCTTACAATGTATTGATTTTAAGCCTGTTTCTTCACAGGTTGCTTCCTTATCTACTGTAAAGTCTTCATTCCAATCGTGACCCAAGGCTGATACTTTCTCTGTCTTGGTCTTTCCACATACCATGCATTGGAAGGTTTTCACTCCTTCTTCCGTACATGTTGGCTGGGTGGTTATCTTTCCTTCATTCCATTTATGACCTAACGCTTCTGTCTTTACTGTTGTTCTGCTTAACTCTTTGTTGCAAACTGTACAGTAAACTACTTCATCATAGCTTCCACCTTTTTCGCATGTGGATTCCGTGTCATTTTCAATCTTTACTTCGCCTTTAACATGTCCCTTTGCTGGAATTGTTTCTTTTTGTACATCAGTTATTTTTTGGTTATTGTATGTTCCGGTTGCTGTGTGTGTTATGTTTCCATCCTCCTCGCATGTTGCTTCCGTTCTAGTTGTTTCCACATCACAGTCCACTTTAATAACATGCTCACTATTATATTCGCATGTGTACACAGCCTTACATGTACTATAATCATCTGACCACTGAAAATCCGGTCCTATGTAATTATGAATACAGATTTTGTTTACTTTAGTTGTTAAATCTGCAATATTGTATTCCTGTTTTGTAGCGTTTGAATCTGTAAGTTCATCTACAACAAGCTGGAACTTGCCTGATACATTCTCATTCTTTATAGCCTTAAAGATCAATTTAATAACCTGTCCGTCAGCCTTTATATCGTCTGTTGACATAAAAGCAAATTTAACTTTTCCTTTAGTTGAAGTTGAAACATTAGTAAATGAATTTTTCAAAATCCCATCAGAAAATGACGCATCCTGTATTTCAAATATATCTTTGTCATATTCAAGATAAGCTGTCATTGAAGCTATTCCTGAATTGCCTGCCAGATTAATTGTAACGTCAAATGTTTCCTGTGAATCTATTGAATCAAGACCATTTACCGTAAACAAATTATCTGACTGCTGCTCTGACGTTGATATTGTTGCTTCATAACTTCCATCAAAAGTGCATTCCTGCAACTGCTCGTTTGTTATTGTTACATCTGATAATGAAATGTTACTAGATGTTGATTTTTCTAAAGGTATAAACTCCATATTCAGAAAATTCATCGTTGTTGTAGAACATTTATTAAAAGCATAGGCTACCTTAACAGTTCCTTCTTCAACCTTATTATATGAAACAATTAAGCCTTCAACATTTTTGTTAGCTGTGACTTTCTGAAATCTTACCTGCTCCTCATTATAATGTAAAATAAAGCTTCCGGACATTACTCCTGCATTGCGACTAAAGCCAAACCTGCACTGTACTGTATCATTAGCATTTGCATCTGTAGTTCCTTCTAGGTTAACCTGATAATTATCACTAAGTGGGTTATTAACATTTATGGTTAATTGTGAATCAATATTAAAGTCTATGTTAGAAAGATTTCTGTCATATGCTTCATTTATATTCGTATTAAATACACACTGTTCACTTCCTACGAAGTCAGCTGTATATGTAATTGCAAACAATTCTTTATCACTTACCGACAAACCATTGCCATTAATTAATGCTATTTTAATTGTACCCTGACTCTCTTTGGCTGATGTTATTGTTGATCCAAGCTCACTGCTAAACTTGCATTCTTTATAACTAAGCTTCTCATTGTCATATTTAATTAACATTTGATAACTGCTTAGATTAGTTATTCCTGTTCCATAATAATGTATTGTAACAACACCATTGCTCTGTTCATAGGATGTCCATATTGTTGGATTGTTATCATCTGCCTTTACTATTGTATTAGCAGGGACTATTGTCCCTGCTAACAATGAAACTACAAGAATGATGCTTACAATAAAATGATAAAATTTATTCTTTATTTTCATCTAAACACCTTCCTTATTTAAACTGAGTTATTTCTCCTGTTGCATACTGCAAAATTCTCATGGCATCTACTGCTGTAATCTTACCGTCACCGTTAACATCTGCTAAGCCAAGTATTACATCTGTAGGATTATCAAGTAATGCCAGTTTCAATGCAAGCATAGCATCTACTGCCGTTACTTTTCCATCCATATTAACGTCACCTAATTCATAGCTTGTATCACTTGAATTAACAAGAACTATAATGCTAGCCTTCTGATTACTCTTTTCAAGTGATGCTGAAATAACTGCATAACCATTGCCTACGGCTGTAATAGTTCCATCTGAATTAACTGTTGCAACTGCCGTATTACTTGATGTCCACTGAATATTTCTCTTCTGGTTACTTGTTTCGTTTCTAATCTGTGCATCGGCTGTATATGTTTCATCAGGATACATTGTTATAATATCCTGACTTAATTCTACATATGCCTCATCCTTAAATATCTCAATAGGAATCTCACACCTAGCATTGTTATAATATGCTGTTACTGTAGTAGAACCAGTTTTAGTTAATTCAAATACACATGTTCTTCCATTATCTGTTGATTCAATAAGTCTTACTGCTTCGTCATTGTATGACCAGTTAATAGTTGCTATTGAATCTAAAGGTTTGGCATTTACTTTTATAGTAACAATATTTCCAACAGTTCCTGAATACTTCTTGCTTTCTGAAGTAATCTCCTTTACAGGAATCTCATTAACAGTAACGTATACACATTCACTTACACCGTCACTATTTATGCACATATTAGTTCTGCCACTTTGAATAGCTGTAAATGAACCGTCCTCGTTCTGTTTCAACATGGAAGAATCGTAACTATATTCAACATAATCATGATATGTAGCATTAGCCGGTGATACTGTTACCTCAGGTGTAAAGGAATCGCCTATGTCTAATGTAACACTTGAATTCTTAGCCTTTATACTCTTAATAGGAACATAATCTTCTAAGTCAACAAATGATACTTTGTCCGAATCATAATCAATATTCTCTACTTCCACACCATTAATTTTCACACTTTCGATTTCTGATTTTAGGTCATATGTTAAATTATAATATATAAAATATGCTAAATTTCCACCATTAATATATAACTTGTTAAACTTATAGATTTTCTTATTACGACTTACATTGCAACTAATGTAACCTAACTGCGTTCCTAAATCATTTGTATTGCTATATGTTACTTCCAAACTATTAATAACACCAACATAATTAGTTTTAATGTTTACATATTGCTGTCTGCTTAATTCTTTAGTAAGTAGGGTATCCTCATTATAAACCCTTACATTAGGATCTGTAACATCGAAAGCTTCTTTGTAACTTGATACCACTACCTGATTCTCTGTAAGCTGAACATCCTTCTTTCCCATATATTCAGGCTTATATGTGAATTTAAGCTCTTTAGCAGATATATATTCTGTATCAACTTCCTTGTCATCAATTACAACTTTATCATTTTCGTTGAAATTAACACCCTTAACTGTTCCTGTCATGCTCTTTCCAACTATACCTGATTCAGCTCTAACTGCCGAGATGTACGCCTTAGATTCTACCGGTACTATATTCGGTTCACCGATACTACCACTATAAGCATAATTAGTACCGTCTGTTGCCTCTATATAGTATTGCAGATTTCCAACATTCATATCCTCTGCATCAATGTGCGCCGTGTAATTAATGCCTGTTGTATTGTTCATTGCAACTGACTTATAGTTCTCTTCACCTTCCATTCTATAGAGTAAAGTTACACCTTGTACTCCAATATTATCCTTAACTGTAGCTGTAACAGTAGCACCTACTCCATTAATTATGGACTTAAGTGCTGTATGTTTAATTACCGGTGGCTTATCATCTACTGCTGTATTAGAAGTAATATTAGAAGGTCTTGACTCAGACATTGACGTATCTACTACTGTAAAGTAATAATAATACTTCTTTCCTGCCTCGACTTTTTTGTCTTCGTATTCTTTCTCTTCTGATGACAAAATAGATGAATTAATCTTCTTAAAGCTTCCTTCCTCCCCTGTTTCGCTTCTATAAATGTTGTAACCTGCCATTGTATCGTATTCATCCTGTGTCCAGTTAAGATAAATACTTCCAACTCTACCTTCTGACTGCAATGTTAATGCTTCTGCTCCACTGGCAGTAACATCGAATTCAAATCTTCCCCAGTCAGTTCCTGTAGTAAGCCAATGGTCATCTGCTGCAACAGCATCCTTAACCCTGAAGTACTGATGTCCCTGATTAATAAGAACCTTAATCGGCATCTTACCAACCCATTCTCTGCTGCTATTCCACTGTCCTTTCAATGTATAATCAGTATATGGATCATCCGGTCCATAAGAAACCATTGGATTTGTCTCCTGATCCATATCTCTGTTAAATAAAACATGAACATCATATGTACAATTACCAACAGTATCAACCTTATCACCATTCTTATCTGTAATGTAAATATCAGAAACACAAGGATAAGTTTCCTCTGATGGCTTATCTAAATATGGGCTTGTAATAATATCCGCATAATTTGTATTTGTATCAAAATCAACTAACTGTTTCTGAATAAGATTCTCATCTGTAGTTCCCCAGTAATTATCTGTTGCCATATATGTTAAAGTATTATCTGCCGGTGCACTAACTTTCATCCATTCTGATGTATCAGTACAAATAAGTCGATTTAAAATAGCATTGTTTTTAAATTTTGTATTTTCAAGGATTCCTATATAACCAGGATCTGTATTTATATTTTTAATATTTATATCTTCCACATTATCGGGATATTCAGCTATTATATACTCGTTTTTATAAAACCAAGCAGATGCTGAACTCCTTATATCTCCATCTACTGTACCAATTGAATATTCACCTAACGGGTATGATTTTCTAACGGATACTTCACTATCAATATTCTCATTATTTAATGAGCACACTTTTTCTTTTTGAAAATCATAATAAACCCCATTATATACCCCAAAAGTTCCAGTTGACTCTTCACCACGTACATCATTTGCCAAATTATATAACAATTTTTTTCCCTTTTCATCCAAATTAACTGTAGAAATATGTCCTCCATTTTTACTTATAGCTTTTTCTATAGCCAGATAATTTTTCATATATTCATCTGTATCAAAATAATGATTGTTAATTTTGTATATTACATATTTTTTACCATTTAAACTTCTGATTTTACTAACTGTATCATAATCCAAAGTTTTATATTTATCTCCTGCAAAACACATAGCTGATGTTATATTTTTTGTTATATTGCCATCATCTATTTTTGCTTCATTTATCAGAAATGTACTATTCGTAATTGTTATATCATCCTGCCAATTATTATTGTTATTATATGTAATACTGCAATTATCAAATAATACTTCTTTAAACTGTCCTTTTACGTAAGCATATTTATTTTTATTTCTTATATTTGATATTCTAGATTTTTCCAAATAATCTGCAAATATAAAAGCACTATAAGCACTATTTTCATCTATTTCTCCATCAATAAATCTACGTTCTATAATATAATCATAATTCTGTGTACAATTTAAATGTGAACCACTACTTATGTCAATGTATGGATTTTCTATATTAACATAATTCATATCAATTGTTCCCGAATCTGATTTTTCGACCTGTACACGATAAGCTTCAAAATCTTTCCCCGGGAATAAATCTATTGGCTGACTCTCTGTTCCATTAAAGTACATATTTCCTTTGACTGATATATTCGCTATGTAGTTATCACCATATGCTGAATACTGATCTGATGCCCAGAACTGTATCTTTGTTCCCGGTTCTACATTTACGGTTACTCCCTTTTGTATAAGAAGTGAATTTTTAATTATGTAGTAATTATCAGCTGTCAATGTTGTATCTTCAGTTATTTTTCCTGAAAGAATAGTTCCCTTTACTATATGAATAGTGTAGGTTGTGTCATATGACTGTCTATAAACAGTAGTATCATTTTCGTCTAATCCATTTTTAGCTTTATAGTTTATATTGAATTGAATGTTTAAATCGTTAGGTGCGTTATCTTTTATTTTCGCTCTTATTGGGTGTTCTACACCTACTACTGTTTTTAATTCATTGTATTTAAATCCGTTGTTCTGTGTTCCGAAACTTCCTATATCATCTATTCCAACTTCTTTGTCTGAAACAAATTCTACATACCTGTTGTCTATTCCGTTAGTTGTAGCATTAACTGTGATAGTCACATCCTTAGCTGCTCCCCACTGGTTACGAAGTCCTATTGCCAAGTCTATTGTTTCACCCGGCTGAATTATTCCGTCACCATTATTTGACTTTGATATATCTTCTGAATCAAAAGCATATATTTCATCTACTGTAATATTAGGTTTAGGCTTATTAGTTAATGAAGCTGTTAGTGATAATTTCTTATAGTTATATGTTTTTTTAACATCCTCATTGTAATAAGTTATTGTGTCCTCTGTGGCTCCCACTAACTGCCCCATTATATATCTTGATGAATATGTATCTTTGTCTTTTAATGAGCTTCTAAGTATGGCTGCCTCCGCTGATACCATAGGCGCTGCCATAGATGTACCATTCCATGATGCATAACGTCCATTAGGAAGTGTGCTGTATATGCTAACACCCGGGGCCACTACTTCATATTCGGCATTTGCATTAGGTGCATAGTCCCAGTTAGAAAAACTTGCAAATTTATTAGCTTCATCATATGCCATTACACCTATTACATAAAAATATGATGCAGGATACATATTTTGCCCTCCTAATGGACAATCTGCTGTTGGTATTCCATCATTTCCTGCCGCTGCAACAAGTACGCAACTATTAAATGCATCCTGTAATGCATTCTCTATTAAAGCTGAATGGGCATATGAACCAAATGACATATTAATTACATCTGCACCATTTTTATATGCATACACAATTGCCTTTGCGATATCTGTAGAATTTAATGTTCCATCTGAGCCACCTGCTTTTATAGGCATTATTTTTGACTTATAAGCTATACCTACACCACCTACATTGTTATTTTCCATTGCAATAATACCTGCAACGTGTGTACCGTGTCCGTGATCATCCATTGGTGTTTCATTTGGATCTATTAAATTGATTCCGTGAACGTCATCCACGTAGCCGTTGTTGTCATCATCAGTACCTTTCTGTCCACTTACCTCTGCACTGTTAGTCCAAATATTGTCCTGAAGATCTTCATGATTGTAATCTACACCTGTATCAATTACAGCAACTACCACGCCTTCTCCGGCAGTATTTCCGTATTTTTCGTTGCCCCATACTGACTCAAGTTTCTGGTCTTTTAAGTACCACTGCTTTTCCATACCTTTGTTGTATTCTGCAGATGGAACTGATTCTTCACTTGTATAATATTTGTACACAGGTTCAGCTATTTCTACTGCATTCTGATTGTTTGTATTATCTACTATGCTCCAAATATCTTTTTCTTCTGTTGTTATTTTGTAAGATACCTGCTTAACTTCTTTTGCATTATCATCCTTTACAGTATCTTCCATAATAACTTCATTGCCTGTGGCTTTGGCATCTTTGTACCACTGTTCTTCCTGAATAGGAGTGGTATTCTTATTTTCTTTTCTGACGACTACAAAACTTCCCTTAGCTAGTTTTACGCTCTTTCTGTAGTCTTCATCTTTAGTTTCATGAATAATTTTCTGATAGTCAATCTTATTATCAGGGTCCCCTATCTTATTATTTACATCACTTTTCTTGTCAGATACATTAGGCTCTTTAGACTTTTCAGTCTTGGTATCTTTAATGGATACTGTGTCAACCTTTGCCACATCTGACTTGTTATCCTTTGTCTTTGAAACTGTTGTTTCTTTTCCTACTTTACTGCTGCTGTTATCCACAAATGTTGACGTTGCAAAACCGGTTATAATTAGGGCTATTGCAAGCACAACAGCAAGTACTTTTTTCTGCCAATTTTTCATAACAAAAAACCTCCTTCTACTTGTATTTTAATGTTTCTACTTTTGATTCTAGTTATCCACTGTTATTAGAATCTTTCATAGTTACATTATAATACATTGGAAGGAGGCTTTTTTTCACAAACTGACCCCTATTAAGTTTACTCTTCATATCATCAGCTAGCTAGTTTATAATTCCACAACTATCCCCAAACTTCTTTGGCTATTTCCTTAACAAGTGTAAGCTTGGCCCACTGTTCTTCTTCTGTAAGTTTGTTTCCAATCTCACATGATGTGAACCCACACTGAGGGCTTAAGTAAAGTCTGTCTAATGGAATGTATTTTTCTGCTTCGTGTATTCTATTTATTACTTCCTCTTTATTTTCCAACTTAGGTGACTTAGTTGTAATCAAGCCAAGTACTACTTTCTTGTCTCCTGAAACTTTTGCAAGTGGTTCAAAACCGCCTGAACGTTCATCATCAAATTCAAGATAATATGCATCTACATTTTCCTCACCGAACAATATATCTGCTACCGGGTCATATGCTCCGCTGTTAGCATATGTTGAATGGAAATTTCCACGACATACATGTGTGTTGATTACTATGTCTTTAGGTGCATTTGCGATAACCTTATTATTAATATCCTTGTGTGCTTTCTGGATTTCAATTAATCCTTCCTGTGTTGTTCCGTATGCAAAATGTCCTGACTTATCTGCCATCATTCCCCATGTACAGTCATCTAACTGTATGTTTCTGCATCCTGCTTCATACAAATCATTAATAACCTTGCCGTATGCTTTTACAATATCCTCTGCTAATTCCTTATCTGTAGCATAATATTTTAATGTATGTTCTCTGTTAAATGGCATTGTAAACTGTGCCAAAAACTGTGCAGGTGATGGCATAGTCTGCTTTGCTACTGTATTTTCATCTTCAAACTGCTTAACGAATTTGAAATGTTCTATGAAAGGATGTTCCTTTGTAATTCCGATTTTTCCAACAAGGTATGTATCATCAACCATTGCATCCTCACCGTGGAAAGGTAAACCTGTCTTTGTAGGTGCATGACCTACTCCATCAAATCCCCACATAAAATCAAGATGCCATGTTGCTCTTCTAAATTCGCCGTCTGTTATAACGTGGTATCCTAATTCTTTCACTTTAGTAATTAATTCTGTTATGCTTTCATCCTCAACCTTTTTAAGTTCGTCGTACCCTATACTTCCATTGTCGAACTGACTTCTTGCTTCCTTAAGTTTCTCCGGTCTTAAGAAGCTTCCTACAAAATCATATCTAAAAGGTGTCTGTAACTTGCTCATATTTTTTCCTCCTATGCTTGCTCTTTATAATATTTTTTTAATTTCTTATTATTTTATATCTGAAAAAACTTAAATTTTCTCATCATATTTTAAGAAACTTTTTTTATCTGCTCTGTTGCCTTTACCATATTTCGAAGGCTTAAATCTGTTTTCTTTTCTCCTCCATTTCATACTTGTTTGATAGGAGTTATTATACTTAATATATAGTTTATTGAAAAATACATAAAAAAATAGGTTGTTCATAGTTTTAAACTATAAACAACCTGTTTTCTTAAGTGAATTTATTAATGATTTCCTTATTATTTTAACAGTTTTTTCTTGGAATTTTTTATTGTTTTTAAAAAACATTACTACTCAAAATACTTTTTTAACACTTCTAAATATGTATATCCCAGTCTGCTGATTCTGCCTTTCTTATGGGTAATATAACCTATTCTCATATCACTTTCGTCTGCCAAAGGTACAGCAATAATATCCTTACCATTTAATTTTTTGTCAATAACACCACTACAAACAGTGTAACCATTTAGACCTATAAGCAGGTTAAACAAAGTTGCCCTATCCCTAACTCTTATGTTCTTTTTACGCTCAGAAGCCGAAAAAATTTCTTCTGAAAAATAAAATGAATTATGCTCTCCCTGTTCAAAAGAAAGGTATGGGTATTGCTCCAATTCTTCATTAGTAATCACTGTATTTCCTGCAAGTGGATGTTTTCTGCTAATAAATACATGAGGGCTTGCCACAAATAACTGGTGGAATTCCAAATCATGAGCTTTTAAAATTTTCTGAATTACTTTTTCATTAAAATCATTTAAGAACAGAATTCCTATATCGCTTCGCATTCTTGCCACATCTTCTATAATTTCATAAGTTTGTGTTTCTCTTAGGCTGAAATCATATTCGTCCTGACCGTATTTTTTTATTAAATCAACAAAAGCATTAACTGCAAAAGAATAGTGTTGTGTTGAAACGCAAAACTGCTTCTTTCCACCGTTGTTTCCTTTGTACTTGTCCTCTAAAATTGCCGCCTGTTCTAACACCTGTCTTGCATATCCTAAGAAATCTTCTCCTTCTTTTGAAAGGCTGATTCCCTTGTTGGTTCCGTTAAATATTACAATATTCATTTCTTTTTCTAACTCATGAATGGCATTAGTTAGGCTTGGCTGGGATATGTACAATCTGTTGGCAGCCTCTGTTATGGTTCCTGTTTCTGCTACTGTTATTGCGTATTTTAATTGTTGTAATGTCATATTTAATTTCCTCTATTTGCATACAATTATTTGTATGGTAACATTTTTTGTAATATTTTTCCATATGTTTTCACAGTCTCCCATAATCTCCCATAATCTTTTTTTGTGTTTTATGATTAGCGGTTACCTTTTTCATATTTATATAACGATATGTATATATTTTTCATATTTATATATTTCTATAACGACATGTACACATTTTTTATAATACATATAAATATGTTTTTTAACTGATTTGTTTTCATAATATGTATCTGTTATAATACTCATCAGTTAAATTATATTAGTCACTTAAGCTTTTCACTAAAAACTTAATATTAAATTAAAAACTTAAACTTGTACCTTCAACTACAATGGGGGGATTTTTTTGAATTCATAAAAATAACTAGTACCCAAAAATGCAACAAAGCGGCTGCATTAATAACAATGATTATTTTTGCAGCCGCCTTTTTTATATTTAGTTTTTCATACTTTGTATTTCCACTCTCATAAACTATGGTTCTCTCTATTTTATACTATAAACTGTATAAACTATATCACTATCCGCCTTTGGATTTTTTTTACCCTTATTTAATCCATCCGGATTCAAGTCTGAAATTTTTCCAATCTTAGGTGTTACCTTTATTTTCTTTGTTTCCTTAGTTTTATCTTTGTAAGTTACTGTACAGCTAATCTCCACATTCTTGTATAACTGTTCATATACTGCTTTTTTATCTTCCAAAGTTCCATTAAAAGCATCTAGTTTTGCTATTATAGCCTTTTGTTCCTTTGATAGATATTTAGAATCGTAAGCTATTCCAATGTATGTTTGTGCATCTTTCTGTTTATCATAATCAACCGTAAGCGATGTGTACTGAGATTTAGTGTAATCTTCTTCCTTTGTATTTTTATCATCACAACCTGCTATTGAACCAGGCACATTAAGAAGTTTTGATGTTTTCTTTCCTTCCTTTACAATACTATTTCCTTCAGGATTTGTTATTTGAAAAACCGCATCTTTTATGTCATAAGTAATTTTGTCAATGTTCTTACCCTTACATGTTACCGGAAATTCTATGCTATAACTAACCTGACTATTTTCTTCGCTGCCACACATTGCTCCGGCAAATCCATTTGTGTCATCTATTGATGAATCACCTTTTGTCAATGTTTGTGCATTTACCCTAATAGAAAAACCAGACTGGCTATTTGTTGTAGCCTGATTATTTCCAAGCTGGCTAATACCAACAAAAAGTGCCATACATGCTGCAACAGCAACTGCCGGTTTAATAAAATTAATTTTTCTTCTCATATTATTTTTTCTGAATAACTGCTTCATCTCTTCCTTTTTATTCTGTTCAAGATGAATTTTGTCCAGTGCACTTTTATAATCGCTATTCATATTCAACCTCCATTATCTCTTTTAATTTTTTTCGAGCTCTTGTAAGTTTTGAATTAATTGTGTTTTGTTTTTGTTTTAGGATTTTTGCAATTTCCTTTATTTTATATCCTTCATAATAATACAAATAAAGGACATTTCGCTCATCCTCCTTTAGCAATTGAAGCTCTTCGAGAATTTCTCCTTCTTTTTGTTCAAAAGGAATTTCCATATTCTCAATTGGTACCGTGCTCTTCTTTGTTAAAGATTTCTTATAGTCCAGACATTGATTAATAGTTACTCTGATCAGCCAGGATTTAATATGCTCTTCATCTTTAAAAATAACTCTTTTAGTCAATAGCTTTACAAAAACCTCCTGCACAATATCTTCAGCGTCATATTTATTAAACAAATATTGATATGCTATTCTAAAAATCATGTCAGAATAATTTTCTACTATCTCGTTATATTGTTGTTCTGTTTGAATGTTTAGCATCTTAACTCCTTTCATTAACTAACACGATTTAGAATAGTATTTTAGTGCATTTAAGTTTTAATTTTTTTCTTTACTTGAATGCAAAACTAACTTCTGGTTTGCTTTTTCTGTTTTCTTTTTGCAGAACTAACTTCTGGTTTCGCCATTTTTTTCCTATTTAACTGTTGTTTTTTCTCATTCTCAACTCTATAATTAAGTTAAATCAATGGATTTTTGAGCATACTAATCAGGCTCCCAGAAATCATGGTGCAAGAGTAACTTCTGGATGCCTGTGGATTCGGTTATCCTTTTCGTATCCTCCTGCCTGTTTTTTACTTCAATAGATCAGGCTTCAGGTGGATTTCATCCGGCAGGATGATTTCCAGCCCAAGCTTTTCCATTGCATTTTTATCAAATGACTTCAAGGCCTTATTTATTGGTGTCTCACCATTAAATTTTGGTCTTGATGTGTTATTGATATGATTTATCATTAGCTGAACCTTTTCCTGTGTAAGTTCATCAAATGATGTTTTCTTTGGCAATACATATCTTATGTATTCATGATTCTTTTCCAGTTCACCTTTTTGTTCTGAATGTCTTGCCTCACAATAGTATAATCTTGTTCTTTTTTCTCCATTTATTCCTTTTTCGAACTTTTAAGGATCTGCAAACTCACTCCCATTATCTGTTAGAATAACCGGAAACAATTCCTTAAATTCTTCTATTCCTATTGTTTCTTCGATGTAGTCAATCACTCTTACTGTGTTTGACATTTCCTTACTGTCTATTAGATATGCCAACATCAGATTGTTTTCCGGCCACAGAAATGTCTGTAATAGTTTTCCTCCTTTTACTCCTTCAACTGTGTCCATCTGAACTATTCTTATTCCTGGATGATCTTCAATATATTTCAAAAAATCATTATGTCTATGACCTATTTTCTTCCTTGGACTGACCTTTGGTGTTTCCTCATGTTTTGTCCTTTTCTTATATCTTACAGTTCTGTGCATGTCTATGTTTCTTGCCGATAAATAACATTTATCAATATATTCATATACCGTTCTCATGCTACATGGAATTTCTTCTTTATGATTCTCATATATATGTGCTATTGGCTGTCCTTTTTTTATTAACGGACTTATTAGTTCATCCAGTTCTATCAGTTCTGCCTTTGTCATGTCTATTCCTTCTCTTGAACTTTTTAATGTTTCAAGATACTCGTGATGTGCACAATTAGCATTATACAGATATTTGTCATATCTGCATGTGGCAGATTTCTCACATGCATTGCAAACATATGGTGCCTTGTGTTCTATTGGACAAACATATGGCTTATATGCATCACATAGGGTCATACATTTGTGGCATTTCTTACATTGGATTCTACAATGATATCCTTTTTTCTTGTTACACAGGTTTCTTTTTTTACACGTATCTTTATATTTACAGTCATTTACTCTGTTGTAATTTCCTGCTGTTTTTGTTCTCTCTTTAAAATACCTATGCTTTCTTATTTCTTTGGATATGGTGTCCGGTGAACAACCAATAACGTCGGCAATTGCTGCAAAACTTAAATGATTTTTTAATCCTAATTGAATCTCCTGTCTGTTTTCCCAGGTTAAGTGTTGTCCTTTTTTTCTTTTCTCAGGCATTTTTCCTCCAATCTCAGGAGGATACATTCCTATTATATCATTGCAGGACTAACTTATGGGTTGATTGTAAAAAACAGAACTTCGAAATTCATTTAAGGATTTTTTTCTTTTTGTATTTTCAAGCTATTTCCGGGAGTCTAAGCATGATTTCTACCTCATAGAAGTGCTATTCTCATAATAATCTCATCCTATTAATCTATATATTCCTTCTTCATCTGCCATAATTGCTGTTTCATAGAATTTCTTTACAGCTTTTATCATATACTCTGTATCCTTTACCCCTGCAGTTTCATAAGGTGAATGCATTGCAAGCTGTGCAAGTCCTATATCTACTGTGTTAAGTGAAACATGACTATTTGAAATATTACCAAGTGTTGAACCACCCGGAATATCTGAACGGTTAACATATGACTGAACTTCTACTCCTACTTTCTTGCATATTTCTTTAAATATTGATGCCGATATTGCATCTGTTGTGTATTTCTGGTTAGCATTGTATTTTATTACAATTCCTTTATTCATATATGGTCTATTAGTTGGATCTGCTTTCTCCTTATAATTAGGATGAACTGCATGGGCATTATCTGCTGAAAGCATAAATGATGCTGCACAGGCTCTTATAAAATCTTCCTCTGTCTTTTCTGAACACATCACTATTCTTGAAAGTACATCAGAAAGAAATGATGAATCTGCTCCCTGCTTTGTTGTACTCCCTACCTCTTCGTTATCAAAAACTGCACATACATTAACACTAGATTTATTTTCATTATTTTCTTCAATCAAAGCTTTCATACAACTGTATGCACACATAACATCATCAAGTCTTGGTGATGAAATAAATTCATTGTCTGCGCCCCAAATTTTGCCTACTTCTCTGTTATATAAAAACAAATCTGCACTAACAATAGAATCCGCATCCGTGCCTGCTTCCATTGCAATTATTTTCTCAAACTTATCTTTTGAAGCAATCTCACCAAATAGCGGAATCATATCTTTCTGTGGGTTATATTTAATTCCATTATTAACATCCCTATTCATATGAATTGCAAGATTAGGTATTACACACAAGTCCCTGTCCACATTTACAAGAACAGGTTTAAGACCACTATCCTCTCTTACAATAACACGTCCTGCTACAGACAACGGTCTGTCAAACCAAGGTGCCATAAGCATTCCGCCATACTTTTCTACATTTAATGTTACGTAATTATTGTCTTCAACCATTTCAGGATTTTCTTTTATTTTAAATGCAGGCGAATCGCTATGTGCTGCTGCTATTTGAAAATTGTAAAAATCCATATTATCAGGCACTTGAAAAGCAATTATTGATGAATCATTTCTTGTAACATAATACTTTCCACCCTGTTCAATCTTCCATTTATTTCTCTCGTTTAATTTTATAAATCCTGCCTTCTCCAGCATTGTTGAAAAATTCTTAACAACGTGAAAAGCTGTAGGACTTTCCTTAATAAAATCCATTAATTCTTTTGATATATCTATTTGATTATCCAACAACATAATTCCTCCTAATTTACTCTTAAAAAGGATAATAAATGTTTAACATTTATTATCCTAATCTTTAATTATTTTCTCTTATTTTATCTTCTATGTAAATTTCCACAACATCTAGCAACTGTTCTGCTGTTTCAATCTGCTGAACTGTCTCTTCCTTCGTTATTAAATAAAAATCGTCATAATCGGAATTGTGCCTAACAGTCTGCGCTTTGCTAATTTTTCTTCCTAAATCTTTCGAAAAAATCTCTGTTTTTATATAATTCTTATTAAAATTTGCCAATGTATCTTTATGTCTTTTATAGGCAACATTTTCTAAAGCAAAAACTGCACAAATAGAATGATATATACTATAGTAAGCTCTATTATTAGCTGCTCTATAATGTTCTTCTTTCAAGTTACTAATTGCAGTTTCTAAATCTTCTTTCGCAACATCTAATCTGTGTCTTGCCAAATCAAAAATATTTCCTTCATCACTATGCAGCATATAATTTTACCCCCTCCTTTTCTATATTTCTATAAAAAGGATATGCTTCAATCCATTTTCTAAAATGATTTTCATTTTTTACTATAGGCATTATCATCAAGTCATTGTCCAAATTAATATCGAATGTTATATCTGATAATTTTGCATCATAATCTTTTATATTCTGTTCATCCAAATCAACCAATATCATTATATCTATATCCGATTCTTCGTTTTGGTCTCCACGTGCATATGAACCATATAAAATAACATTTTTTAAATGACATCCATACACTTCTTTTATCTCATTTGTATACTCTTGTAATGTTGTCCAAATCATATTTGTCATATGCCCTCACTCCTCTCTTTATACGATTATAACAAATCTAAAATAAATATAATAGTAATATGATAAATATTTTCTCTTTATTTCATTCTTAAAAACTTCCTATAAAAAACATAGCCCACACCACTTGTTATTGCTTCCGTCACTGGAAATGTTAGCCAGAATACATTTAATCCAAATCAGCTTCATTGTAGTATTACATTTTTTTAAAGTCAACGAAAAAAAGGCAACTCCAAAAATTAATTTGATATTGCCTAATTTTATAATATTTAATTAACTTAAATATCTTATATAAATTTTTGAATCTTGCTTATTAACACATCAAGAAAACCTGTTGACTGTAAGAACAGAATCACCATTATTACAGGCATAATATAACGAATCATAACATTGTACAATTTCTTACGTGAAAACTTCTTGCCATTTAGTTCCATTTCTTCTACAATCCATGAAGGCTTGATTATCCAACCAATAAGAATTGCTGACAACAATGAAATAAAAGGCATAAGGAAGCTGTTACTAATGTAATCCATAATATCCAAAAGCTGACCTGTGCTTCCGTTTGGAAGTTTTACTTCCACATAGAAAATACTGTAACCTAAAGCTATAACTGCTGTTGCAATTAAATAAATAATAGATAAAACGCCTGTTGTTTTCTTTCTCTCTGTATGGAAAAGTTCCATACAGTTAGCAGTAATTGATTCCAATACTGAAATACATGAAGTTAATGCTGCAAAACCTGCCAATAAGAAGAATAACAAACCTACTATTCTACCTGCCATTCCCATTCTGAAAAATACATTTGGAAGTGACACAAACATAAGTCCCGGACCTGCTGACATTCCATCAAGTCCTGAGAAAACAAATACGGCAGGAATAATCATCATACCGGCTAAGAAAGCAACTCCTGTATCCATAATTTCAATCTGTGATACTGCTTTATTAAGATTAACATCCTTTTTTACATAAGAACCATATGTAATCATAATTCCCATTGAAACGCTTAATGAGAAGAATAACTGACTCATTGCATCCAATGAAACCTGAAGGAATTTCTGAACTGTAATTCCTGACATATCAGGTGTCAAATAAACTTTCAATCCCTGAAGACCTGTTCTAACTGTTCCGTCATCTAATGTTGTCTTTAGAGTTAATGAGAAAATAGCAATTCCAACTACCATAACCAAAAGAACCGGCATGATAAACTTTGAAACTCTCTCTATTCCCTTTTCTACGCCGTTATATACAATAATTGCTGTTAAAAGCATAAATATAATACCGTACCAAACTGATGAAGGTGATGTAATAAAGTTAGTAAAGCAATTGTCTGCAACTGCTTCCTTTCCTGAACCTAAAATATAAATAGCAATATATTTTAAAATCCAACCACCTATTACCGCATAATAAGTCATAATAATAACCGGCACAATAAAAGTAATCACACCTAAAAACTTCCATTTCTTTCTCATTGATTCATATGCATAAATGGCACTTTTTCCTGTTTTTCGTCCAATTGCAATATCTGTTGTTAACAATGTAAAACCGACTGTTAAAACAAGTACCAGATAGATAATAAGGAAAAGTCCGCCTCCATCCTTTGCTGCAAGATATGGGAATCTCCAAAGATTTCCTACACCTACGGCACTTCCTGCTGCAGCAAGAACGAATCCTATCTGCCCGCTAAATCCACTTTTTTGTTTCATAATTTTTCTACCTCTTAAATTTTTTATTTTCTACTTTTTTATATTTAAAATATTAAGCCAGTAAAGTTAAATTGTACCATATTTAAGGTCTTTTAACAACATTACATAAAGTTTAATATTTGTTAATTTTTTTAATAAAGCAAAAAAATCCTGACAAGTTTTCTTTTTTACAGCTTAACCTGTCAGGATATTTTTAATAAGTTTATTTATTTTTTATTTAATTTTTTTATTTGACATAATATACTCTGTTTTCTTTTCTTGGTGCTGCCTTTGGTTCATCACCTTCAACATAACCTAATGCGCAATGACCGATACCAACATATTCTTCTTCAATGCCTAATGATTTAAGAAGTTCTTTGCCCCATTCTGTTTCAAATTCTTCTTTTGCACGGTGAATCCAACAACTTCCAATTCCTAAATCGTGAGCTGCCAACATAAGATTTCCCATTACAAGACTTCCATCATAAATTCCTGTAGGCCAATCCTTCTTTGCCAAAACTATTAGCATTGCAGGTGCTCCATAGAACGGATCAAAACCTTCTTCCCAACCACCTATTTTGCAATTCATTTCAGAGATTTTGTCACGTAATTCCTTATTTGTAACCTGAATAATTATAGTGTTTTGAGTCCCTTTTCCACTTGCAGCATAAAGACCGGCTTCGATTATTTTGTCAATAATCTCCTGTGGCACCATATCTGCCTTATACTTACGAATACTTCTTCTTTCTTCCATTGCCTTTAAAACATCGCTCATTCTTTGTTCCTCCTTTAAATTTGATTCCATATTTCTCATTTTAGCACATATTTTTCAGAAAAATTTCAAAATCAACATCTGAATTAGATTTCATATGGTCAGGATTTCTGTTTTTGGAAGTGAAATTGCTCCAAGCTGTAATGTGTATCTAATGCAAAACTGTGAAACTGAAACACCAATAGCTTTTAATTTTTTGTAACTTTTTTATGTTTTGTCTTAATTTTTGTAACTTATCTTTTTATTTTTAATGTTCTTAAATATTCTTTTTGCTCTGGTGTAATTCTATAACTTTCTATCGATTTTTGAATTGCCTTATTGTGTGTCCACACATCAAGTTTTTTCTCTTCAATGAAAGGAATAATGCTGTCATATTGCTTTGCCAAAGCTGTTGCAAAATACCATGCGCGCATCATATTAACGTAATATTCTTCTGACTGAACTGCTGCAACTTTATTAGCATATTCAATTTTAAAATTGTCATCCAAATAGTGTTTCATAAGCATACTAATTCCAAAACGGATTGTGTATGGCTGGTCTGATTTTATGTATTTGTTAATTTTTTCAAGGAAGTCTTCCAAATTCTTCTTTACAATTCGAAGTGACAGCAAATCACACGTAGCCCAGTTGTCTATGTATGGAAGAAACTTCTCCAACTCTATTATTAATTCATCATAATCTTTAATCTGTTCAAGCAACATTCCATGGAGATTATTTTCTTCATAATATTTGTGGGGAAGCACCTTCATGAACTCCTTTGCTTCTTCTGTTTTTCCAAACTGCTTTGCGTAACTTCTAAGTGCCGGAGTTCTGACACCTATAACCTTCTGCTTGTCTATCGTTGGCATTAATTTGGCGTGAAAATCTCTATATTTCAAGTCCTGTAATTCAAAAAGCTGTTTTTGTACTTCAACTGCTATATCTTCTTTCATAATCTGCTCCTAATATTTTTTGTCGTACAAATATTATAGCATTGTTTTTTTGTGTGGTATATTATTTTCAATGTTTTGTTTGAAATGTAATGAATATATTTGAAGATTTCTCTTCGCATTTTCTGTAATTCTTAAAAAGAAGCTTCTCTAGGCAGAACAGCCCACACCAAAGTTTTCGCTTTAGCGTGGGCTGTTCCTTTATCATTATTTACGGATAGCCAATTTATTTCTTCACCTTTACAGTCTTGACTGCCGACCATTTTCCATAAACATACTTTCCGTTTACAATTCTGTAAGCTCTAATTTTTACGTATGCTTTTTTCTTTTTAATGTTGGTAATCTTCTTTGTTGTGTATGTTGTTTTTGTTGTCTTTACTGTTACTGCCTGCTGTTTTTTCTTTTTCTTGTTTTTCAATTTTTTGTTGTTTCCATATTTAATCTGGAAGCCTGTAACTCCGGCAGTCTTTGTTAATGTAAGTTTGATTTTCTTACCCTTTGCATTTTTTGCTGTTTTAATTTTTACAGTACCTACAGGTGGATTTTGTGGTGACTTAATAGCATTCTTTAATGCTGTTGCTGCACTGTTTACTGTTGCCTGTGAAGGATTATACTGTGATGCAACTGTTGCTGCCTGACTATATGCAGCATTTACATTAGGATATACTGTCCAATAGCCTTTGTTGCTATTTACATCACCTACTGCTCTAAGTAATTCTGTCTTGTCTGCCAAATTGATTTTTGAAACACCTGTTGCCTGGTAAGTATCAATTCCTACATCAGCACCATAACCAAATAAAGTAAACATTACTCTGATTACATCACCATTCTTTACTGTTACTTTATCTCCTGACTGGTAGATGTTTCTTACTGTTGGGTTTGTGCTGTCCTTGCCGTCTTCTCTGTTAAATGTCTTACCACTATATACTGCACTGTTATTTACAGTAAATACCCAACCTGACATTCTCCAGTAATCACCTTCTCCAAGAGCTGTATCTGAATTACCAAGATTCTTGTTTGTATTTGGTGCACTAATGCCTTTTCCTTCGTGAAGTAATCCATCATCCTGACCAATATATGAATAAGTATATACATCCTGCATATTGGCAATTTCATTAGGTATGTTTGCCACTCTGCTATTGTCTGCACCAAGAATTGATGTTAAATACCAACCACTTGTTGTTGAATAATAATAGTTTAATGTATTATCATTCATATATCTGTCGATTACTGTTTTAACCGTGTCTCCATTGTTAATTGTCACCTGAACAGGTTCAGTATAAAGTCCCTGACCTATTGATAATTTTTCGACAGTAAGTGTAACTTTACCTGTTGAAGCTGCCTTTGTTTCCTTAGGCATTACAACAATTGATGTTGCCATAAGAGCTACACTTAATACTACTGATAATGCTTTTTTCATTTCAAACTTTTCTCCTTACATTTTTGACTAATCCTAACTTTATTTTTCAATAAAATTAGCTTTGTAAATATTTTATTTTAAAACCTATATTTGTATATAGTCATTTATTTAACTTTCCTACATTTTAACTTTCTTAATTTTTGAATAAGCTCCATAAACATTAGTTTCTTCATCTAACTTATAAGCTCGAATTTTAAAACTATATTTATTTCCCTTCTTTAAACTAATAACAGCTTTTACTGTTTTTGCTTTCTTAACTGTCTTTACGGCTTTGAATTTACCGGAATTAGTTTTCATATATACTACATAACCTGCTGCATCTGAAATCTTCTTCCATTTAAGTGTAACCTTCTTGCCCTTCTTCTTTGCTGACTTAATTTTTACTTTTGCAGGCTTAGTTACTACAGGTTTTGATACATTTACAGTACATGTTGCAACTACCTTACCATCTGCTGAAACTGCGGATATATAAGTTGTTCCGGCTACATCAGCTGTAACATTTCCTGACTGGTCAACTGTGGCAATTGATTCATTAGCTGAAATCCACTTAATGTTTTTATTACTTGCATTTGAAGGATTTACTGTTGCATCTAACTTAAAAGTTCCACCCGGATTAAGATTTATTTCATTACTATTAAGTGTAATGTTTGTAACAGGAGTTTCCACTTCGATGAAAAATTCTGTTTTTAATCCATTATGAGTTGTTGCTGTTATAATTGTACTTCCACTATTCTTTGATATTACAACACCATTTGAATCTACTGTGGCTACTGAATTATTACTGCTTGTCCACTGAACATTCTTATTTGTTGTATCACTTGGAGTAATTTTAACCTGTAACTGACGAGTCTGGTTTAGCCCCATAGTTACTGTTTTATCTCCAACTCTTTCAATACCTCTTGCATCGATTCCATCGACACGAACAGTACATTTAGCTTCAAAACCACCTTCTTCAGTTGTGATAACTATATCTGCATTTCCTTCGGAAACACCTGTTACAACACCATTTGCATCTACTGTAGCTACTTTTTCATTTAAACTCTTAAAAGTAACATTAGTATTTGTTGCATTGCTTGGAAGTACAGAATATCTAATCTTTCCACTTCCACCTACAAACAAACCCATATGCTGATAGTCATTTGCCACTTCAATACCTGTTACAGATTCAGGAATTATTACTGCTTCTGATTCTTCACTAACTGAATTGCTGTAAAGATTTGCATCAGCAGCATTTTCATCCACAATTGCTTTTACAGTATAAACGTATTTACCTGAAGTTAAATCTTTATCTTCAAAAGCTGTATCTGTTCCTTCATATATATCATTAACAATACCTGTACTTTTGTTATATCTTGACAAAACATATGAAGAGGCATGAGCTACTTTTGTCCAGTTAACATTGATGTTTTTGTCATTTCTAACTGCTGTAACTTTAGACTTATCAAGTTCTTTTGAAACATAAACAACACATGTTTTCTTAACATTTGGATTATCCTTTGAAGCAATTGTAATATCTGCTCTTCCTACAGATTTTCCTGCTACAACACCATTCTTTACTTCTGCCACTGCTTCATTTGATGAGCTCCAGACAACGTCTGTCTGGCTTGTGTTAGAAGGTGCAAGGTTGTACTCAAGCTCAACTTTGTTGTCTTCTTTCTTATCTAAATTAAGCTTTTTGCTGGTGTAATTTAAATTAATACTTTCTACAGGAACATTAGTCTGGTCATATACCTGTATCTCATAAATTTCAAAACAGTATGCGCCAAAAGTAATACCCTGTAATCTTAAATGTGATGTTGTTACTGCTTCTTTTAATCGAATATTTCTATATTCTGATGCTATACCACTGGTTACTTCGTACATGTCTGTCCATGTTTCACCGTCATCTGAAGTCTGTAATTTGTAACCTTTCATATAGCCACCGCCCCATTTAACTTTTACTGTATCAAAAGTCTGTGGGCTGTTCCAACTTAAAGTTATGTTTTCGTTAGCTTTTTCTTCATCAGTTACTGTTGGATCCTGAATGTACTCTGTTCTCCACATAGTGCCTTCATCGCCGTCAATTGCTTTTTCTGCACTGTTTTCACCATCATCACTTGATGATACTGCTGTGGCATTTTCTGCAAGATTAGGCATTTCTTTTTCTTCAACGCTTCCTACTGTAAAAATCTGCCATTCGTACATACAATAACCGTATATTTCCATTGTTCTTTCTTCTAATTCGATTTTTACATATCTTGCATTAGTTGGTGCAAAATCATATTTAAATCTTCCTTTTTCTCCTGCTTCTTCTGATGCAACTTCCATCCAGTCTGTTTTGTTTTCAGAAACATAAATTTTATATTTCTTTGCTGCTGCATTTTCCCAATATAGTACGACCTTATCAATTTCATAACTTCTTCCTAAATCCATACTCCAGGTTTGTGGATCTTCATAAGGATTGTCTTTATTCGAACTTACACATGCTGTCTGGTATCCTCTTTCAAGATTTCCATCTGTTAAAAAGTCTGGTTTATTGTATTCATTAGTATTGAAAGAATTAGAAACATTAACCGTTCTGTTATAAGCTACATTTCTACCTAATGGTTGACCTTCGTAAGCAAACGCAGGAGTGTATAATGTGGCAACCATTGTGGCAACACTTAATAAACACGCTACTAATTTTTTCATTTTGCCTCCTTTTTAAATAATAAAAGGCTATCTTTTTGCAGGATGATACGACATACCTCCTATGCCCACCCCTCAAAAAGACAGCCTTCTAATTAGTTCTCTTTTTTGATGTTTTTAATTAATTATTTACTTGATTTTAAGGTTTTTCTTGAATACCTTAATAGCTTTCTTGTTGCCCTTAAGTTTAGTCTTCTTTGTTTTGATATTCTTCTTAACTTTACTGCTTAAAGCATTTTTCTTTACAGTCTTAAGCTTTTTGCCCTTGAATGTAATCTTTTTAATCTTGTTGTCCTTTGTGAATGCCTTAGCCTTAATAGTCTTAACTGACTTGCCCATTACTACCGTCTTAAGCTTTGTACATTTCTTGAATGCATTCTTTCCAATAGTAGTTACCTTGCTGCCAATTGTAAGCTTTTTAAGTGCCTTACATCCTGCAAAAGCGTTGTTTCCGATTGTTGTTACATTCTTGAAATTAATCTTGTTTAACTTCTTACAATTACTAAATGCAGCCTTACCAATAATCTTAACATTGGCACCAAATGTAACTTTCTTAAGCTTCTTCATTGCCTTAAATGCATTGTCACCTACTTCTGTTACATTTAATCCATATCCCTTAAAGTTAGCTGTGTTTGGAACTGTAACCTTAGTTAATTTGCTCTTCTTAGCTGCTACTACACCGATAAGTTTTGTTCTACCTGATGTAATTGAATCAATTGCTGTTACTCTGTAAATGAAATCACCTACTGCATATTCCATTCCAACGTAAACACCATACTGTGTACGAACTTGATCATCTAATGATGTCTGGTCACCCTTTGGTGTTTCAGGATAACTAGTTTTTGAAGCTGCCTGAATCTTATTCCATTCATCTGTGCAATTCTTGATTTTTTCGTCAAAATACTTATCGTCAGTATCATCTGAACCTAAAGTCTTTGAATTATCAACTTTAGGCTGTTCTTTTACGATAGTCTTATCAGCTATTGCATCATCACTTGGCTGTTTAACATTTTCATTTTTATTAGCCACAATTAAACCAGTACTTGGATCTGTTGGATATGCATCCTTTCCATCTCCTCCGTCCTTTGAATAGTCATAGTTATCAGGTAATGATACTGATGTTTTGTTACGGTAGTATAATAATCTCTGGACAGCATAACCACCCTTTTTACCTGATACTGTCTGTGAAGTTTCACCTGTTGTAATACCACAACCTGTACCATTAATAATTCTGTTAATGCCTACCTTTGGTCCGCTACCGTTGGCGATTTCTACAATACATGCATTTTCAATTAATACATCATCTGCATTAGGAACTTCAATGGCATTATCTAAGAAAATTTCTGCTCCGTTAGTGTTAATGAATACATCGTAAACACCAAGACCTACTGCGTAGTGGTGTTTAACATCATTTGCTACTTTGTATGCTGAATATCCCTTAACTGTATTATTATGTGACATCCATTCTTTCTGATCCTGTGGATCATAACATTTTTCATTCTGTAAGAAGAATGTCTTACCATATTCACCTCTCCAGATAACATCGTATTTCTGGAAATGTTCAATAAATAAACCATAAGCTGTTACGTTATCGCCATTTACAACAAGACCGTGATCTGCTGTATTTTCATACCAACCTGTGTTATCACCGTGGTCAGCTCTCCAAATCCATGTTTCATCAATAATAGTATTGTTACTGTTAACAACTATACATGAACCTGTTGTTCCAAGGTCGCCTGTTCCACCTACCCTACAGATAACATCCTGTAATACACAAGGGTTATTTGAATGGTCAACATTTGCTCCTTCATATCCTACTTCTAATAATGTGTTTGTATGTTTTCCGGCATCTAAAATTACGCCTGCGATTTCAACACCACCAATATCGTAATTTTCTTCTACCTTTGTATAATCACTGTTCCACTTCTTACCAGCTACTCTGATAAATGTATCAGTATTCTTATCAGATGAAGTAAATGTAGCCATACCAAGACCAAGAACTATTGTATTTTCATGTGTTACTTCAATAGCTTTGTCTAATTTGTAAATACCAGGCTGAAGAAGAAGGTTATAACCTTTTCCTAAAGCTGCATTAATTGTGTCTGCTGTATCTACATCAGGGTTAGCAATATAGAAACTGTTTAATCCTAAAGATTTACCTTTACCCATATCATTTTCTGACCATGAAACGCCTGTCGTATCTTTTCTTACTGCAGGTACAAATACCTTGTAACTATCTGTATCTTCATCGAAGTATAAGAATGGTTTTTCTCTTGTTGCATCTGTCTTGTCTAATACTGTTGTACAGCCGTTAGTTGCCCAGTTTGAAATACCATTATTCTGTAATAAGCTTCCACCTGCGTTAAAGTAGTTACCACTGTTATCCTTTAATGTTGTTCCATCAACATTCTTGCATCCCTGAACAACCTGGTTCCAGTTAATACCATATATAGAACCATTTCCTGTCTGCTTTGTTGTAAATTCACAGTTTCTGTAGTAATACTGCTGCTGACACCATGAACCTACTGAATCATGGAACTTTGTATCAGAAATATATCCACCGCTGGCCCAAGCATTGTCTCCCCATGTCCACTGAAGTAATGTCTGTCTTTCTACATTAAGTCTTCTTGCAGGAGCTGCCTGTGATACTGCCCACTTAAATGAATCTTCCCAATAGTTAGGATTTTCTGTTGTCTGTGCAATAGTAAAGTTTTCAACGTCAACCCAGAAGTTACATGTTACGTTACCATTAGCTAAAGCTGCTGGCGTTTTAATATTCTTTAATCTTACATCGTAAGGTGTTTTTCCTAAACCAATAACCTGTGTGTAGTAACCTACATCATACGCATCTGCTGCTGTTTCTGTATAATCACCAGGTTTAAAAGCGAATGCGTAACGGTTCTTACCAAACTGATCATAATGCTGATATCCAAAGATTTCATTTACCTTATCAGAAATTGCATCCTTGTCATCTGCATCGTTAAATACGTATACATTCTTACCAAACTTAGAAATTTCCAATGAATATGGTTCTGATTCTTCTCCATTAACATTACCGTTAACTGCCTGAACTTTATAATAGTTCTTGTATTTTGATGTTGTGTTTGGATTTGTATCTGTATAACTTGTTTTTGCTCCGTCTATTGAATCAATTAATTTGTATTCTGCATAACGGCCTTCTGCCCTGTAAATATTATATGACTTAGCATTTGCTGCCTTATTCCATGTAATAGTCTGAGCGCCTGTCTTGTCATTTCTCGTAACATCTGTTATTTCAGCTTTAGCCGGTTTAGTCTGAGATAATGTTGTTGTAAATGCAATTTCACTATCTGCATATGCACTGTATGAACCTGCTTCCTTAGTATTAGTAATTGTTCTAACCTTAAAGAAGTATTGCTTTTCTGATAAAAGATTATTTACAGTCACCTTATTCTTTGTTGTTAAACCTGCTGATCTGTAATTTCCATTTTCTGAAGTTGAATACATAACTTCAAATGCTGAATAAATATGTTCCTTTGGTGTTGTCCATGAAACCTGAACGCTATCACCTGAAACATCAGATAATGTTACTTTTCTTGCTTTCTTTGGTTCATCACCTGTATACATAATGAACTTTTCTTCATTGCCAACCTTGTCTCCTAAGTGATACTTTGAACTTACCGCAAGCTTTGTATGTTCTGTTCCTTCTTCGTCTTTGTACTTTCCTAATGTAAATATTTTTTCATCTGCACTGCTACCAAAAGAAACTGTTCCATCATCATTGTGCTGGATTCTTACTGATTCCCATCCTGTTGGTGCGTAATCATTTGCTACTGTTCTAGCGTCCTGATAAATAATATCATCAGCATTTGCTGCCCAAACTGTATTTCTTGACTTAGTAGCGAAGTTAACTACTTCGTTAGCCTTGTCATCAATTCCATTATTCTTGTATGTTCCATAATATGTAGTGAATTTTCCATCGTCACTTACATTGTTGATAGATGTAAATTTCTTATCTACCAAGATTGGATCATTCTTTACACCACTAACAGTAATTATGTTTCCGTTTGCTACATTAACAAAGAAAACTTCTGCGTGGATTGTTGTCTCTTCGGCACCGTCAATTGCATCTGTGCTTGTTGCTGCTGATGCTGCCATTACAGTCATATTAAATGTCTGTGATGTAAATAACATTGCAACTGCCAAAACAATTGACAATAAAGATTTGTACATCTTTTTCATCTTCATTTTTCTTCCTCCTAAATAAATTCAAACAATAAAAACACTATTCTCTTTTTTGTGTAAGGTTGACATTAAAACGTTTTTATTTTCTTATATTTTAGCACTTATTGATATATTTTTTCAAATTCGAAAATATTTTTAAGCACTCTACACAAATAGTCTCTTTGTTTTTTTTGCACTTTGCATATATATTTTATTGTTTTTTTTATTGTTTTTCTTGTTTTTTATTAATTGGCATTTTTTGTCGCAAAAACGTTTTTATTGGTTTTTGTTTAAAAATGTCTTTTCTTTTTACTAATAATCCTGTTTTATTTTACTAATATTGGTATTTTCTTTCACTAAACTCTCTCTTTTTCGCCACTTTTAAGCAAAAAAGAACAGCCGGATTTAATTCAAAAATCAATCTGACTGTTCCTTTTTTATAAATTTAATCTAATGCTAATATTCCGTTTGTAGCTATTACTTCTTAAATTTAACTTTTCGGTTAGACCACTTACCATAATAAACTTCTCCATTTACTACTTTGTAAGCCCTGACCCTGATAAAGTACTTCTTGTTAGCCTTTAATTTCTTAATTGTAAATTTGGCTTTCTTATAGTTCTTTACCTTTGCTTTTTTAAATTTCTTTGATGTTGATATCATTACCTGATATCCTTTTACACCCTTTGCTGTTTTTAATGTAACTTTTAATTTCTTAGCACTTCTCTTCTTAGTTGCCTTTTTAATTTTAACCTTTGGTACCTTTACGGTTTGTGCAGTTTTTGTAGTTACAATTTCTGTTGTGGAAACTGTAGGTGTTTCCTTTGATGTTTCAGGTTTAGTTGTCGTTCCTGTTTCTGACGGAGCAATTGTTGTAGGTGTCTGTGTTGTTGGCACTACTGTTGTAGCCTTTTCTGTTGGTGCTACTGTTGTTGGTGCTACTGTTGTTGGCACTACTGTCGTAGCTTTTTCCGTTGGTGCTACTGTTGTTGGTGCCTGTGTTGTTGGCACTGCTGTTGTAGCTTTTTCTGTTGGTGCTACTGTTGTAACCGGTGCCACTGTTGTTGGCTTTGAACCTGTGCCATCCTTAAATGTATATGTTATCTGTGTAGCAGCTGACATTTTTCCGTTTTTAACAGATCTTACTGATACTGTATAGTCGCCATTTCCATTTGCAAAAACATCTGCTGTCAAATTAATTGAACTATTTACCGAGCTTCCTGCAAATACTCCATCCACATATACATTATAGTTTTCAATATCACTTGATGGTGCCTGCCATGCAAAATAATATGGAAGATCTTTGTTTCCTGCATATGTTAATCCAATTGGTGCAGGTATTGTATCATCTTCATCTATCTTTGTAGTAGGAGCAACTGTTGTTGGTGCCTGTGTTGTTGGCACTACTGTCGTAGCTTTTTCTGTTGGTACTACTGTTGTTGGTGCCTGTGTTGTAGTTGGTAATGCTGTTGTAACTTTTACAGGTTCCTCATACAAGTAAACATCATATGTTGAGTTGTCAGCTAATGTTACTTTAAATAAATTTTGTCCTTCTTTTACAGAATCAACAGGGAATCCTACTCCGGCTCCTTCTATCTTTGCTTCTTCTGCTGTTGTTGATGAAACTGCCACTGGAAATGTTATATAAATAACTGATGCTCCATCTGCATTTTTTTGAATATTAACAATATTAACTTTGTCTGATTCACAATATGCTTTATATTTATTTACAAGTTTTCCTCCTTCTGCTCCATCTTCAAGATATTTAACACCTGACCAATCAACATCTATTACTTTATGTGTTGTTGGAGTTTCTGTTACTTTTTCTGTCGTAGTCTCTGCATCTGTTGCCTTTTCTGTTGGCGCAGCTGTAGGTGACACTGTTTCCTGTGATTTTGTTGTTTCAGTAACGCTTCCGTCTCCATACTTATATGAAATTGAAGTAGCTACAGATGTCTTGCCATTTTTAACTGCTTTTACTGATACTATATAATCACCACTTCCATTGTTAAACACTTCACCTTTTAGATTAATTGCTGTTGCAACAGTTGATTCTACCAACGTTCCATTAACATATACATTGTAACTCTCTATATCATTTGAAGGAGCTTGCCATGCAAAATAGTATGGTAAATCTTTATTTCCTGCATATTTTAATCCTATAGGTGCAGGTATTGTATTATCTTCACCTTCTATTGTGGTTGCTCTCTCTGTTGTAGCACTATCTGCTTCCTGAACAGATGATATACTAATGTTATCAATAACTGTTCCTGCAGGCATACCACTCATTTCCATTACTGCAGTATTCTTTGAATCTGCTGTAATCTGAAGAGTTTTAGTATTGATTCCTGCATTTACATTGTATTGTACTGTTCCTAAATCTACGCTGTCATTTTCACCTTCATTCTTCCAATACATATTTCCAGCATTAGTTGAATTAAACTTTAATGTTACATTGTATTTTTTACCTTGCACTAAATTCATCGGATACTTAAGTTGTGTTCCCCATGTACCCGCATTTCCACTTGTACTATTCAATTTAATACTTAAATCAGACAATTTGCTTCCTTTATAACTCATTGCTCCATTGTCCCAGTTTCCTGCATATAATGTACAATCTCCCACTGTTGTTACAGCATTATCAGGAACTGATTTGTAACCATCTGTATCCGGCTGACTACTTCCACCATCAGGATTTAACTCTCCACTTCCTGAATATGCCCTAACATAATCTACTTCCATTGTTGCTGACTGAAATGCATCATTTGGTGCTATGTTTCCCGTATAACCTGTTGCATTACTTCCCAATGCCAGATTTAATAAAAAATAATGATTTTTTCTAAATGCATAAGCATTGTCATCATTAAGATATGCTGTCAAATAAATATTATTATCTACATACCACTTAATTGTATTTTCATCCCAAATCACACCATATGTATGCCAACCATTAATACCATTGTTGTTATCACTATAATAATAATATGCAGGAACACTATAACTTCCCCAATATTTATGATTATATGGTGTATTATAAGAACTTCCACCTGCATTCCAGTGAATTGTTCCCTCAACATAGTTTCTTGAATTAGCATGTTCCATAATATCTAATTCCCCACACCATGGCCATGATGTTCCATCATCTCCCATCATCCAAAATGCCGGCCAGACACCATCCTGGTTTCCACCATTTACCTTAATACGTGCTTCCATTCTTCCATATTTAAAGCTTTTTTTACCTGCTGTTTTTAAACGTGCAGATGTAAATCTACAATTACTGTAGTTTTCTCTTTTTGCAACTATTTTTAATGTTCCATCTGATACATATGAATTTTCTGTACGGTCTGTATAATACTGAAGTTCATTGTTTCCCCAGCCACCACCATCACTGCCACCTGTTTCACGTGTCCATACGTTTGTATTAAGAGAATCACCATCAAATTCATCACTCCACACAAGTTTCCATGATGATTCTGCTTTTACCTGTTTAACACAAGGTATACATGGTGTTAATCCTAAAACCATAGTTGTTGTCAAAATAATTGACAAAATTTTCTTACGCATTTTTTTCCTCCTTTAAAATTTATTAATATAACCGGACAATCTGTTACAACTGCCCGGCTATTCATTTTTATCTTTAGCTTTTTTATTATTTAGCTATTGTATATATTGTATTTTTACTTAATTGTAACTTTTACTTTCTTGTAAACACCATT